>WNFY01015466.1_pt1 | contig 10224 bp, 7 predicted proteins | sample 5400091 | NCBI WGS metagenome assembly WNFY01 (sample SAMN13153364, study PRJNA577476) | soil metagenome | isolation source: 60 cm soil or saprolite under grassland replicate 1 | place: USA:California | collected 2016-06-15
CGTCAGCTCGGAGCGCCATTTCGATGGCTTCCTCGCGGGTAACGTGACTCTCGTTGTCGTCGCCGTCGCTGACGAGAATGATTGCCCTCCGCACCGAGTCGCTCTGCGCGGACTGCAGCAGCTTTTCCCGGCAGGCATAGTAGAGTGCGTCGTAAAGTCGAGTCGCGTTGCCCGGCCGCAGCGATCGAATGCCCTTTGACAATCTTTCAGTGCTATCGGTGAAGTCCTGTGTAAGCTCTAGGCTGCTGTCGAAGCCAAGCACGAAGGCCTTGTCAAATCTTGGCCGGATCGTCTCATTCAGAAATTCAATTGCGGATTCCTGCTCAAACTTGAAACGTTCGCGAATTGATCCGCTGGCATCAATCAGCAGTCCGACCTGAAGCGGCAAATCGGATTCGCGGCGGAAGCTGCTCATTCTCTCGATCGGCTTTTCGTCATCGACGACTTTGAAGTCGGTCTCTTTAAGGTCCTTGACGTAGCGGTTGTGCTTGTCGGTAACGGTGAAAACTACGCTGACTTCGTTGACTTGCTTCTTAATGAGTGGGCGGCCTTCGTTGGGTGTCTCAGGATTGTCCGCGGGCGCAGGCGAGACGCTGGCTTTCTCATTGCTGCCTTGCTGCACATCGGGCTTGAGTGCGGGATTAGAAGTATCTCCGGGGGCAGGGTCTGCGGGCTTAGCTCGCGGCGTCGGGGTTGGCGGTGGCGGCGCTTTTTCTTGCTGAATTACCGCTGACGGAGCGGAGGGAAGATCGTTTCCACTCTGGGCTGCCGATCGTCCGGTCAACACCGAGAGCCAAACCACAACTACCACGATGGAGATGTTCCAAGACCGATACATTGACTCTCATTATATCCGCTTGCTGGCGGCAGAGGGCGTCTCCAACTCCTGCAAGAAGTCCTGCAATTGGTCCGAAATGGGGCTGACGAACTTAAGCGTTTCGCCCGTGCGAGGATGCGTGAACTGAACTTCTGTTGAATGCAGGAAATTGCGCGGCAAGGAAATTGTTGGACGGCTGTTGCCACGAATTTCGCGAGGCGCTCCGTACAAAGTGTCTCCCACGATCGGATGCCCCAGTGAAGCCATGTGCACGCGGATCTGGTGGGTGCGACCGGTGGCAATTTCAACTCGCAAAAGCGTGAACTTCCCGAACGCCGATTCAATCCGCCGCTGCACTTCGTAACGCGTGATAGCTTCGCGTCCACCGGTGCGTCTGGTGGTCATGCGAGTTCGGCGAATCGCATCGCGCTGAATAGCGCTGCTGATCGTGCCATGGTCACTCTTCACACACCCATGTACGAGTGCGATGTAGGTCTTTTTGACTCGCCGGCCGGCAAACTCAACAGACAAAGCGCGATGAGCCGCATCATTTTTCGCCACCACGATCAGGCCGCTCGTGTTCTTGTCAAGACGATGCACGATCCCCGGCCTCAACTCGCCTCCAACACCGGATAACGCGCCAAAGTGATGTAGCAACGCATTGACGAGCGTTCCTCGATTGCGCACGGCTTCGGTAGCACCTGCGCCGGCATGGACCATCATTCCCGCAGGCTTATTGATCACGGCCAGGTCGTCGTCTTCATAAACAATGTCGAGAGGGATTTCCTCTGGCGTGGCGCGGAGCGGAGGTCGCGTGACCTCGTCCAGGATTTCAATCTGCTCACCGCCGCGCAGCTTGAACGATGCCTTTTCGTGCCCTCCGTTCACCAGGACTTTGTCCTGCGAGATGAGTTGTTGAATGCGCGCGCGGCTGGTGCATTCCAGGTGCGAGGTTAAAAATACATCAAGGCGCTGACCAGCATTGTCTGGCCCTGTGGCGAAAGATGCTCGTGTGTTCAAATTCTTTTGGTCCTGTAAATCCTAGGTGATGCTGGCGCGAAAAAAACACGTGGAACAGGCGGCTCGCCTGTCCTAATGGAGCGAAGCTCGGGGCTCGGCCCCAACTTCGTCCGAACAAGACAGGCGGGCTGCCTGTCCCACGTGAGCACGACCACCCCCGGCAGAACTATCGCGTAGCCGCGGCCAGCGTGACCTTGGGCGCAGGCCGCAGATACCAGATCAGGCCGCCAGTAAGTACCAGGCAAATCGCGATCAACTGGGTTCCACTGAGAGCGCCGCCGAAAACCGAACCGCGCCCGGGATCGCCGCGAAAAAATTCAATGAAGAAGCGCGCGATGCCGTAGAGGAAAAGATATGCTCCAAAAATCTGCCCATCGAATTTCTTGCGCTTGAACATCCAGGTGAGGAAAAGAAAAATGCTCAGCTCAACCGCCGACTCGAATAATTGTGTCGGCTCAAGCGCTTCATGCAATGGTGTTCCGACAAGTTGGTTTGCCAGAGGATTTGTAAATGTCACGCCCCAAAAATGCGTTGTCGGTTTTCCGTAGCAACAGCCAGCCGTGAAACATCCAAGCCGACCAATCGCGTGACCCATGGCGAGCCCTGGAGCGAAGGCATCACAAGTCGCCAGAGCAGGCATTTGATATTTGCGAAGGAACCACGCCGCGACCACAAAGGCCGCAACCAGCCCGCCTGAAAACACGCCACCCGCCTGCAATGTGTCGAGCGAAAAGATGTCGCGCAAATTCTGGCCGTAGGCATGCCCGGTACGCCAGTCGAGAATCACATACAAGATTTTGGCGCCAACAATCCCGGCAAGCACCACCGCAATGCCGAAGTCCCAGGCATTTTCAGCTTTTATGCCCTGCTTGGCAGAGTTGCGAACGCTGATCCACAGGCCGACGAGAACGCCGGTCGCGACCAACACGCCATACGTAGGTATTCCAAAGTGACCGAATTGAAAGAGTCGGGGGAACACTGGCTACTATTTTAGATGCAGGGAGGGCAGGATTGAAGATTTTAGATTGCAGATTTCAGCCAGTTGGCCGACGACCTCACCAAATTGCTACGAATCTACAATCTGAAGTCTACAATCTGAAATCAAGCGTCCAACTTCTGCATTCTGACTTCAGATCACCCGATGACCGATCATCTGATCACCAGATCGAAATTCAAGCCGACCCACTGGACCGTGTGACGGGCCGAGAATGAACCGTCGGTAGACGTTGGAGCCCTCCGAGACCCTTTAGGCCTCTCCGCATGGCGGAGCATGGCACACCGGATCTTAATTTCGAGTCAGGCCCCGTTCATTCAGGCATTGGTTCAAAAATCGGTTACCGCCATCACCAAACCCGCAGGTCGGCTTTCATCACGGATGCTAAGTGAAAGCTGCACACTTCCGCAAGGGGCGAAAGCGAAAAAGTTGGCACCAAGGTTGCGTCCAACTTCAAAATTGCGCCGCGGATTCACGCGGATTTTCGCGGATATTGACATTCTTAGTCCGCGTCATCCGCGTGATCGGCGGCAGGTTCTATTGATTTTGTTGTCGGCTGGCTGGCGGGACGATTCCATTCATCCGGAGATATTCGACCATTTGCCCATAATGGTCCATGACATGCGCACTTGAAAATGAGCCCACGCTAAGTCGCGCGAGCTTCATCTCCCCGAAGAGCGACACCTGATCCAATTGATTCTTCTCGCTTATTGAATCCACAGCTTTATGCAGATACACGAAAGAGTCTTTGAGGAACTTCATGATTTCGGCTTTGCTCTTGACCGACGCAGGTCCTTTTTCCTCACCTGTATCGACCGGTGGTTTCTCCTGCAAAATGCTCGCTCCGAAAACGTAGTTGACGGCAGCGACATGTTTTACTTGCTCAGCAAATGTCCGGACGCCTTTGAATTCTCCCGTGCTCGGCGCGAAGGAATATTTGTCTTCCGGCATTGCATCCGCGGCGGATACGAACTCGCGTTCCGCAATGCTCAAAGGTGCATTGATCGCGTCCCCGGGTGTTTTCGCGGGCGGAGGCGATGCCATCTGGCCCAGCGAAACTATGGAACAACCAAGTACAGCTAAGAATCCCAACAGCGACTTCTTGCGCATAGCATCTCCTAGTGTGTGCGGTTTTTAGATTCCGCCAAGGACGTCAATCTCTAACCACGGCCGGCGCCAATTCAAGTTCCTTCACGGTCAGCCGGTAACGCCGCACCGTAAGCAAGCCCAGGATTAACGTTATTGCGGAACAGAGCATTGTATTCGGGATGCCAATTTTTGTCGCCAGTGCTCCCCACGCGGCGCTGCCCGACATTGAGGCAGGCCAGAATAGCGATCCAAGCTGCACCGCTGAGAAACAGCACCAGCGTCAGCCAGTTAAAGATATGCACGCGGCCGGCGGCGAAAGTCATCAGCGCAAACAAAACGATTGCGGCTCCCACTACGCCGTCAACGGAAAAACGAGTCCGCATGCGCGGGAGCAGCGTAGCCCCGGCGAGTGCGCCCAAACCGAAGGAGCCGAGCAGCAACCCATACCCGGTGGCGCCATACTCACAGCTGGTGCGAGCAATCAGTGGCAGAAGTGCAAGCAACGCGCTGGCAGCCACGCTGAATGCCCCGGTGCGGATGAGGACGCAGTGTGCAATCGGTGCTGAACGCACATAGCGAAAGCCGGCGCGCATGGATTCGAATACTCTTCCACTCCCGATATTTTCGAAGTGCGGGCGCCTCCAGCGATACAGGAAAAAAATCACGCCAAAGAATGAAGCTGCATTCATCAGGAAGGCGACTCCGGAGCTAGTCGCGGCAATCACCAATCCGCCGAACGCTGGCCCGACCGCGCGGGCGACGTTGAATCCCACGGAATTCAGGGCCACCGCGGGGGCATGGTTTTCGCGGCACACAACTTCCGGGGTAATGGCCTGCCAGGCGGGATCATTCATCACCGCACCCAGTCCCAGCACAAAAGTAAATAGCAACAAGATCCACGGCGTGATGGAGCCGAGCAACGTAAAAATTCCGAGCAGCCCTGCCGCGACGACCATCCAGGCTTGCGTGATCAGCAGAAAGCGGCGGCGGTCCACCATGTCGGCCAAAGCGCCAGCTGGCAGAATTACCAGGAAGACAGGCAGTGTGGTTGCAGCCTGTACCAGGCCCACTTTGAATGGATCCATGGTGAGCTGCGTCATCAGCCAGCCCGCGCCCACGTTTTGCATCCAGGTCCCGGTGTAGGAAATCACGGCGGCAAACCACAACGAGCGGAAGAGAGGTTCACGCAGCGGGTCCCAGGCGGAGCCATGTGAGGCCAATTGTGGCATCGGAGCGTTCACAGAGTCTGCCATCAGCTTGCCTGAATTTCAGCGGAGGAGGCGACTGGCTCACCGAACGGCCAATCTCGATTGCGGAAAGCGCGCCCGGCATAAATCACGAGGCCGGCAATGACGATCACTGCCGCATAACGAACTTCTTTGAGTGCCTCGTGCCTCTTCACCACGATGTAGGCAAATCCGGCGAAGGCGAGAATAGCAGGTAAGGGGTATAGCCACATGCGGAATGGCCGCGGCATTTCCGGCCTGCGAATGCGCAGCACGATTACCCCAACTGCCTGAAGAATGAACTGCAGAAGAATGCGAATCACCACCAGCGCCGAGATTACGTCGGACAAAGGGAAAAAGCAAAATAGTATTCCGGCGCCTCCCAGCGCGAGTAGCGAAATATGCGGAAACTGATGCACTGGATGCACGCGGGCGAAGGCCTTGAAATAGTTGCCGTCGAGCGCCGCAGCGTATGGCACGCGGGAGTAACCGAGAATCAATGAGAACACTGACGCGAAGGCCGTTATCATGACCAGCACCGTTACAAGGTTGGCCGCCCACGCGCCGTAGATTCGCTGCATGAATACAGAAAGTATGTACAGCTTATTGTTGGACTGTGCAGCCGTTAACATCTCGTGCCAGTCAACCACCCCCAGGACGCTGAGATTCATCAGAAGATATAGACCGGCTACCAGCAGAATGGATAGCAACACCGCTCGAGGGATTGTCTTCCCGGGCTCTTTCAGTTCGTCCGCAATGAAGCAAACGTTGTATGCGCCCCAGTAGTCATAAGTTGCGATCAACATGGCCGAGCCGAGACCGCACCAGAAATTTTTGTCGAGAGAGAACGCGCCGGCAGGAAAGCTGAACGCAAGCGCGGAGTTGAAGTGAGTAAATCCTGCCAGAATGATCCAGACAATGGTCGCCATCACTATGAGCCAGAGCAGTTTAGAAATGCGTCCAATTTGTGTAATTCGGCGATAGAGCAGCAACATTGCGACAGCGACAATGCTAATGGCGAGAAACGTTGTGCCAGCCACCACCCAGGCCAGCTTCAGCGGACCAAGCAGCGGCAATTGCAAGCTCACTTGCCGCGCGGCGAACTGCGTTTCAAGGCTAGGCACCAGGTAGGCCGTGTATTTCGCAAATCCGATTGCGCCGGACGCGATGGACAATGGCGCGCTGAATGAGAGCTGCCAAATGAAGAGAAACGAAACCAACTTGCCCAGCCGTTTCGGCCCGTAGATTTCGCGAAGATACACATACGATCCGCCCGACCCCGGCATCGCTGCGCCGAGTTCAGCCCAAACGAGTCCGTCGCAGATGGCAAGCAGAGCTCCGAGAATCCAGCCCAGCAACGCTTGCGGGCCACCCATCGCGGCCACCACCAGCGGCATGGTGATGAACGGCCCCACGCCGATCATGTCAATCATGTTGAGCGCGGTTGCGCCGCCGAGGCCAATGCCACGGATGAGCCTGGGTGATTGCTCGGGTTGGGGGCCGGTGGGCATTTAGTTAGCTCGAGCTGTGAGCAATGAGCTCTGAGCAACCTGCTAACTTGAAAATGAATGTCATTCCTCGTTGTCTCGCTTCCCTCGACGCCTCGGAATGACATGCACTTGAAAATTTGAGAAATTTTAAAGAGCTCGCTCGCGGCTCAAAGCTCGCCGCCCGCTGCTGTCTTCCCTGCACTCACCAAGTTCACGAACAGTCGAATCGCTCCCGGCACCCCTGCCGGCAACTGACGGAAGAATGCGTACCCCGTGTAGATGTAAGTTCCTTTGCCGTACTTAGCGACCAGCAGCCCGCCTTTCTGATCCGGTTCGCCGGGATCGTGGCACGAGAGCAGCGGCTTGAAGTGGTCGTCCCACTTGTCCATGAAGTAAAGGCCGCGCTCCTGCACCCAGCGGTCGAAATCTTTCTGCGAGATTTCATTCGGATAGTGAAGAACAGGATCGTCGGGAGCGAGTATCTGTACCAGCGCTTCCTCCACCGATACACGCGCGCGGCTCAACTCGGCGTCATAGGGAGTGAAGTGCCCGCTATTGAAATCACCAACACTGTTATTGTTCTGCACGATCAACGTTCCGCCGTTAGAGACGAAATCGAGCAGCTTTTTGTTATTCGCGACAAGATCCTTCTGTGTGTCATAGGCCCGCACGCCGAGAATAATGGTTCCGTACTGACTGAGATTTTCAGTCGCAATCTTCTCGGCGGGAATAAGAGTCACGTTCATCCCGATCTGCTTCAGCACCGTCGGAATATCGTCTCCCGCGCCCATGATGTACCCGACCTTGAGGTCCGTCGGAACTTTCACATCTACGATGCTGACGTGCTGGACGGCCGGCTGGAAGTAGTAGAAGGAGCCGAGGTCGTCGCGGGTGACGAGGGTGTAGCCTTCTGAATAGGTTTTCCCTCTCGCGTCGAGCGTCGCACGAATTTCAGCACGGCTTTCTTGTAAGTTCGCAGGAATGATGCTGAAATCGGACTCGCTTTTTTCTCCTCTCTTCGCGACTGACAGCTTTGACGTGGACGGTTCCGTCCGCCAGTCATCAGGGACTGTCAGATGTAATGTGCCGCCTATCATTTCCGTCAGATTTGAGCTGGCCTGGGCGTGAACCGTGCTCGTTTTTCCTTCCGCAACTGAAAGCACCTTTTCGCTGGGATCCAGGGCAACTGAAAATACGGGAGTGATCGCAAGCGGTGCGCGACGCTCGACGCCGCGTCCACTGTTAAAAGGCACCTGCACGTCGGCACTGATCTCCCCCCGCGGGAGTTCTGTCGCATGTTTCTTTTTTAGGAATTCGGGGGCAGGTGAGTGCAGCCCTTTGTGCCCGGCGATTTCATATTCAAGGTTGACGTGCAGTGGAGAAGGCGGAAGCCAGAGGGTTTGATATTTCGGGTCAACCTCGTAAACCGCATCTCTTGCAGGATCATTTCTGTGCCAATAAGGGCGTGTAATGGGTGCGTTTGCAGGCACCTGGATTGCGAAGTTCGCGTAATAATCCTCGCCAGGCGCGATGGTGATATGTTCGGCATGTACGCGCCTCAGCCAGTTTTCTGAGGGAACAATATCGGCGCTTCGAACTGTTATCCAATACTTCTTGGACCCGTTGTGGAGTTTCGCAACAACCATCAGCTTCTGCCCGGGCGAGACCGGCGTGACCGCCTGAGCCCTCGATGGAAGTAGCGCACCAGCGCCCTGAGGCGGCGCAACGTCCGCGCTGAACTCCAGGTTAAGGGCCAAACTGAGCTCGCGCTCTGTCTGCTGTTCCTTCTCGGAAAGCGCCTGCGCCAATCTCGATTTTGGAGCGGGGTCCAGTTCGCTTTCCTTCAGCTTCTCGACCAGCCCCCGGAGCTCAACGGCGTTATCCGAAAGCGCCTTTACGTCCAAAAGGTCGCTTCCGCTTATCTTCTTGAGAGCCGGCAACAACCAAGGCACTTCATTCAATTCATCCGCAATGCTGCGTATGAGGCCCGGCAAGCTGGCATCAATTCCATCGAACAAATCTTTCTCATGTCCTTTTTCGTCTTTCGTGCTCGGCACAACTGAATCCACCAGCCTGTAAAACGCGTAGCGCGGGCCAGAGGGAACCTTGATATCTCCCAGCCCTTGCGACTGCTGGTGCTTCAAACCTTCGACAGCGAATTGGACGTACGACATTCCCAGGATCGGATCGACTTCGCCGGTGTTCAGCTGAACGGTGTAGTTCTCGTCGCCGCATGTTGTCGCGCCGAAGCCACAGACGTTCCCGATATAGAGCTTCTTCGGCTGCCAAGGCTGCAGTCCTTCTTTGATCTGCTCGGGAAATCGCTTGGGATCGGCGGCGGCGCGGAATGCTTCCTGCGTCAAAATCGAAGAAGCCTGGTGGTGTCCGTGGCCATCTCGTTCCGTGCCGGAGAAGCGCGCGATTAGTACATCCGGGCGAAACTCGCGAATGACGCGCACAATATCGGCCAGCGGAACATCATGGCCTCCCCACTTCTGAAATGTTTCGTCGGCGCTCTTTGAATATCCGAAGTCTGCCACGCGACTGAACCGCTGCTCGACGCCGTAATATTTATCGGCAGCAAGGAGTTCGAGGGTCCGAAGTACCCCAAGCTCGTCGGAAAACGTTTTGCCGGTTTCGTTCTGCCCACCCTCGCCGCGAGTGAGCGTCATCAGCAGGGTTTGCACGCCCTTTCCGCGCGCCTCACGAGTGAGCAGCCCACCATCTTCATCGTCGGGATGGGCGACGACCATCATCAGCCGGCCGGTGGTTTGTAATTTTCGAAGCTGCTGTTTCTGGCCAGCTTCGCTCGTGTCCTGCGGCAGTGGATCGAGAAATCCGGGAGATTTGGGAACAGGAGCAGGTGAAGATGCGGGGGCTTGCGCGAAACTCGCCGTGAAAAGAAGAAGTACAACCGCAAGAATTCTGAAGCTTGCTTCAGGCCGGACCTCCGTGTCGGCGATTTGCATAATCTAAGAGACTGCTGCGCGCTCCTACGGAAAGCAAAATTTGTGAGGTCTTCGTTAGCGATTCGTAGAGACGTAGCTCGCTATGTCGCGGGCGTGACCTCGGTCGAAAAGAGACGTTGCAAGCAACGTCTCTACAAGCAGTTCGCTTCCGATCAATGCATCCTCTTCGACGGCCTCAACCACCGTGTTCAGCCATCGGTTCGGCACGTGCTTACCCAGGACCTTCATCTTCAAATAATTGTCGGTGATCGCCTCTGTCCATGCCCCATCAGGGCCTTCCGAAGTCACGTTCAGCGTGATTGCGCTGAGCGGTTTTCCTGAAAACGACTGCATGAAGGCCCGCTTCTTCTCTGCTGCCAGCTTCCTCAAAATGCGACTCCGGTCCCGAGCAACTCGTACCGGGACCTGATCCGGCATAGTTGCCGCAGGCGTTCCCGGGCGAGCCGAAAACGTGAAGACATGCAGGTAGGTGAACGGAAGGTCTTCGATCATGTGACGAGTTTCTTCGAACTCAGCTTCTGTCTCCCCGGGAAATCCGACCATCACATCTGCGCCGATCGCCGCGGTTGGCATGGCGGTCCGAACGTTTTCGATTTTCTCGCGATAGTGCCACGGTCTG
>WNFY01013105.1_pt1 | contig 10223 bp, 8 predicted proteins | sample 5400091 | NCBI WGS metagenome assembly WNFY01 (sample SAMN13153364, study PRJNA577476) | soil metagenome | isolation source: 60 cm soil or saprolite under grassland replicate 1 | place: USA:California | collected 2016-06-15
ATGTTCTTCGACTGATTGCGACGCGATAGAACAGCAACCCTTCAGGTGTCGCTTTCTCGCCTCGAATCGAAACCAGACGTCCACGACTCATTCGCTCAATCAATTTGGCCCTCAGGTTCGGAGCAGCTCGCAGCGCTGATAGTCTTTCTTCCACCACAACGGCAACGCGGCCACCGGGCGGCAATCGTTTCTTTGTTAGCGCTGTCGATTCAGAGCATTGCAAGCAAAGTAACAACGTTAAGACTGATGCGGAGGCGTAGCCTCCTAAGCATTTAATACGATTTGCTGCGGTAAGGCAGAGCCTTACCGCACATCGGAGCGGCAGAGCCCCATGAAAACGCGTAATCGCAGCGGAAAGATTCTCAAGGCGTTTAGGGATTAATTTAAAGGGCATGACTTGCCTCTCTACAAGGTGAGGTTGCGAAGGCGGCAAACTTGCGGGGCACGCTGCGAAGTCAACCAGTGCAGGCAAGATGCCTGCGATCCGCGCGCAGGATGCGTGCGCTCCGGTTACTTGATCGCGCGGCGGCGAGTGCCAGCCGCAACCGTGGGATTGATTTTCATGCGAGCTTCAGCGGCTAACAGGCGCTGCCGGATTCCCGCGTGATGAAAGTGGCAAATAGCTACGGCGAGGGCGTCCGCTGCGTCGTGTGGTTCGGGAACCGACGCCAATGAGAGAAGCACTCGGACCATCTCCTGGACTTGATGCTTCTCGGCATTGCCGTAACCCGCGACCGTTTGTTTAATTAGCCGTGGCGAGTATTACGCCGCGCACCTGACCCAGCTTCAGAGTAACTTTTGGATTGGCGGCATAAAACGCTTCTTCAATCGCGCAGGCATCGGGTTTGAGTTTGTCGATGATTTCCTGGAGGCTGCGACTTATCTTCAAAAGCCGCGCAGAGAATGTCTCCGAAGACCGAAGCTTCAGAGCGCCGAACTCAACCAGCCGGTAACTGCGACCGTCGCCGTCACCTTCGACCACGCCCCAACCGGTCGTTCCACTTCCAGGATCGATTCCTAAGACACGCACAGCGAGCCAAAGTTTACATCAAGACTCAAGCTTCTTCCACAATAGCTTGTTTCTTGTATGAAAGAAAGGCCTTAATTCCGCTTGCAAATATGGCTATGCTATCCAGCCTGCGTTCTTATCATGCGCTAAGGGAGGCGAGAGCGAAGTCCGACCGGATGAGCACGGCAAAGTCACGCTGCGGCCATGTCAGCTTCACTCATGTCAAAGTTGGCGGAAACTTTTTGCACGTCGTCGTGATCTTCGAGAGCTTCCATCAGCTTGACCATCTGGCTGGCTTGGGAGCCCTCGAGCTTGATGTAGTTTTGCGGGATCATTTCCACCTCAGCAACCTGGGGAGTAATGCCGGCGGATTTAATCGCGCTCTGAACAGGTTCGAAGCTTTCAGGCGCAGTAATTATTTCCCAGTTATCTTCGTCATCGCGAATGTCTTCCGCACCGGCGTCGATGGCGATATCGAAAAGCTGATCCTCAGGCTTTGCGTTCTTCTCAACTACCAGGTAGCCTTTTTTTTCGAACATCCAGCCAACTGAGCCCGACTCACCGAGATTTCCACCGTTTTTGGAAAAGATATGCCTGATCTCAGCGACGGTGCGGTTTCGGTTATCAGTCATCGCCTCGATCAATAAAGCGACTCCACCCGGCCCGTAACCTTCATATGTTATCTCTTCGTAGTTAACGCCGCCTTCTTCGCCGGAGCCGCGGTGAATTGCCCGATCGATGGTGTCGTTCGGCATGTTGCCGGCTTTTGCATCAGCTATCGCTTTGCGCAAACGTGCGTTGCCATCCGGATCGCCGCCGCCCGTACGCGCTGCCACGGTGAGTTCCTTGATTAATTTGGTGAAGAGCTTGCCGCGCTTGGCGTCAAGAGCACCTTTCTTATGCTTAATCGAATGCCACTTCGAATGTCCGGACATTGAAGACCTGGTTCCTTAGAGAATTTTCTTGATTGAATTTGAGGGCAAAATATATCACAAGTCGATATTACCGTGAGAAGGCTCGCAACATGGCAGTGGATAATCCTACGGTATAAATTACGACGATGTAGCGAATACCTGCCCCTTTGTCTAGCTAAGCTAGTTCAGTTTGTCGTATTCCTTCCGTGCTTCGACCAGAATAGGGATCGAGGGATCGGCTTCTTTCCACAGGGTGAAGAAATCCTGATAGGACTTGCGCGCCTTTGGCATGTCGCCGGACATTGCAGCGGCGCGGCCCAGGCCCAGGTGCGCGAGCGGATAAAGCGGCGAGAGCGGATACCAGCCTCGATGATCGATGATGGTTTGGAATTCGGTTGCGGCTTGTGGCCCACTTCGCTGTTTTAGATAAGCTTGTGCGCGCACATATTGTGGCCAGAATTCGCCATAGATTTCGTACTTTCGCGCAGGTTCAAGCAACTGTGCAGCTTCTGTGGCGTGTGCCCGATTCAATTCCAACTCTGCTCGCATTAGAGGAATCGAGACGGTGTTGAGCAAAGTATCAAGCAGAAACCGCTTCGACAATTCATCGATGATAGGCTGCGCCGAGTCTGCTTGACCACAAACCGCGAGTGCATTGGCGGCGATGATCATGTTCGCCTGCTCGTGCGACAGCTCCAAGGCCTTAGCTGTCTTCTGGCCAACCAGGCTGCAGTTTCCGAACGTTGCGTTTCTCGTCGCCTGGAGCAAGAGCACTTGCGCACTTAGTTCTCTGGCATCGCTTTGTCGGATTAACTCTAAAGCGCGATCATTAAATCCATTGGCTTTCTGCAACTGTCCGGAGAACGCTGCGGCTTGCGCCTGCCAGTTCTGCGCGTCTTCCGGTTTACCGTTGGCCGTGGCCCAATCAATTTGCTCTTTCATCGCAGCGGCATCTCCTTTCACAAACGCGATGTGATAGAGACGGATATGCATGTTTGTGCTCTCAAGCTTTTGCGCCTGCGCCTGTCGCATAATATCTTTGGCCTCGTCGAAACGATTGAGACCCATGAAGGCAACCGCGAGATTCACATAAGCTCGAGTTTCTTTGGGATTAAGACGGATTGCCTCGTGCGCTTCGGTGATTGCCTTCTCAAAAGGTCCCACCAACGTGTATTTATTAGCGAGAAGATTAAGCGGTTCCCAGTCGCGCGGGTAAGTACGCTTCCAGACTTCCAATTCTTCGATTTGCTTGTCCCATTCTCCGGTAACACCTCCGTAGTAACTCGAGGAAATAAAAAATCTCTCACGGTCGCTGACACGATCGCGAAGATCATAGGCTTTCTTGGCCTCATCGCGTGAAAGCTCAAATTGTTTGTTGTTGTTATAGCAGTAAGCCAATCGAGCATGAGCAATAGCGAAATATGGATCCAGAGTAATCGCATGTTGATAAAAGGGAATCGCGTGACTGTAGTCAGCCTTCGAATGCTCCGTAACTCCCAGGGAGTATTGTCTGAGAGCCTCCAGCGAAGCTGTGGTAACCTGCTCAATCGGCGCATCAAACTTTTGAATCGTACCGAGTGATTCACCGAGCTTTTCTCGTAGCCTGGACGCCGCCGGGCCCAGCGACCTCAGGACCTGCTCCTTACCATCTACTTCGTATTGTTCACTGGCTATGGCGTCACCGGTATGAGCATTTACGGCTTCAAGTGAGACTACATAATGGCTGCCTATGCTGGAGATTGAACCCAACAACATCGCTTTTAGAGCTTGTCGCTCGCAAATGTCACGTGCCACTTCACGCGTCACCCGATCGTCGGGTGAACGACCCATGAACTTCAACGAATCGCGTACACGATCCTCAGAAAAAATATCCAGGAAGGGCGATTGCTGAAGCTGGACAGCGAGCGCTTGCTTTAGTGTGCCGTCAAAAACAGGATCTCCTGTCGTGTTGACAAAGTCCGCCAACACGATCGTGTCCTTATCGGTCAGCGGAACATGCTTCGGGCGATATAAAAAATAGAGCATGGCCGCAGCCACCAGGACGACCGCCACGGCGGCTATTGAGGTCCCAGTTTTGTGCCGCTTGATCTCGCTAACAATGTATTCGGCGCTGGATGCGCGCGTTTGCGCGGCACTATGGATTGAAGACGCTGGCGCTGAAACCTGCCCGCCGGCAAGAGTGGATGTATTTGAAACGCCGGGAATTTCAGTGTCGGCATAAGCCAGACGGGCAGTGCTAAGCACGCTCATAAGAGCCTCGGGCGGCATAGAGCGCTTGAGCTCAGTCTGAAACACCAAACGTTGTTTCAGTTTCTTCAAATCCGATTCCAGTTCTTTGATGGTCTGGTAACGCTCCTCGACGTCCTTGCGCAGCGCCTTCATCACGATCCATTCAAATTCAGCCGGGACGTTTGCGGTAAAGCGCGCCAAAGGCGGCGGCTCGCTTCTGGCGATGGCCACGATTACATCTGTCTTTGTCTCTCCCGAAAACGGCGGGCGACCAGCCGCCATTTCGTAGAGCACCACGCCCAGACTCCAAATGTCGGCGCGGCCGTCGATGGGCTTTCCGCGAGCTTGTTCGGGCGACATGTATTGCGAAGTGCCAAGCACCACTCCGGCATCGGTTTGAACCAAAGCACGCGTTATTGCTTCAGTGTCGGTTTCTTCTGAGACCGGTCGTTCGGCGAGTTTGGCCAGTCCGAAATCAAGAACCTTAACGTGACTGTTGCGCCGAATCATTATGTTCTCGGGTTTGATGTCGCGATGAACAATGCCGGCGGCGTGCGCCTCTTCCAATGCGCCCGCGACCTGAATCCCGATGTCCAGGATTTCCAAAAGGTCCATTGGCGCGCCGCTTGATAGTCGTTTTCTCAGCGTCACGCCATCTACGAATTCCGTGGCAATGTAGTGCCTGCCGCCTTCATCGCCCATCTCATAAATTGTGAGAATGTTTGGATGATTTAGTGCCGAAGCCGCGTAAGCCTCCTGATCGAAACGGCTGAGGCGGTCACGATTTTGAGTGAGTTCCTCGGCGAGTAATTTGAGCGCAACTTTACGACCGAGCCTGCTGTCTTCGGCGAGATAAACCTCACCCATACCGCCCGCGCCGAGCTTTTCGAGAATGCGGTAACGAGAAATGGATTTTAGTTCCATCGGAGGACTCGTCTACTTCGAAAAGACCAGCTGCTCCAGCTTTGCAGCGTCTGCCCCGTGTATGCGGACGATCTTGCGCCTGGAATTAATTCCCGAAACGATCTGGAATGCAGTCCGCGGCAACTTGAGTGATTTTGCGAGCACCCTGATCAACTCCCGGTTTGCCGCTCCCTCAACCGGCGGGGCCGCGACGCGCACGCGCAACGTGCCATCATGCTCGCCGGCAATCTCACTCTGTGACGCGCGAGGAACAACATGGACCGCGAAGGTAAGGTCGCGGTCTTGCTGTGAATAACGAATCACTTCCTGAAATAGTAAATCGTGATTGGTAAATAGTAAATCGTTAAGTAGGAGGCCCTGCCTGAGCGCCGTCATTGAGCGCCACTTAGCGATTATTTACGACTTACTATTCAAGATTTACTATTTACGATTAACGGCTCTTAAAAGAACTGGATACGCCACCCCCGCAGCAGCGTACCCGCAACCGCCGCCTGACAGAGCCATAGAATAAGAAATGCCACAATCGGCGAAATGTCGAACATACCAACCGGTGGAATCGTGCGTCTTAACGGGGCCAGCAACGGCTCAGTAATTCTAATAAGAAAACGCATGAACGGGTTGACGTAACTTAGCGCGATCCATGAAAAAATTATCCGAATGAAAATCGCTAAGGTGTACAAGCCAAGGAATCCGAAAATGAGATAGCCAATAATCGCGACCGGCGCGCCAACCTGACCGCTGGAACCGGCGTACATTACTCCCGCGATGGTGTTCAAGATGCTGCCGGCAACTTGAATCAAAAGATAGCCGGCGACAATGATCGCAAGCACCGCGATGAATGGTGCAACCTTTGGATCGATTCTGAATGCCATCAGCATGCGACGCACCGGAGTGATTACGGGGTCGGTTGCCCGTCGGACAGTGCGCGTCGACCAGTTGAATGGATTTGCATCTGTGTAATTGAAAAGTGAACGAAGCAAAATTAGCACGATGGCCGTCACAATTAGCGCCGTGACGCCCCACCAAATGAAAAGAAAAACTGATTGTATGAGCACCATGAATGTTTTCGTAGGGGCAGGGCTTGTCCCTGCCCGACTCCGGGGGCAGCCACGAGGGCTGCCTCTACAAAACGAGCTGCCGTTCCCCAAAGATCGCTGTCCCTACCCGTACGATCGTCGCTCCTTCCTCGATCGCGATTTCGAAATCGTGCGTCATGCCCATCGAAAGTTCGCCAATACCACCGCGAAACGCTCCCTGCGAACCAAATTCGTCACGCAACTCGCGCAGCTTTTGAAAGAAAGGCCGCACATTCTCTGGGTCATCAAAGAAAGGTGGCAAGGTCATCAGTCCTGTCAAATTTAAACGCGGGCATTCGGACACTGTGGCTATCAGCGCGGGCAATTCACTCTCTGAGATCCCACTTTTGGTCTGTTCCTGTCCCAGATCGAGTTGAATCAACACGGGCAGTTCTCTGCGGTTCTCTTCATCGCACATCCGATCGAGTCGCCGCGCCAAAGCCGCTGAATCCAGTGAATGGATCATGTCAAATAAAACGACTGCTTTGCGCGCTTTGTTCGATTGCAAATGACCTATCAAATGCCAACGAACAGCATGGCGTCCAACTTGCACGATCTTTTGCTCGGCTTCCTGAATTTTATTCTCACCGAGATCATCAATCCCTGCGGCGATCGCTTCGCGCAATAGTTCTGGCGGATGGGTTTTGCTCACGGCGACGAGGCTCACGTCATCTGGATTGCGGCCGGCGCGAACTGCCGCTGACGCAATGCGCGCGCGCACTTCTTTCAAACGCTCACCGATTGAATCGGCGCTTGTTTCTGTCACCGTCATTCGGATAAGAAAATTGAGCCTCAACTATAAACAATGGGCCTTGGCAGCGGCAAACGCATTCTTTCGGGGCGCTAGGAGTCTGTCGGAAAAAAGCTTCTCCGTGATCTCCGTGCCTCCGTGGTGCATTCTTTTCTTAGGAATTTCAACACGGAGACACAGAGAACACGGAGTTTACACGAAGAAATGTGATTATTCCGACAGACTCCTAGCCAACGTGCCATAACAGAACTAAACGCAACGATATGGTGCGGTGTAATATTTGGGCGGGCTAGCTTTGTGGCGACTATATGTTGAAAATAGGCGATCAGCGTGGTGGCACGCATATTGTTTGATTTTCCATCTATCCCTCAACCGCTAATCCTGATTGGAGGTCTGATGTAGATGGTGAAACGGAATCGCAACATTGTGCTGGTACTGCTGAGTATATTTCTGCTGGCTATGGTGCCTGCTTTGGCCTCGGCCCAGGGGCGTGGCCTAGCGCACAGACGTGACATGAGCTGGAAGTGTCGAGTATTCGTTAATTGCCACGACGCTCGTGATGGACGCTGGGACGGACGCGGCCCGCGCAGGAGTGTAGGCATTCTTTACTCCAAGTGGCGTCTTAGTTAATCGAAGGATGAGGCATCGGAGAATCCGTGACTTTGACAACGAAGATAGATTCCGAGAGCAGCGGCTTCGAATACGCAACCGCAACTTTGATAACGATGAGTTCTTACGGGGCAGAGATCGCGAATTTCGCAACGACAATATCTTTCGTGGAAGAGGCCGCGGACGTCCCTGGTGATCAGCCTGCAAGAATTGCCGCGGGCACTGATTGGTAAGCGTTTGTGAGTTGCCTTGACACTCCGCGAATCGTATTCGTATAGTCAGAATTCCTCGCGGATGTGGCGGAACTGGCAGACGCGCAGGTCTCAGAAGCCTGTGATGGTGACATCGTGGAGGTTCAAGTCCTCTCATCCGCACCACGATTCGGGCGAGCTTTACGGCTCGCCCTTTTTGATTATGAGGAAGGAATGTACCATGTCGATGTTCACTGCAACAGACGTTCCAACGGATGCGGCGGGAAGAAATTCTCGCCGCTAAACAACCAGGCACCCGCGAAAGACGTGCAGGGCGAGCGCTTGGTTAAACTGCTAACTAGCCCCTTCGTTTTAGCTTGCCACCAATCAACACGCCAATCGCTCCGATGAAGGGGAACGTGAACGGAACCCAGGTGGGTTCTCTTGCTCTCTGCATCGCTTCCAGGTTTGAAACGCTGCCGGTACGAACCATATTGGGATTTGCCTTTTGGGCCATCAGCGAAGGAATCGCCAATAGAAGCCCAAGGACGAATACAACAATGGCAAGCGCTAACGGTGCTTTGCCGCCTTTCGCAATTGCGGCGCAGATCAAGCCACCGATGATCGCTACAATCAGATTGACGCCGAAGGCTATGCCGAGCCAAAGATTCGAAGCTTCATATGAACCTGGTCTGAAGGCTCGGTCAGCACCTAACAACAGGTAAATTCCGGTAAATGTCAGGAAGATCAGCAGGAACATCACGACATAAGCAACGATCACGGCAACGATCGCTCTGATCATCTTAGGACCCCTTCCATACGAAAATTGAACTGCAACTGCGACGCGCGTGTATCACAAACCCACCCCGCGCGACAAGTTTTGTGTGGCGGAAGTTGTCAAATTGCGCTCGCCTTATTGTTTCGCTATGGCGCTTCGCCCGCCGCGCAGAACATATTTTTGAATCTTACCCGTTGCCGTCTTTGGTAGCTCTTTAATGAACGTCACCGCGTGTGGCGCTTTGAAATGAGCAAGCTTAGAACGGGCAAATTCTCGGAGTTCTTCTTCAGTCGCATCCGTCCCGCTCTTCAACACCACGAACGCGTGCGGTACTTCACCCCATTGCTCGTGGGGAAGTCCCACAATCGCGACCTCCTGCACCGCGGGATGTCGAAGCAAAACGCCTTCGACTTCGACCGACGAAATGTTTTCGCCGCCACTGATGATTACGTCCTTCAAGCGATCGCGAATTTCGATGTATCCATCCGGATGGACTACGGCCGCGTCACCGGTATGAAACCAGCCTTCACGTATTGCGTTGGCCGTGGCTTCAGGATCTTTGTAATAGCCTTCCATGACCACGTTTCCGCGCACGACTATTTCGCCGACCGTCTCACCATCGCACGGAGCGTCTTTTCCGCGTTCGTCAATTACCTTTGTCTCACCGGAGGTAATTAGCTCGACACCTTGCCTGGCTTTGATGATCGCGCGTTCTTCGTTTGAAAGCAGTTCGTGCTCTGCCCGCGGCTCGCAGACAGTGATAAAGGGGGTAGTCTCAGTCAGTCCGTAAACTTGTGTGACGGTCCAATCGAGTTCACCTTCCAACCGCTCGATCGTAGAAGCTGCCGGTGGCGCGCCAGCCGTGATTACACGCACCCCGCGACGCGCATTTCGGCGTAGTTCTTCGTTAGCGTTTGCCAGACTTATCAAAACCGTTGGCGCGGCGCAAAGCATCGTGATTCGTTCTTTTTCGATCAACTCGAACACCAGGCGGGAGTCAACTTTCGGTAGACAGATGTGCGAGGCGCCGACGGCGGTAACCGTCCAAATAAAGGTCCAGCCGTTGGCATGGAACATTGGCAGCGTCCAAAGATAGCGATCCGCGCAGGTCATGTGTTCGTGAACGAGTGTGCCAACCGTATTCATGTAGGCGTTGCGATGCGTAATCATCACGCCCTTTGGCCGGGACGTCGTGCCACTCGTATAGTTGATTGTCAGTAAATCGCTTTCATTGATCTCTGGACGAATAAAGTCGTTCGCGCTCTCGGCCAGCAATGTCTCATATCCAAGCCAACCAGTCTTGGTACCCTCAAGGGCAACGAAATGTTCGACTTCGGGCAATTGTGCGCGAATACTCTCGACGGCTTCGAGGTAATCCGAGTGCGCGCAAACCACTCTGGCCCCGCTGTGATTGATCAGGTAAATGAAGTCGTCGGGCGTCAGGCGATAATTGATTGGTACCAGGACCGCGCCAATCTGCGGCACTGCATAAAATGATTCAAGTTGAGCGCGCGTGTTTGGCGCGATATACGCAACGCGATCGCCCTGGGCTACCCCAAGTTTTTGTAGCATCGCCGACCAGCGATCACAGCGATCAAAGAACTGCGCATATGTCAGGCGCAGATCGCGATCGACGACCGCTTCACGCTCGCCATAGAGCTTGCGCGCGCGTCGCGCGAACTCGATCGGAGTCAGCGGAGTTTGCATCGTTGTTTTATCAGGAACCGACGGCCTGAGAATGG
>WNFY01021921.1_pt1 | contig 10222 bp, 9 predicted proteins | sample 5400091 | NCBI WGS metagenome assembly WNFY01 (sample SAMN13153364, study PRJNA577476) | soil metagenome | isolation source: 60 cm soil or saprolite under grassland replicate 1 | place: USA:California | collected 2016-06-15
ATGAGACGGTCGATCACCGCCGCCGTCACCGGATCGAGACCCGTGGTGGGCTCGTCGTACAGGATGTAGCGCGGCCGCAGGGCGATCGCCCGGGCGAGCCCGACGCGCTTGCGCATCCCGCCCGACAGCTCAGCGGGGGTGCGCTCGTCGGTCCCCGTCAGGTCCACGAGGGCCAGCGCTTCACGCACCCGCTCGGCGATCTCGTCCTCCGCCAGGTCGCGGCGCCGCAGTCCCAGCGCGACGTTCTCGGCCACCGTCATCGAGTCGAACAGCGCCGCGAACTGGAACACGTAGCCGATGTCCCGGCGCAGCTCGGTGAGCCCGGCGCGGTCGAGCGTGGGGACCACCCGGCCGTCAACGATGACCTCCCCGGCGTCGGGGTGCAACAGCCCGACGATGTGCTTCAACGCCACGCTCTTCCCCGTGCCCGAATACCCGATGAGCACCAGCGTCTCGCCGTCGCGAACGGTCAGCGTGAACCCGGTGAGCACCTGTTTCGGGCCGAAGGCTTTGTGGACGTCCTGGAACTCGATCACAACAGCACCACCGCCCAGAACGCGTCGAGCATGAGAATGAGCACCGCCGAATGCACCACCGCCCGCATGGTGCTCTGCCCCACGCCCTCGGCGCCGCCGCGCGTGCCGAGCCCGACGCGGCAGCCGACCAGCGCGATCGTGAACCCGAACGTGGCGCTCTTGAACAGTCCGAACCACACGTCCTTGAAGACGTAGAAGAGCTTGAGTCCCTTGAGGAACTGGGCGGTCGACAGCTCGAGCATGGCGAGGCTCGTGAGCCACCCCGTGACGATGCCCGTGGCCACGGCGAAGGTCACGATGACGGGGAACATCACCGTCGCCGCGAGGACGCGGGGGACGACGAGGAAGCTCTGCGGATCGTAGGCGAGCGTTTCGAGCGCGTCGACCTGCTCGGTGACGGTCATCGTGCCCAGCTCGGCGGCCATGCTGGCGCCGACGCGGCCGGCGAGCGCGAGCCCGGCCAGGACGGGGCCGAGCTCGAGCATCATCGTTTTGCCGACGAGGGTGCCGACGAAGTAGAGCGGGACGGCGCCGGTGAAGGTGTAGGACGCCTGGAGGGCGAGCACGACGCCGGTGAAGGCGGCGATGAACAGGGCGACGGGGAGCGAGTCCACCCCGATGCGCCGCATCTGCTGGGCGAGGAGCCGGCCCCAGGTGCGCACGTCGGGCACGGCGCGCGCCATATCCCCCACAAAATGACCGAGCCGTCCGACGGCCTCGACGGCCGCGACGGCTCGGCGCCCGATGCCCGTGATCACGGGCTACAACTTACGCTGCGAAGGTCCCCAGCGCCTTGCCCACCGTGCCTTCGCTTCTGCAGGCTGTTCAAGGCCGTCTCGATCTCGTCGGACAGGAACCGATCCATCGCCTTCTCTTCCGTGTCCGGGAGATCTTCGGCGATGAAGCGCTCGATCAGCGCGCGGTCGCCGTCGGGGTCGAGCGGCGCGTCGAGCCGCACGTCGCCGGTGTTGAGCGCGGCGAGCGACTGCACCACCTCGAGCGACAGCTTCGTGGCGTCGGCGATCTCCTCCGGCGTCGGCTCGCGCCGCAGCGTCTGGCGCAGGTACTCCGCCGTGCGCACGATGCGCGAGAGGTCCGCGGTGCGGTTCAGCGGCACGCGCACCGTGCGGCCCTGACGCGCCAACGCGGCGAGGATCGCCTGGCGGATCCACCACACCGCGTAGGAGATGAACTTGACGCCCTGGTCGGGGTCGAACTTGCGGGCGGCCGTCAGCAGCCCGACGTTGCCCTCGCCGATCAGATCGGTGAGCGGGAGGCCCCGGTTCTGGTACTTCTTCGCGACGGAGATCACGAAACGCAGGTTGCGCTTGACCAGCTCCTGCATCGACTCCTGGTCGCCGGCGCGCACCTTGCGCGCGAGGGCGATCTCTTCCTTCTGCGTGAGCAGCGGCGTCTTGCTCACCTCGTGGAGGTACTGGTCGAGGATGTCGCGCTCGTGCTCGTGCGACCCCAGCCCATGGAGCATGCCCTTGCGACGGCCGCGCTTGCGCCCCGGCTTCGCCGCCGCGGGGGCGGACGTCGCCTTGGCTGCGGCGGCGGGCGCCTTCTTAGGCGCCGGCGCCTTCGCGGCCGGACGGCGGGTCGTCTTCTTCTTCATGAGCTTGCGCATGGGCACGTGTTTGAGCTCCGCCCGGTATACCGCGGCCGGGCGAAAAAGTTCACGAGCAGACGTGGATTCGCTTGACACCGCTATAACGCCCGGGTAACGTCCCGTGTTCCCGGCCGGCACACGGGGGCAGTTTGGCGGGGCGGCAATATAAGGGGGGCGTAGCTCAGTTGGGAGAGCGCGTGAATGGCATTCACGAGGTCAGGGGTTCGATCCCCCTCGCCTCCATCGGGTACCCTCAAGGGCCCTAAGCCGTTACCTTTTGGCAGCGCGGGACACGCGGGAATAGCTCAGTTGGTAGAGCACAACCTTGCCAAGGTTGGGGTCGCGGGTTCGAGTCCCGTTTCCCGCTCTCGGCAACGGAGCGGCGCGCGAAGTGAGGCGCCGACACCACAAGCGACGCGGGGTGGAGCAGTCTGGTAGCTCGCCGGGCTCATAACCCGGAGGTCGTGGGTTCAAATCCCACCCCCGCTATGACAGACGGACGGCCGGACAGTCGGACGGTCGGACTGGTAGGCGACGGACGGTCGAACCGTCCGACAGTCCGGCTGTCCGACTGTCCGACTTTTAACGGGCGGTTAGCTCAGTTGGTTAGAGCGCCACGTTGACATCGTGGAGGTCACTAGTTCGAGCCTAGTACCGCCCACTCGCGCCCATAGCTCAACTGGATAGAGCGCTTGACTACGGATCAAGAGGCTGGGGGTTCGAGTTGTTTCGGGGCGTAGCGCAGCCCGGTTAGCGCGCCTGGTTCGGGACCAGGAGGTCGGAGGTTCAAATCCTCTCGCCCCGATTGACGGAACAAACCGCTAGGCCGCCTCCTCACCGCCTCCCGGTGGCCGGCGGCCGCTAGTTCAAGGCCAGCCGCAACCGCACGAAGAACCGCGAGCCCGCTCCCACTTCGCTCTCCGCCCACAGCTTCCCCCCGAGCGCCTGGACGATGCCCTGGCTGATCGCGAGTCCGAGCCCCGCGCCGCCGTGCGCGCGCGTCGTCGAGCTGTCGAGCTGCCGGAACGGCTCGAAGGTCACTTGCAGTTTATCGGGCGGGATCCCCGGACCCTCGTCGGCGACCTCGGCGACGACGCCGTCCCCGTCCGCGCGCCAACGCACGCGGACCCGTCCGCCCGGGGGAGAGAACTTGATCGCGTTCGACACCAGATTGACGAGCACTTGCTCCACGCGGTCGCGCACACCGAGCACGACCAGCGTCTCTGCCGGCGGCTCGGTCTCGACCGTGACGCCCGCGTCCGCCGCGAATGCCTCCACCGCTTCGATGCTCGACTTGACCGCGTCCGCCATGGCCACCGGCTCGAGCTGGAATTCCATCCGGTGCGCCTCGATCCGCGAGAGGTCCAGGAGGTCGTTGACCAGCCGGATCAGGCGGTCGGTGTTGCGCAGCGCGATCTCGAGCAGCTCGCGGGCCGCGGGGTCGAGCGTGCCCCCGGCGCCGCCCACCAGCAGCGCCAGCGACGTCTTGACCGAGGTCATCGGAGTCCTCAGCTCGTGGCTCACGACCGAGACGAATTCCGACTTCATGCGCTCGACCTCGACCTCGCGCGTAACGTCGCGGTACAGCACAATGTGCCCGACGAGCGCTCCCGCCGATTCGCGTACCGGCGCCACGACCCGCTGGCACGTGGCGGCGCGGGGGAACGCGAACTCCACCCGGTCCCGGAGCGGGACCGCGCCGGCGAGGGCCGCCTCCTGGGCGGCGAGCGCGCCGGGGTCCTTCAGAGCACCCGCGAGAAACCGGTGCACGATCTCCAGGGCCGTGCCCCGCATCGCATCGCTGGGGATCCCGAGGAGGCGGGCCATCTCGTGGTTCGCGTGCGCTACGTGGCGGTCCGAGCCCACGAGCATGATGGCCGCATCGCTCGCGTCGATTAGCGCTTCGAGCTGGTTTCGTTGCTGCCGCACCGCGGCGTGTTGTCGCGCGAGTGCTTCGCGCTGTTCAGCGATCGTCTTCAACAGCTTCGAGTAGTAGAGCGAGGTCTCGATCTGCCGGCCGAGGACGACCGCCCAGTCGAGATCCTCGTCGGTGTACTGTCCGGCGGCCTCGTGCCCGAAGTTGAGCGCGCCGATCACCCGTTCGCCGACGTGCAGCGGCACGATCATCGCGGAGACCCGCGCGCCGTCCTGGAGCAGGATGCCTTCGGTGCCCGGGAGCGCGTCCACGCGGATCGGCCGGCCGGAGCGGATCGCTTCGCCGGTGACGCCCCGGGCGATCGGGAACACCGCCTCTCCCAGGACGAAACCGCCGTGCACCTTGTCGTACAGCGTGTGGAGGTAATAGTGGGAGGCCGACTCGTCGATGAGCACCACGCTGGCGCGTCGGAAATCGAGCACCCGCTCCACCTTGAGGATCGCACCCTGAAAAATCTCGCGCATGTCCAGGGCGGCGTTGATCAGCGACGTCAGCTCCCCCAGCACCGCCAGCCGGGCCGCCGGCGTGCGCAGCGCCCCGGCACGCACTGTCGCCCGGTATTCGCGCGCGGCCGCGTCGAGCTCGCCCACCGCGGCCGCCGCGACACGCCATTCCTCCGGCACCGCCTCGCCGCGGCTGAGCCACCCGCGGGCGAGCCCTTCGAGGTCGCCCGCCGCCTGGGCGAGGCCGTCCGCGCCCATGGAGCCGGCGGTCCCGGTCAACGCATGGGCGGCTTGATACAGCGCCCGCGCGTCCTCCACCCGAAACGCGTGTTGGAGCCGACCGAGGGCCGCCTGCATGGCGTCGATGCGCTTGTCCAGCCCGGCCGCGAATTCGGCCCGCACCTCGGCCAGCGGATCGGGCACCGTCATTGGCACAACTCTCGCACCTGTTGCGCCAGGGTCTCGGGCTGGAAGGGCTTGAACACCACGCCGGCCGCCCCGGCCTCGGCGACGCGACGCTCGTCCAAGTCGCGGCGCGCGGTCAAGAACACCACCGGGATGCCCGCCGTCGCCGCATCCGCCTTCAGCCGTCGGCACACCTCGTAGCCGTCCATCTCCGGCATCATCAGATCCACGAGGATGACCTGGGGGCGCATCGTCTTGGCCAGCTCGATGCCCGAAGCGCCGCTGCTGGCCGTGCGCACTTCCCAGCCAGCGGTGAACTCGAGGGTGCGCCGCACCAGGAGGAGCAGGTCCCGATCGTCGTCGATGATCAAGGCTGCCGGAGGGGTAGCGGCCATAGGTCCTGGCTGCGCACGGGGCTGGCGCCATATTAGCGGGGCGCCCGAACCAATATTGGACCCATGAGTGCCAAAGTCTACATCCTCGACGACGACCTCGTGCATGCCAAGCTCGTCGCCGCCAATCTGGGCCCCGGGCGGTTCCGGACGCGCGTGTTCGACCGCCCCGACGCGCTCCTGGCACAGCATGCCGAGGAGCCCGCCGATGCGGTCATCACCGACCTCGTCATGCCCGACCTCGACGGCGTCGAGGTGACGCGACGGCTGCGCACCGGCGACCGCCACCTGCCGATCTTCGTCCTGACGGGGCACGCCGACGTCGCGACCGCGATCGACGCGTTGAAGGCCGGAGCGACCGAGTACCTGACGAAGCCGGTCAACATCGACGAGCTGACCACGCTGCTCGCCCGCGCGCTCGCGGAGCGGCCGCTGCTCGAGGCAGGCGCCTCGCTCGAGCAGGCCCGGGGCCGGGAGTACTCGGTCCAAGCGATCCTCGGCCGGCATCCGCACATCGAGGCGGTCCGCGCGTTCGTGGGCCGCATGGCGGCCGTCCCGCGCCCGACCGTGCTCCTCCTGGGGGAGAGCGGCACCGGGAAAAACCTCGTGGCCCGCGCGATCCACTACTCCAGCGCGCATTCGGTGGGGCAGTTCGTCGAGATCAACTGCTCGGCGCTGCCCGCCAACCTCCTTGAGGCCGAGCTGTTCGGCTACAAGAAGGGGGCTTTCACCGACGCGCGCGAACCCAAGCGCGGACTCATCGAGGTTGCCGACGGCGGCACGTTGTTCCTCGACGAGATCGCGGAGCTCGACCCGGCGCTACAGACGAAGTTGCTCAACGTTCTCGAGAGCCGACGCTTCCGCCGGCTCGGCGGCACCGACGAGATCGAGATCGCGCTCCGCCTCATCACGGCAACCAACCACGACCTGAAACAGCAGGTGGATGTGGGTGCGTTCAGGGCCGATCTGTACTACCGGATCACCGTCGCCTCCGTGACCCTGCCGCCCCTGCGCGCGATCAAGAGCGACCTGCCGCTCCTCGCCGACCACTTCCGCGAGACGTTCAACCGCGAGTTCAAGAAGCGCGTCGCGTCCGTCGACGCCGACGCCCTGCAGGCGCTCCAGGCATGGGATTGGCCGGGGAACGTGCGCGAGTTGCGCAACGCGATTGAACGGGCCCTGATCTTCAGCGACGGGCCGAGCCTGAAAAGCTCCGACTTGCCCGCGCTCGGGCAGCACGACCGCGCGGCGCGCGCCGAGGCTCGTCCCGACAAGTTCGAGCTACCGCGGGGGCTGTCGCTCGCTGAGGCCGAGCGCGAATACATCCGCCACACCCTCGACGACACCGGCGGCAACATTCAGCGGGCAGCCGAGGTCCTCGGCATCTCGCGCAAAAACCTGTGGGAGAAGCGCAAGAAACATGGGTTGCTCGAATCCAGGTCCGACAGCCCGGAGCCGAGTTGATACCGTTCACGTTACCGGACGGTAACGGAACTGCCGGCCGCCGAACTGCACGCTCCCCGCCGGCCTCTGCTAACTCATTGCGATTCGTGCAGCTGCACCCAGGGCCGGTCGGCACGCGGCTTGCGCCAGGCTTGACCCACATGAAGATCCGTCTGGTCCTGTCTGGCGGCATCCTCGTCGCCTTCCTCGGCCTCGCTGCTGTGGCGTCGGCCCAGACGATTTCCTCAGCCGCCAATCAGACGTTCGTGGTGGGCGATCCGAGCACCGCGATCAGCGCGATCACCATCACGGCAACGTCCGGCGGCCAAATCAAGCAGAACACGGACATCCGCGTGCGGATTCCGGCGGGCCTGAACATGACGTGGGACCCCACTATCACGACCGCGACGATCACGGGCTCGGCGGCCATCAAGGTCTTGACGACCGTGAGCTATGCGAACGGCAACCTGGATCTCTTCATCAACGTCACCACGAACTTCGGGAACGGCGAACAGATCACGGTCTCCGGGCTCAAATTCTCGAACTTCACCGCCCCGTCGGCGGCAAGCCGTCTGGGGCTGATCACCAGCGGCGCCGGCGGCGCCGTCGTCGCCACCGACGCCCGAACCAAGACGATCGTGGCCAAGGTCTATGCGGTGGCGGTCGCGCCGCACGCCACGACCGCGAGTCAGTTGCCGAGCAACGGCCTCAACTACACGGTGGCGTTCACGGTCTCCAACACCGGGAACGGCTCCACAAGCTACGATCTGCTGACCACCAAGCGCCCCGGCACCGTCATCACGACCGTGTCGATTGCCGGGACCGGGATCACGCAGGGCGTGAACCCCGACAGCGGGCGCCTGACGAGCCTGCTGAGTGGTACTTCCGCCACCGCCACGGTGACCTACGCGGTAGCGATGGCCGCGTCGGGAGCCAAGGACACGCTGGTCTTCAAGGCACGTGCGGTCCTGAGTCCAGCGACCGCAGACACCGGGAAGCTGACGGTCACCGTCATACGGCCGACGATGACCGTGGCGAAAACGGTGAATCCCAGCGGCACGCAGGTGCCCGGCACCAACCTGACGTACACGGTCACCATCACCAACGCCGGCAGCAGCAACGCCACAGCAACGCCACGACTATCGTCGTCGTGGACACCCTGCCGGCGGCGACGCTCTTCAAGGTCGGTAGCATCGTGACCACATTGCCCGCCGGCGTCTCGGTGTTGGTCGATTACTCGAACAACGGCGGCGCAACCTGGACGTACCTGCCGACCAGCGGTGCGTGCAGCGCGCCGGCCGGCTACGACGGCTGCGTCAACCGCGTCCGCTGGCGCCTCCAGAACCCCCTGAGCTCCTCCGCCCCGAACAACACGGGCACGCTGCAGTTCGTCACCCAGATCCGCTGACCTACCAGCCGGGCGGGACGAAACCGGTTACTCGTCACGTTACCGTTTGGTAACAGCTCCCCAAGCTGGGCCACGCCCGTGGGCTGCCCTCAGGCTCGCAACTCACGATTTAAAAAGCAGTTACCCCAGACAGACCAGATGGGCACAGTACCTGCCCTCGTGCAGGCGCGAAAGGAGCATATCGCGCATGGTTTTACGCTGCCCCCAGTGCTCAGAGCTGCGGTTCTTCGGCCGCACACAGGTACTTGGTGAACTGGTGATTTGCCCGGCGTGCGAGGCGGTCTTTCGGTGGCGAGACGCCGACACCGGCCCGTCCGAGGCAGAGGGCTCACCGCGCGAGCCGCGCCGCTCCGAGCGGAAGCGAGGCAAACGATGACTCACAAGGAGAGTCGCCCATGAAGCTGCTGCGATGGCTGCTCGTTGGGACGCTGGCCTCGGCCGCACAGGCTCAGGCCCCCCAGCCTCTCGTGATCACGGCGCACAACGTGACCGCGGACACGGTAAGCGTGCGGGGACGGGACGTGGTGGCTCGGCCCGGCGACGTGATCCGCTACGCGCTGGTCTTCACGAACGTGACGACCGGTCCCGTGCGGAACATCCAGTTCGTGGACCCGATCCCCCAGGGGATGGTCTACGTGCCCGGCTCGGCCGCCGCCGATCATCCGGTGCGCATCGAGTACTCGATCGACGGCGGCAAGAGCTATGCGGCTCGGCCCGTGATCGCGGTGCTGGTGAACGGCCAGCGGGTGGAGAAGCCGGCACCGCGGCAGCTGTACACCCACGTTCGCTGGACGGTGCTGGGATCCCTGGCGCCGAAAGCACGGGTGATGGCGGAGTTTCGCACCCAGGTGAGTGAAGCGCCGGGCGAGGCGAAGTAGGCGTCCCGGCAACTGTTGGAACCCTTAGGAGGAGCCTGCGATGTTCAAGTACTTGAGGTTTACCTACAGCCTCGCCCTCTCCGCGGTGGCCCTGATGGCGCTCGCGGGTCGGGCGCGGGCGCAAACGCCGGAAGGCACGGTCATCACGAACACGGCGACCGCGACCTACACCGACGCGAACAACAACCCCTACGCCGCGGTCAGCGGCTCAGTCTCGGTGACGGTCGGCTTCAAGGCCGGCGTCGCGGTGACCGCGAACACCCCCACCCCGAGCTCCGCCTCGCCCAGCACGGCGGACACCATGACGTTCACGGTGATGAACGTCGGGAACGGCGCTGACAGCGTCACGATCTCCGAGAACATCTCCGTCGCGGGGGTGATCACGGTGACCGGCTACCGCGTCGGGGCCACGACCTATGGAACGCTCGGGGCCCTGAACACGGCCCTCGCGACCGTGGCGATCGCTCAGGGCGGCTCGATCACGCTCAAGATCATCTATGACGTGGCGAGCGGGCAGGGTGGCGTGAGCACCGTCTACACGCTCACCGCCACCTCGCGGCGCACGCCAGCGACGTTCGGCAACGCCGCCAGTACCATCACGCCGGCGACGACCTACGGCGTGGCGACGACGCCCGACGGCGGTCAGAACGTGCAGCGACTCCCAGGCAACGGCTACTCGTTCACGTTCGCCGTCCAGAACAACGGCAACGGGAACGACAACGTCGACCTGATCGCGACGAGCCCGGGCTCGCCGGTCATCACCATCGTTTCGGTGAACGGCGTCTCCGGTGACAGCACCCGCATCACGCTGGCCCCCGCGGCGTCGCAGTCGATCACCGTCGTCTACAACGTGGCGAACGTAGCCGGTGGCTCGCTGGATACGCTGTATCTGCGCGGCCGGTCGGTGGCGCAGCCCGCGACGTTCGACGACGGCTTCATGGACCTGACGGTCATCAAGCCGAACGTGACGCTCACGAAGGCGGCGTACCTCGACGACGGGGTCACGCTCGTCTCGGGCAGCGTCGTGCCGGGGCAGGTCATCCGCTATCGGTTCACGGTTACCAATACCGGGGCCACCTCCGCATCCAGCGTGCAGGTGACCGACGCGCTGCCGGCGCAGGTGACGTACGTGTCGACGAGCTCGAGCACCGGGTGGACCGTGTCGGTGA
>WNFY01006725.1_pt1 | contig 10220 bp, 6 predicted proteins | sample 5400091 | NCBI WGS metagenome assembly WNFY01 (sample SAMN13153364, study PRJNA577476) | soil metagenome | isolation source: 60 cm soil or saprolite under grassland replicate 1 | place: USA:California | collected 2016-06-15
AGCCATTCCCACCAGCCTCGAGGAATTCCCAAAGAACTGCACCCAACAATACGAAAGGTTTTGACGACATGGGACTGCACCGGCCCAAACCAAGCCGCAACTAGGTCGAATTAAACTTTCTAGTTTACCTATGCCTTCGTTTTGCCGACGCAAATTAATTGGGAACTTCGCCTCTCGTTTCCTGTAGTGCTTAGTGAAAGTCAGAACACATAAACAATCCAAACCTCAGCAAGAAAGAAGACCCATGATAACAATGAATCCGCACTCCAAAAAAATACCGATTCTGGTACTTCTTGTCGCAATGGCGCTCTTCGCCGTCGCCGCTACTGGCCCGGCCCGGGCTGGAATGAGTGACTTTAACGGCGACGGCCATCCCGACTACGTGCTCTATAACCGCTTCACTCGACAGACCGCGATCTGGTACCTAAACAACAATGTTTTTATCGGCGGCCGCTATGGCTTGACTATTCCGGCCGGTTGGAGCGTGGTGGACGTGGCTGATTTTGATCGCGACGGCCACCCGGACTATGTGCTTCAGAATGCTAACACGCATCAAACTGCGATCTGGTATCTGAACAACAACGTTTTCACCCACGGCGCATATGGTCCGACTCTGCCCAGCGGGTGGTTTTTGGGGGCAGTGGGCGATTTCAACGGCGACGGCAAACCCGATTACCTGCTATACACAAATGTTGGGAGCAATTTCCCAACAGCGATTTGGTACATGAACAACAACGTTCATGTCGCGTCGGCTAGTGGCCCAACTCTGCCAGATGGCTGGTTTTTAAGGGGAGTGGCGGATTTCAATGGCGATGGCAAACCGGATTTCTTGCTTTACTATGTTTTCAGCAACAGAACCGCGATCTGGTATCTGAACAACAATGTTTTTCTCAGCGGCCGCTTTGGCCCGACTATTCCGGCCGGCTGGAGCGTGGTGGGCGTGGCTGATTTTGATCGCGACGGCCACCCGGACTATGTGCTTCAGAACGTCACCACGGATCGAACAGTGATCTGGTATCTGAACAACAACGTTCTCATCCGCGGCGCATTTGGTCCGACTCTGCCGCCTGGTTGGGATTTGGTTGCTCCGTTCGCAGGGGGAACAGCGCCCTCGGACTGCGCCGGATGTTGGGATTACCCTTGAGAATTATGGAAAACAATCCATCGGTTGGTCATCTCGCCGTCTGCTAATCTGAGCCAGCGCGGCTATCGGGACGAGCAAAATTATTTGGGAATCTCGCCTCTCATTTCCTGTAGTGACTAGTGAAAGAGAGGGAGCATCATGAAGAACAAACTAACGGAAACGAAATTGAGATCTGGCATTGGTCTCACACGTCATTTAATAGGCGGCGTACTGTGTTTAGCAGCCATCAGTCTAATCTGCTCTAGCGCGTCGGCGCAGAATCTGTTTGCCGTGGATCCAGCCAACGGCAACATCGATGAGTTCACTCCAAACGGAGTGCGAAGCACCTTTGCCTCCGGATCGATTTATCCAGTTGGTCTGGCCTTTGACGAAGCGGGTAACCTGTTCGTGGGGTGGGCAAACGCGGGGAGCGGCGCCGTCTACAAATTTACTCCGGCCGGAGTGCGAACCACCTTTGCCTCCGGTTTGAATTATCCTTCGGGTCTAGCCTTTGACAAGGCGGGTAACCTGTTTGCAGATGCGGGGAGCGGCGCCGTCTATAAATTTACTCCGACGGGAGCCCGAACCACCTTTGCCTCCGGTTTGTTTGATCCAGGTGCTCTGGCCTTTGACAGCGCGGGTAATCTGTTTGTGGTGGATCGCGGCTTCGACTACGACTTTGTCTCCTACGCCGCCGTTTATAAGTTTACTCCATCTGGGGTGCGAAGCACTGTCGTCTCGGAAAACAATCAACATCATTATCCAGTTCCACAAGCTCTGGCCATTGACGGCGCGGACAACCTGTTTGTGGGGTGGGCAAACGCGGGGAGCGGCGCCGTCTATAAATTTACTCCGGCCGGAGTGCGCACCACCTTTGCCTCCGGTGTAAGTGGCCCTCTCGCCTTCCAGCCCCCACAAATTCCGACACCTACACTGATAAACATTTCCACCCGCGGATCTGTGGAGACGGGCGACAACGTGCTCATCGGCGGATTCATCGTCACCGGGACGGACTTGAAACAAGTCGTCCTCCGCGGCCTCGGTCCGACCCTCACGGGAGCTGGCGTTACTGGAGCATTGGCCGATCCAACTCTGCAACTCTTCGATGGTAGTGGGCACCCGATGTGGTTTAACGATAATTGGAAAGACTCGCAGCAAGCCGCGATTCAGGCCACTGGGCTTGCGTCGCCTAACGATCTCGAGTCGGCTATCCTCTTCAATTTACAACCGGGCAATTACACCGCGATTCTGGCCGGCAAGAATGGAAACACCGGCGTTGGTTTGATGGAAGTGTACGATATAAGTCCTGGTCCTGGCGTTTTCGCCGAGCTAACAAATGTCTCGACTCGAGGTTTCGTTGGCTCTGGTCAGGACGTAATGATTGGCGGTTTCATTTCCAGTGGCGGCAATGGCAGCCTACAGGTTATTATCCGCGCACTTGGACCCACCCTCAGCCAGTTCGGAGTCAGCAATGCATTGATAGACCCGACGCTGGCTCTAGTGAATAGCAACGGACAAGTATTGGCATCGAACGACAATTGGAAGAATACTCAGCAAGCCCAGATTCAGGCCACTGGCTTTGCCCCTCCTAACGACCTGGAATCTGCCATATATGCAACACTACCCAACGGCAACTACACCGCGATCGTGTCGGGCAAGAACGGCGCAACAGGGGTTGGTTTGCTGGAAGTTTACAAAGTTGCAGTAGCTACAAACAAATGAAGACGAAATTCAAATCTCCCCTTCGCCTCGCGCGTCATTTATTGATGACGCCATCGATTCGCCGCGGCGAGATATGCTCCGATTTGCAACTCAAACGTGAATGATAGATAAAACGAACATTACTAGTCAGGAACACAGACTTTCCAGTCTGTGCGCCCAGCGGAGTTTTACTCCGCTGCTGCTGCGGCGTGCGTGACTGAAGCAGCGGGTTATAAACCCGCTGGGCGCACAGGCCAGAGGCCCGTGTTCCTTTAGCGTCCTTTGGCGCGCCCTAATTGTCACTTGTCACGGATTCAAAAATAGTTTGTCCACATCCACATCGTGCACCAGCGCGCCGTGCGGGACGGCGTGCACGTCATAAAGCCGTTGGGTGTAAGGGCTGCGAACCATTCCGGCTCGCTCAGTTGGCATCGCGACAGGGTAACCACCGTGCGCGAATCTTTTCTGCCTGGCAGGATGTTCGCCGGGTTGCGGAACTAACTGAACCGAGACCGGATTGGGGTAAAGCGAATTCCATGCGCCAGTTCCAGCATCGACGGCGACCCCGAGCCCGACCGTGGCAACATTCCCCGCCGTCGCGGCCGCGCCGGTCGTCGACGCTTTGCTTCTAACCGTCACAGTTTGCGGGTAGTAGCCCGGTTTGCTCACCGTCACCTGAAAACTACCTCGTCGCCGTTTGGTAAACGTCGCCGGCGTTACTCCCCTCTCTCCGGTCGAGAGAGTCACGTCCGCGCCGGAAGGATTGCTGACGACCTTAAGGTCCTCGTGTACGCCGCGGATGACAGTGGCACAAGAGCTCAGAGCCATCGTAATACCGAGCGCACCGATCATTTTGGTAAACATTGCGGCAACGTAGTGGGCCGGGTCTGCATCGCAACGTCAAAGCAAGCAGGTCGCGTATCTTATGCCGCCCTCAAAAGCGAAACGGTGTATGATATGACGGTGGAATTATCTGAGATCGGGATGTCTATTGGTGTGCAAGAAGGGTTTCGTGTTCTGATGCTCTTGCGCGTAAATTTCGGTTCCGCAAATGTTTAATGGGCCGGTTCACCGAAGCGGCGGTGGGTTGTTTGTCACTGCTTCTGTTCTCCCGCTTTTTTCCTTCTCCGGCGGCTTCAATGCAGCGAATTCTCACGGATAAACCGAAATGCTGCTGCGGAATCGAGGCAATTTCTGCCAATGCTTCGGTCAGCTGATTTGAAGGCCGAAATGCCGGGCAAGACCGGCGACGGGAGGCTCTTTGCTCGCTTGGTCTTCGGATTCGCAGTTTTTACCAGCGCGTTTCTGCTGTTTCAGGTGCAATTGCTGTTGGGCAAATTTCTTTTGCCATGGTTCGGCGGCACTTCGGGAGTATGGGCTACTTGTTTGCTCTTCTTTCAAATGCTGCTGCTTGGCGGATATTTTTATGCGCATCAGATCTCGATTTCCTGCCGGCTATCAAGCCAGGGGAAGATTCACCTTGCGTTTGTGGCACTCACTGGTCTGTGGATTCTATTGGCCTCGTACTTTTGGGGTTCTCCGCTCTTGCCGGGCCCATCGTGGAAACCCGCTCCGGGCGCGGCACCGATTGCCGGAATTCTGAAGCTGCTCTTCGTCAGCGTAGGCCTGCCCTTCCTGTTGCTCTCAAGCACAGGACCGCTCCTGCAACACTGGTACGCTCAGCTTAAACTCGGCGCTCAAAAGAAGGTACCGTACTTCCTCTACGCCTTATCGAATGCCGGATCGCTCCTTGGTCTGTTGAGCTATCCGTTATTTCTCGAACCAACATTCCGGCTGAGGACGCAAAGCTGGCTCTGGGGCGCCGGATTCAGCTTCTTCGCATTATGTTGCCTTGCCTGCGCCTGGCAGGCACACGACTCGAGCCTTCGGCGGCAAGATGTTCGGTCGCCTGAAGAAAATTTCGCGCCGGTTGACCAAGATGGGGCCGCCCGTTCGCCACGATGGCTGTGGTTCACTCTGCCGATGCTCGGCTCAGTGATGCTTCTGGCTACCACTAATCTTTTGACCCAGGATGTCGCGCCCATTCCATTGCTATGGGTTCTGCCGCTCTGTATTTACCTGCTGAGCTTCGTTTTCACTTTTCACGGAACGTGGTATCGCCGCGGCGTCTTTCATCCGTTGTTCGCGATTACAGCTTTGCTTGCCATTCTGGCGTTGTTCAGGGGCGCAGGTATGCGAATCACTTCCCAGATCGGGATCTATCTCGTGTTTCTCTTTGTGGCTTGCATGGTATGCCATGGCGAACTAGCGCGGACGAAACCGGGGGCGCGTCATCTCACTTCATTTTATCTCCTCTTATCCGCGGGCGGCGCAGCCGGCGGCATCTTTGTTGCCATCATTGCCCCCTCGATTTTCCCTACATTTTGGGAATATCAACTCGGCCTCTGGGCCATCGCCGCACTACTCGTCGTTATTCTTTTTCGTGATCGCAGTTCATGGCTGCATGATTCGAAGCCCAATCTTTTGGTGCCAGCCGCGGTGCTGACAGTTCTGTTGGCTGTGCCGAAGTACCTGGTGCACGCACGCATGATCACGATCCCGGCGCAGTTCGCATTTGTTTACAATCTTGGCCTGGGGCTGCTGATACCTCTGTGTCTGTGGCTGGCTTTCACCGGCGGCCCGACATGGGCGCGGCACCGGAAATTCCGATACTACGAAATAACAGCAATCGTAAGTTTTCTGCTCCTAACTACGGCGCTGTGCGTCGAGCTGAATACGAAGAATGAATTTGCCTATCGCGAGCGCAACTTTTATGGCGCCGTCGCTGTCCACGAGGACTGGGACGCAGACATGCTCCACGTGGCCTACGAATTCATGCACGGCCGCACCACTCATGGCATCCAACTCGCCTACGATCGGAAGCTGCCGGCTTCGTATTACGGCGAAGGTAGTGGTGCTCGCCTCGCCCTCCTGACAAATCCGCAGGGGGCGGCGGGATCGATGCGCGTGGGCGCGATTGGGCTTGGTATCGGGACGATAGCCAGCTACGGGCGCGAGGGCGACGTTTACCGATTCTACGAAATCAATCCCGCCGTCATCGATCTGGCACAAGGTAAGAGAGGATACTTTACTTATTTGCGTGACTCGCCCGCCCGGATCGAAATTGCCGCGGGCGATGCGCGTCTCTCACTGGAAGCCGAAGCAGCCCGGGGTGATCTGCAAAAGTTCGACGTGCTATTTGCCGACGCGTTTAGTGGCGATTCAATCCCGGTCCACTTACTAACTAAGGAGGCGATGGCGCTTTATCTCTCTCATCTTCGCGGACCCGACTCTGTTATTGTTGTGAATGTCACTAATCGCTCAATTGACTTAAGTCCGGTCGTGGCGGGGCTCGCGCAGAGGTATGGACTAAAAGCGACCTTAATTCGAGCTCCAGAGCGCGGTGGACTCTTTCTTCGCAGCGATTTTATTTTGCTAACCCGCGGGAAATCGCTTGATGCGCCCGAAATTCAGCGAGCAGGCTATCCCATGCGCGACGACCCTGCTCATCGAGTGCCGGAGAACCGAATTTGGACTGATGATTATAGCAATGTCGTCAGGCTGTTACGATTGAGATAGCGCGCTCTGCACGCGCGACCTCGTCAATTATCGCGATATTGCCTAGGCCCTGGCAATGTGTAAGCTTCGAACTTCCCAGCGGGCGGTTAGCTCAGTGGTAGAGCGGCTGGTTTACACCCAGTAGGTCGGGGGTTCGAAACCCTCACCGCCCATTCTTCACTAGTGGGTAGTGATAGGTGTATCGGCAGATTATATGATGAACGAAAAACCGATCGATCCTGGCGTCGGCATCGGGCATGTGCATTTGAAGGTGGCGGATCTGGAGCGCGCGCTTGATTTTTACTGTGGCGTTCTCGGGTTCGAGCTGACCCAGCGATATGGCGAAGAAGCGGCCTTTGTTTCCGCGGGCGGTTATCATCATCATATTGGACTCAATACCTGGGAAAGCCGCGATGGGTCGCCACCACCTAAGGGCACGACCGGCCTTTATCATTTCGCGATTCTATATCCGACTCGCGGCGCTCTGGCCGATGCTTTCAGACGTCTGACGCGGGCCAACATTTCTCTCGAAGGTGCGAGTGATCATGGCGTGAGCGAAGCGTTGTACCTGAGCGATCCGGATGGGATCGGAATCGAGCTTTATTGGGACCGGCCACGTGAATTATGGCCGCGAGACGCAAACGGACAGATTGAGATGTTCACGCGACGGCTCGACTTGGGAAACTTGCTCTCGGAATTGTAGCCGGTGCTTTCTCAGCGGCAGAACATTGCGGTTCTGCCGCCCGTGACGGCGGCAGCTACATCAGTGGATACGGTAAAGTTCGATCAGGCCGACGCCGATGGTGTTGTTTTTGCCACGCAGGATGGCGGTCCAGTTTCCCTGAATCAGCGTGGTCAAAATGGCGGGTTCACGATCATCGCCGGGGGCAAGGCCAGTCGCCTGAATCGCTGCCTGCTGTGAATCTTTCCAATTATCGTTAGATGCGAGCAGATTTCCATTGCCGTCGAATAAATCCATCTTGGGATCTTGTAATGCATCAGAGACCCCAAAACTCGTTAGCTCCGGCCCCAGAGCCCGCACCAATACTTCCGAGCTGCCATCCCCATTGATCCCAAGTCCACCGCCGACAATAAAGCCGCCGATCATGACGTTGGCATCGGTCCCGACCGAGCCACGAGTACTGATATTCGTAATCAGGGAGGCACTCGATTGATCGAGATCACGAACTTCGAGCAGGGCAGCGCCGACGGTAGCATTCACTCCGCGGACAACGGCGGTGTAATTTCCGGGCGCGAGCGTTTGGACGATGGCCGCTTCCCGATCGTCACTCGGGGCATAGCCGCTTGCTTGAACCTCCGTTTGCTGAACGCTCTTCCAATTGTCGTTAGAGGCAATGAGATTATTACTGGAATCGAAGAGATCGAGGGCCGGATTCTGTAAGACACCGGGCACGCCGAACTGCCCCAGAGTTGGTCCCAGTGCGCGCACAATTACTTTTTTCTCTGTGTTGCCACTAATAATAAAGCCGCCGATTCCGACGTGCTGGCCGGTTTCTACATGTAACCGTGTGGAAATATCGAGTTCCTTCCCTGAGCGCGTGACCCAACTGTAGTAAAATGGGCCAGTCCCGGAAGCAGCCTCAGATTGGTTATCTTCGCCGTCACGGTCAGGATCGCTAGTCTGGGCGCGAAGGGAAGTAGCCGGCACTTGCGCGAGTGATTCTCGCGCGGCTTCCCACGCCGTAACCAAGTCGGCATAAGGCGCGATCCCGGCGCGAGTGACAAACGGATCGGGGTTGCCCGTTCGTGTATCCACCCATATCGGCACTGCCGGCACCGTCGGTCGCGTAGTTTGTGCAACCCCAAGATAATCGCCGAGCATGTAACCAGCGTCAGTAAGCGGGGCGAGTGAAGCATCGGTTGATACAGAGGTAAGCCGGATGTTAGGTTGCCAGGTACCACCACCATCAAAAGATTGTGCCAGATAAAGATCAACCAGCACACTAGACCCCGGGTTATCCCGATGGTCATAAAAAGTAGCCGTGACCGTCCTACCATCTGATGAAACATTGATGGCCGGATTGAACACCCCCAAGCCCGCGGGGTTATCACTAATTGCAATCGGCGCATTCCAAGTCGTCCCGCCGTTAGTTGACTTGGTAAAAGCAATCCGGGGATTGCCCGCGAGTACCGTCTGATACACAACGTAAATGTTCTGTGTTGTTCGGTCTGCCGCGGCTGAGGGTAGAAACGAACCAGTCCGAATCGATGGCTCATTATATTCGACGGCTGAAGTGATAAGATTGGGCGATCCAAAAGTAGTGCCGCCATCGGTCGAAATCACCGCCTCCAGCCGTTCAGTAGTCCCGAAGTTCCAATAAACGACCACGCAATTTCCATTCGGCAGATACAATGGTTGCGATCCTTGCAAGGTAGTCTCTGAGCTTATAGCAGCCGCTGAACTCCAGGTAGCTCCACCGTTGTCACTATAAACGCGTTTGATCGGGGCACCGATATCAGAGTTGCCAAATAAAGTAAAAGTAACGAGTAAGCGGCCAGCGGTTGCAGTACCGGCGAAAGTATTGATTGCCATCCATTCTTTATCTGGAAAGACACCGTTGCTGCCGGGGCGGTAAGCCACCACCGGTGAGGCGAAGGTTGCGCCGCCGTCGGTTGATTTACTCAGGACTACTGCGCCATTGATGAACTGGGAGTCGGTGGCGACGAGTGTCTCAAGGTAAACATTGTTGTTCAAATCAAACGCCACCACCGGATCTGTGGCGCGAAAATAGGGACCGCCTGAAGTCATGGTCAGATGCGGAATCAGTGCGCGCGTCCACGTCAGACCGCCGTTGTGCGAAACGGAGTAGCCGCAATCGACCGCCCCGCCGCCGTTCGCAAACCGACCTTCTTGAAATACGCCAACCAGGAAATCCTCGTTTGTCGTAGCGCGGGCAATGTGGGGCTCGGCTTGAGCTCGCATGGTGGAGGGCAACGCCGAAGGATCATCGCCCAGTCGAATGTTTGGGCCGATGCGCAAATCCAGCGCAACCGGCGCACTCGCCGCCTCCTCCGTGGTGGTTCCGCCTTTTGCGGTTGTGATCGAGCGCGGCGGCAGAACCAGATTGTTGTCACGATTAAGCAACATCAGCGCGCCGGACGACAAACGGTGGAGTGGAAGATTACGCAGATTGGGCGGAAGTTTTGCCCGATCGACCGGAGGCATTATTAGAGGCTGGCTTTGTTGGGCAACGGCAACCGACCCAACCACCAAAAGTAACAATGCAAGGACGAACTCTTTCAATATTGAAACTCTAGCTATTCTCCTGGATATAACAATGCCGGTGAAGAATTGTTGCGCAGTCAGCGCACAAGATTGCGCCCGCCGAAACCAATCAGCGTTAGGCTGAAGAAGACTAACGCCAGACCGCCAAAATGGCGCCCATGATAATGCAGCCGACGATATGATAACCTGTATCGATCACCCAGAGTCTCCGCGGCGGTGATTGCCAGACATAAGTCATCGTCAATGCGGTGGCACAAAACCCCAGGCCAACACCGGCACCAATTTTCAGGCCGCGTAGCAGATCAACGCCGTGCAGTTGGTGTATTACTCGGGCTAAGACGAGAGCCGCGATTAAGTTGCAGACCAAAGTCACGATCAACTTTGTTCCCATCCCGCTTTGGTTCGGCTGACCTAGTTTAACGCCGTGTTGCTCGACGGCGGAGCGCCACGCCTTACTAAATAGGGCCGAATACCATACCGCACCCAGAAGCCAGTAGGCCAGTCCCGCGCAGCCAATCGCCAGCCAGTTCATATCGCCATAATCCATCACGCCATAGTCCATAATGCGTATTGTGGCGCCTTGGATTTGAA
>WNFY01007876.1_pt1 | contig 10219 bp, 10 predicted proteins | sample 5400091 | NCBI WGS metagenome assembly WNFY01 (sample SAMN13153364, study PRJNA577476) | soil metagenome | isolation source: 60 cm soil or saprolite under grassland replicate 1 | place: USA:California | collected 2016-06-15
AAGCTGGCAGTAACGAGATCATGAAGATCGAAAAGAAGACGGAAGAGGGCAAAACCGTTTACGAAGCAGTCGTAAACAAAAAAGGCAAGGAGTGGAGCATCGAGGTTGATGCGAACGGCAAGTTCCTGAAGCAGTATCAAGAGAGCAAAGAAAAGGAAGAGAAAGGCGACAAGTACTAATCAGCGCGAGGTGGGTCGCCCGGTCTGCGGGCGATGTTAAATAAATGCGGCTTCGCCGCCATTACTTAGGATCGAGCAAGGGACGGCTCGATCCACCTTAAAATTTTAAAATGAAAAAGCTTTTTATCTTGGCAGCGATTTTTGCCGCGACGAGCGTCAGCGCGCCGGCGGCTCTCGACACGGCGAAAATCGACAATCTTACCGGACTCAAAGGCAAGATGAACGAGAAGGAAGGCGTTTACAAAGTCACCTTTCCACGCAACGACGTGAAAGTCGTCGTCGATGGCTGGACGATGCCCCCATTCATGGGCCTTGGCACCTGGACCGCATTCAAGGAAACGAAAGCCGGCGCGATGGTGATGGGCGACACAGTGCTGTTTGAAGATGAAGTAAATGCAGTGATGTCAGCTGCGCTCGACAATGGCCTCAGCGTCACCGCACTGCATAATCATTTCTTCTTCGATCAGCCAAAAGTTTTTTTCATGCACATCGAAGGCGAAGGCAGCGTTGAAAAATTGGCTGGCGCCGTCAAAAAGGTGTACGACTCCGTCAAGGTGATCCGCGGCCCGGACCCGAAGCCGGCAGAGTCGTTCGCGATGGTTGGACAACCCCGGCTACCCGAGAAGAATTCAATCACAGCTGGACCTCTTAACGAGATATTTAGCGCACAAGGCGAATCCAAAGACGGCATGGTTAAATTCACAATCGGTCGCCCGGCGAAAATGCACGGCACGAGCATCGACAAGGACATGGGCGTTAACACATGGGCGGCCTTTGCAGGCAGCGACGACAATGCCATTGTCGATGGAGATTTCGCCGTCACAGAAGATGAATTGCAACCGGTGTTGAGAGCGTTGCTCAAGGACAAGATCAACATTGTCGCGATTCATCAACACATGACGCATGAAGAACCGCGCATCATGTTTTTCCATTATTGGGGACGCGGCCGAGCAAAAGATCTGGCGAATGCCGTCAAAGGCGGACTTCTCGTTGGTGGACTGCTCAAGGTCAGCTCGCCGATACCGTAAGCCTTATATCAACCAGGAGGGAAACTAGTGAAAACATTAAGCTTAATGATAATGGCGATGACCATGGCAACAGCAGTGGCCATCGCTGAGACAGTCAATTTCGACGATATGAAATCCGGGGCAGCACCAGCCGGTTGGACCGCGACGCAAACCGGCAGCGGCACGGCGAAATGGGCGATCGAAAAAGACGAATCGGCCCCGAGCAAACCGAACGTGTTGAAACAATCAGGTCAGGCGACGTTCCCGGTTTGCTTCAAAAACAACACGAACATCAAAGACGGTTTTGTTGAAGTGAAGTTCAAACCGGTCGCCGGCAAGGAAGATCAGGCGGGCGGCGTGATCTGGCGGGTGCAGGACGCGAACGACTACTACATCGCACGCGCGAACGCGCTCGAAGACAACGTCACAATCTATCACACGATCAGCGGCAAGCGTGTGGCGTTTAAAAACATCAACACGAAGGTGACCTCCGGCGTCTGGCACACGCTCCGGGTGGACTTCGAGGGTAACAAATTCACCGTCACGTTTGACGGCACCAAAGTAATCGAGGCAACTGATGCGAGCTTCGCGAAGGCTGGTAAAGTCGGTGTTTGGACAAAGGCTGACAGCGTGACCGAGTTCGACGATTTCACCTACGCTGGTAAATAACTGAAGGTGTGAAGGGACGCGAGAATTCCGTCGCCTCTTGAGACGAGAATCCAGTGGCGGACTTAAAAATGAATATGCCTAAGTGGATTCCCCTGGTTTTGATTCTACTGCTCGCAGTAGTCGTGAACTCCTGCCGAAGTGCGATTTCAAACACTGTTGTCGTGTACGTAAGCGAAGACCAGGTGTTTTCGGAGCCGATCCTGAGGGACTTCGAGCGCGAGACTGGGATCACGGTGAAATCTGTGTTCGACACCGAAGAGTCCAAGAGCACCGGCGTGACGAACCGCCTCATTGCCGAGAAGAACAATCCACAGGCGGATGTCTATTGGGCGAACGAGCCGGTGCGGGCGGACGCGCTCAAGCAGCGCGGTGTGTCCACGCCGTATTTGTCCGCTTCAGCGGAAGGGATTGCCGATCAGTTCAAAGACCCGGATCATTACTGGACTGGTTTTTCGGCGCGCGCCCGATTGTTGTTGATTAACGCAAGATCGACAATCAAGCCTGCCGGCGTGATGGCCTACACGGATCCGTCAGCGAATGGGCGCGCGGCCATCGCGAATCCGTTGTTTGGAACGACCACCGATTATGTCGCTGCTCTGTTCACGATGTGGGGCGACGAGCGTGCCGGGACGTTCATGAACGACATGAAAAAGAATGGCGTGAAGGTAACCACCAGTAATGGCGAAAGCGCTGACTTCGTCGCGACCGGACAAGTCGATTTTTCTCTCGTCGACAGCGACGACGCGGTGAACAGGAAGAAACAAGGCAAGCCGGTCGAGATAGTCTACCCGGATCAAGATCCAAACGGTCTCGGTGTTCTTATTTTGCCGAACGCAGTCGCGCTGATCAAAGGATCGCCTCACGCGGAGAACGGCAAACAGCTCATCGATTACCTGCTCAGTAAATCGACCGAACACAAACTCGCCTTTGCCGATTGTGCCCAGATTCCTTTGCATTCTGGCGTCGAGACGCCTCCGGAGGTTCGGCGCATCGAGGAGATTAAGGCAATGCGCGTGGGTTACGCGGACCTTGCGCGCAAGATGGAAGAGATCCAGCCGTTCCTCAAAGAATGGGCCGGCCAGTAAGAGCCGAAACTATCGTCCTCGGTCTGTGTGTCGCACTGGTCGCGATCGCCGGCTTGGCTCCAATTGCTGTTATGGGTTTTGAAAGCGTTTGGCGTGACGGGCATTTTAGTCTCGATCACTATCGCGAACTCATCTCCAGTGCGCGCTTCTGGCCGTTGTTTGGCAACAGCATTCAGTTAGCGCTGGCAACGACAACCGTTTGCGGATTGATCGGAGTGCCTGCAGGAATCTTGCTCGCGAAGTCCGACCTTTCGTTGCGCTCCGGATTCATGTGGCTGCTCACGGTGCCGCTGGTTTTGCCGCCGTACTTCGTCGCGCTCGGTTGGGCTCGCGTCGTCGCGCGCATCGGAACAATCGCATCAGACTGGCTGTTCGGATTCGGAGGCTGCGTTCTGGTGCTTTCCTCGGTCTTCCTTCCCATCACCATGCTCCTGACGTTTGCGTCGATTTTGAATGTTGATCGCCGTCTCGAGGAAGCGGCCCGTCTTGTATCGGGATGGCCGGGAGTTCTTCGGCGAGTCACACTGCCACTCAGCGCTCCGGGGATTGCGTTCTCTCTCGTTCTCGTCTTTCTATTTGCGGTTGGCGAGTTGAGCGTTCCAAGTTTTCTGCGTTACCCCACCTTGCCAGTGCTGAGCTTCACGCAATTTGCCGCTTCGTATAATTTCGGCGCAGCGACCGCAGCGGCGGTGCCACTCGCTGCCATTGCGTTCGTCGGAGTTCTCGTGGAATCCGCCTTCCTCCGCGACCGCGACTACACGTTTCGAAGCACAGGCCAAACTCTGTTCATCTCACTGGGGCATTGGAAGAGTCCTTTGGCAGCTCTCATGGCCGCGCTTTGTTTCGCGCTCGTCATTCTTCCTTTGAGTGCTCTGTTCGCCGACGCATTTTCGCTGGCCGCAATGCACGAAGCGATGCAACGCGCCGGAGCCAGCGTCGTCAGAAGCGTGATGTATTCAGCCGTAGCCGCAACGATCCTGATGACTCTCGGATTTCTGCTCGGGCACTTCATGCGCGGCGGCAGACAACGAGTGCTAAGCGCGTTTACGCTCGCGCTGTTTGCAATTCCGGGAACCGTGCTTTCGATTGGACTGGTCCGCCTTTGGAACACTCCGAGCACATGGTTCATCTACGCGACACCAGCTCTGTTGATTCTGGGGTACACCGCACAATACTGCGCTGTCACCACCAGGCTGTCGCTGGCGGGACTGATGCTGATCCCAACATCGCTGGAGGAAGCAGGTCGACTCAGCGGCGCGATGTGGACGCGGAGATTGTTTCGAATTTCCATTCCGCTCTCAACAAGGACGCTCGTTTGCGCGTGGCTCGCTGCATACGTTTTGTGTCTGCGTGACGTTCCCATTGCCCTCATGACCGCGCCGCCCGGCGGCGATCCGTTGCCCGCGCGTATTCTGACCCTTATGGCCAATGGTGCTCCGCCCATGATCGCTTCCCTTTGCCTGATTATGGGGATTGCATCGCTAATTCCGCTCGTCATCCTGGCACGAGTGATTCCGTCCCGAGGCATAACAGGGTGAGCTACATCGAAGTTGATCGCGTATCGAAGAGTTTCGGCGAACGCGTCGTAATCAATGAACTATCGCTTCGCATTGAGAGGTCAGAGCGCCTCGTGTTGTTTGGGCCATCCGGCTGCGGAAAGACCACGGTCCTACGCCTTCTCGCCGGATTGGAAATTCCGGAGCAAGGATCAATCCGAATCGAGAGCCGACTCGTGGCAAGCGCAGGAAAGAATCTCATTCCGCCGGAGAAACGTGACTTGGGAATGGTGTTTCAGGAGCTTGCGCTGTGGCCTCACATGACCGTGCAGGAAAATTTGGCGTTCGGTCTCAACGCGCGGGGAGTTCAAAAGCACGAGGCCAAGGTTCGGGTTCGCGAGATGCTGCACCGTGTTGGCCTCGAGCACCGGATCGACGCCAAGCCTCACCAGCTTTCGGGAGGCGAGCAGCAGCGAGTCGCGCTGGCGCGTGCCTTGGTCTCACGACCTTCCATTCTCCTCATGGACGAGCCGCTCTCCAGTCTCGATGACGAACGCAAGCGCACGATCGCCTCTGACTTGTTAGGCCTTCAGAGCCAGTTTGGCTTTACACTAATCTACGTGACGCATGACCGCAGCGAAGCAGACATGCTGGCGTCAAGAACGTGCCAGTTGCGCGATGGGCGTGTCGCATAGTTAAGGTGTGCGATACACTGAAAGTTCATTGCACCGTATTCGGCGCTGGATGGTTGCTGGCGATTGGTTTGGCACAAGCCGGGCCGCCGTTCGTGACGGACGATCCGGAACCACCTCCGCCCGGCGGCTGGGAAATCAATCTCCCGTTCATTCTCGAGCGCACGCCAGGCAAAACGGAGATGGATGCACCTTTGTTCGATTTCAACTACGGGTTGCCAGACATCCAGCTTAAGTTGGAATTTCCAATCAGAATCGTCTGTGAAGACAGCGACGGCACGACCGCAGGCGCGGGCGATTTATTGATCGAGATGAAATGGCGCTTTTTCTACAGCGAAAAATCGCAACTTCAGCTCGGCATTTATCCGCAGTTATTACTGCCGACAGGCAATCATGCGCGTGGCTTAGGCGAAGGTCGCGCAGCATTCGTCCTGCCGCTTGTCGCGCAGAAAGCTTGGGACAAATGGACGCTGTACGGCAACGTCGGCTTTTGGTGGCAGACCGCTTCCGAGACACGCAATTATGTTTATGCAGGCGCGGTGCTTGAGCGTGAAATCAACGAACGACTAGAGCTTGGTGTTGAATTGTTCGGGAATTCGCCGAAAGAGCGCGGCGGCCGTTCCGAGGTGGCGTTCAACGTCGGCGGCACGTGGAAATTGAACGAGCACCTCAACCTGCTCTTCTCCGGTGGACGCGACATTGTCGGCGATACGACGGCGATGGGTTACATCGGATTGCAGCTTCTTACAAAGTGAACTCTTTGCCCTTCTCCTTTGGCCATCAATTGAACAAACGTTCACGGCTAAACGGATCTCCTCCAACACAAACTAACTCCGCTCGATTACTTCCGCAGCAGAAACAGGCCGGTGATGGCGAGCACGACGCCGAGGATCCGCTGCCACGACGGCGGTTCGTGAAAAAATAGAATGCCAGCGATGGCCATGATCGCGGCACCGCCGGCCAGAATGGCGGGAACGGAAGAGAGCGGTCCACCTTTCTGGAAAAGCAGAAAAAACGCGATCGTCCCTGCGCCAACGCAAATTCCGGTAAGGACGGAGTAATTGAAACCCGGCATGCTGAATTTTTGGTTCCAGCGGCCGCCCAGCCACAGGAGCGCTAGATAAAGTAAGATCGATAACGCGGCGCTGGCCTCGACCACAAAGCCGCCAAGGCCGTCACCGATCCGCTCGGATGCGAGGCGCGTAAAGATTTGGTGCGCGCCGTAGAGGACTGCCGCCACAACGGCGTACCAGAACCACGGAGCCATGCCGGGAGGTTACTTCCATAAACGATCAACGCTCAATCGAAAAGAGAGCCGATAACAGCTGGCATCTAGCCCGTCATTTAGATGGAGGCCTGGGGATGAGTTCGATTTTGATCCGTTCTTCGCACGCAAATGATCGTTCAATTTCGAACAGGAACAAGGAGGTGATAGTCGAAAATAGAAGACCATGAAAATAACAAAACTAATTCCAGCAATAGTGATCAGCGCCGGCCTCACCTTTGGCACGGCAGCGCAGGCGATTGAAGAGACTCCTGTCGAGATGAAGGACCTTCCAGCCGCAGCGCAAAACACCATTAAAGAAAAAGCCGGCAACGACCAGATCCTTCGGATCCAAAAGGAGACCCGCAAGGGCAAAGAGTGTTACGATGCTATCGTCAACAAGAACGGCAAGGAGGCCGCCATCCGGGTTGACGCCAATGGCAAATTCCTCGGCACTCATCAAGAAAAGACCGAGCAGAAAACAAAAAGCGAGGGCGAAAAATACTGAGATCGGCACGGTCGCGGTTCTGGAGCAGCTCAAATTCGCTCCAGAATTCGCGCCGTGGCGATTTCGCTGCCTGAACGACACGGTAGAATTTAGCGGTTGCTCGATTTCGGGCGCGCGAGAAAGGAACTCAAGAGGCGCTCGCTGCGAACACCTGATATTTGAATCTGCGCTTTAACTCCGAAAGCTCTCGCCGCCGCGGCGGGCACGCTAAATTGATCTAAGCGCTGTTACCACAGAATCTACGATAAGAGTTTTATTCCGCCTTCCGTTGCTACGGCGGGACAGGCGACTCCGTTCGACATGACAAACATTCGCATTGCCGCGGCACTTTGTTTCCTGGCGGTGGCGCTGGGTGCGTTTGGAGCACACAGCTTAAAATCGACCCTCGAACTGCGCGGTATGGTGGAGGTCTGGAACAAGGCGGTGCTCTATCATTTCATTCACGCGATCGCGCTATTCGCGCTTGCCCTTTACGGCACAGCGAATCGCGGCGCATGGTGGCTGTTCTTTGCCGGTATTTTTCTTTTCAGCGGCAGTTTGTACATAATGGCCCTGACAAATCTTCGCTGGCTTGGTGCAATCACGCCACTTGGCGGTCTCCGTTTCCTCGCCGGCTGGGCGTGGTTGATCGTCGCGCCAAATAGATAGGGCGATCGACCTCAAGCGCCCTGTAGCCGCTTCGCTGTGCGAAGCGTGCGCGCCGCCCACACGGCGGCGGCTACAGCTGCCCAAGGCGGTCTGGGTGAACCGCCCGTACGACCTGCTACGCGAGAACTTGTTTCCGCTGAGGTGCTTTGTTGATATACTCGGAGCCTGATGTTTAACGCGTTGCCCGAAGCAGAGCGAGACGTGATCACGGTGATCGCGTTCATCGGCACTTTTTTTATCGCACTCGGCATCGGCCGGTTTTTAAAACGGCGCGCGGGTGTGCGCCTTGGCCTGCTGTTTCGGCTTTTCTGCCTAACGCTCGCGTTCTATGCCGCCATCGCCGTTTATGGAGTCCATGCGCCGTGGCGAAATCATGTTGGCGCAGCAGCGATCTTATTGAGCACGGCGCTCCTGGTCGCTTTGGTCAATCGGTACGTTTGGGATTTGTACTTCGAACAGAAACGCCAGACGCTGATTCCGCATTTTTTACGCGAGGTTATCGGCGGCCTCATTTTTCTGGTCGCGCTTCTTTTTGTCCTGAGTTCGGGCTATCACGCCGAAGCGCAATTGAAAGGACTGCTCGCAGGCTCCGGGATTGTCGCGATCATTCTCGGATTCGCCGGGCAGAGTTTTTTTGCCGGAATTATCGCCGGCGTATCGATTCAAATTAACCGGCCCTACAAGGTTGGCGACTGGTTGCAGGTCGGCGAGCGCTTTGCCGAAGTGATGGAGATTAACTGGCGTTCGACTCGGCTGCGCACGAATGACGCCATTTATCTCGACATCCCGAACAACGAGATGGTTAGCCACGCGATCGTTAACCTCCATTATCCGACACAGGTCCATGCGATGCGGATTCGCGTTGGAGTCGAGTATAAGAACCCACCCAATCGCGTGAAGGATGCGCTTTTCCGCGCCGCTTCCAGTGCGGAGGGCGTCCTGGCCGAGCCGAAGGTAAAAATTTTCCTGGTCGATTTCGCAGATTCTGCCGTGATCTACGAGATCAAGTTCTACATGGGCAATCATGCAAGAATCAATGAGATCAACGACGCCGTTCGCACGAACGTGTGGTATGAACTCAAGCGGCAGCGCATCACAATCCCCTTCCCGATTCGTACATTGCATGTCGAGCGCCGCGCGGGACGGACGGTACAGGAAGACCAGGAGGAGGCACGCGTCATTCTTCGGGACGAACCGCTCTTTGAGTGTTTGTCGGATGCCCAGATCGACAATCTGGTCAAAGATGCGCGTCTCAATCATTTCGGGCGCGGCGAACGCGTGATCCAAGAAGGCGCCGAGGGCGACTCTATGTTCGTCTTGTTGCGAGGCGCTGCGCAGGTTTCCGTCTCAAAAAATGGCAGTTCAATTCCCGTGGCCAGTTTGAGCGCGGGCGATTGTTTCGGCGAGATGTCCCTGCTCACTGGAGAACGCCGGGCGGCGACAGTGCGGGCCGAGAGCGACTGCTACGTAATGGAGATCAGCAAGCCGGTCATGGCGGAGGTCATCCGCGAAGCGCCGAATTGTCTCGAGCGGCTGAGCGAGTTGCTGGCCAAGCGAAAATTGGAAAATGAAGGTGTCCTGAAAGAAGCGGCCTCGCAAGATCACAACGAACGAAAAGAGCGCGAGTACAGAGCCAGCTTTCTGCGCCGTCTGCGAACTTTTTTTGAGCTCTGAGCAGCTCGCCGAAGCTTCACGCAGAGAAGCCGTTGCCGCAGTTCCAAATAACCAATTGCCAGTGGGGGAAAACCTACTAAAGTCCCCACCTTTCAGCTGGATCACTCACAACGAAAGCATATCTTCACCGGCAGGTCGTCACCATCAGCGCGATCGCGGTCATCATTTTCCTTTTGCTTTTCTTTTTCAAAGATCGTCCAACAGCGATTGGTTTTGTGATCGGTGCCTTCTGCTCCCTGGCGGCCGGTTATATCGGCATGCGCATCGCCGTACTGGCAAATGTCCGCACAACGCAGGCCGCAAGCGTTACGCGAACCGCGGCCTTGCGCATCGCCTTCAACGGCGGCGCGGTGACGGGTTTGCTCGTGGTTGGGCTCGCGTTACTCGCAGTGTCGATCTTTTATACCGTTGCGGAAAAGTTGGTGGGGCACGACTTGGCGGTGCGAAGTCTGGTGGGTCTGGCCCTCGGCGGCAGTTTAATTAGCGTGTTCGCGCGACTCGGCGGCGGCATTTACACAAAGGCGGCCGATGTCGGCGCCGACCTGGTGGGAAAAATTGAGGAGGGTCTCGAGGAAGATGACCCGCGAAATCCCGCAACAATCGCAGACAACGTAGGCGACAACGTTGGTGATTGCGCCGGGATGGCGGCGGACGTTTTTGAGACTTATGCCGTAAGCCTGATCGGCGCCATTCTGGTAGGCGCGCTAACATTGGCCGCAGAGCCCGCCGCCATTATCTATCCATTTGTGCTCGGAGGCATTTCCGTCCTGGGTGCGATTTGCGGAGTTTTTTTTGTCAATATTGCGGGCGGCAAACCCGCGCCTGTGCTGATGGGCGCGGTAATAACAAACGCTTTGATCTCCGCGATTCTGTTTTGGCCGGCAACCCACTACTTGTTTCCGGAAGGAATAACCATCAGTGGTGTGGTGCGATCCCCTACTCAACTCTATTTCGCTTCGGTTATCGGTCTGGTCATGACCGCCGTGGTGGTCGCGAT
>WNFY01020745.1_pt1 | contig 10219 bp, 9 predicted proteins | sample 5400091 | NCBI WGS metagenome assembly WNFY01 (sample SAMN13153364, study PRJNA577476) | soil metagenome | isolation source: 60 cm soil or saprolite under grassland replicate 1 | place: USA:California | collected 2016-06-15
GGATATTTTTCCTTCCCCTTGAGATCGCTTTCCGGCCCCTGCGGATGACGCCAGTTCGCGCCTTTTAGGTACGTCCACCACTGAAGGTGATCGTTGAGCGGCACTTCATGGTCGGTCGGAGCAAACACGACCGAGCCTGCAACCAGATTTTCTGCCGGCGCAGTTGGAAATTCTTCTTTCGTCGGTGTGCGTTCCGCAATCGTCACATATCCCGTCGCCCTCACAAATTTCTCGAACTGCTCGTTCGTCACCGTCGTCGTATCCATCCAGAAGCCGTCGACGCGCACGCGATGCGTCGGCTCGGTGTCGTTCGAAGCCATCGGCATCTCGCAACTGCCGCTGCCATTGGTCGCAGCGCCCATCGTGAACTCACCGCCGGGAATCCAAACCATCCCTTTCGGCGCTGGCTGTGACGCGGGCGCAGAGTTCGCCACGGTCGCTCCGAAACCGGATGCTGGCGATGGCGTGGCAGTTTGTTGGGCGACGATATTCCGGCTAAACGACGCGCTCAGCGCGGAAAGGACCGTCACCAAAAGAATGATTTTCATTTTCGATCGCCCGATGGTTACACGAGAATGTCCGAAACGCACCACGCTAAGATTTTGGTCCAATGACCGGGGAAGAAACATCGATCACAATAACGACCCGCTCCAGCTTATGCCGCTTTACCTGTTGGTAATGTTTGCGCCGCGGGCAAGTGAAAGACGAAACGGGCGCCACCCCCGTCGGCGTTTTCTGCTCCAAGCGTGCCGGCGTGAGCTTCCGCAATTGAACGGGCGATGGCCAAACCCATGCCCGTTCCTTCTGCTTTTGTGGAAAAGAAATGATCGAAGACTCTGTCCGGCCGATCCTTTGGCAGGCCAGCACCGAAATCGCGCACACTGACCTCCGCGATCTCTCCTCTAAGCGAACGGGTACTGATAATAATGCGGCGTTCGGCGGCCGGAAGCGCTTCCACCGCATCGAGCGCATTCATAATCAGATTTAGCAATACCTGTTGAATCTGGACAAGGTCAACCTCCACATTCGGCAGGCGAGAATCGAAGTCTGTAACGAGGACAGTTTCCCGGGCCAAGATGCCTGAACGCACCAGCCGCAAGGTATCGCTGATTACAGCGTTCAGGTTGAGCGAACTCCGGGTGCTCTGGCCTTTGCGTGCCATTCCTCGAATTCCATTAATCACCTCTCCGGCGCGGTAACTAGCCGTCGCTATATCAGCCAGCAATTGCTTAAGTATCGCGGGGTCGATTTGTCCCCGGTCGAAAAAGCGACGCGCGGCCGCGGCGTTGTTGGCAATAGCAGTAAGCGGCTGATTCAATTCGTGCCCGAGCGAAGCGGTCATCTCGCCCATCAAAGCGATGCGGCTCAAACGTGCCAGCTCCTCGCGCTGCACTTGCAATTGCAGGTCAGATTGTTTTTGCCCGCTGAGATCAATCGTGACGCAAATGATTTCTAAAATGTTTCCCCGATCGTCCCAAAGAAATCGGCCGCGCAGGATGACCCAGCGTGTTTTGCCGTAAGGCAGCACAAGCCGGTGCTCAATCTCGAACGTCTGCTGGGAGGCTCGCGCCTGTTCAAAAGCCGCCTGAACCGCAGCACGTTCGTCGGGGTGAATACGTGAAATGACCGACTCGCGGGTCAAGGGTTCGTCGGCGGTGAACCCGTACATCGCACGTCCTTTTTCACTCATCCACGCGGTGTTCCGTTCTGGGTACAAAACCCAAAAGGCGAGATCTGCCGATTCCGCAGCGAGACTGATGCGCGCTTCGCGTTCCCGGAGCGACTCCAGGGCCCGCTGGCGCTCGATCGCGATTCCCGCGATGTGAGTGGCGATTTCGGTTAATCGCATTTCATCCGGATGCGGGCCGCGCGTTTCACGGTGATACATGGCGAACGAACCCAACACTTCTCCTTGCGCTGAGAGGATCGGCGTTGACCAACATGCCCGCAGGCCACAACCCTCGGCCAAAGCACGGTAATCGGACCAAAGAGGATCGGTCAGCACGTCGGTCACCACCACTGGCTTCCGCAAATACATCGCCGTCCCGCAGGAACCAACCCGTGGGCCAATCGGAAGGCCATCCACTGCTTTGACGTAAGCCTCGGGCAAATTCGGCGCGGCGCCGTGGCGAATATGTTTGCCGTCATCGCTTAAAAGCAGGATGGAACAGCGCAGTCCATCCCCTTGCCCTTCCATGAGAAGAACCAGGCTGGTGAGGACATCGGCCAACGGCGCACTGGCGGCGATCATTTCAAGAACATGGCTCTGTCCGGCGCGAAAAAATTCTTCCTCTTTGATTTGGGTGATGTCGCGGCAAACAATCACGCCACCCAACAACTCGCCGTTGGAACTTCTCAAAGGGTGGCCATTAACCCGTGCCCAAAGTCCATTGGGCGTTTTCTCATGACGAACGAAGGCCTCAACATTGATGACCTCCTCACCGCCCATCGACCGCGTCAGTGGCGATTGATCAGGTGGGAATGGCGTGACCTTGTCCGGCAAATAGAGCCCGTACTGATGCGACCAGTCGTCAGGCGAAGTTTGGCTCGCAGCCTTGCCGAACATGCGCTCGGCCGCCGGATTAAAGAAAAGAAAGTTACCGCATTTGTCGGCGACGATGACTGCATCGGCCATGCTGGAGAGAATGGACTGGAGGATTTCATTGGTGCTAGAGAGCTTCTCTTCAGTGCGTTGAGTCTCCACATCTGATTTTTCGACGAGCATCATGCGTAATTACGCGATCGCCCCATCTTCAAGGTGCGACGTATCGAGTAGCGGCAGATTAGTCCCTACAACTCGTAAGGGTAGTGGACCTTAGTCCTATGCGGAATTGCGGCGGCCGACACATGTGCACGCTGCGAAATGCGCACCAGATCAGGCCGCCGATAATCATAGTTTCGTGGATGATTCAGTCGGGTGACCGAGCGCGCGATGAACTGCCTCAAGAAATTGTTCGTCATCAAAAGGTTTAATCAAAAAAGCGACGGTGCCGATTTGCGTCGCAGTGATTCGCGCGGCGCTATCTTCACGTCCTGTGATCACGACGACATGGGTCTTCGGCGAGATAGCGCATAGCCGCGCCAGGACTTCCAAACCGTTCATTCCTTCCATCCAAATGTCCAACACCACCAGCGGCACGTCGTGTGATCCGACATAGGCAATGAAATCCTCGCCTTTAGCAAACCGCCGCACGGCGAATCCCTCTGAGGCGAGCAAAAGGCCGGTCGATCTAAGCACCAGCGGATCATCGTCCACCAGGCAGACAATCTCCGAAGAAGGATTCTCACCGGGCGTCATGCTCATCTGCGCGACCGCCCCGTTTTCAATGTTAGACACAGCGAGCATCCCTGTACATTAGGCCGTACCGTTCGGCGGAATAGTGGACCTTAGTCTTATGCGGTTTTGCGGGCAGCGAAATGCCGGCGCACTACGAGACTCGTGCGCAGTGGGTGCGCGAGACAAGCTCGCAATTATTTTATTTGTTTTTATATGTTGTGAAACGTTTTAAGCTAAACGGCCGTGCCAACGATGAGCGACAGCCCGCTATCATCCGCATCAATGGTTGCTTCGAGCCAAGGCTTTTCAGCCCCGGCCCAACAGCCATACCAAAGGGAATCCGCCCAGCACGCCGACTAAAGGGCTCGTCATCGCAAACCAAAACGGCAAGTCATCACTGAGCCGCGCACGCATTTTGATGCTCATGCGATTTCTTCTTTCTCGTTAGGTATGCAGGCGGATTGCATAAGGTGCGTACGTCCGCGCCCAGCCCTTTGCCGTCGTCTTGGCGGGGAAAAATTCGGTCTGAGATTTAACACGGCGGCAATAGCGAAGAGGAGAGCGGCAGCCGTAAACTCGCGCAGTGCGACCGCCACGCCGGCTCCCATCAGAGGTAACGCGGCAATCGCTATGAAATCTGTCGCACGGCTGATCGAGAATCTCTTGCGCTGCAATGGGAAACCCCGGGCGACCCAATCCTTCATTCCGCCGTCTACCGGAACGGCATTCACGCAACCGGCCGATCGCAGAATCCCCGTTGCAAGGCTGGCTCGAGCGTGACCGCCGGCGGAAATGACATAAATGCGCTCTGTTATCGGGCGCCTCCTTCGAAAAATTTTCGTCGCCGCAAGCTCACCAAAGGGAACCGAGCGCGCCCCCGGGATGTGCATTGCAGCAAATTCTTTCTTTGACCGAACGTCGATCAATTCAATCGGCTCATGATTGTCGACCAATGTTCCCAGCGCCGGACAGTCCATCATCTTCACACCGATTGCATCGCAGACGTGTGCCGATGCAGCATGTTGGACTTTGGTCTTATAGGGTCGCGGGACTCGTTTCAGCCGGGAACAGACTGTCGGGGTCGAACGATGAGTCGCGATCAATCCGGCACAGCTGCCCTAACGAATGGCAGAAACCCACCAATCTTTTGTAAGTTAGGCTGACAGACGAACGGATTCGTCGACATGATGCCGATCCCTCCGTTGGCTAATTGGACCTTAGTCTTATGCTAGATTGCCGCGCATGATACGCGCGAGCGGTGCGAAATGCTTTGCCGCGTTTCTTAAAAGCTGGACCGATCGAAGAACCACCCGCCTAGATATGCGATGATCAGGCCAATTAACGGACTAAGCATGGTGAAGCAGACGGCTATGTAGGAAACTGTAGAACCATGTGTTTTCAGACCGTCAAAACTACCGCCGCCCGCCCGATTGCTGCCATCACGCACCAGGTCAAACGCGGATAATCGTGGTTTCCTGGATGATTCGAGGCAGACAATTTCCGAAGAAGACTTTTTATTGAGCGTCACGCGCATTTGCACGTCCGCCCTATTTTCAATGTGGGGCATGGCGAATATCCGACACATTAGTCCTGGCAGTTCGGCACGGTAGTGGACGTTAGTCTTATGGGGGTTTGCGGATTCATCTGAGGAGCCTTAACAGCTGGGCCCGTTGCGTTGTTAGGACTGCTATCGGAACCACAGTTTTCGTTCTGTTTTCAGTGAAAGAAGATAAGTACTGCGAGAAAGCCGATAAGGATCCCCAGCGCGGGACTAAAAACGGCGAACCAGAATGAAACGGGCCATCCCGAGTCAGGGACGGCATGCGATTTTGTTGTCATTGAGTCCTTATAGGGATTGGAGCGATTTCGGCAGGATGAAGCCTTTCATGTAGGTAAAAAGCGGTCGCAATAATGCATGCGCAGTGCTCGCGACCGCTCGGTTCGGCGCAAATCTAACTTCGGCATTCATGCCGGGGAACAACTGCCCGTCGGCGTTCGCTACTTGAACCTCGGTGAGCAGGGTGCGCGACACCGGCTCGTGCGATGCGAAAGAGTTCCGGACTTTCAGCTGCGCTATCCGTGGAAACAAACGTGCCATTTTTAATGTTGCGCGCAGTGATGATGCCGGCGAACGGCGAAATGATTTTTTGCAAGCCCTGTAATTCCTCGAGCCGCGTGATGTTTGCTTGCGCGACATTGACCTCAGCCCGGCGCGCATCTGTTGCTGCTTCCTTTTCCTCAAACTCCTGCGACGAGACAACTTTCTTTTCCATCAATTCCTCCCAACGCGTCAGCGTCGCGCGCGCGAAATCAAAATTCGCCGATGATTGTGCGGCGCTGGCGCGCGCCTGATTCAATTCCTGATCGAGGTGGGGCACTTCGATTTCGGCGAGTAATTGACCGGCTTCGACTTTTGCGCCGATACCGACGTAGCAGTGAGATACGTAGCCACTCGTGCGCGCACGAACCGACGTCTCTCGCATGGTCCGAGTAGTGCCTCGTAAAACAAAATCTGCAGACGTATCAGGGCGTTGATCTGAAACGCCACTTACTACCGTACGCTGATTGAGCGTATGGATAGCGAGCATCGCATTCACCGAAACCAATGCTGTCAGAAGCACGTTCCGAAACCACGTTCCGCGACGAACAATATGCCTAGCGGCGCACGTAGCTCGTCTCGCGGTGAATCTATCCAAGACGAAGCAACCGGTAGGTTGCGCGACGGGCGCGTTTGCAATGTGGGACGCAGTGAGCACCCACCACATTAATCCCGACCACTCAGCAGAATAGTGGACCTTAGTCCTATTGGCGTTTACGGGCGGGCGAGACGCCGGCCCGCTGCGAAATGCGAACCAAGTCAGCCACCGAGGTGACACCCAGCTTTTGCATGACGCGGCCACGATGAACCTTCACTGTCTTCTCAGCGGTATTTAATTCCGCCGCGATCTGTTTGTTCAGAAGACCCCTGACGACGAAACGCAGGACTTCAAACTCACGCGGGGTCAACTTCTCGACACGGCTGCGCGCGTCCAGCCTTTCCCCGCGTTCGCGCAGTCGTTCCTCACTGCGTTCCAAAGCACGTTTGACGGCTTGGATCAATTCCTCATCGTCAAAAGGCTTCGTTAAAAAATCAACGGCGCCTTTTTTCATCGCCCGAGTGGCGGTGGGCACGTCGCCATGGCCAGTAATGAAAACAATCTGCTCGCAAGTGGCGCGCTCCTCGAGCGCTTCTTGTAACGCCGGACCCTTCAATCCCGGCATACGGACATCTAGAAGAAGACAGATCGCGCCTTGGAAAATTTCGCGCGCGAGATAAGCCTCTGCTGAAGAAAATGTCTCCGCCGCATATCCAGCCGACTTTAATAAGCGCGCTAAGGCACGGCGCAGCGATTGATCGTCGTCCACCACACAAACAAGCTTGTTGGGTTTGCTCAAGCGACCTCGCGACTTTCAAACTTTCGTGTCACTGGCAGAGTAAAGAGAAATCGAGCACCTTCATCGGCATTCTCCGCCCACAATTTTCCTCCATGCGCTTCGATAATAGAGCGAACAATCGTCAAACCCATCCCCATTCCATTGGGCTTGGTCGAATAGAAGTGGGTAAAGATTTTGTCAACATCTCCTTCGGGAAGTCCGCTGCCGTAATCCCGCACACTGACCTTCACCGTTGAACTTGGCTCGCCAGCCGTGCAAACGACGACACGCCGGCTGCCCACCGATGTATCGTGCATCGCTTCCATTGAATTCATCAGCAGATTTAACAAAACCTGTTGCAGTTGCACGGGATCGGCCTCGACCGGGGGGAGATTCGGAGCGAGTTGTGTTTCCACCGCCGTCCCCCGTCCAAGCAAATCGGAATTCAACAAGCGCAGAACGTCCCGCACGATCTCATTCAAATCCACCCGTCGCCGTCTGCCCTCACCTTTGCGCACAAAATGGTGGATCCCATGAATGATATCTCCGGCGCGACGCGCATCCGTTGCCACATCGGCAAGCAACTCTTCGAACATCTTAAGATCGGGAGAACCGTGCGCCAGCAAACGTCGCCCGGCCGCCGCGTTGCTCGAAATGGCGGTGAGCGGTTGGTTGAGCTCGTGTGCGAGCGAAGCGGTAAGCTCACCCATTGACGACATCCGGCTCATGCGCGCCATCTCCTCGCGTTGCAGTCGGAGTTGAAGGTCGGCCTCGACTTGCGCGGTGATGTCGATGGCGACACCAATCAGTTCGCGTACTCCGCCGCGATCATTGCTTACATAGCGGCCGCGGGAGATGAGCCAGCGCGTTTCGCCGTCGGGTCGCAGCAAACGATATTCAAATTCAAATGTCTGCGACGAGGCCCGGGCACGCTCAATCGCTTCACCGACGGCATTTCGGTCCTCCGGATGCACCCGCGAGAGAAATAGTTCGCGAGACAAATGCTCGTCCGGGCCAAAGTTGAAAATGGCACGGCCTTTGTCGCTCATCCACGACTCCTTCCGCTCGAAATTGATCGACCAGAACGCCAAATTCGCCGATTCGGCGGCGAGGCTGATGCGCTCTTCGCGCTCCCGGAGTGTCGTCTCCCCTTTGCTGCGCTCTTCTATAACGCCGGCCAGAAGCAGAAGCGGGACCGACATGACGATCAAAAACATTTGAATCGAAAGCGCATTTTCTTCTGCGGATCTTGTCGAAAATGGCCCATACCCGTGTCCGGCGCTCCAGATCGCAAGAAGCGTCAAAGCGCAGATGGCCGCGCTGGCGCCGCGTGACCCGAACCGGACCGCTGCCCATATCAAAAATGGCAACGGCAAATAGAGCAGCGCGGAATCGGCCGTCTGCGCTAATTTATAGAAGACGATAGTGTTGATCGATAGCAGGCCAATAAAGAGGAGGCTGGCTTCCAGAATCCTCGCGCGCCGAATCTTGCCCAGCCAGGCGATTCCGTCCCCGCTCCAGGTCACAATAAAAGGCACCAGGGTTAGCGAGGCTAAAATGTTAGAGGTAAATCGGATTCGCCAGACCTGCCAATAGCTGTCTTGTCCAAATCGATTGATGGCAACGAAGGCCGAATCGAGAAAAGAAGAGAGCAATGGCGCCAAAAACGCAGCGAAGAAAATAAAAATTCCGACGTTCCCCAGACGATCGAACCGCACTGGACGATCGATCAGATAGCGCACACAACCCGCGCCGATAAGCGCTTCGCACGAGTTACTGATGAACCAGCAGAGAATCATCGTGGGCGGAACGTTGCTTTGCAGTTGCGCCGCCAGATGCGCCGGAAACGCAGCCAGCAATATCACCCACCAAACACGCACCGGCGTTAGAAGAAGCGCTGCCAGAAGAATGGAGTTGGGGGGCCAAAGAACCGAAACGGGATGCGGTCGAAGGGTCAGGGCGAACCCAATTTTTGCCCCGAGGTAATAGGCGAGCGCTACCGACAATGCAATGCCCGCAACGCGCCGATTAAAAAATTGAGCGTCACTTCGCTCTGTCTTTGAACGCGAACCGAGCCCTGCCAGCCCAAGTGGCGTGGCCAAGGTTTTCATCTCGCCAACTCGCTACTTCTCATCGGCGAAGACGTAGGCTCCTTCATGCTTATATCCTACGAGGAGATGGCTATTAAGAAAAGGCAAGCTTGTTCATGTTACAATCAGGTAACGGCTGCGATGAATCAAATGTGGTGACCGAAAATAGGGTCACGCAAAAAGCCTGCGCAAATGCCATTTCAACCAGCGCTAAGCCCCAAGAGCGCACAACTGATTCCCCAGCAGTTGCGCCGAGAACCCATCAAAGCTCTCCGAGTTTGGCATCATGCCGACAATGAAATACTGGGAGGTCATCGCTGACAAGCTAAGCGGTGCCGGTTGGTCGTGGAGCTATTGCAGCGCAATGACACACACGGCTGGCGTTGAGTCGTCGATGTGCGTCGCAATGATGGTCGCCGTCACAATACGGCAAATCCCCATTACAGCAGCAAACATCGAACACCGAAAATCGAACGCTGAACATCGAACTGCGGAATCGACGCTCTGAATTGGGCGTTGGATGTTGGGAGTTGAGCGTTGGGCGTTTTCCCATGCAAGTACCGAGCCGGACCGCGTAGGTTCGGCGTTACAGCAGCAAACATCGAACACCAAGAGCGCGCGTTCTCCATCGTCAGGGCTACGCGCTCTGCTCAGCCACGCGAAATGATTTGGCGGTGATAACAAAGACGACGTTTGTTTTGATCGTCCCATCGTCGGCTGGAAGTTGGGTCTTCTTTAAAAAACTGGCGCCAATTTTTGCGAGCGCTTTCTGCGATCGAAAGTTTTGTTCGCCGACGACAAAGAGGACGCGATCCACAAATCGGAACGCGTGATCAAGCATTAGTTGCTTCAATTCGCGATTGTAAGTTCCGCCCCAGAATTTGCGTTCCAAGAACGTCCAGCCCACCTCTACCTCACGATTCGTTAGATCCAGATTGCAGTATCTCGAGCTTCCAATGATCCGGCCGGATTTGCATTCGATGATCGCGAATGCGCCTTTGGATTCGAGCGCGCCGTCGAAAAATCTCTGAAAAACCTTTCCCTGGTAGCGGTCGCTTTCCGGATGCTGTTCCCAAATCTTCGGGTCGCTAGCGGCGGAAAAAAGCGCATCGAAATCCTGCGGCCGGAGCGGGCGTAGCTCGATGAGTTCTCCTTTCAAAGTGGGTTGAAGATCAAAATCCACTGCGGTCTTTCTGCGAGCGGTCGGCATTAATCAACTCAGAGCTCGCTTTTTTGAGTCGCAACTTTCGCGCAAAGATTCTGGGGAGCGCGGGCTGCCAGCCTGCAACTCGTCGGCAGGCTGCCGAACACCGCAGGCAAGCTGGGACTGTCGGACTTGGTCGTTGCTGTTTGCGAGAATGAGGTGAGAAAATTTGCGAAGTGACTGAACAGGGCAACCGGGAAGAAGGAAACGGGCTTTGTCAGTCGATGAGGAGCT
>WNFY01006728.1_pt1 | contig 10218 bp, 8 predicted proteins | sample 5400091 | NCBI WGS metagenome assembly WNFY01 (sample SAMN13153364, study PRJNA577476) | soil metagenome | isolation source: 60 cm soil or saprolite under grassland replicate 1 | place: USA:California | collected 2016-06-15
CCGCCCCCACGGCGGCTACTTCGGGCCCAAGCACGTCTCCCACCAGAACGGGCTCGACGTCGACGTTTACTACCCGCGGCTCGACCGCCGGGAGCGCCCGCCGGTTCGCGCCGAGCAGATCGACCGGCGACTGGCGCAGGACCTCCTCGATCGCTTCTTGGCCGCGGGCGCGGTGCGGATCTTCGTCGGGCCGAACACGCAGCTGACGGGGCCGGCGCGAGTCGTCCGCATCCTGGCGAACCACGACAACCACATGCACGTGCGAATCGGCGGCCCGTAGGCTTCGGCGGTGCTCCGTTTGGCGCTCGCCGGACTGGTCGCCGCCGCGGCCGCGGGTGCGCAGCCGGTCGTCGTCGGCCACTCGGTGAAGGGCCGCGCGATCGTCGCCTACGAGCGCGGCGATCCCTCAGCCCCCACGACCTTGGTCATCGGCGTCATCCACGGCACCGAGCCCCCGGGCCTGGCGGTGATCCGGCGCCTGCGCACGATGCCGCTGCCGGCCGGCGTCCACCTCTGGCTCGTGCCGACGGTCAACCCGGACGGCCTCGCAGCGGGCACGCGCCAGAACGCTCACGGCGTCGACCTGAACCGCAACTGGCCGGTCGACTGGAAGCACAACGGCGTTCCGTGGGACGGCTACTACTCGGGGCCGCGGCCGATGTCGGAGCCCGAGAACCGGGCGATGCGTGCCTTCATCCTGCGCGTCAAGCCGGCCCTGACGATCTGGTACCACCAACCCCTCGATGTCGTCTACGGCTCTGACCCGCACGTGGCGGTGCTCAAACGCTACGCGCGGATGAGCGGCCTCCCGTACCGGCGCCTCCCGGTTCCACCGGGCGCGGCTACCCGCTGGGAGCGGAAACGCTTCCCGCACGGAGTGCACTTCGTGGTCGAGTTCCCGGCCGGGCGGATCTCGGCCGCAACCGCGCGCCGCCACGCGAGGGCGGTGCTCGCCCTCGCGGAGGGCCTCGGATAGCTCTAAGCTCGCCCCGTGCTGGCGGTGGGCGACCAGATCCCGGACGTTCGCGTCTGGATGGCTCCACAGGAACCGGTCTCCCTGCGCGAGCTCGCGGCCGAGAAGCCGCTCCTGCTGCTCTTCTACCTCTTCGACTGGTCGTCGACCTGAACGAACGAGATGGAGCTCCTGCGTGACAGGAGCATGGAGGTCGAGGAGGCCGGCATCCGCGCCGTCGGCGTCTCGCGCGACTCGCCGTGGTCGCACGTCGCCTGGATGCAGGCGCTCGACCTGACCTTTCCGCTGCTCTCCGACTGGAACGCCGAGGCCGTGCAGGGGTTCGGGATAGCGCACGAGCACCGCGGCCTCAAGGACGTGGCCGAGCGGACGGCGTTCCTCGTCGACCGGGACGGTACGGTCCGCGGCGCATGGCGCTACGAGCCGGCCGAGGTGCCGGACTTCGACGAGCTGCTCTCGGCCGCCCGGGCTTTGTAGCGCTCGCCTGCGCGCTCTACCTCGCCGTCGGCCTGGCGGCGATGTGGCCGGCGACGAAGCACTTCGGCACGCACTTCGCGGCGCGGGCGGAGGTGATCCACGGCGAGGCGTCGGTGGGCGACCACCTGCAGGCCGTCTACCACCTCTGGCTCGTCGGCCACCAGCTCGAGCACGGTCACGCACCCTGGCTCGACCCCTACACGTTCAGGCCCGAGAGCAGCCCGCGCGTGAACTTCGGCGGCTGGCCGTTCGGGCTGCCCTACTGGCCCCTCTGGGCGGCCTTCGGCCCTGTCGCCGGGTGGAACGTGCTGCTGCTCCTGACCTACCTCGCCGCCGGCGGGCTCGCGTACCTCTGGCTGCGGGAGCTCGGCCTGCCGCGTGGCGCCGCGCTCGCCGGGGGGCTGGCGTTCGAGCTCGCGCCCTACCGCGTGGCGCAGAGCGCGGGCCACCTGCGCGGCATGATCGCCGTGCTGCTGCCGCTCGCGTTGTGGGCGTACGAGCGCTCGCGGCGCGGGAGCCGCTGGTGGCTGGCGCCGGCCGCGGCGGCTGTGGCGTCGATCCCCTTCTCCGACCTGCACCTCGCTCTCGGGGCGGTGCCGTTCTTCCTCTTCTACGTCCTCTGCAGGGCGCGCGACCCGTGGGCCGTGCTCGGCGCCGCCTCGGGCGTCGCGCTCGCGGTTGGCGCGGCGTTCCTGGTCAGCAGGCTCGCGATCTCGGGCTCGATCGCCTCCGGGGGTCGTTCCCTGAACGAGGTCGCCTTCTATTCCGCGGACGGCCTTGACTTCCTCACTCGCCACCGCCGCCACGGGCAGGAGAGCTTCGTCTTCGTCGGCTGGCTGACGCCGCTGCTCGCGCTCGCGGGCCTGGCCGCCGTCTTGCGCGCCCGCCGGTTCGGTCTCGCGCTGGCGCTGGCCGTGGGCGTGCTCGTCCCGACGCTGCTGGCCTTGGGCACGCACTTCCCGTTCTACTCGACGCTCTGGCACCACTTCTCCCCGTTGCGCTACCCGCGCGTGCCGGAGCGCGAGTTCCCCGTCGCGTGCCTTGCGATCGCGGCTCTCGTTGGGTTCGCCGCAGCCTGGCTAGGCCGGCGTCTGGCGTTCGTCACGGTGGTCCTTTTGGTCGCTCTCTTTGCGGACTTGCGTCTCGGAGTGACTGCATACCGCGTGGCTCGGGCCGACTCGCACAACGCGGCCTACGCCGCGCTTCAGGGCCCGGGCCGTCTCCTCGAGCTACCCGTGCTGCACCCGAGCCTCAACCACGGCAGCCTCTACCTCTACTACGACATGGAGGCGCGCCGGCAGCGGCCGGGCGGCTACTCGACGCTCGCGCCGAAGCGCGCCGCCAACCTGGCGCTCCGGCTCGAGCCGCTCAACTGCGGCGAGTGGCGGCCGGGAGCCGAGGCCCTCCTGAGCCGCCTCGGCGTCCGCTACCTCGCCTTCCACTCCGGCCTCTTCTCGCCGGGCGACGGGTGGTTCGCGTGGCGGGCGCTGAACGCCCACGGCTGGGGCGAGCTCGCGCGCGGCGGCGGCATCGCGACGCTCGCCCCGGGACGCGCGTCCTCACCACCGCCGGTCCGCGAACCGACGAGCCGCGTCGTCTTTTGCCCCGAGTGGGTCGGCCGCTCGCCGCGCTACCGGCACGGCGCCTTCTGGATCCGCGGCTCCGGCAGGCTCGACGTCCGCCTCGAGAGCGACGCGCCCGACCGGACGACGATCACCGTCGACGGCGCCAGCCGCTCCGTGCGCGTCGTCGAGCCGTCGCGCCTGAGCGTGCCGCTAGGTCGCGGGCGCTGGCACCTCGTCCGGGTGGACGTCGTCCGGGCCGACCGCCGCGTCCGGCTGGTCTCCATCCGGACCACTCGCGGCTAGATCCGCGTCACGGGCCACGAGCGCCGAGTACCGGCCGCCTGCGCCGAGCAGCTGCGCGTGCGTGCCCGTCTCGACGATTCGCCCGTGGTCGAGCACGATGATCTGGTCGGCGTCGCGGACCGTCGAGAGCCGGTGCGCGATCGCGATCGTCGTGCGGCCCTCGGAGAGGCGGTCGAGCGCCTCCTGGACGAGCCGCTCCGTCTCGGTGTCGAGCGAGCTCGTCGCCTCGTCGAGGACGAGGATCGGCGGGTTGCGCAGGATCGTCCGCGCGATCGCGATCCGCTGCTTCTCGCCGCCCGAGAAGCGGTAGCCGCGTTCGCCGACGACGGTGTCGTAGCCCTCGGGCAGCGCCGCGATCACTTCGTGGATCCGGGCGGCCCGGGCCGCAGTCTCGATCTCCTCGTCGCTCGCGTCGGGCTTCGCGAAGCGGAGGTTCTCGCGAACGCTCTCGTGGAACAGGTAGGTCTCCTGCGAGACGACGCCGACGAGGTCGCTCAGCGCCGTGAAGCTCAGGTCGCGGATGTCGACGCCGTCGATCGTGACGCTGCCGCGCGTGACGTCGTACAGCCGGGCAGCGAGATAGCCGAGCGTCGTCTTGCCGGAGCCGGTCTCGCCCACGAGCGCCGTGGTGGAGCCGTGCGGAACCGTGAACGAGACGTCCCGCAGCGTCCAGTCGTCGCCGTAGCGGAACCAGACGCCGTCGAAGACCACGTCGCCCGCCTGCGCGGCCTCGAGCGCGTCGGGCTTTTCCACGATGTCGATCCGCTGGTCGAGGTACTCGAAGATCCTGTCGAACAACGCGAGCGAGGTCTGCACGTCGAGGCTCACGCCGAGCAGCGAGCCGACCGGGAAGAAGAGCCGCGTCTGCAGCGTCGTGAACGCGACGAGCGTCGCGATCGAGACCGCGTGCGAGCCGCTCGCCAGCGCGAGCCCGCCGAACCAGTAGACCGCGGCGGGCATCACGGCGAAGCTCGTCTGGATCGACGCCATCACCCAGCGGCCCGCCATCCGCTGGCGCACCTCGAGATCCGCGAGGCGCAGCGAATCCGCCTCGAAGCGGTCGGCGAGCTCAGCGCCGCGGCCCATCGTCTTCCCGAGCAGGATCCCCGACACCGAGAGCGACTCCTGGACGAGGCTCGAGATATCGGCGAGCGTCTCCTGCGTCGTCTTCGCGATCCGGCGGCGCTCCTGCCCGACCCGACGGGTCAGGAACGCGAAGAGCGGGATCAGCGCGAACGCGAACAGCGCGAGCTGCCAGCTCAGGACGAGCATGCCGATCATCGTTGCGACGACCGTCGTCACGTTCGAGGCGATCGACGTCGCCGTGTTCGTGACGACGTTCTGCACCCCGCCGATGTCGTTCTGGATCCGCGACTGCACCTCGCCCGTGCGCGTGCGCGTGAAGAAGGCGAGCGACAGGCGCTGCAGGTGGCGGAAGACCGCGGCGCGGAGGTCGTGCATCACGCGCTGGCCGACCTGGTTCGAGAGCAGCGTCTGGATCACGCCGAGCACGCCGGTCGCGATCGCGATCGCGATCATCCCGCCCGCGTTCCACGACAGCGCGGCGGTGTCGTTGCGGCCGATCGCCTCCAGGACGTGCTTGAGCAGGAATGCGGGGATGACGCCGAGCCCTGCAGAGACGACGATCAGCAGCAGGACGCCGCCGAGCCGAAGCTTGTAAGGCGTGAACAGCGGGCCGATCCGGCGCAGGTTTGCCCGGCGCACAGCCGGGTCTGCAGCCCGCTCGGGCGGCGCCTCGGCCGAGTGGAAGAACATGCCCATCCGCGCAAGGGTACGCGCGGCCCGTGCCGTGGCGGCCTGCGCCCTGCGGCGGAATGGCGCCGCGTCGACTACATCAACCGAGTGGATAGCGATCGAACGGCACGGCCAGCTGGCCGCCGTCGATCACGAGGTGCTGCCCTGTCATCTGTCGGAGCTCAAGCAGGGCGAGGACTGCCCGCGCCACGTCCTCGGGACTCGTCGCCGTGCCGGTGGCGGAGGCCTCGACCAGCCGCGTCGCAAGCGGTTCGCCGGGGGGGTACGCCTCGCGGAAGCGGTCGGTGAGGACCGATCCGGGCGTAATCGCATTGATGCGCACTCCCCTTCGACCGAGCGGAAGGGCGAGCGCAACCGCAAGGCCGAGCAGACCCGCTTTCGCCGACGAGTAGCCCGGCATCCCGTAACCGCGCAGGGCGTTGATCGACGAGAACAGCACGATCGATCGATCGCCCGTCGGGGTCTCGGCCTCGGCTCGGGCAGCTCCGGCGCGGACGATTGCGTACTGCGCGACGAGGTTGAGCTCGACGCTCGCGCGGAAGAGGGCCACAGGTACCTCCGCCGGATCGAGCTGGCTAAGCTCGTCGCCGACCGGACCGCCGGCCACGGCGACGACGTGACGTAGGCCCGCAAGGAGCGGCGAGCTTCCCAGGAGCGCCTCTGTCCAGTCCGTGTCCAGAAGGTCGTGGCGGATCCATTCGATATCGGCGTCCCCCGGCGCCTCTTCGCGATCGAGCCCAACTACTCTGTAGGACGCTTCGCGCAGCACCCGTACCGTGGCCGACCCGATCCCGCCCGCGGCTCCGGTGACGAGGACGGTACCCCCGGAAGGCTCGTCTGTGCTCGCTTTCGGCACGCCGACACTCTATGCGGCGCCGCGCCGCGTTTCTCGAGCGGACCCGCGTGGCCGAGGCGTCAAGGAACGTGCAGCGCTACAGCGGCCAGGGTGGGATTCCGGCGTCACGAGCCTTCTTCGTGACGAAGCCGATCAGCGAGGACATGAGACCGAATACGCCCGTCGCAAAACCGAACTTCGCACCGGGATTTCCCCCGGACAAGCCGATGATGACACCAATCGCGGCAAGCGTGATCAGTACGAGCAGCCCGGCCAGCGCCGTCGTCGCCAGCCGCCCGGCCGTGCGGGCCTTCTCCGCCTGTTGCAGCGCGTCCTGCCGATCCTTCGCGAGCTCCGTGTTGACGATCGAGCGGACGTCGACCTCGCGCGGGCGGTCTGGCACGGCGACGGTCGGCGTGATGCCCTGCTTGCGGGCGAGCTCGATCAGCGCGGCGTTGCCGATGCAAACCGCCTCCAGTGCGCCGTGCTCAGAAGCCTCCAAACGGTCGACGTCTGACCGGACGCGTGCGGCCAGGTCCGCGATCGCCCCGCCCACCGGGAGCCGGTCGCGGACCGCAGCTCGCAAGAGCTCTGCCTGGACTCCGAGCCCGAGCGACTCCGCCCTCGCGGCGCGGTCGAACAGCGCGGGCTCCTCGTCGCCGAGGAGCATGGCGGCGTACGCGCCGAGCAGCGCGGCGTCCTCCTTTGCCGGGAGTTCGCAGCGACCTAGCGCCGCATCTCTTACCCGATCGAGGCGCGCCGGTCTCTTGAGTCCCGACACGAGCGTGAGGGCCTGCGCGACCACGCTCGGAAGCTCTTTGTCGTCGTCGAGATGGTCGTCGATCCACGCCCGCATTGCGTCGAGTTGCTCGCGGGCCCCGAGCGCCTCGAGCGCTGCATACGTCCCGACGGTGGACAAGACGATCTCGTCGACGCTGCCCTCGGAGACGCGGCCCACCAGGGACTCGCAGAGCTGGCGCCGAACGAAGTCGATGCGCAGCGCCTGCGGAATGAGCCGCTCGTCGACGAAGGCCTCCCTCGTGGCGACGACGGCTTCTGCGAGCGCGCGCATGCTCCAGATGTCGGCCCGGAACTCGTCCAGCCGGGGAACGAGCCAAGCGGCAAGCTCGTTGGCACGCCTCGCGTATTGCGGCTGGCCCGCCAGGCGGATGGCGGCCGGGCCCGCGGGCCCTCTGAACGTGGCCACGATCGATCCACCCTCTTCCAACTTGCCCAGAACGGCCTCCTCTGTCATGGACACCATCTCGTCGAGTGGCCATTCGGGCGCGACGATGAGTTCGTCGAAGAAGTTGAAGGGAGCGCGTCCTGGATCGACCTCGTCAGCCGAATCCGGGCGAACGCGGTGGACGAACCGGTCCCGGTCGAGGGCCGAGGCGAGCGCCGTGCTGAATGTCGACGAGCCGGTCTTGGAGGGTGCCTCGACCACCAGGCACCCGCGCGGACGAAGACAGGCCGCGATCAGGGAGCCGAGGAGCACGTGCGCTCCCATCAGGTCGATCGGCACGCGGCTGGCCGCGACGACGCGATCGCCCCCGTGGCACACCGCGACGAGCGGGCCGCCGCCGTGCTCCCAGGCGATCGATTGCCACTCCCCCGGGTACTTGAAATCGAACCGCGCCCACACGGAGTTCTGCTTGTCCGGGTAGCCCTGGGAGAGAGCGAGAAAACGCTCGTCTTCTGTCTCGACCGGCGCACCCGTCGCGAAGCGCCAGTCGGAGTCGAACCGGATGTTCCCCCTTTCGACCCGGCGGGCCTTCTCGCCGATCAGCGAGAAGGCTGCGCTGCCGAGGAACTCCAGCGGCAGCACCGCGCCTGGCCGCAGGTACTGGTGTAGCACCAGGACGCCGATGTCCTCGGCCCGACCTTTCCAATGGTCGGCATAACGCCTCTCCGCGATCGCCCGCTGTGATGCGGCGCCGGTCAAAGCGTTCGAGCCGAACACGACCGCGTCGACGTCGGCGGCGTCGAGGAGCTCCCCGAGGGTCTGACGAACATCGTGGTCGGCCAGGAAGGTCAGGCGCGCCCATGGCGGACATGCCTCGTGATAGGGCCGCTCGCCGCTCACCGCGTAGTGTTGGCGGTCGCTCGCGTTGAGCACGACGACGACGTGTGCCTGACGGAGCGCGGCCGTCACCGGTCTGGGGCTCGCCGCGCTCATGCCTGGTGTGGCGGGCGCGCTGACGCGACCGCGCCCCCTGACGGGCGGGCTGTCCGGCTAGCGCACTGTCTACGGATCACGGCGCCGCCATCAGCGCCGCACGCGCGCTGCGAGCATCATGACCGGGGCGATCAGGCGAGCCCATTCCCACACGCGGTCGGGGATCGACGTCGTCGGCGGGCCGTGGAAGCGCACGGTGACCGGAACCTCGACGACGCGGTGGCGGCGCAGAGCCTTGAAAAGCACGTAGGGCTCGAGCGCCCACTCGTCGAGCCAGTCCTGATCGAGATTGATAGTCGGATCCGCGAGCACCTCGGCGCGGAGGAGCCGGAACCCGTTCGACGCGTCCGTGACGCGTCGCCGCGCAAGCGCGCTGACCAGCGCCGAGTAGAGCGTCATCGTGATGCGACGGGTCCGCGTACTCCGGATGATCCGGCCCCCGGGCCTGAGGCGCGAGCCCTGGACGTAGTCGGCTCCCGAGGCGAGCAGCATCTCGAGAGCAGGGACCAGATCGGCGCCTTCGTGCTGATAGTCGCCGCCGATGAGGGCGAGCAGCGGACGGCCGCGCTCGATTCCGCAGCGCCAGCCGGCGCGAATCGCGGCTCCGGCGCCGCGTTGCTGCCGCCAGCCGAGAACGACGTCGGCGCCGTGCGCGCGGGCTTTCTCGGCCGTGCCGTCGTCCGAGCCGTCGTCCACGACTATCGACTCGAAGCGTGGATCTCGCGGCAGGGTGTCGAGCACCTGGCCGATCCATCTCGCCTCGTTGTACGCCGGGATCACGACCGCCACGATCGGATCGCCGTCATCGCCGAAACGCTTTTGCATGCCGCGCGTGTCTTACCGCGTCCGGCGAGCGATTTCCACAGTGCGCGATTCGAGGATGGCGGGTGCTGCCAGGCGGCCGATAGCCTGACGGCATGGCCAAGCCGATAGCAGTCCCGGACGTACAGTCGTTGAAGCAGGAGTTTCTGCTCGACCCGCACGTGACATTTCTCAACCACGGCTCGTTCGGAGCGTGCCCGGAGCCGGTCATGCAGACGTTCCAGTCCTGGCAGCGAGAGCTCGAGCGCGAGCCGGTCGAGTTTCTGCTCCGCCGAGCGCCCGAGCTGATGCGGTCGGCGAGCGAAGCGCTCGCAGAGTACGTCCGCTGCAGCGCCGACGACATCGTGCTTGTCCCGAACGCGACGTTCGCAATGAACATGGTCGCGCGGTCGCTCCAACTCGTCAAAGGCGATCGGGTCGTTACGACCGACCACGAATACGGCGCGATGGACCGATTGTGGGAGTTCGTGTGCGAGCGAACCGGCGCGACGCTCGTGCGCTGTCGACTCCCGGTCCCGCTGCACGGAGACGACGACGTCGTAAGCGCGTTCCGGAGCGTCCTCGACGAGAACGTCCGTGTTGTCTCCTTCAGCCACATCACTTCACCTACGGGGCTCCTCTTGCCCGCCGCGGACATCTGCCGCCTGGCCCGCGACGTCGGGGCTACGACCCTCGTCGACGGCGCCCACGGGCCGGGTCAGATCGATCTCGACCTGCCTTCGCTGGACGCGGACTTCTACGTCGGCAACTGCCACAAGTGGCTCTGCTCGCCGAAGATCGCCGGTTTTCTCTACACCCGACCGGGGCTCGACCTGAGAATCGATCCAGTCGTAGTGAGCTGGGGCTGGGACGAGACCGAGCTTGCCGAGCGCGCCCGCTGGCAGGGAACTCCGGACTTCTCTGCGTTTCTCAGCATCCCCGCCTCGATCCAGTACCAGGAGGAGCGGGACTGGCAATCGGTGCGCGAAAGGTGCGTGACCGACGCCGAGTACGTGCACGAGCGCCTGGTGGAGATGCCGGGTGTCAGACCGGTCTCGCAGAGAGCCGAGCCGCTGTTCCGCCAGATGGTGAGCGTGCTGCTCCCGCCGACCACCGACCCGCAAGTCCAGGAGAAGCTCTTCGCGGCGCACTCGATCGAGGTTCCGGTGAACGAGTGGCACGACGGCCGCCTCCTCCGCGTATCGGTCGCCGCGTACAACGACCGGGACGATCTCGACCGACTCGTCGCCGCCCTGGCCCCACTGCTCGGGCGCTAGCGGCGGCCTCGGTGCCTTTGGGGCTCGTTCGC
>WNFY01006730.1_pt1 | contig 10214 bp, 8 predicted proteins | sample 5400091 | NCBI WGS metagenome assembly WNFY01 (sample SAMN13153364, study PRJNA577476) | soil metagenome | isolation source: 60 cm soil or saprolite under grassland replicate 1 | place: USA:California | collected 2016-06-15
TAGCCGAGCAGTTTGCCGGGCAATACCTGGCCGGACGGGCGAGGGCGCCCGTCTCTCCCGAATCCATTGTTGATGAAGGGGGCACGGGCGTCCCCGCCCGTGCTTCGATGGCAATCTCCACCATCGTCGTCAACAACAATGCAGCCGCGGTTCTCCTCGCGCTCAATACACTTGCGGACGGCGGCGAGGTCATCGTCTCCCGCGGAGAATTGGTCGAAATCGGCGGATCGTTTCGCATTCCTGACGTAATGGCAAAGTCAGGTACCGTCCTGAGCGAAGTCGGCACGACCAATCGCACGCGCATCTCCGACTACGAACGCGCCATCAACGAACGCACCAAACTTCTGCTGCGGGTTCACCGTTCGAATTTCGAGATCACCGGATTTGCGGAGCAGCCGTCAATCGCAGAACTGGTCACGCTCGCGCAAAAGCACAAGCTCCCGCTAATGGAGGACCTTGGCAGCGGTGCTCTCTTTGATCTGAAGCAAGTCGGTATCAATGATGAACCGGGTGTGCTCAATAGCTTGCGTGCCGGGGTTCACATCGTGACCTACAGCGGTGACAAGTTGCTGGGAGGACCACAAGCGGGCCTAATCAGCGGGCGGGAGGACCTGGTCAATAAAATGCGGGGAAACTCCCTCTTCCGCGCGTTACGTGTGGACAAGCTGACGTATGCCGCGCTCGAAGCCACTCTGTTGGCATATATCAAGAAAGATTACGATTCGGTGCCGGCGTTGCGAATGATGCGACTCTCGAAGGCAGAGATTACGAGACGGTCGGAAGGCATCCTCGCTCGCGTAGGGGCGGGTGCCCTCACCCGCCCGGCCGCGTCTGGCGCGGCGACAGTTGGCGAGCGGAGCTCGCCCGCCCGGACGGGGGCGTCCGGGCCTACGTGTGCTGTTGAGCTCCTCGACGGCGAATCGCTCGTCGGCGGCGGTTCCGCTCCATCCGTCGTTCTGCCAACGACCCTGATTGCGGTCACGTGCTATAGCCTCAGCGCCAGCGAGCTTGCGGCCCGTTTGCGTGGTTCAGATCCGCCTGTCATTGCCCGAGTAGAAGAGGGACGCGTTTTGCTCGACCTGCGCACCGTCTTTCCAGCCCAAGACGAGCTATTGGCCGGGGTCTTGAGCAAGATACTTGCCTGAACCGCAGCGTTGTAGAAACTTAGCTAAAACGTTTTTTCTGTGCATCTCACCCACGGAGAATGAACTGCACCATGATGAATCTTGGCCTCGCGTTGGTCGGAACACCTGCAACCTCACAGATCACCGGAATTGATTGGTTCGTAATCGCGATCTACTTTTCCATTCTGCTCGGCGTGGCTTGGTGGGTGGTCAAGAAGGGCAAAGACTCAGCCGCGGATTACTTCCTGGCTGGACGCAATCTCAGTTGGTGGATCATCGGCGCGTCGATCTTTGCTTCGAACATTGGATCGGAGCACGTCGTGGGGCTTGCGAGTGCCGGGACAACGAGCGGGGTGGCGCTGGCTCACTATGAACTGCATGCCTGGTGCTTGCTGGTTCTGGGCTGGGTGTTTGTGCCGTTTTACATGCGCTCGATGGTATTCACCATGCCGGAATTCCTGGAGCGCCGATTCAGCTCCGGCTCGCGCTACGTTCTCTCAGTCATTTCGATTATCACGTTCATTGTCTCGAAGATTGCAGTGGGTATTTTTGCTGGCGGCGTCGTGTTCGGAACATTGCTTCCCGAGCTGCACATCACCATTGGGACGACAAGTATTGACAGCTTCTGGATTGGCTCCATCCTGGTGATTGCACTTACTGGTCTATACACAGCGCTCGGCGGAATGCGAGCTGTGGCTTACAACGATGCGGTGCAGACGTTCGTACTTATCCTCGGCTCGTTCTCACTAACTGCCTATGGCTTAATCAAGCTTGGTGGATGGCACGAGCTCCGCTATTGGTGCGGCTCGGACATGTTTAATCTCTGGAAGCCAATCATTCCGGCGGGTGTGCAGGGAAGTTGGGCGCCAGTTCTTCAAACGGATTCGGCGGGTAATGTTGTAAAAGAGGCCTGGTACTTCAATGGCAACTTTCCTTGGCCAGGCATGTTGATCTGCGCTCCGATAATTGGTCTCTGGTATTGGTGCACCGACCAATACATCGTGCAGCGAGCGTTGGGCGCGCCAAATGAAACCGTAGCCCGTCGCGGCTCAATCTTCGCTTCATTCCTGAAACTATTCCCGGTTTACTTATTCATTATTCCGGGACTGATTTGTTTTGCGCTGGCCAAGAGCGGCAAAATTCCGCAACTTGCAGCCATTGTCGGTCCAGACGGCAAGGCCATCCCATTGGTATCGCAAGGAGCGTTTCCGATGATGGTGCAGTATCTGCTGCCGCCCGGATTGCGCGGCTTAGTTGTCGCCGGACTACTCTCAGCGCTCATGGGATCTCTTGCGGGAGTGTTCAATGCGTGCTCGACACTGTTTACGGTTGACCTTTACCAAAAGTGGAAGCCCGGTGCGTCGCAACACGAAATCGTGCGCATGGGGCGCATTGCGACTACAGCAATGGTCGTTGTGGCCCTGGCGTGGATTCCGGTGATCAAGGGCGCGCAGGGGCTCTACAACTATTTGCAAGCCGTGCAGGGATATCTCGCTCCACCCATTTTCGTGGTCTTCTTCTTCGGCGTGTTCTTTAAGCGCCTCAATGCACAAGGCGCTCTCTGGGCGATGATCGTCGGCTTCGCGCTGGGAATCTTCCGCATGCTGGTGGATACGCCGGTCACACTCGGCCTCGCTGGCCTACAAAACGGATACCCGCAGGGCTCGTTTCTATGGGTGATCAACAATATTTACTTCCAGTATTTCAGCGTGCTGATCACCATCGTTTCTGCGATCGTCATGGTCTTAGTCAGTCATCTGACCGCCGAACCGAATTACCAGACGATTCAGAATCTCACCTTTGAAACCAAGACGATCGAGGACCGCGCTGCAACCCGCGCAAGCTGGAACTGGAAGGAAGTTGCGGGATCGGCACTGGTGCTGGTGTGCATCTTAGGCGCGTATCTGTACTTCAGGGGCTAGCAAGGCTCACGTAGGGGCGGGTGCCCTCACCCGCCCGCGCAATCATGGCCACACTCTTCACCATCGGCCACTCCACCCACACGCTTGAGGACCTGATCGACGTTCTTCGCGCCCACTCAATCCAAACACTCGTAGACATCCGGTCATTTCCCATGTCTCGACGCCTGCCGCACTTCAATCGTGAATCGCTGGAACAAACTTTGCCGACACGCGGAATTCAGTATGTTTGGATGAAAGAGCTCGGCGGTCGGCGAAAAAAGTCTCTTGAAGACTCACCCAATGTGGCGTTGCGAAATGACAGTTTTCGCAATTACGCCGACTACATGCTCACACCAGAGTTTGAGTGTGCTGTCGGCCATCTGATCAAACTTGCCGAGCAAGCGCGCACCGCCTACATGTGTGCTGAGCGCATGTACTTCCACTGCCATCGCATGCTGGTTTCGGATTGGCTGGAAGCGCACGGACATCAGGTGTTTCACATTGATGATGCGAAGCCGCCAAAGGAACATGTCTTGATGTCTGAAGCCCGACTCGTCGGTGGACAAATGATCTATCGTGGCGATCGCCTGCTGTAAGGGTTCTTACGACGTTCAGACTATGTCACAGTGGTGATTGGCTCCACACGGATCTCGGTTTGTCCTCTAAAGGTCTTGATCCGTATAAATCCGTGGCGAAGGATTTGTGCAGGCTCGTGCTAACGTATCCGCATGATCGTCGGCACGGGAATTGATATCGCCGAAGTGCCACGGATTGCTGAATCCATCTCGCGATTCGGTGAACGGTTCTTGCGCCGCATCTTCACGGAAGAGGAAATTCGATATTGCGAGTCGAAGGCCAACCGCATCGAACGATACGCTGCGCGCTTTGCCGCGAAAGAAGCGGCGATGAAAGCATTGGGGACAGGCTGGAGCCGCGGCATCCGTTGGCGCGATATTGAGGTCTTCCGTCAGCCAGGAAGCCGTCCGACGATTCGGTTTCACGGCAGAGCCTCAGAAATTGCGACTCAGCTCGGCGCACAGAATGTATCCCTTTCGCTCACGCATACCTCTGAGCAGGCCCTGGCGAGCGTGATATTGGAAAAATAGTTGTCCATCGTACGTCGTTGCTCGCGAACCAATGACGAACGACGCTTCTGTTAGACTGACGCCTTTCATGTCTGCCGCCAAAGAACTTCTGCCGCCTTTACTAAAGATCGAGAGCGTGCTCAGCGAGAGAACTCTGCTGGCCGGCGTCGCCCTGAGTAGTTTTTCCGCGCTGCTTCTCGAGCTTGCCCTTACGCGCCTGTTTTCGGTGGTCCTCTTTTATCATTTCGCGTTTCTCGCAATTTCGATCGCGCTGCTCGGCCTGGGCGCGGGTGGAGTGTTCGCGCATCTTTGGAAGCAGAGGCTGAATGCCTGGGAGACACGCCGCGTCGCCATGGTGTCGAGTTTGCTTGCGGCGATTTTCATTCCGCTCGTCCTCGAAATTGTGCTGCACGTACCGGTGTCACTTCGCCTCAGCGCCGGCAACTTCTTGCGGCTGAGCGTGGTTTATTTGTGCTCAGCCGTACCCTTCTTCCTGACCGGGATCCAGTTCTCCGCGATTTTTGCTCGCGAGTCCTCGCGCATTCCCAAAATTTATGGGGCTGATTTGATTGGTGGCGCATTGGCCTGCCTGGCCGTGGTTCCGCTCCTCAATTGGATCGGAGGGCCAAACACCATCTTGTTCGCAGCATTCATCTCAGCAATTGCTGCCGCATTGTGGAGTGCCATAACTCGGCAGCGACAAGCAATGCTGGCGTTAGCAGGTGCTCTCGTTCTTTTGGTCGCATCCAATTTCTCAGGACGCCTGGCTGATATCGTGTGGGCTAAGGGCGTTCGCCGCAAGAATGTGGAGTTCGCGCGTTGGAATGCTATCTCGCGAGTCGAGGTCGACCGGGACGACAATGGCGGGCGCGTAATTGTGATTGATGCTGACGCCAATACCTACATCATGAACGCGGACGTCACTCACTGGCAGGATTCAGGCTGGGAGAACAATCTGATGTCTGCACCACCCGCCGTTGTGAACACGCTCCGGCCTCACGGGGACTACGCCATCATCGGGCCGGGAGGCGGTGTTGACGTTCTGCGTGCTGTAGCCAACGGCAGCCACAGCGTCACTGGAGTCGAAATCAACCCGCTTATCGCCGACACGATTATGCGAGGCCGCTATGCTGACTACGCCTACCATCTTTATGAGCGCCCGGGCGTGCATATCCACGTTGCCGACGGGCGATCCTTCATTCGGAACGTGAAAGAAAGCTTCGACGTCGTGCAAATGACGCTGGTGGATACCTGGGCTTCGACCGCAGCCGGTGCGTTCGCGCTCAGCGAAAACAGTCTTTACACCACTCAGGCGTTCCGCGAGTACTTTGATCACCTCAAGCCAGATGGCATCATCGCGGTCACGCGTTGGGAATTCCGCGAACCGCGCGAGGCCTTGCGGGTGGTTTCAGTGGCAATGGAGGCCCTACATCAGCTCGGAGTCGCGGATGTGTCCCGGCACTTCATCGTAGTTTCAGATGGCGACTTGGATGAAGACGGCATCCCAGTCGCTGTCCTAGCGAAGAAAAGTGCATTCACGCCTGAAGAACAAGCAGCGGTAACCCAACATCTACGCGATTACGAGGACCTTCGGCTTCTCTATTCCCCTTACCAAGCGAAGCCTAACGCCTTCTCGCGCCTGATCCAGAGCAACGATCCGGAAGCCTTCACGCGAACTTACGACTACAATGTCGCCGCAGTCACCGACAACAAGCCATTTTTCTTCTTCACGGTCAAGCCAGGCCGGCTTTTGAATCTGAACTCGAACAGCTCTGCCATGGATTGGAAAGTTAATCTGGGCGTGGCAGTGCTTGGGATGCTACTCATCATCTCGATTGTGGCGGTGCTCGCGTTTCTCGTCCTGCCACTCGTAGTGCGAGATCGAACGCCACACCATTCCGCGGGCGCTCTGATGTACTTCATCGCCGTGGGTCTGGGCTACATTCTGGTCGAGGTCTCGCTGATCCAGAGATTCGTTCTCTTTCTCGGACATCCCACGTATGCGCTCACGGTCGTCGTTTTCCTGATGCTGCTTTCGAGCGGCATTGGAAGTTTGGCTTCTCGGAGGTGCTGCGCTGAGTCGCGGCGGGTGTGGATTCCGTTATGGGCGATCATCCTCGCGCTCGTGATCTATACCGGCGTTTTACCGGCACTACTCGGTCGCCTTGTAGGGGCGTCTTTCCTTGCGAAGTTGTTCATCAGCGGTATCGTATTAGTGCCCCTCGGGTTTGCTATGGGAATGCCATTTCCGACGGGACTGCGAAGTTTGGCCAGCGCCCGGTCTGACGTCAATTCCATCGAGTGGGCCTGGGCAATGAATGCTGCTTCCAGCGTTCTAGGCTCAGTGCTGGCGATTGTGGTGGCCATTCAATTCGGACTCAATGCGACGTTGGCCTGTGGCGCCGCAACATACTTCTGCGCCCTATTGTTGCGAGGCAAGCTCCGGCATTCGCAAGTGCTAGCGTAAGCCACTAATCTGTTCTGCTATTATTCAAAAAACCTGATCGGATTCGTCATTAAGGCCGGAACGGCGCAATGAGATTACGCTATCGGCCGATGACCCAGTCTCCTGATCTGGTAATGCTGCTTGGGAGGATCGTTGCCTAGCCAGAAGCAGTTGAAATGGTCTCAACTGAAGGTCGGCATCACGGTCATTGTCGCCAGCATCATTCTGGCGGTGCTCGTGGTCCTCATGAGCGGCACCGGCGGCCTGTTCGCAAAGACTATCGTTTTGAAGAGTTACGTTTTTGACGCGCAGGGTCTTCGAGTCGGCGCTCCCGTGCGACTCAGCGGCGTGGACATCGGCAATGTCAAGGGGATTCAGGTAGTCCCGAACCGTCCCTTGGACCCGGTTGAAATCAAAATGAAGGTCAATCGGAAATATGACTTCAACCTGCGCAAAGACTCCAGGATCATGCTCTCCACCGCCGGCGTACTTGGAGAAACTTACATCAATATTGACAGCTCAAGTGCAAAAGGCGCTCCGGTCGAAGATGGAGACGTGCTGGTCAGCGGCGAGGTCCCGGGCTACGAAGATGTGATGCGTGCCGCCAACAGCAGCCTGCAAAACATGGACGTCCTGCTCAAGCGGATGGACCGGATTATTGCCTTCGTTGAGAGCGGCCAGGGCTCCATCGGCAAGCTGATTTATGATCCCCAGCTGTATAACCGGGTCAACTCGACCGTGGCCGAATTTCAAAACGTCGTGAACGAAATCTCGCAGGGAAAAGGCAGCATCGGTAAACTGATCGCCGATGATGAGCTTTACAACAAACTGAATGGGTCTGTGGACAAGATCAATAAGATGATTGATGACCTGAACGCGGGCCAGGGCACTGCGGGGAAACTTCTGAAGGACCCAACGCTTTACAACACTGCCAATCAGACAGTTGCAAATATCAAGCAGCTCACTGATGACATCAACGCCGGCAAAGGCGCGATTGGAAAGATGGCCCGCGACCAGGAGTTTGCCAACAAGCTGCAGAACACTTTGAACCGCCTCTCAAATCTCACCGATAAGCTGGACGAAGGCAACGGAAGTGCGGCTCTGTTTTTGCGGGACCCAGCTGTTTATAACAATACCAACAAGTTGCTGACAGAGACGCAGGATTTGATTAAAGCCATCCGGCAGAACCCGAGGAAGTATCTGACCATCCACCTGAAATTCTTTTAGACAAGTCTTTCAAGCGACATCATCCCAAATCTACGCCTCGAAGGAGCGCAGGAGAGGGACTTGACGGTCGGTCGATCCTGGCTTCGGTCGGGGTAACCAATTCGTTTAGTAATCTCCCTCTCTCGTCCGCCTCCCGCGCGCGAGTTCGGGACGACACCGCGGCGAGAGTCGAGATGGTTACACTGCCGCTCATCGCTTCAACAAGTCGATTGGTTCCCTGATATCGTGCACGCGGAAATATTTTGCCAGCGCCGGATATTTTTTCTGCACTTCCTCAAACATCGCGTAGGCAACATTGCGATAGGAAAAATGACCCCCAGGCCCGGTGCGTAACTCGGAAATGTAGGCGGCCTCTGCGAAATCCATCTTGAACAGAGTACGTTTGCGGAATCCAAGTGGAATCGCATACTGCGAGCTCTGGACTGGCTCTGGCGATGTGCCGATTGTAATGGCGTTGACGCCAGACGCGGCGCTGTCCATCGCATTGGTGTAAGTATCGAGTGCGCCCGCAGGTCCAAGTTCGGCAGGAATGTCATATCCGTGTTGCGTAGTAAACACCTGCTCAATCTGAATGCAGCGGCGATGTCGATGCATGTCACGAAAGCCGCCAATGTCCATCAATATATCGAAGCGAAACCGGTCTCCCGCGCAGAAACTGCGCAGCATCTCGTCGTGACGTCCGCGATGCCGAAGGCCTGCATCAATGATCTCCTGCCGGCGAACCTCGCCAATTTCTTCGACCCCGCGCCGAATCTGCCGGTACGGATAGGAGCAGTGCCCGTAAAGCAGCGTGGTGGCAAGCTCAACTTCCAATGGCTCGTTATCCAGCAGATCCACAGCAGGAGCGGAGTCAATCGGCGCGCCGCTCATTAATTCCGACGCGATCTGTTGCAAGTCGCGACGCGTCTCCATCTCATACGAATTCGGATCGGCGTATTTGACCAGTGTCGGCGAAACCCGTACCTCTTTTAGCAGTTCTGCCGCAGCCCGCTCCGCCAATTCGGGTGAGACTTCACGAATCTTCTCCACTAAATCGCGTTGGGAATCATGATTCACGTTGTACGCCGCGGAAGTTGCCGCACGCTTCAGCAGTTCCCCGAGGTGACGCACCTCTTTGTGGGTGTGCGAAAGCAGGTGCGAGACTTGCGATTCCAACGTCCGCGCATTCACGATCTCGCCGAGTGAGGTGTTTGTAGCCAGCGGCAGCAGGTAACGCGAGACATCAAACGCTCGGGCTTTGAGCGTGCGCTCATAAGCGTCCTGCTTCATTTCCTGCGGCCTAGGGGTGATGTCTGCGAGATAGCGGAACACCTTTTCCGAAACCGATTCGTACGCGGAGAACAGACTAGTGATGGTGTTCTGATAAATTTCGCGGGATTTGTCGTCAGCGCCGAAGTCAGGCGTGAAACAGCCACTTTTTCTGAAATCTTGGTATCGCGTCGAGCGCTCTTGTCCATCCCATCGCTGTTCGCCGGCAACCACAATGGCGGCAAGAATCGAAAGTTTCTCGATGGCAAGAGCGATGTGGGCGAGATCGGCGATTGACCGATGTCCGTACTGAAAATAAAACGTGTTAAGGAATTTCTCCGCCTTCTGCGTGCTGATCTCTCGCAGCGACTCCTTCATTGAAAGCGCTGAGCGTGAATACTTGGCCATGGCATAGGCCTGGACTTCGGGCTCGGCACCGAAAATGGCATAAACCTCGGTGGAAGAGGAACCAGGGGAAGGCGCGCTGCCATTTGCCGGTACGGATGCGGACGCAGTCTCACTCATCGCTGACCTCAAAGTAGGTGAAGAGATTCAATATTAGAGCAAAGCCGTGCTGCACCGCACTTGGAGACGCCGGTGATTCCCAAATTCAGGTGAAACTGTGGGGACACGGGCGTCCTCGCCCGTGCATTACGGTGCAGGATCTGGGCTCACAGCGTGTGCAAATACATCAGCAGATCGTCAATTTGCTGCGGCGTAAGCTCCTGGCTATAACCCGGCATCTTGTCCCTACCGAAGCGAATAAGGTCACCAGCCCGTTGATCATTTGCAGGCATTCCGCTCACCGAGAAATACTCCCTATGAAAAACACCCTGTAGGCTAGGCCCTTTTCGTTTGCGAGACGAGTAAGGCTCGTGGCAGCGGTCGCAATATTGGTCGTAGATGTGCCGCCCCGAGGCCTGTTGCGGGTTTAGGCCGAGTTCGGCGTCACTTTTTCGACGTTCGACATCGCAGCCGGAGGTGCCTAGTAGTACCGCTGTCAGTAGAAAACACGAGAACGAGCGCGCTAGGGCGATCACTTCTTGCCGTCGTTTACGGCAGCCTCAACAATGCCATCAATCACATCGTTGATGCGCTTTCCGGTCACGCTGAGATTATTGGTGAGAATCGAAAGTTTCTCGATGGCAAGAGCGATGTGGGCGAGATCGGCGATTGACCGATG
>WNFY01009587.1_pt1 | contig 10214 bp, 5 predicted proteins | sample 5400091 | NCBI WGS metagenome assembly WNFY01 (sample SAMN13153364, study PRJNA577476) | soil metagenome | isolation source: 60 cm soil or saprolite under grassland replicate 1 | place: USA:California | collected 2016-06-15
GTTGGTGGGCTACGTACTCACGCAAAATACCTTCGGGCGAATGGGGCAGCACCGGCCTCGATGTCACTAACATGTATGGCATACATTTCGATCCGTTTGACTCTAACCGCCAATTCCTGACCTATACCGACATCGGTCTGTTCCGTAGCGAAGACGGTGGCGCGAGTTGGCAAAGCTCCACCAAAGGCGTGCCGAAGGAATGGCTGAATACAACGTATTGGCTTGCGTTTGATCCCAAAGTTCACGGCCGCGTGTGGAGCGTGAATAGCTATACGCATGATTTGCCTCGTCCGAAAATGTGGCGTCATCAAGATGTTGCCAATTACAAAGGCGGGCTTTGCGTAAGCGATGACGGCGGAAAAACTTGGGCGAAGTCGAACACCGGAATGGACGAAACCGCTGCTACCCACATTCTGCTTGATCCCAACAGCCCGCCCGATGCCCGCATTTTGTACGTTGCAGGATTCGGACGCGGAGTCTACAAGAGCACCGACGGAGGCAAAACCTGGTCTCTAAAGAATCAGGGCATCACTCAACGGCAGCCCTTTGCCTGGCGATTGTCGTTGGCTTCCGATGGAACAATCTACGTGGTGCTCGCGCGGCGTTCAGAGGATGGCAGTATCGGGAACGCGAACGATGGCGCGCTCTATCGCTCGAAGGATGGTGCTGAACATTGGGAATCGGTTCCGCTTCCCAAAGATGTGAATGGTCCTAACGCGGTGGCCGCAGATCCAAAGTCCCCGCAGCGCCTGTATCTTGCCTCATGGGCGCGTGCTTCTGGGACTCACGGCGATGGTGGAGGTATTTATCTTTCGGAGGACGGCGGACGGAATTGGCGGCAGGTTTTTGATGGCGACCGTCATGTTTACGATGTTACTGTCGATCCAAATGACGCCGATATAGTCTATGCTTCGGGTTTTGAATCGTCGGCGTGGCGCTCGAAGGACCGCGGAGAGCATTGGTCACGGATTCCGGGCTTCAATTTCAAGTGGTCATACCGAGTGATTCCGGATCCAGTTGACCGTAACAAGATTTATGTCTCGACTTTCGGCGGTAGCCTTTGGCACGGTTCTCTGATGGGACGAGATGAGCCAGTGGATATTGCGACTCCGGAGTTGCAGCCTGGCAAATAGGATTTGGCGTTTGATTTTGGTTTTGCGCTTCAACAGCCTGATGATTGTTCTGGCGTAAGTATCTGAAGGGATGTTCGGGTGACGTTCAGCACAACAGTTGCTTTTTCGGATTGGCTCCGCGATATCTGCGAGCGCCAGCCGGAGGCCGCCAGATTGCTCAGTGCGCCTGAGGAAGAGCAGCGCAGGCGCGGATATTTTCACACTCTGCGTGAGATCTTCCAGCAACCCTCAAGCTGGGTCCATACCGCTGAACAAATGTCATTCCTCGCTTCCGATCTGGGACCCTGCCTCTACGGCATAAAGAACCTGGTGCTCACAGGTTCCGGCAGCTCGGAATATGCAGGCCACTGTGTGCGGCTAGCACTGCAGAATCAGCTTTCGGTAAACACTCTCGCAATCGGTGGGGGCGTGTTACTTACCCATGGCGTAAAGGCTTTACCGCTTGAGAGGCCAGGACTGGTGGTCTCGTTGGCGCGGTCCGGGGACAGTCCTGAGAGCGTTGGCGCGCTCGCGTTGCTGTTGGAATTGGATCCCCAGCTACGGCACCTGGTTCTGACTTGCAACGCAAACGGCAAGCTTGCCACTACCTTCCCGGGCGATTCCCAAGTGCAAGTTATTGCTCTCGACGACGGAACCAACGACCGCAGTCTCGTCATGACGAGCAGCTTCACCAACCTCGTAATTGCAGCTCAGTTTTTGGGCTTTCTCCAGAAACCCGATCTTTACCAGTCTCGCTGTCAAAAACTGAGCGGAATAGTCAGCGACCTTCTTCAGGAGCATTTTGCGACCTTGGCGCAAGTCGCAACCTCAAAGTTTCAGCGTGCGGTATTTTTGGGAACCGGCGCGCGGCTTGGTGCGGCTCGCGAAGCTGCGTTGAAGATGCTCGAAATGACCGCCGGCAAAGTAGGTGCGATGTCTGAGACCTATCTCGGTCTGCGGCACGGCCCCATGAGCTACGTGCATTCCGACACCCTTGTAGTCTGCTTCTTTTCCCGCAGATGTAGTGCGCCGCAAAGACGTTGTCATCGACTGCCCTGGGTTGGCTCAGGCGGGTGACGACAGCGCGCCCGTAATTGACGTTGTGGTAGGCCAACTTCTCGGATTCTTCCGCTGCATGCACGAAGGCCTGCGCCCTGATTCTCCATCGGAGAGTGGAGTCATTAATCGAGTCGTGCAGAGTTTTACTTTGCACTTTCCCACTGACGGATCGCCAAGCCCAAAAGACAATCCATCAGGAGATGGCAATTGATCAACCGACGACAGTGGTTCCGCGGGTTGGGACTGGCGCTTGGCGCCGCCCACACCGGCACGAAGGCATTCGCGAATCCAGTTCCGCAAACAAGCCCGCAAGAGAGTTCGTCTTCGGGACGTTTGGCTCTGGCTGACTACGAGCCCAAGAGCATGCTCCAGGTTCGCGAGACCCGGGTTGAGCGAGCTCGATTTCCTGCACTGGATATTCACACTCACATCTCCCTTTCCGTGAAGTCCGAAAACGGAATCGAATTAGCGCCGCAGCGCAAGTATCTCGGCCAACCTGCAGAGCTCCTTCAAGTAATGGATCGGAAAAACGTCCGGGCCATGGTGAACCTGACAGGCGGATTCGATGACGGCCTGGTTGAAGCTGTTAACAAGTACGACAAAGCATTTCCGGGACGCTTCTTCACCTTCACGGAGCCTTCCTATTCGAAATTCCTAGAGCCCAATTATCCACGCCTGCAGGCAGAAGCGATCGAGCAGGCTCATCGAGCTGGAGCCAAGGGTTTGAAAATCCTGAAGACACTCGGTCTTTACCTGCGCGAAAACATTACGTCAGGTAAGCTGGTGAAAATTGACGACCCGCGCTTCGATCCCATGTGGGACGCCTGCGGACAGCTGAACATGCCGGTAGCAATCCACGTGTCGGATCCCGTCGCGTTTTTCACGCCCACTGATCGCTTCAACGAGCGTTACGAGGAGCTCAATAACCACCCTGATTGGTCGTTCTACGATCATGAGTTCCCGAGCAATGCCGAACTGCTCGAGGCCCGCAATCGCGTGTTCGCCCGCCATCCGAAAACACAGTTCATCGTTTTGCACGTGGGCAATTTCTCCGAGAACCTGGCCAACGTTTCCGAAAATTTAGACCGTTTTCCCAACATGACCGTGGACACAGCTGCGCGAGTGGGGGAACTTGGACGCCAACCCAGAACTTCTCGCAAGTTCTTCGACCGTTATCAAGACCGCATTTTGTTCGGGACCGATGCCACGCCACACGGAGACGAATTCCCGCAGCAGGTCTTTAATGACAAACTCTACGAAATCTACTTCCGTTTTTTCGAAACTGACGACGAATATTTTGATTACGCTCCCGCGAAAGTGCCGCCGCAGGGCCGCTGGCGAATCTATGGAATCGAGCTGCCCGAATCCATCCTCCACAAGGTTTATAACCAGAACGCGGCACGCCTGCTGCAAATCACAATATGAAGCGCCTTGTATCGATTGCTTTCGTGCTCCTTGCCTTCACGTCTGCCTCAGCCCAGGTGCGCGTGTGGCAAGGCACAATGACTCTCCCTACTTATGAGGAGGGCCTGCCAGATCCCAATCCTCCTTTCGATCAATACGCAAACAACCGCTTTAATTATCCCTATACTCTCCGGCACAATGTGACCGACCGTCGCACTGATCACGCCTGGCGCGCGCTGTTTCTTGAAAACGAATACTTGAAATGTTCGGTGTTGCCGGACATCGGCGGACACCTATATAGCTGCACTGACAAGATCAGCGGCAAGCCGATGTTTTACGAAAATCCTTCGATCAAGAAAGCGGACGTTGCGTACCGGGGCGCGTGGGCTGCATTTGGAGTCGAGTTCAACTTTCCGGTTTCGCATAACTGGGTCACGGCCTCGCCCGTCGACTTTGCGTTTGGAAGGAGAGCGGATGGGAGCGCATCCATACAGGTCGGCAACATCGACCGCGTGTACGGAATGCAGTGGACGGTGGAACTGATCCTTCGTCCTCTTTCGACCGTGCTGGAAGAGCGGGTCGCGCTCAATAATCGCGGCGACGTGCGGCACCGTTTCTATTGGTGGAACAACGCGGGAGTCCAGGTGTGGGAGGACTCGCGGATTCAGTATCCCATGCGTTTCGCCGCAAGCCATGGATTTAGGGAAGTGCAGCCTTGGCCAGTCGAAGTCGACGGCAATGATCTCAGCATAGTCAAGAATCACACCAAGGGACCGGTGTCGCTTTTTGTACACGGCAGCCGCGAGCAGTTTATGGGCGTGTGGAATCCGCACACGAATACAGGAACCGTCCATTTCGCCGATTTCGCGCAGCTTCCCGCAAAGAAAATCTGGTCGTGGGGTTCCGATGCGGACGGTCTCGATTGGCGCAAGGCGCTCTCCGATAACAACAGCGCCTACGTAGAAATACAGGCTGGGCTGTTTCGGAATCAGGAAACATATGCGTTTCTCGAGCCTCGTCAGACCATCAGCTTCTCCGAATACTGGATGCCGGTGCGCGACATCGGCGGAATTTCCCGGGCCAATCTGGCCGGTGTGGTGAACCTGGATCGTCGGGCGAATGCCCTTGTTGCCAGCTTGAATGTGAACCAGCCCGAGCACGACGCCGCGCTGCTCATCTCCGCAGGTAATAAGCGAGTCTTCGAAACAAAAACTGATCTCACGCCGGAACACACGTGGTCGCAAGAGATCGCGAACGCCGATTCGCAGCAGAAATATACATTTGAGCTTCGCGATTCCAAAGGGGCGAATTTATTGCGACAAACCGAAGGCGAGTATGACTGGACGCCAATCGCGGAAATCCATGTTGGACCGCAGGCGTCTTATCGCATTCCCGAGCCGGACAAGCGAACTGAGGACGACTGGATCCAACTCGGAAATGAGCAGGAGTTGAATGGCAGGCTACTTCAGGCACTGCAAACTTACCACGATACGCTGGTAAAATTTCCTGACAGCTTCGATCTGCGCAAAGCGGCAGGACGTTTGTGTACAAGTTTGTCGCGCTTCCAGGAAGCACAGTCTTACCTTGAACCAGTGCAAGCGCGGGACACTTCCGACCCCGAGGTTTCCTACTACTTGGGGATTGCATACGAAGGTCTGGGGAAGGCTCGCATTGCGCGCGAAGCCTATGAATCGGCATACCGGCTGCCCCCATTCAAAGCCGCGGCGGGTCTGCGTTTGGCCGAACTTTCCGCTCGCGAAGGCAACTTGAACCAGGCCGAGTTTTACTTTCGCGAAGTCATGCAAGTCGCGCCCGACGATCTTCGAAACGCCGAGGAATTGATTGCAATTCTGCATATGGAAAATAAGACCTCCGAAGCGGACAAGCTGGCTCAAGAATGGCTGGCCCGATTCCCGCAACGTTACTTCCTGCAGGAGGAAGTACAGAAGCCCGATCTGCGCCATCTTGCCAACGACGTAGAACGCGTGCTGAATATCGCGGCGGAATATATGCGGCTCGGGCTGTACTCGCGAGCCCTTGATGTCCTTTCTCGGGACTATCCGGCCGCGATTGCGGATGAAACCGAACCTGGTGCACTTCCTCCACAGCAGCATCCGATGGTGGCCTACTTCCGCGGATACTGCCGCGAAAAGTTGGGCCAATCCGGCGCGGCTGATTTCAGCGCGGCGTCAAAGCTGTCCACTGCATACGTTTTTCCAAGCCGGGCGCAGGACGTCGAGGTTTTGAGCGCGGCCTTGCGGACAAATCCGCAGGACGCCAATGCGCACTATCTGCTCGGAACGCTTTACTTCTCGCGCGGACTTACTGACCAAGCTCTCGACCACTGGGCCCAGGCTCGCAAACTCAATCTTCAGATTCCGGTTCTGCATGCCAGCATGGGCCGTGCCCTATTGCAGGTGAAGAACGATCCCGAGCAGGCGCTGGCGATTTTTCAGGAGGGCCTGCGGAGCGATCCGTCGAATGTCGAACTTTATATTGGACTCGATCAGGCTCTAAGCATTCTGGGCAGGCCGGCCCGCGAACGGGTTGCAGCGCTTGAAAATTATCCCGACCGAGCCAACATGCCTTCTCATCTTGTCTATGAGCTGATTTTGAACTTGACCGAGGCCGGGGACTACGGCGGTGCCGCCGCCCTATTTCACAATAGATTTTTTCAGCGTGAAGAGGGCGGAACAAATGTGCGCCAGGTCTGGATTGAAGTGCAGCTACAGAGAGCGCTTTCACTTGCAAATCACGGCCGGTGCTCTGAAGCGATTTCTGTCGCCGACCATTTAGGAACCGGGATTCCAGATTTGCCCTTCACCCGTGACGGTCTTGAACCTTTACTGCATTCAGCGCGAACCAGCTACTTACTAGGGACTTTGTATAAAAGCTGCAAGCAGTCGGAGAAGGCGCAGGCAAACTTCAAACAAGCCGCCGAGCAAAGCAACTTGGAAGATGCTGTTTGGGCTTGGAATGCCGCCAGGGAATTGCCGGGCTTCGAACCGGATTCAGGAAAACAAAAGCTTGAGTCGATACTTGAACGGACACGGAGTACCAGCGAAATCAGTTCGCGAACTGGATGGTGGCTCTACAACGCCGCCATGCTTGACCGCGCAGTGGGACGTTCTGAGCAGGCAGAAAATGAATTTCGATCTGCGCTTCTCTTTCCTGACCAGATGTTGACTTACCACCTCACACGTCTGGCACTGGCTAACAGTACGCCATAACTATGCGTTGCGGGACGTCACGGGAACGCTGCCTTTGTAGTTCGCTGCAATATCCGCTCGGCTTGCTGCCGAGGCTCGCACAAAGCGCAGCGCCACACTGATTGAGAGCGTGAGTCCCGCAAACCAAAGAATTGTGCCGCGCTGGTTGGACGGAGCAGTCAGCAGCAGCAAGAGGCTCAGCGATCCGATCGCGGCAATCGTGCGGCTAAGAAATTTGAAGACCTCGCCGGTGAAATCTGGCGAATCCTTCAGTTCCACACCGACGTTAACCGGAGTATTCAGATTTCTGAATAACCTTGCCCGCCCCACATTGTCTCCTCGATCAAGCAATCCGCTCAGGAAAAAGATTCCGAAAGACGATGGAATGATGATCGCCACCTGCTGAATCAGTGACCAGTGAAAGACAAAAGCGCCCAGGATTCCGAGGATTAGTCCCGTTATAAAAGACGCCAATCCCGACCACGGCGGCGTGCGGCGCACTACTAACCCGAGCAGCGCGGGCGGGCCATACGCCAGTGAAATCAAAGTATTGAATGTAAGCATGATCTGGAAAACACTTTTGCCGCTCGCGGCCATGAACGTGGCGATGCCCGTCGTCATCGCACCAACCAAGAAAGTATTGATCCAGCCAACTGCCAGCAGTTCGCGTTCTCCCGCCTGCTTTCGGATCAGCATCTGGTAAACGTCTTTCGAGAGAATTGCGGACTTCAAATTGAATTGTGCGGAAAGGTTTGCCATGGTGGCGCTGAACATGGCCGCGAGCATTACGCCAATCAAGCCGTGTGGAAGTAGCGTAAGGCTCGCCACCGCATATGAGGCTTCACTTGGGTTCGCAAGCGCGGGCCACACGGTGTGCAAATCCGGATAAATAACCCGCATCGCCATAGGCGGTAGAAACCAAAGAAAGGCTCCGACGAAAAATAGTCCGCAGCACAGGAGTGCAACTTTTCGCGAGGAACGCTCGTCGTCAACGCTAAAGTAACGCTGGGCCATGGCGCTGGTGTTGTAGCCGAATGAAACCATGATTGTCCATGAGAGCAGATAAACCCAGCCAAATTCTCCCGAGAAATGCAATGTCTTCATCTGGGGGGGAAGAGAGTGCACCAGACCGGCGACACCCCCAACCTTGGCCAGCGACGTAATCACCAGGACCAGGCAAAACGGCATCAGGATTGATGCCTGTAGAAAGTCTGTAACTACGACTGCCCAGAGTCCCCCTACGACGCAGTAAAAGATGATGAGAGCGCCGGCGCCAATGATCGTCCAAGTCACCGGGAATCCGCAGGCGGAGGAGATGAACAGGCTGAGCCCGTAAAGCGTGCTGGCGCTGGTGAAGAGTTGGAAGAAGATCGTCACCCAAGAGAATGTCTGATGTGTAACCGGATTAAATCGGTCCGAAAGATACTCCATAACGGTGGTGACGCGGCTGCGTCGCCATCGTGCCGCAAAGACGAAGTAACCCAGAAGAAAACTCGCGGCATTGCCAATGTAGAGGCCGACGGCGGCAATGCCGTGGCTGTATGCAACCCCCGCCGCTCCGGTGAAAGTCCACGCACTGAAGCCCGACATGAAACAGCTCAGGCCAGCGACCAACCAGGGGATGCGACTGCCGCCACGAAAGTACTCCGCAGCTCCCCGGTTGAAGCGCATTACATAAAGACCAACCACGACCATCAGCAGGCCGTAGATTCCGATCACGAAATAATCAACAAGGTTTGCGCTGCTCATGCTTCCTGCTGCTTTCTTATACTGTCTTTTTAGGACAATTGGAAGCTAATAACAAATAAAAATAAGCATTAACAGCCGCTGCGATGGTAGACTGTTCGCCCATGCGCCCCAAGCTCCTGGTCTTATCTGGACCGGCTTTGTTCCGTTCTTTCTTCCCGTCGGCACATGAGGCCCGATTGAGTCGCTCGTTCAATTGGGAAAGGACCGCGGCCCGGTCCACGAATATGGGGTTCACCCGTCGACTCGCAATGGCCGACGCCTTGATGACTACCTGGGACAGCCCACACTTGGGTGATGATTTTCTTCCGCACACCCCCAACCTGCGGATTATCGCCCACTGCGGAGGCGAGGTGAAGTCGCGCTTCGCAACACGGTTGTTCGACAAATTGACGATCACCAATTCCGCGGGTCCGATGGCTCGCGCCACCGCAGAACTGGGTGCAGCATTCCTTCTTTATTGCGCGCGAGACGTCGACCGCTATCGCAACACACTTCGAAAGCCTTCGAATCGCGAATACTCGAATGTCCATATCCACGGCACCGCAGAATTTATCGCGAACCGCGAAGTCGCCATGATCGGCTTTGGCCGAGTAGGTCGCGCCCTAGTGGATCTACTGCGTGGCTTCGACCTTCGCTGGATCGTCTATGACCCATTTGCACCACGCGCTTTGGGGGACAACTATCCAGTTTTTTTCAGTGAACTCAAGCCGCTCTTGAGGCGAGCGCAACTTCTGGTTCTGACTGCAGCATTGACGGAACGCACTCGCGGTCTCCTCGATCGCCAAGCTTTGTCGTTGCTGCCAGACGGGGCCGTGATCATAAATATCGCGCGCGGCGGCTTGGTAGATCTGACTGCGCTGACCAGGGAAGTTCGACGCAAACGCCTTCGCTGTGCGCTGGATGTGACCGATCCGGCAGAGCCGCTTCCGGTGACGCATCCTTTACGAAAGTTGCCGGGAGCGATTGTTACTCCGCACATTGCCGGCAGCGGCCGTCAAGTTCGACAAGAGATCGCAACCATCGTCATGGATGATCTTGAGAACTTCTTTCGCGGGAAGGCGGTAAAGAACCGTGTTACCAAGGCGATGCTTCAGCGGATGACCTGAGCGGCATAACTGAGCGCCGGAAGACGAGCATGAAGATGAGCTTCTCAACGCTGGCGTGCCCCACGTGGACGCTGCCCCAGGTTATCGAGATTGCCGTCAGTTCCGGTTATGACGGGGTCGAATTGCGATTTCTGGAGGGTGAAGATTCGCTTTGGAAGTTGCCTGCCTTTCAGGGCTCGGCACTGATTGAGGCAAAACGAATACTCTCCGATAACGGACTTGCTGTTGCATGTATGGGCACGAGTTGCCGCTTCCACTCGCCCGATCGGAGTGAAAGGGAACGATGGGTCGAGGAAGGGAAACGCATGGCGGAGTTGGCCGCGGCCCTGAATTCTCCCGGCATTCGTGTTTTCGGGGACAAGATACAGTCGGGCGCGGCCCGTGATTCCACTCGCAACTGGATAGCGCAAGGTGTTCGATGCCTTGCAGAACAGATAAGAAATAATGGCGTGGAGGTCTGGCTCGAGACCCACGGAGACTTCGCCTCCTCGAAGGAAACTATGCAAATCATCGAACACGCTGACCGCACGGACATTGGAGTGGTGTGGGACCCTGCGAATTGCCTTACTGACGGC
>WNFY01010807.1_pt1 | contig 10214 bp, 7 predicted proteins | sample 5400091 | NCBI WGS metagenome assembly WNFY01 (sample SAMN13153364, study PRJNA577476) | soil metagenome | isolation source: 60 cm soil or saprolite under grassland replicate 1 | place: USA:California | collected 2016-06-15
CCTGCCGGATCCGAGCGTCCGGGAGGCCCGGGAACGGGTCCGCTCGGCGCTTCGCAACAGCGGGTTTCCGATCCCGCCGGGCGCGGTCACCGTCAATCTCGCGCCGGCAGGCTTCCGCAAGTTCGGAGCCTCTCTCGATCTCCCCGTCGCCGTCGCCTTTCTGAAGCTCGCGGGGCTCGAGCCCGCCGACAACGCGCGCCGCGTCTTCGTCGGAGAGCTCGGGCTCGACGGCTCAGTGCGGCCGATCCGCGGGACGCTCTGCCTCGCGCTCGCCGCGCGCGAAGAGGGTTTCGCGGAGATCGCCCTTCCCGCCGCGAACGCCGCCGAGGCCGCGGCGGTCGATGGGATTCGCGTCGTGGCGGTCCGATCGCTCGCCGCCCTCGTCGATCATCTCCGGGGAAGCCGCCCCATCCCCCCGTTCGTGTCCCCTCCCCGGGCAAAGACGCCGAGCGGAGGGCTCGACTTCGCGGACGTTCGCGGCCAGACGGTCGCGAGACGGGCGCTCGAGATCGCGGCGGCGGGCGGTCATCACGTGCTTCTCGTGGGACCGCCCGGGGCCGGCAAGACGATGCTCGCCCGCCGCCTCCCTTCGGTTCTTCCTCCGCTGACGCGGTCCGAGGCGATCGACGTCACCCGGATTCACTCGGTGGCGGGGACGCTCCCCGCCGGGGAAGGCTTGATCGAGACACCTCCGTTCCGGGCGCCTCACCACGGAATCTCCGCTCCCGGACTCGTCGGCGGCGGCAGCCGCCCGGCTCCCGGCGAGATCTCGCTCGCGCACCGCGGAGTCCTCTTCTTAGACGAGCTCCCCGAGTTCCGGCGCGATGTTCTCGAAGGGATCCGCCAGCCGATCGAGGAGAAGCGGGTCTCGATCGTGCGCGTCGGCGGCGCGTTCTCCTACCCGTGCGATTTTCTCCTCGTCGCCGCGATGAACCCGTGTCCGTGCGGCTTCGCCGGCGACCCGCGCCGCGCGTGCCGCTGCGATCCAGCCTCCCGCGCACGGTATGGACGAAAGCTCTCCGGCCCTCTCCTCGACCGGATCGACCTTCACGTCGCGGTTCCGGCCGTGCCATGGTCGGATCTCGACCGGAGATCGGAAGAGCCTTCGGCGGCGATTCGAGAGCGCGTCGCCGGCGTCCGACGGCGCGCGGCAGCCCGGCGCCCGGGGCGCGAAGGCTTTCGCAACGCGGACCTGACGCCGGCGGAGCTCGACCCCCGGGTTTCTCTCGAGCCTGCGGCACGGCGAGTTCTCGAGTCCGCCGTCGAGAGGCTCGGGCTTTCAGTTCGGGGCCTGTACCGGTGCCTGAAAGTCTCCCGGACGATCGCCGACCTGGAGGGCGCCCGTACGATCGCGCGCGCCCATCTCGCGGAGGCGATCTCGTTCCGGCTCCGGGAGGGCGACGCCGACGCCGCGTCTACCGCTCGGGAGCCGAGGCCGGGAACCCCTCCTTCGTGAGCATTCCGGCGAACTCCGCCTTGTTCACCGAGTGCAGCGAAGCCTCCTTCGGATCCACGAGTTTTCTCTTCACGAGGTCGAGGAGGGAGTCGTTCAAGGTCATCATCCCGGCCCCCCGGTTCGTCTGGATGACCGAGTAGATCTGGAAAGTTTTCGACTCGCGGATGAGGTTCGCGACGGCGGGAGTCGCGTAGAGGATCTCGTAGGCGGCGATCCGCCCGCCGCCGATCTTCTTGCACAGGGTCTGGGCGATGACGCCGCGAAGCGAGGTGGACAGCATCTGACGGATCTGGTCTTGCCGGTCCGCGGGGAACTGGTCGATGACCCGATCGATCGTCGAAGGAGCGGTCGTGGTGTGAAGCGTGCCGAAGACCAGGTGTCCCGTCTCCGCGGTCTCGACCGCGATCGCGATCGTCTCCAAGTCGCGGAGCTCTCCGACGAGAACGATGTCCGGGTCTTCCCGAAGCGCCGCGCGGAGGGCGTCCTTGAAGGAGTCGGTGTGCGAATGGACTTCGCGCTGATTGACGAGGCACTTCTTGTTCTCGTGGACGAACTCGATCGGATCCTCGATCGTGATGATGTGATCGGTGCGGTTCCGGTTGATGTAGTCGATCAACGCCGCGAGCGTCGTCGACTTGCCGGATCCGGTCGGTCCGGTCACGAGAACCAGTCCTTTGGTCAGGAAGCAGAGATCGAGGAGCTGGTTCGGCAGTCCGAGCTCCTCGGGGGTCCGGATCTCGAAAGGAATCGCGCGGAAAACCGCGCCCGGCCCGCGCCGGTCGCGAAAGAGATTGGCCCGAAAGCGCGAGACTCCCGGAATCGAATGAGCGAAATCGGTGTCGTTGCGGGTTTCGAACTCCGCCTGGTTCCGGTCGGGAGTGATCTCGAACAGCTGCTCGAGCAGAACGTGCTCCCGCGACGGCTCGGAACCAGGCAGTATCTTCATTTCCCCGTGGACCCGGATTCGAGGAGGCGTGTCGGTCGAGAGATGGAGGTCGGACGCTCCCAGCTCGAGCATCGTCAGAAGCATTCGCTCGATCGACGTCGTGACCTGCACGTCCCGCAGAGACGACCGGGGAGACACCTCCGGGGCCGTCGCTTGCTCGCGGTCGACGAACACCGGCGGCGGCACCGGCAGGGCGAGCGGCTCCGAGACGGCTTCCGCCTTTTCGATCGTGACTTTCCAACGCAACGGATCCGCTTCCACGCGAACGACCACCGGGCCCCCCCCGTTGCGGTAGGAAAAGGTGGTTCCCCCGTTGCGGTCGAGGTCGAGCCCGGCGGGCAGGATTTCCTCCACGAGCCGGACGAGCGAGGCGTGCGGGGTCGTCTGGGAGGCGTAGCGCGGTCCGTCGGGGAAGGACAGCATCACCTTCTCGTTGCTCGCGAGGACCGCGCCCGTCGCTCCGAACCGTGCGATGCTCCCGAGGAGCTGATCGATCTGCGCCACGACTACTCCGCGCCGTGGCCGTTTTCCACGACCCGCAAGACCCAATCCTTGTTCACGAGAAAGAGCTCGTCCGCCTTCCAGAGCCGAAAGAAGCGTTCGCTGCGGTTCAAGTGGTCGACTAAACGGGGACCGCCGTCCGGCGCCGAATAAAGGATTTCACCTTCCAGCCAGCCGCCCGCGGCAAGTGCAACGCGGACCGACCGGCGGTGCTCGAAAAGCTCGTCTCCCGATCCTTCCGCTTCGATCGAACATCCGGACATCCCGATCCAGACGACGGCACGCGAGTTCAACGACTCCCACTCTCCCGTTTCGAGGTCGCGCACCGGCAGAAACGAGCCGGCCGCGTCGACGAGCTCGAGGACTCTCTGGCGGTTGAAATCGTGCGAGCCATGTTCGGCGAGGAACAGCTGGACCCGCCTCGGAGTCGCGCCGACGAGGGCGAGCTCGACCTCGAACGGGTCTTTGTGAATCCGAAGATGTTCCAGCGCAGACATGTACCTGGAACAGAACGAATTGCGAGCGACGTACCCGTACGACCGCGCGCGCAAGTCCTTTGCTGGCATGATCGCCGACTTCCCCAAGAGGAGGAACTGACGCGAAACGTCAATCGAAACGCCGCCTCTGCGCCGAATCGCGGCTCCGACTTAGGTCGTCTTCCCGGGAACCGGGCGTTGAAGTACGCTGACTATCAGCAGGGTTTCATCGTTGGAGAACTCCGCACCGCTCTATGAGGGACCCGAGAGGCGCCGCGCCGAGCATCGTGTCGGCGCAGGGCGCCGAGTCGTTCGCGATCGCAGAGTTGAAGGCCGGCGAAGTCCCGGACTGGTTTTTCCGCCCGAGGTCGAGCGACGGACGCCTTCAGACCGACGATCGGTACAAAGGAGACTCGTGACGCGCCGGCGATTACCGGACCGGCGTCGCGCCGCTGCCTCTCCGTCTTAGTCCTGCCCGGGATGGGCGGCTCCGGGATTGCCATGCGCATCCGCGAGGTCGCTCCGCGAACGAAGGTCCTCTACACTTCGGGGTATACCGACGACGTCATCGTCCGGCTCGGCTCCACCGAAGAGGGCGCCGCGTTCCTGGAGAAGCCGTTTACGCCGGAAACGCTCGCTCGCAAGGTGCGCGAGGTTCTCGACAGCTAGCTCCCGCCGCCCCGCGGCGCGGTCTTTTCGCGCGCGCGAAAAACGTGAATAATCCTCCCCCGTAGAGTTGTTTACTGCCTAAATGATCGACCGGGTCCTCGCCAAGGTCTTCGGCACCCAGCACGAGCGCGACATCAAGAAGCTCCTGCCGCGCGCCGAGCGGATCAACGCGCTCGAGCCTTCGCTCCAGAAGCTTTCGGACGACGAGCTCTCCGGGAAAACCGCGGAGTTGAAGGCGCGCCTCGCCGAAAAGCTCGAAGGCGGTCCGGAGGAAGAGTTAACGGAGGCCCAGGCCCGGGCCTTGGACGAGCTCCTGGAGGAGGCCTTCGCGGTCGTGCGGGAAGCGTCCGTGCGTGCCCTCGGGATGCGTCCGTTCGACGTCCAGCTGATCGGCGGCATGGTGCTCCACCAGGGCAAGATCTCCGAGATGAAGACGGGCGAGGGCAAGACGCTCGTCGCGACGATGCCCGTCTACTTAAACGCCTTGACCGGGCGCGGGGTCCACGTCGTCACCGTCAACGACTACCTGGCCCGACGCGACGCGGACTGGATGGGCAAGATCTACCGTTTCCTGGGCCTCTCCGTCGGGTGCATTCAGAACTCGCTCTCCGACGAGGAGCGAAAGCGGCAGTACGCCTGCGACGTGACCTACGGGACCAACAACGAGTTCGGTTTCGACTACCTGCGCGACAACATGAAGTTCGAGCTCGAGTCGATGGTCCAGAGAGGACACGTCTACGCGATCGTCGACGAAGTGGACTCCATCCTGATCGACGAGGCGCGGACGCCGCTCATCATCTCCGGGCCTTCCGAGGAGAACACCGAGAACTACTACAAGTGCAACCGGATCATTCCCCGACTCGTCAAGGGAGACGAGACCAAGGACAAGTACGGCAACAAGGTGACGACCGGCGACTATCTGGTCGACGAGAAGTCGCGCACCGCGGTCCTGACCGAGGAAGGCGTCGCCAAGGCCGAGAAGCTGCTCGGCGTCAAGAACCTCTACGAGCTGACGGCGATCGACCTGCTCCACGGGACTGAGCAGGCCCTGCGCGCGCACGCCCTCTACAAGAAGGACGTCGACTACATGTTGAAGGACGGCCAGGTCCTGATCGTCGACGAGTTCACGGGGCACGTGCTGCCCGGGCGGCGCTGGTCGGACGGGCTCCACCAGGCGGTGGAGGCGAAGGAGGGCGTCCGCATCGAGCGCGAGAACCAGACGCTCGCGACGATCACGCTGCAGAACTACTTTCGTCTCTACGAAAAGCTGGCGGGTATGACGGGCACCGCGGACACCGAGGCGGGGGAATTCCACCAGATCTACAAACTCGACGTCGTGGTCATTCCGACGAACATGCCGATGATCCGCATCGACAACCAGGACGTGGTGTACGCGTCCGAGCGGGAGAAGTTCGACGCCGTGGCGGACGAGATCCTCGCGTGCCGCGAGCGGGGGCAGCCCGTCCTGGTCGGCACCGTCTCGATCGAGAAGTCCGAGCGGCTCTCGGGACTCTTGAAGACACGGAAGGTGCCCCACGTGGTCCTGAACGCGAAGTTCCACGAGAAAGAGGCCGAGATCGTCGCGCAGGCGGGCAAGTCCGGCTCCGTCACGATCGCGACGAACATGGCGGGCCGCGGAACCGACATCGTGCTCGGCGGCAATCCCGACGCCTTCGCCGAGCACCGCCGCGCGGAGACGAAATCCGCCGAGGAGTTCACCGCGCTCCTGACCCTGCTCCGCGCCGAGGCGGTGAAAGACCGCGAGACGGTCTTGGCGGCGGGAGGCCTGCACATCCTGGGGACCGAACGGCACGAGTCGCGCCGGGTAGACAACCAGCTCCGCGGACGGAGCGGCCGGCAGGGAGATCCCGGCTCCTCGCGCTTCTACCTTTCGCTCGAAGACGACCTGATGCGCATCTTCGGCTCGGATCGCCTGCAGAACATCATGCGCAAGCTCGGAATGGAGGAAGGCGTTCCGATCGAGCACGGAATGGTTTCGCGCGCGATCGAACGCGCTCAGAAGCAGGTCGAGGGACGCAACTTCGAGACCCGCAAACATCTCCTCGAGTACGACGACGTGATGAACCGGCAGCGCGAGGAGATCTACGGCCTCCGTCGCGACATCCTGAAGGGCAAGCAGGGGAAGGAAGAGATCCTCGCGCTCGCGGACGTCATTCTCGACTACACGCTCGGCCGGAACCTGCCGGAGGACAAGGCATTCGACGAGTGGGACATGGCCGCGTTCGACGTGGACTTGAAGGAGTACTTCGGCATCGACGCCGGAAGTCTCGACTTCACCGGAAAAGACCGCGACGAGATCCGCGAGACGCTCCTCGCGGCGCTGCGCGAGATCTACGAGGCCAAGGAAAAGGTGCTCGGGTCCGAGACGATGCGCCTCCACGAGCGTTTCGTGATGCTGCAGGTCGTCGACCAGCAGTGGAAGGACCACCTGCTCGCGATCGACCACCTGAAGGAAGGGATCGGGTTGCGCGGGTACGGCCAGCGCGATCCCTTGGTCGAGTACAAGAAGGAATCCTTCGAGCTCTTCACGTTGATGAAGGAGCGGATCGAGGACCAGATCGTCCAGTACCTCTTCCGGCTCCAGCCCGTCATCCGCGAGGCGGAGGGGGAGGTCGCGGCCGAGGACGAGCCGCGTCACGCGCCCGTGGGCCTTCCGTCGCGCCGCTCGGCGAACGTCAATTACTCCTACGGACCCGCCGCATCGGGCGGCCAGGACGCGAAGGTCGAGACGATCCACCGCTCGAGCCCGAAGGTCGGAAGGAACGATCCGTGCCCCTGCGGCTCCGGCAAGAAGTACAAGAAGTGCCACGGCGCCGCCGCGGCGGGAGCCTGATGGCGCGCCCGCGCGTTTCCTCCGGCGGTTCGGACGATCGCCCGCCGCTCGCGCTCACTTTCGACGACGTTCTGCTCCTGCCCGCGCGGTCCCGCGCCCACCCGCGCGACGTGGACCTCCGCACCCGGCTGACCGACGCCGTTCCCCTGCACATCCCGATCGTCTCCGCGGCGATGGACACGGTCACCGAGTCGCGCCTCGCCATCGCAATGGCGCAGCAGGGCGGCCTGGGAGTCATCCACAAGAACCTTTCGATCGCGGCCCAGGCCGAAGAGGTGGACCGGGTCAAGCGGTCGGAATCCGGGATGATCGTGGACCCCGTGACGGTGCGGCCCGAGCAGAAGATCGCCGAGGCGCTCGAATTGATGGCGCGTTACAAGATCTCGGGGGTCCCGGTCATCGACGAAAAGGGAAAGCTTGTCGGCATCCTGACGAACCGCGACCTGCGGTTCGAGACGCGGCCCGACCGGCCGATTTCGTCCCGGATGACAAAGGAGCGTCTCATCACGACGCCCGTCGGGACGACGCTCGAGCAGGCGAAGGAGCTCCTCCACCGCCACCGGATCGAGAAGCTTCTCGTCGTGGATCGCAACGGCAACCTGAAAGGCCTGATCACCGTCAAGGACATCCAGAAGGCGATCAAGTACCCGAGCGCCGCGAAAGACCGGCTGGGGCGGCTGCGGGTGGGCGCCGCGGTCGGGGTTGCCAACGACCTGGTCGAGCGGGCGTCCGAGCTCGTGCGGGCGCACGTGGACGTCCTCGTGCTCGACTCCTCGCACGGCCACAGCCAGGGCGTCTTGGACGCCCTGAAGCTGCTGCGGAAGAAGTTCTTGTCGACCCCGATCATCGCGGGCAACATCCACGCGATCCGCGAGTGCGCGCGGGCGACCCGCGGAACGCGCGTGCCGCTCATCGCCGACGGGGGAATCAAGTTCTCCGGCGACGTGGTCAAGGCGATCGCGGCCGGCGCGCACACCGTGATGATCGGGTCGCTCCTCGCCGGCACGGAAGAGTCGCCCGGCGAGACGATCCTCTACCAGGGACGCACTTTCAAGGCGTACCGCGGCATGGGCTCGCTCGCCGCAATGAAGTCGGGCTCCTCGGATCGCTACTTCCAGGAGTCGATGGGGGTCGAGGCCTCGACCGACGCTTCGCTCTCCAAGCTGGTTCCCGAAGGGATCGAGGGAATGGTGCCCTACAAGGGCTCGGTCGAGGGATTGGTCCACCAGCTGACGGGCGGGCTTCGCAGCGGTATGGGGTTGACCGGGGCGCGGACGATCGAGGAGCTGCGGACGAAATCGAAGATGGTTCGGGTGACCTCCGCGGGGTTGAAGGAGTCGCACCCGCACGACGTGATCATCACGAAGGAAGCGCCGAACTACCGGAGAGAAGAGGGATGACCACGGCCCCCGTCTAGCTCTCCTTCTTCTTCCGCCTCTTTTCCAGCACTTCCTCGAGCCGCCGCGAGAGCTCGGCTTCCTCACCCGCCGCGCCGGGCCGGTAGTATCGCGTTCCTCGGAGCCGGTCGGGCAGGCACTCGATCCCACCGACTCCCTCCGGCTCGTCGTGCGCGTAGCGGTAGCCGCGGCCGTAGCCGACGTCTTTCATCAGTCGCGTCACGGCGTTCCGGATAACGTGAGGCACCGGCTCCGCGGGCCGCTCCGCTACGTCTTTCTTCGCTTCGCCTTCGGCGACGTAGACCGCGTTCGACTTGGGCGCGAGCGCGCAGTAGACGGCGGCTTCGACGAGCGCGAGTTCCCCCTCGGGCGAGCCCAGAAAATCGTAGGCTTCTTTGGCGTCCAGAGAGATCCGGAGCGCCCTCGGATCGGCGAGGCCCACGTCTTCCGACGCGAACCGCACGATCCGGCGCGCGAGGTAGAGCGGCTCCTCCCCCGCCTCGAGCATCCGCACCATCCAGTACACGGTCGCGTCCGGGTCCGATTCGCGCATCGACTTGTGGAGAGCCGAGATCAGGTTGTAGTGCTCCTCCCCCGCCTTGTCGTAGAGGAGAACCTTGCGCTGGAGAAGGTCCTTTAAGCGCGCGGCGTCGATCGTCCGGGTCTTCGAGGTCTCCGCGTCCGCGGCGGCGGCCTCGAGCAGGTTGAGAGCACGGCGCGCGTCGCCCCCTGCGGTCTGTGCGATGAACGACAGGGCCTCGTCGTCGAGGCGGAAGTCGCGGGAGCCCAGGCCGCGAGGGATGTCCTCCAGCGACCGGCGCACGATCCGGACGATCGCGTCGGGCGACAGCGGCTCGAGCACGACGACCTTGCAGCGGGAGAGGAGCGCGCCGTTGAGCTCGAAGGAGGGATTCTCGGTCGTGGCGCCGATCAGGATCACGTCGCCCGTCTCGACGTAGGGAAGAAAGACGTCCTGCTGCGCCCGGTTGAATCGGTGGATCTCGTCCAAGAACAAGATCGTCCGCTGGCCCGCCTTGGACTTGAGCGCCCACGAAGCCTCGAGGACCTCGCGCATCTCCTTGACCCCCGTCGCGATGGCGGAATAGGCGAGAAACCGCGAAGAGGTCTGGGCCGCGATCAATCTCGCGAGCGTGGTCTTCCCGACGCCCGGAGGGCCCCAGAAGATGAGCGAGGGCACCCGATCCTCGGCAATCGCGCGGAAGAGAAATCCGTTCACTCCGACGACTTCTTCTGGCCCCTCGACCTCGTCGAGCGACCGCGGGCGCATCCGATCCGCGAGAGGGGCTCCCTCCCGAACTTCCGCGACGGCTCGCTTCCGGTCTTCCCGGTCGAAGAGGAGCCCGCTCATGCGGACTCCAGCCGCCGACGGCACTGCTCCGAGCAGACGGGAACGGTCTCGGCGCCCCGCCGACCGGGCACGGCCAGCCGGCGATCGATCCAGGTCCCGCACACCGGGTCCCGCACCATTTCGGCCTCGATCGGCCGCGGGGAGGAACGGCGCGTGTACTTCGCCCGACCCGCCCGCAGGAACGGCCGCGCCATCCGCAGAATCGCGAGAAAGAGAAAGACGAGGAAGACCGCGAGGGCGAGGCGGCTCACGACGCCGGCAGACTCGAAATGCGCTCCTGAATCCGATCGAGATCCGGGATCTCGGGATAGCGCCGTTTCAACTCGTCGAACCAGCGCTGCGACGTCGCCGGATCGTGCAGGTCATAAGCCTGGACGAGCACCAGGTTCAACAGCGACTGCCAGTGGTCCCGGTCGTTCTTGTGCGCCCGCTCGAAGAGCGCGATCGCCCGATCGAACTCCCCGCGGTTGCGGTACGCGGCGCCCAGGTCGGAGAGGAGGTTGGGGTTTTCCGGCGCCTTTCGACGGGCTTTTTCGTACGACTGGA
>WNFY01009500.1_pt1 | contig 10213 bp, 11 predicted proteins | sample 5400091 | NCBI WGS metagenome assembly WNFY01 (sample SAMN13153364, study PRJNA577476) | soil metagenome | isolation source: 60 cm soil or saprolite under grassland replicate 1 | place: USA:California | collected 2016-06-15
GGCGTCGTCCTCTGGTTCGGGATGACGGCGCGGGATCAGATGCTGTCCTTCTTTGCTCGCCGCGAAGATCCCAACAGCGGCGGGCGGCAGATGCCCGGGCACTTCGGCAGCCGGCGGCTGCACATCGTGACGGGCGGGCGCCCGGTCGCCACCCAGCTGCTGCATGCAGCCGGCGTGGCGCTGGCCTCCAAGCAACGCAAGGAGGATGCGGTCACCGCCGCCTTCTTCGGCGAGGGTGCGGCCAGCCAGGGCGACACGCACGAGGCGATGAATTTCGCCGGGATCCACAAGCTGGCAGTGGTCTTTGTCTGCGAGAACAATGGCTACGCCATCTCGGTGCCGCAGTCGCACCAGATGGCGATCCAGAACGTCGCCGACCGGGCGGCGGGGTACGGTTTCCCCGGCGTGGTCGTCGACGGCAACGACGTCCTCGCCTGCTACGAGGTGGCGCGTCAGGCGGTCGAGCGCGCCCGCCGCGGCGAGGGGCCGACCTTGGTCGAGGCCAAGACGTACCGCTTCACCGCGCATTCCAGTGACGACGACGACAAACGGTACCGGCAGGCGGAAGAGGTGGCGATCTGGCGTCAGAAGGACCCGATCCAGCGGTATGCCAGCTACCTGCGCGAAGCGGGTATCTTGCTCGATCCGGTCGAGGAAGAGATCACCGAACGGGTCAACCAGCAGGTCGACGACGCCACCGAGTATGCGGAGCAGGCCCCCGACCCGACGGTGGATGACCTGACGACCTTCGTCTTCAAGCAGGAGCTCAAGCCCTGATGGCGGTCAAGACCGTGATCGAGGCGATCCGCGACGGCATGGACGAGGAGATGGCCCGTGACCCGAGCGTCTTCTTGATCGGGGAGGACGTCGGCAATCGCGGCGGCGTCTTTCTGGCCAGCGACGGCCTCTACAAGAAATACGGGGAGCTGCGCGTGATCGACTCGCCGCTCGCCGAGTCCTGCATCGTCGGCGTCGCGATCGGTGCGGCGGTGAACGGCATGCGGCCCATCGCTGAGATCCAGTTCGCCGACTTCATCGCGCCCGCGATGAACCAGATCATCGAAGAGGCGGCTCGCTTTTCCTATCGAACGGCGGGTGATTTCAACCTGCCGCTGGTGATCCGCGCGCCCTGGGGCGGCGGCGTGCACGGCGCCCTCTACCACTCGCAGAGCATCGAGGCGATGTTCGCCCACGTCCCGGGGCTCAAAGTGGTGGCGCCCGGAACGCCGGCGGACGCCAAGGGCCTGCTCAAGGCGGCGATCCGCGACCCGGATCCCGTTCTCTATCTCGAGCACAAGCGAACCTACCGGCTGGTCAAGGGCGAGGTGCCGGAGGGAGACGAAATCGTCCCGATCGGCAAGGCGGAACACCCCCTTCGCCGGCGTCGCCGCCGAGGTGATGGCGATCATCATGGAGGACGCGTTCGACGCGCTCGACGCCCCGGTGATGCGCGTCACGGGCCCGGACGTGCCCGCCATGCCCTTCAACCACGTCCTGGAAGAGGCCTTCATGCCGAATCCCGAGAAGATCCTCGCCAAGGCTCGGGAGCTGGCGGCCGTCTAGGCCGACCTCACATGGCCTCCGTCAAGATGCCGCAGCTCGGTGAATCCATCACCGAGGGAACCATCTCGAAATGGCTGAAGCAGCCGGGAGACCAGGTGAAGAAATACGAGGGCCTGGTCGAAATCATCACCGACAAGGTCAATGCCGAGGTCCCGGCGCCGCTATCGGGCGTGCTGAAGGAGATCAAGGTCAAGGAAGGCGCGACGGTCACCGTCGGCACCGAGATCGCCGTGATCGAGGAAACAGCCGCCGCGACGCCGTCCGCGCCAAAGTCGCCGCCGGCGCCGCAGACAACAACGCCGATCGCCGCCCCCGCGCCGGCAGCGTGCCCTGATCGAGGAACATCGCCTCACGGACACGGAGCTAGCCCGGATCGAAGGGTCGGGGATCGGCGGACGGATCAGCAAGAAAGACATCGAAGACTACGTCGCTAAGCGGACGCAGCCTGCTGCCGCCAATGGCGAGCAGCGCCAGCAGGCAGCCCCCACAATGGCACCGGCGCCGTCGCCGGGTACCACGGTGCCGCTGAGCCCGATGCGACGCGCGATCGCCAGCAACATGCTCAAGAGCAAGCAGACGATCCCGCACGCGTGGACCGTGGCCGAAGTCGATATGACGAACGTCGTGCGATTCCGGCAGAAGGCCAAGGACGGTTTCAAGCAACGAGAGGGGATCGACCTGACCTACGTGCCGATCATCGTCAAGGCGGTGGTCGAGGGCCTGAAGGCGGTACCCATCCTCAACGCCAGCTGGAGTGACCAGGGCGTGGTCCTGCACAAGGACATCAATGTCGGCGTCGCGGTTTCGGTCGACGATGGGCTGATCGTGCCCGTCATCCACCAGGCGGACCGGATGTCGATCGCCGGCCTGGCGAAAGCGACCGACGACCTGGCACAGCGGGCGCGAGCGGGCAAGCTCGGCATCCCGGACGTCCAGGGAGCGACCTTCACCGTCAACAACCCGGGCACCTTCGGCACCATCCTCTCGTACTCGATCATCGCGCCCCCACAGGCCGGCATCCTGGCGATGGATGCGATCGTCAAGCGGCCGGTCGTCATCGAGGGGGACGCGATCGCGGTCCGTTCGATGATGAATCTGTGCCTGAGCTTCGACCACCGGGTGCTGGACGGGGTGTCCGCCGCCCGCTTCCTGCAGGGTGTCCGCCGCTGGTTGGAAGGCTTCTCCGAACAGGTCCCGTTGTACTGAGGGTATTTCCCTTCCCCGCTCGAGGTGAAGGGTAGGGTGGGCCGGAATTCACGAATGTTTGGGATACTTAACGCAGATGGCTGACGTCGCCCCGATCAAGTTCTACGGCCGCTCGAAGCGGAACGCGGTGGTCCCGATTGACACCAAGCGGCCGGAGTGGCTGCGCGTGCGTCTTCCCGGCGGCGACAACTATTCCGAGCTGAAGGGAATCATGCGTGGCCTCGAGCTCCATACCGTGTGCGAGGAGGCGCACTGTCCCAACATCGGGGAATGCTGGCAGGCCCGCACGGCGACCTTCATGATCCTTGGCGATACCTGCACCCGCGCCTGTGGCTTCTGCGCCGTCAAGACCGGGCGGCCGGGTGTCCTCGACCTTGGAGAGCCGATCCGGGTCGCCGAGGCCGTCGAGCGCATGGGCCTGAACCACGCCGTCATCACCTCGGTCAACCGGGATGAGCTCGAGGACGGCGGGGCCGCCATCTTCGCCGGGACGATCCGGCAGATCCGCAAGCGCATCCCGAAGTGCGGCATCGAAGTCCTGATCCCCGACTTTATGGGCGACGAGGCAGCCCTCGCCACCGTGATGCGCGCAAAGCCGGACATCCTCAACCACAATATCGAGACCGTACCGGGCCTCTATCCGCAGGTGCGGCCGAAAGGCCGCTATCCGCGCTCGCTCGAACTGCTGCAGCGCGCCAAACGAATGGATGCAACGGTCTACACCAAGTCAGGGATCATGCTGGGCCTGGGTGAGGAGATCGATGAGGTGGTGCAGGTCTTCCGTGATCTCCGGGCGCACGACGTGGAGATCCTGACGGTCGGACAGTACCTGCGGCCGAGCCCCAACCACCTGCCGATCGCGCGCTACGTCACGCCGGACGAGTTCGCGATGCTGAAGGTCGAGGCCCTCAAGCTCGGGTTCCGGCACGTCGAGTCCGGTCCGCTGGTCCGCAGCTCATACCACGCGGCCAACCAGGTCCCGGCCCGGGCGGCCGCGGGCTGACGGTGGACGTTCGCCGGCTTGGGCGCGTTCCGTATGAGGAAGCCTGGGCTCTCCAGCGCCGGATGGCTGATGAACGCCGCACAGGGCTGATCCCTGACACCCTGGTGCTGCTCGAGCACCCGCACACCTACACGATCGGCCGGCGTGGCACCCGCGATCACGTGTTTCTCGACGATGCTGAACTCGCGGCGCGCGGGATCACCTGCCTTGACGTCGACCGCGGCGGCGACGTCACCTATCACGGTCCTGGCCAGCTGGTCGGCTATCCAATCTTCGATCTCGGTCCGACGCCGGATGTCGGCCTCTACCTGCGCAACCTCGAGGGTTGCCTGATCGACGTCCTCGCCGACTTCGGGATTACGGCTGGCCGGCTCTCCGGCTATACCGGGGTCTGGATCGGAGACCGCAAGATCGTGGCCATCGGCGTCAAGGTCTCGCAGGGCGTGACGACCCATGGTTTCGCCCTCAACGTCTCGACCGATCTCAGCCTCTTCACGCACATCCTGGCCTGCGGAATCCCGGACAAGGGTGTGACCTCGATGGCGCTCGAACTGGGTGCCACGCCGCCTATGGCGGCGGTGGAAGACGCCGTCGTCGCCCGCTTCTCCGAACGCTTCGCGCTGTCGGGGACGCCCGCCGCCCACGTTGCATAATTAGTCGCCGCGGGCGGTTAGCTCAGCTGGTAGAGCGTCTGCTTTACACGCAGAATGTCGGGAGTTCGAGCCTCTCACCGCCCACACCTCGAGCTGCTGAGTACGTTAGGATGAATTCAGTCGAACTCGCGGTAGGGGAAGGTGGGAGTAACGGGCTACCCCTCGCGGTTGGCGCTCTTCAGTCAGTGCCCTCATGCCCCGTGACTCGCGGTCATCACGGCACCGGTCTGTTCTATCTAAAGAACGATTGAGGAGGCAATGACTATGGCACAGGAAATGCGAGCCGGGGCGGCTGCGGCGATCGCGGACCCGGCGCCGCTCGGACTGGCGGGATTCGCGTTGACAACGTTGCTTCTCAGTGCCCATAACGCGGGCTGGGCCCCGGACTTCATCTGGGTGGGCACGGCTATTTTCTACGGCGGTCTGGCGCAATTCTTGGCCGGCATGTGGTCGTTCCGGCGCGGCAATGTCTTTACGGCCACCGCGTTCTCGACGTACGGTGCCTTCTGGTTCAGCCTGGCCACCTATTTCCTGCTGGTCGTCTTCGGGAAAGCTCCCGAGAAAGACGTCTCTAATGCTCTGGGCTGGTTCCTGCTGGCCTTTGCGATCTTCAACACCTACATGCTGTTCTGGAGCATGCGGGTCAACACCGCCGTGTTCGGCGTCTTCCTGACGCTCGAGCTCACGGAGATCCTGCTCTTCATCGGCTTCTTCAACGGCAGTAAAGCCGGCGAGGGCCTGGTGCTGGTCGGCGGCCTGGTCGGTGTCTTGACGGCGGCCGTGGCCTTCTACACCTCCGCAGCCGATGTGATCTCGGGAATGGCCGGGCGACCAGTATTGCCGGTGGGCAGGCCGATGTGGAGCGAAAGTCGCCGTCGCGGCTAAGGCGAGATTCCTTCTGAAGGAGGCTGTATGAGGCGATGGCTGAAGCAGTAAAAACGGCGCAAGAGACGCAAGAAGTCGAGGTCTCCGAGTCACAGATCGCCGTCCACTGGCGAGAGGAGGAGTACTTCGCCCCGCCGCCGAAATTCATTGGCCAGGCCAATGCGAGCGACCCGAGCATCTTCGAGCGATTCAGGGAGGAGAACTTCCCCGAATGCTTCAAGGAGTACGCGGACCTCCTCAGCTGGGACAAGTACTGGCACACGACGCTTGATACCAGCAACGCACCCTTCTGGAAGTGGTTTGTCGGTGGCAAGTTGAACGCCTCCTATAACTGCGTCGATCGCCACCTGGCGAAGTACCGGAACAAGGCCGCCTTCATCTGGGTCCCGGAGCCGGAGGACCAGGTTACGCAGGCTATCACCTACCAGGAGCTGTACAAGCGCGTCAATGAGTTCGCGGCACTGCTCCGCGACTTCTGTGGGCTCAAGCAGGGTGACCGCGTGACGTTCCACCTGCCGATGGTCCCTGACCTCCCGGTCTCCATGCTCGCTTGCGCGCGACTCGGCGTCATACACTCCGAGGTGTTCGGCGGCTTCAGCGGGGCAGCCTGCGGTGGTCGAATCGCGGACTCAGGGAGCCGGATCCTCGTCACCATGGACGGCTACTACCGGAATGGGGAGCTCCTGGACCACAAGGTCAAGGCCGAAGAGGCGATCGCCGCCGCCAGGAAGGAGGGGGCCGAGGTCGACAAGGTGCTGGTCTGGCGACGCCATGCCGGAAAGTACTCGTCCAAGACGGAGATGGTCAAGGGGCGAGATTTCTTCGTGGATGAGGTGCTGGCCGACTATCGCGGAAAAACCGTCGAACCGGTGTCGATGCCGGCCGAGGCGCCCCTATTCCTGATGTACACGAGCGGCACCACCGCCAAACCCAAGGGCTGCCAGCACAGCACCGGTGGTTACCTCTCTTACGTCGCCGGGACCTCGAAGTACTACCAGGACATCCATCCCGAGGACACCTACTGGTGTTTCGCCGACATCGGCTGGATCACCGGACATTCTTACATCGTCTACGGTCCGCTGGCCCTGGCGGCCACCAGCGTCATGTACGAGGGCGTACCTACCTACCCGGATGCCGGCCGTCCCTGGCGAATCGCCGAGCGGCTGGGGGTCAATATCTTCCACACCGCGCCCACGACCATCCGCATGCTGCGCAAGCTGGGGCCCGACGAACCCAAGAAGTACAACTACCACTTCAAACACATGACAACCGTCGGGGAACCGATCGAGCCTGAAGTCTGGCGTTGGTATTACAACAGCGTCGGGAAGCGCGAGGCCGCGATCGTCGATACCTGGTGGCAGACAGAGAACGGAGGCTTCCTGGGCAGCACCCTGCCCGCGCTACAGCCGATGAAGCCTGGCAGCTGCGGTCCAGGCGTGCTGGGCATCTTCCCCGTCATCCTCGACGAGGAGGGAAAGCCCGTCCCCAAGGGGAGCACAAAGGCCGGCAACATCTGCATCCGCAATCCCTGGCCGGGCATCTTCCAGACGATCTACGGCGATCCCGACCGTTTCGTGTCGACGTATTACCAGAAGTACAACAAGAACAAGAACAGTAAGGACTGGCACGATTGGCCCTATTTCGCGGGCGACGGGGCATTACAGGCCGAAGACGGCTACTTCCGCATCCTCGGACGCGTCGACGACGTCATCAACGTCGCGGGGCACAGGCTCGGCACCAAGGAGCTCGAATCGGCGGCCCTCACCGTAGATGAGGTCGCCGAGGCCGCGGCGGTGCCCGTGATCGATGAACTGAGGGGCCGAGCGGTGGAGATGTACGTCGCGCTGAAGCCGGGGCAAAAACCAAGCAAGCAGATCGAAGAGAAGGTCTCCGGCGCGATCGACAATTTGATCGGCAAAGTCGCACGGCCGAAGAGCGTCTGGATCGTCCCGGACATGCCCAAGACCCGATCAGGCAAGATCATGCGTCGCGTGATTGCCGGGATCTCCAATTTCACGAGCCCCGGCGACATCATGACGCTTGCAAATCCGGAGATCGTGGAGACGATCCGGCAGAAAGTCCAGGCCGAGAAGGTCAAGCGCGGCGAGCTTCCGCGCGAATTGAGCCCCCAGGAGCTGGAGGAGATCAAGAAGTTCGGACAGGCCGAGTAACCTCTCGACCGGCGATCGAACGAGCCGATTCACGTCCGACGGTGACAACCCCCGGCGCGATGCCGGGGGTTTCTTCTTGTCGGCGGATGCCGGCTTAGGTCCGGGCCTGCTGCAGGATCCGGTAGAGCGCGCTGAAGTCGAGGTGGGAGTCGCGCAACTGGTCGAGGCGGTCGCGCAAGGCATAGACGTCTGACTGGAGTCGGTTGATCTCCTCCGCGTGGTCGACGTTCGTGGACTCCTGCTGGGCGATCAGCTCGCGGCGGCGCCGGATCTTTTCGCTGATCGTCTTCTCAACGCTTTCCCACTGCGCCGAGAGGTCCCGCAGCTGGCGATCGAGGGCGGCCAGCTCGCTGGTGAGTTCCTGGTGGGAGCCGCTGTCGCTGGTCTTCGCCATCATTTCGATCGACCCTTGCGCCGGTTCGGCTTGACCCCCACTTCGCGATACCCCTGCCCCTTGATGATGCCATTGTCGAAGGTGGCGGTGGCTCCATCGAGATCGTTGTAGACGAAGCGCATGATACGGACCCTTCCTTGCGGCGATTGTAACCCGAGGAGATGGGCGGCTAGAATACCTCCTCGTGCCGAGGTAGCTCAGTTGGTAGAGCACACGACTGAAAATTGTGGTGTCGCCAGTTCGATTCTGGCCCTCGGCACCAACCCCGCCGGCCGGGTTACGAGGAGACGGTCGGCGCCGTGATGGTTACCGTGCCGTTGAAGTCGTGGAGGTTGATCACGACGTGAGCTGTCAGATGCGCTGTTGAGCCGGCAGGGATTTGCACAGAGTGGCCATTTGAGGCCGTCCCGTTGGCGAAGGCCGCGGAGAGCGCGTGCAGATCGGCGGTCACGTCGGCGTCATAGCTGACCCGACGAATCAAGTGATCGGAGGTACCTGTCCAGACATCGGCCGTCACCTGCGCGTTCTGCAAGAGACCCTGGAGCGCCGCCATCGCTCGCGGGTCCTTTGACGGGCCCCCGGCGGTGACCTGCGCCAAGAGTCTGACAAGGTCGGGAACGATCCGATAATGGTCGACGGCGACGCCATTGATCGTCGAGGGCTGATCGTTGATTTCGGCCAGCGATTTGGCGCTATCGATCAGGGCCTGATACGACAGCCCGGCCTTCGATTTCGCCGAAGCTGCACGGTCGGGTTGCCCCAGCCCCTTCCATTTGCCCGTCATCGGGTCCTTGGCATAGAGGCGGCCGGCGACCGCGATGACTTCCGTATCCACCGTTAGGCCGCCGAGTTTTGCCTCGATCGTGGCTTCCAGTTGGTCCGGCTTCTTGACGGCACCGCTGATCGTCAGATCGACGGTCATATTGCTGCTCAGGAAGCTGCCTTGCGAGCCGGCCTTGGTCCGCAACTGCTCGACCAGCGACGCCGGCAGAGTCAGGCTCACGGTCGCTTTCGCGTCGAAGCGAACCGATTTCAGCTTCGCCATCTCCTTGCCGGTCGCGGCAAGGCTCTGCTGAGGGGTGTCGGTCTTGGACGCGGCCGGGGCGTTGAAACCGGCGCATGCCGAGAGCAATCCGATCGCCAGGACGACAGTCAGGGTTCGCCTCACATTCGTCAACGAGTATGCACCGCAGAGGCTGGAAATGTGACGCGCAACGGGGCCGGAGAATTCCCCGGCCCCGTAAAGCTTGCCTGGCTCAGTTCGCCAGTCGGAAGTGGCGTCGAGCTTCGCCCGAGGTATCCGTCCTGACCTGGTTGGCGGGCGCGGATACAGTGGCCGGAATCGACTGAACCGTCGCAGGGCTCACGGAGGCACCCGTGGCGCCCTTCAGCAGGTATCCGCCAGCTCCACCCAGGATCAGCGCGGCGAGAAAGACCATGACCGCTCCGACGATGCCGCCTGACGACCGCTGCAGTCTGTACGTCGCTTGCATGGAATTGCTCCTTTCTGTGTGCTTTGGACAGCCCGACCATACGGCTGATGCGGAGCCCCGCCGATGACGAACGTCACACATGGCCGGTGCCGTTCGATACTTCCGGTCGAATCTGGGTACACTCCAGACGTGAGCACCAAGATCTCGAAAACCGATGCGGAGTGGCGCGCCGAGCTGACGCCAGAGCAATACGACATCCTGCGCGGGAAGGGAACCGAGCGGCCGTTCACCGGCAAATACGTTCACAGCAAGGCTGACGGCACGTACACCTGCGCCGCCTGCGGCGCCGAGCTGTTCAGCTCGAAGACGAAGTTCGAGTCCGGCACCGGCTGGCCGAGCTTTTACGAGCCGGTCAACACGGAGAATGTCGAGCTACGGTCGGACAACAGCTTCTTCATGCGCCGGACGGAGGTCCTCTGCCGGAACTGCGGTTCGCACCTGGGGCACGTGTTCGACGATGGACCCGACCCGACGGGCCAGCGCTACTGCATCAATTCGGCGGCACTCGACCTGAAGCCCGAGGAGCCGGCCTCCTAGACCGGCCGCCGCATCTCGATCCAGGTGACCTCTCGGTACCCAGGATGGCGGTGCTCGGCGACGACCGAGTAGCCGAGCTCTTTGTAGAAGTGGAGATTGGCCGGAAGCTGAAGGCGAACGCCAACTCGAACCCCCGGGTATCCTTGGGAGTGGGCGTAGCCGTGCGCCCACACCATCAGCGCCCGACCGATACCCTTGCGCTGGAGGGCGGGATCGACGGCGACGCGCCGCACATGGAGAGCGCCAGCCTCACGATCGAACCGCAGGCACCCGACCGCCTGCTCGTGAAGCAGCGCCAGGGCACCGCC
>WNFY01010708.1_pt1 | contig 10213 bp, 10 predicted proteins | sample 5400091 | NCBI WGS metagenome assembly WNFY01 (sample SAMN13153364, study PRJNA577476) | soil metagenome | isolation source: 60 cm soil or saprolite under grassland replicate 1 | place: USA:California | collected 2016-06-15
ATTGCAGCGGTTGACGAGAAAATAGCGGCGCGAGTGAGGGAACTCACCTTTTTCGATGTACTTCACCCACGTTCGGTAGACACCAATGGGTATGTCGTTTTCTGCTTTGCACGCTACCGTACACGCATGGCAGCCGATACACTTGCGCTGGTCGATTACGAAAGCGTACTTTGTCATGAGTGCTTCCTTCCCACTAGACAGAAAAGGAACGTATTCCTTGCTACTAGTGTATGGGAGAAGCAAGCATTTGTCTAGTTATTTATTTGACAAACTGCTTAAATATATATTTATGACGAAACAGAGTGGAGGGAATGGCTATCCGGCCCGATTAGCCAGCGCTTGTGCAAATGGCGGCTCTGGCTTCCAGCAACTCCTTTAAAGTCAGCAGGTCATACTCAATCTGGCGGAGAACTGCATTTTTGACCACAGACTCTGCCAGCCCTAGAGGCGTTCCAGTGAGATCGATCATCGTTTCTTGGGAGAAGTTTGTCCTGTTACCTTCGACCGGTTCGAACTGGTAGCAAAAGAAGCAAGGCGCGACTCCAGAGATGCTTTTGAAGGCCAGGTGGCGACAGGGTTCATACTCGACGATCTCATAGGTCATGTTCAGCCACCTCCCTAAAAACCTAATCGTACTCTCCATCCTTGCCCCTACGTCCAATGACCCGGGAGAGGTTTTCCTGATGGAGATCACAGCCCCTGACCATTCGACGAGGTTTTCAAAGTTACTCACGTAGGCAAAGATTTCCTCTGCGGGCAGGTTGATCACGACGCTATGCCCAACTTTTAACTTAATCAACGGTCCTCCTTTTTATTTATATTCTATGAAGGAGAGCAGAATCGTTTCCTTGATCCCATGAAGAGAGTCTGAGCATTACGCTATCTACCTTCACCGACACGAAGAGCTCCTTCAGAATAGAACACAGTCTCTTTTCTACTGCGAGCACCATGTTCTCCTTTGTACGTGGAAGCAATGCAAAGGATTGGTAAGAACATTGGGCATGTATTTGTATAGAGCAATGGTGCAGATCCATGCGCAAGCCAGGAGAAAAGCGAATAGTGACGTCATCCACCGTCACTTCACCAAAAAGATCGAGAAGTACATGGCTTACGATGTGTTCTACCATTAGTTCGGTATTCTCTACCTCGTCTGGTAACACTTCAAAAAACTTGTCATGGCACTGCACATAAATTTGAAGATTGCACATATCCGATTCTATTGGCTTTACATCCTTTCTAGTGAAATCGGCAAAAGGAGAAAGGTGGGAAAATCTCAAGCGGCGAATACAATGATCGTCCCAATGGCCAATGGTTCCCTAAGAATCCGCTTTCCTCTTTAAACCTTGAACAAGGTCATCCCATTTTATTGATTTGCTACCTTGATTGAAGTATACTTACTGGGGTTATATTTTTGATGGGTTTTGGTAACTCAAAATCCACTCGAAATCCACTCAAAATTGCTGAGTGACGCGATGCTGCCAGATAGGGGTAAAAGTGAGAAGTTCAATACGCGTGAATGCTGGAGCATTTGGCGACAGCGTACAAGAGTACCTTCATTTAAATGGCTATACCCAAAAGGAGCTGGCTGATAAGCTTGGTCTGCACCCAAAAGTGCTTAGCCGTAAGCTTCGCGGTAGTGGAAATGCCCAGCTAACCCAGTTGGAAGTACGACGCATCATCCTCGCTTTGGTGCATTGGAATGTGATCGCCACTCAGGACGAGGTGCTCCACCTGCTCGAGCTGGCACAGATGAGGCCAACCAGCTTTAGTGCCGCAGTGGTAAAACGCGCCTCGCTCTGCACGTAGCGAGCGAATTGATCGGTACGTTTGCGCATGGTGTCTGGTTTGTGGAGTTGGCCGGATTGCGTTATCCCACTCGGGTACCGATGAGTATCATCCAGGTTTTGAACATTAAGCCCTCTCCGAGTGTTCCTGCGACCCAAAGTCTCATAACATATCTGCGAGACAAACAGCTGCTGCTGGTGCTGGATAACTTTGAACATGTGATTGAAGCAGCCTCAGTTGTGGGTGAGTTGCTTGCAGCTGCTCCTGGTCTCAAAATACTGGTAACCAGCCGAGTGACGCTGCGCCTCTATGGTGAATGCAGGTTCAACGTCCCACCACTGGATGTCCCCGACCCTGGCGTAGTGTTAGACACGGCGGAGCTTTTGCAGTATGGAGCAATTCAGCTTTTTGTTGAACGGACCCAGGCGGTGGAACCCGATTTTGCCTTGACAGCCGAAAACGCGGCCAGCGTCGCACAGATTTGTGCCAGGGTCGATGGCTTGCCCCTGGCGCTAGAACTGGCGGCGGCACGAATTAAGGTGCTATCACCAGAACAATTACTGGAACGACTTTCTGGCGCGCGGCTCTCTGCGCTGACCGGAGGAGCCAGGAATCTGCCCGGCAGGCAGCAAACATTGCGTAATACCATTACATGGAGTTACGACTTCCTCTCACCAACCGAGCAAACGTGGTTTCCTCGCCTGGGAGTATTTACCGGCGGGTGGTCGCTTGAGGCAGTGGAGGCGATGACACAATATGTATCAGCAAACCAGGAAGGCACGTCTGACGACGGCTCATTGTTGGATATGCTTGAGCAACTGGTCGATAACAGCTTGCTGGTGCGGGTGCCTATGGCAGGCGGCCATGTGCGCTTTACGATGCTAGAGACACTGCGTGAATGCTACCGGGCATAGGGTGGTATCATCAGCGGCTGCTTCTGGCATAAGGCTGCTCGCCGTTGAACTGTGCCTACGCCTGGCTGCAGCTCTCAGACCCTACTGGGAATGGCAGGGCTACTTGACCGAAGGGCGTAGCTGGCTAGAAGCGGCGCTGGCGATTCCGCTTGGGGATGGTGTCGAGGAGACTGTGCTTGCAGCGCGAGCCAAAGCATTGAGTGAAGCCGCCCGGGTGGTGTGTTTGCAAAACGAGCAAACCAGGGCGGAAGAACTGGCTGAAGAAAGTATCGCTCTCTGGCGGCAACTGGACGACCCAGGAGGGTTGGCAACCGCATTACTTCATCGGGGTTGGGTGGCTCATGTCCAGGGTGATTATGAACAAGCAAAATTTGTATACGAGCAGGGATTGCAGCTCCTTTCTCCGCAGAGCAACACATGGTTACGTGGCCAGTTGTTGTTATACCTGGGAGCGGTGGCAGGGTTCACTGCTGACTTCGAACGGATGAGGTCTTTCTATGCTCGGAGTAAGGAACTGTTTGAGCAGATTGGTGACAAAAGTGCGATCGCTGATGTGTTGAAAGACCTGGGTGGAATGTCGGTATTGGAGGGTAAGTACACGGAGGCCGTTGCTTGCCTATTGAAGAGCATTAAGTTGTGCTATGAACTCGGTCACAAACAATATGTTGCAACGGGTATGGGAATGTTATCATTTGCGGTGGGAATGAGAGGGGAGCCGGAACCGCGCGTTGCGAGCATACAAGCGGCGCAACTGGGGGGTGCAGCCGAAAGTTTGCAGGACAGCATTGGTCATACCTCCTGGATGAGCTCCCATCCTATAATCCAAGTAATGATCCAGCACGTTAGTGCCCGGGTGGATGAACAAAGCTGGGAAAAAGCCCTGGCAGAAGGGAGGGCGCTCAACGAAGAACAGGCGATTGCCCTGGCTTTTAACATTGGGAAAGGAACGCTTTCCTAACCACTTAGCAATAATTCCCTACAATAACAGGCAGGACTCGGCCGCCAGCCAGAAGAGCTTTTCGCGCACAGACGTATGCGTATCCCAGAGACGAGAGTCCCATTCACTGCTGCTGACATCATCTCCACCGTAGAGTAACTGGGCAAACTGTACCCCGCGAAACTGGGCAACGGCGAAGAATGCCGAGGCCTCCATCTCAACCGCTATACACCCCTCGGCTTTGCGACGCTGCACCTTTGCTGCCGTTTCGCGGTAAAGTCCATCAGTTGTCCACGTTTTGCCGAGTACATACTCGCAGTGATCTGCTTTTAGCACTTTTTCGATGGCTTCGATGGCTTCTGAGCTGGCGCTGACTTCCCGGCCTGGCGGGAGATAATGATAAGAAGTACCCTCATCTCGTATTGCTGTTATTGGTACGATGATGTGCCCGACAGCGATATCCCCATCGAGTACACCAGCACCCCCGCAGGCGATAAACTTCCTGCATCCCAGGGCGATCACTTCCTCAAGCATGCCTGCTGCAAGTGGAGCGCCGACGCCAGGATGAAAGACAGCCAGTCGTTTTCCCTCGACATCAATTTCGAAAATTGGATGTGTGCCAATCTCACTTCTCAGGTGTTTGATAACCCTGGCTGTGTGTTGTTGGGATAATTTCGTAATAACATCTTGAAAAAAGCAAGCAACGGCGTGTTCAGGTATGTCGATAGGGCTGATAAGACGCTTTGGTTCAAGAATTGCTTCCGGTTCGTTATCGAATTCCAGGATGGGGTATTCTTGCCGCATGGTATTCCTTCCTCCTTTTGCCGCGTGAGTGGCTGTATGATGGGATCCTCTATGGTAAAATCATTGCTGTAATGATACAATACCTCTCGTTCAGTGAGTAAAAGTTGATCTGCGTGGCTTAATTCTGTTTCCAGATCGAAAGGATCAGGACGTGTATAGATACAAGGGCTTTGATAGCGCTCAATGTGGAGATAGTATATCTGCGCTTGAGGCAATGGTCAATGCCTGGATGGAGTCGGAGCACCCACGTATTCGGCATGTATGCCAGAGTTTGCGTGGTGAACATATACTACTCAGCTTTGTCTACGAAGTCACACGAGAAATCGAGCAGCGTGTGACCTCACAAGCACAGACATCCATGTCCAGGTACTTCGAAGAGGACTTTGTGGATGAACGGCCCACGGGCTCTCGCATCCCGATAACGCCACCGCCCGCACACTAGCTGCTTCAACCATTCAGGCTTCTGAAAATGCCTACTCGCCAGCATTAAGGATTAGAATGACTATTCCATATCTCGTATATTGTACTCCTGAAGGAGAAATCCGCGAGGAGCCGCGCTTGCGTGCTCTCGCTTTTGGCAACCAACCTTTCGAATCCAGCGATCTTATTCCGTTGCCCGGCGGTGTTGCGCTCGCGATGATGCCTGATCGTCTCGCCATAGGAGAAAAACCTTCAGGCGAGCGAAAGGTTATCGCCAAATCACGCGGATGGGCTGCTGCTGCTCTGCTGCCCATCGGGTATACGCGTACTTTGCTGCCCGCATATGAAAAAGTGCCTGCTACCGAGCCTTTGCCTTTCTTTGGTTACAGTGCGGTTGCCGCTATGAGCGGCCGTCTATATGTAGCGGCATTACGAACCGATGACCCCCACAAATGGCATCCTCGCGCTTTCAACAGAGGCATATTACAGAGGTTGGTGCGTGAGAAACGGGCTGTGTTACCCAATAATCGCATTGTGGCGCAACATGCCCATTGTGCGATGGACTACTCATGTCCGACGGCCAGTAACCTGTTCTTTGGACGCTGGGAGATGGCGATCGCTGTCTCGCCGGGCTGCAATGCGCGTTGTATTGGCTGCATCTCTAAGCAGGAAGAGGAAGATCTGATCTCCCCTCAGGACCGTCTGACCTTTATACCGACCGTCGAGGAGATCCTTGAAGTAGCTATACCGCACCTGGAGCAGGCAGAGGATGCGATTGTGAGTTTTGGACAGGGCTGCGAAGGTGAGCCGTTAATGCAGTGGAGGCGTATTGAGCAAGCGATTAAAGCGATGCGTGCGCGTACCACTAGGGGTGTCATCAATATTAATACCAACGCCAGCAATCCTCGCTGGCTGCAGCGGCTCTATGATGCCGGGCTGGATACCATCCGCGCAAGCACAATCTCTGGACATCCTGAGACATATACCGCCTATTATCGCCCCATTAGCTATAGCTTTGAGGATGTCAAAGAGTCGCTGAAACGGGCACGCGATGCAGGTGTTTATAGCTCCATCAACCTGCTCTGTTTCCCCGGTATGATCGACCGCGAACGCGAGGTAGAGGCCCTGCTGTCATTTGTGAGGGAAACAGACCTGAGATTGATCCAGTTGCGCAACCTTAATATTGATCCTGAGGTGCTCTTGCCACGGATGCCATCTCTCGAAGCGATGGGTAAGGTCCTGGGGATGCGTACGATGATTGAAATAATTAAAAGAGAACTGCCCGGAGTCGAGATTGGCAATTTCACAAGGCCTGTGAAGCGAGCAGAAAGGACGGCAGTAGTTTAGAAACGATTACCCAATTCTCCACCCCGGAACTTTCTTTCTCCCTTTTTTACTTCTTCAACATGCTGCCCATTTCCCGTATCGTGTAACATCCTTCGTGCTGCCACAGCCACGGGATCGACACCAAGCATTGCCAGGCAATCGCGCGTCATACAGCCCTCTGGCGTTCCAAGATCATGACCACGATAAAAGCAAGGCATGCAAGGCAAGTCAAGTTTTACCACTACGGCATGCCGTCCAGAGATACCACCCGTGTAAGGCCCCCAGGCATCGGAGTTTGTCAGGCCGAATATAGCGACGGTGGGTGTGCCAACCGCCGTCGCAAGGTGCATCAGGCTCGAATCATTGCCCACGAAGAGATCGGCTTGCTCAAGGACTGCCGCTGCAACTCGAATGCTTCCTTTGCCTGCAAAGCTGCGTACGGGTATACCGGACTGCATCATATCCATGATCTGTTGATGCAGTTCCGCCTCTTCAGGACCGCCCATCAAGATCAATTGTCCCCCGACATCATGAAAGAGTGTATCGGCCAGTTGGGCAAAACGTTCAGGCGCCCAGCGACGTGCTGTGCTATAGCCACCGCTGCCCGGGTGCATGGTAATGATCGGACGTTTGACGCAATCTGCTGGCTCATCTCCATACACCAGTTGATGTGACTGCTGGTGTTCCTCTGTATTGATCGGCACAGTCAGGCGTTTATCACTCGTGGTCGCACCTGCAGCCTCTGCTACCGCCAGGTTGTAATCGGCTTCATGCCTGGCCCCGAAACCACTGTCCTTGACACGTACGTTGAGAAACCAGCCATGTCCATTATCTAAGCCTGCGCGCCATTTTGCACCCGTGGCTCGCATGAGAAGCTGGTGCTTCAAGCGACCGAAAAAGAGGGTGAGGTGGTGGAGCAAGAGTACGGCGTCATAGCGACCGTCACGTAGATCGTGCCAGAGTGGTCGAAGACGGAGCAGGTTACGAGGATTTTTTAGCAATTGCTGCGGGTAGTCAAAAAGATATTTATCCAGCACAATAACGCGGTCAATGACTTCCCAGCCATCGAGCAGTCCAGCAGATGCGGGTGTAACGAGCAGGTCAATACGTGCCTGCGGGTAGGTTTCGCGCAGAGCGCGCAGAGCTGGCGTTGCTAAAAGCAGGTCACCAATTGTAGCCAGCTTCACGACAAGGATATGAGCGTCTGGTGGAAGAGTAATATGTTTACTATGCATAAGTTTTTGTTATTTATCGTCCTGATTGTGCGGGCGACCAGGCATAATGATCTAGTTTGCAATATTCCTTTCATCGATTTTTGCATCAATATACGTTTTATCGTCGCTTGCAAAGGTCGAGAGCAGTATGCCGTTAAGGCCAAGTCGACCAGTGAAAAGCCAAAACAGCTCTGGTGTTGTATGCAATTCAGCCTGTGGGAGGCCACGCCCAAAACACGCCAACTCTTCGGTGAGATTGGCTTCGATAGCCTCTTCTAGCGCTGGTGTAGCCAGGTCTTGTAGGATAGCACTCATTCGTAAACCTTAGACTCTTTCAGTTTATATTGCACAACTTGTAAAACTTGTGCTGGCAAGATATTTTTCATGCATTGTGTTGTTGAGAAACGGCAATCGGCAGTATCCTTTGCATTGTAGCATGGACTGCACCAAATAGCACTACGCAAAATCGTTGCCCTGGAACTTACGGGGCCAGATAATGCCGGATCTGTAGGACCATGTATGGCAATGAGCGGCGTTCCGACTGCCGTCGCTATGTGCATGGGGCCGCTATCGCCACTGATGACCAGGTCGGCTCGCTCCAGGAGCGCAACAAGCTGGGGCAAGCTTGTTTTGCCTGCTAGATTGATTGCATGTTCTTGCAATCGGCGTATCACGCTCTCGATAAGCGGCAAATCGCCAGGGGTCCCTGTCAAAACGACTTGAGCACCTTGCTCATGAATCAATTTGTCCATTAATGTTGCCCAGTAGGGAATGGCCCAACGCTTGGACTGACCATTATTTGAGCTAACGTGACAGGCAATCAGGGGTTTCCCTGGCTGTACACTCTGCATACCCTCCTTCATCAGCAGGGTATCGAGTTGCTGGCCTGCCTGCGGATCAACGTACAGGCGCGGCGTGCGGTCCGCCGGATTGATAATTGCGCCAGCGGCTTTTGCCAGCTGCAGGCAGTAATCTACCTCGTGCTTGTGGTCGCCAGGCCTCCAATGGCGCCCGGGTACACTATCGGTCATAAAACCGGGATAGCTTTCACGGCCAAAGCCAACACGCCGTTTTGCGCCACTTGCCACTGCTATTACGCCTGCCCAGTTGCCAAAGACGCTCACTGCTATATCGTAGTGATGTGCCCGCAGGCGATGCAACAAGTTGTAGGCGTCTCGCCAGTTTTTCACCTGCAGTAGGGCCTTGGGACGGCGCCAAACATTGGGATCATAGGTAATGATTACGGCGAGGTCTGGATCGTGCATGACAACTTGGGCACTCGATGGTAGCGCGAGCAGGTCAATCTCCGCCTCTGGATAGCTACGTTTCAACGCACGCACAACGGTTGTTGAGAGTACGAGATCACCGATAAGATCGAGGCGAATCACCAGGATACGTCGTGGATGCATATCCCGTGGCGTCAATGGAGGAAATCTCTTGCCTAATCTTCCTAGCCAGAGCAAAGCTCCAATGATACTCATGGCGAAATAGATACACATGCCCAGGATACCCTTACTGGCGCGTATAGCCGTTTTGCGTAGCCTACGCCGCGAATCTGGTGGCAGGGGATAGCCGTAGTTATCCAGGTTATGCTGTTGTTCGTATGTTTGTGACATCGGTTATTAATTCACTGTGTCCGTTTTCCTGTATCACTATCGCGTTTCAAAAATGCTATCAGTTTATCGATCGGTACCAATACCTGTTGCTCTGTTATGAGGCGTACACAGGGATGATCTACTAATTCCTGCGGGGAGAAATCCAGGCGTCCACAAGGAATAGTTGGGCATGTTGGGCAACGATGTGTAGATGCCAGCACGATATGCCGCTCGTGTTTTCCCCAAGGACCAAAAATGCGCGGATCAGTTGGCCCGAAAAGCTGTAGCGTTGGTGTACCCTGTGCTACTGCCAGGTGGAGTGGCCCACTATCGACGCTCAAGACAAGCAGCGCTCTTCCCAGCAGTGCTGCCAGTTGTCCTATAGTGGCATCCGTCACCAGCACCGCGGGTGATTTCATACCCCTGGCAATCTCCTCCAACATTGGCTGTTCATTTTTGCTGCCCGTAAGCATGATACGAACTGGTGTGGATATTGTCAATGATTTTGTAAGGGTGTCAGCACATACTGACCATCCTTCTGTGCGCCAGAGCTTGACCGCTGCTCCACTGCCAGGGTGAATCACGATATAGGGTGCGGGAGTAGTTAGGGTAGGAGCATTCATGGCAGTGTTTTCCAGGGTGCACTTTTCCGGAGTGGAGGGTTCCAGGACAGGGATTTCGAGGGACAGGGTTTCGAGGATGGGGGTTTCGAGGGCAGGGGCAAGCCCTGCCCCTACTATATACGGAGTAGTGATGCCTTCTTTGTTAAGGCGTTCGGTGACCCATTGGTGTTCTTCTGCTGTGGGGATGAACTGGAGCGGGTAGAGTTCTGGTGTGTACGGTTCTTCGAGCGTCGAGTAGCCCAGTGCTTGCAAGGCGTCGCTGGCCAGGCGCAGGTTGGAAACAGTGGCATGTTCAGGTGACCAAAATTGCACCGCATGGCTAAGGAAAGGTCCTCCTGGTTTAAGCTTGTAACCTATGCGATGCGGGATACGTGCCATGTAGAGCAAAGCGGCGCCCCACCAGAAATCTGGCCGCAGGTTGATACCGAGATCGTATTGTCCACGCCGTAGTTGTTTAGCAACGCTGAAGAGCAGAAAATACGGGTCCAAAGCCTTTTGCGGTATACGCTGAAAGCCGGGGAATGGACAGGTGAGTATACGATCCATATCAGGATGGCGGGCGATTACCTCACTTGACCAGGGACCCACCATCATC
>WNFY01006735.1_pt1 | contig 10210 bp, 9 predicted proteins | sample 5400091 | NCBI WGS metagenome assembly WNFY01 (sample SAMN13153364, study PRJNA577476) | soil metagenome | isolation source: 60 cm soil or saprolite under grassland replicate 1 | place: USA:California | collected 2016-06-15
ATCTGCCTGTAGCGAACTTCTTGAAATAAGAGCATTGAAAATGATATGCGAGTTCTTGGGAACATCTTTTATTACGGCAGTAACTTTATAAACCTCGCCGCTTGCATTCTGCAGTATTTTGCCTACATAGCTTGTATTCGTGCCGAAGTATTTTTCTGCAATTGATTGCGTGAGCACTAACGATTTGGGCGCCATTAAAGCTGTTCGCGCATCACCTTCAATAAACTTATGTGTAAAAACCCGAAACAGGTTACTGTCTGTATAAAAAACTTTGTCTTCATAAAAACGCAGGCCGCCGTTTTTAAACATTGTTTTTCCGCCGAAGTTGCCCCACAAACGAACCGCTTCTTCCACTTCAGGATAATCTTTACTAAGCGCTGGTGCCATTGGGAACGGGCAAATTGCCCATCGCATCGTATCCTTATCCGGCTCTTTTATATAAGACGCTATGCGGTAAATCCTGTCTGCCTTTTCATTATACTTGTCGTAACTCAATTCATCTTTTATATAAAAGATCAAAAACACGCTGAATGTAATACCGATGGTTAAGCCAAGTATGTTTAGCATGCTGTACCATTTATCTCTCATAAAATTGCGCATAGCAACGCGAAGAAGATTCTTTATCATGCCTCGAATATTTTGAGTTGTTACTTATAATTTTTATTGAAGCTTTACTTTTCTTTTATAGCTATTATCAAATTAACGAAATACTTCGTATATGAAGCAACTGTACATATAATTTTTAAAGACAGATTATGTTGAGTGGTTTACAGAATTGCTGAAAGGTGTGAATATTTTGAGCCGGGCTACAAGGCGAATATGAAACTTCCGTTGTGTCACTCCTTGTACAGTTTATTTTCGCGGCTTCAGGCATTATCACAGTAAGTACCAAAAGTTTGAACAGATACAAGAATTGCCTGGAATTAACAGAAAAAGAAAAAGCATTGGTATTAAACATCAAAAAAGCAAATGCTCCAACAAGAAACATAAGGAAGTATTTATCAGTCCTGATGGGTTTTGAATGATAAGTTATTAAATTCTTACCATGTATTCAGCATACGAAGATAATAGAGGAAGCGCATATTTTAGTCCAGAAGAAACTGTCCGTCCTTGTATATAATTCTCACTGAATTATCAGCGAGAGTGGCAGTAACAGTTCTATTTGTTGTGCTTACAATATCTGTATGAACTTTAGGACAGGAATTATAACCCATCTCAATCCATTCCTCTGTGGATACTTCTGACATATGACCGGGAAAGGTATCTTTATAGGCATTCCCAAGTGCAATATGTGTGTTCCCAAATTCGCCTCCTGCATTTTCATCAAATAGTGTAGTTGCCATAAATTTAGTAATACGTGAATGCCGTTTATCGGTAAGTGAAAATTCTCCAATCTTGTTGGCATTTTCCTGTGCAATCATCTCTTTAAGTGCATCTTCATTTTCTGTTGCGGATGATGTTATCACTAAACCGTTTTCAAAGCCAAGGGTTACACCTGAAATTCGTTTTCCCGAATAATATAGTGGCTGGTTAAAAGTTATATATCCATTGGTGCCTCTCCAGTCAGGAGAAGTAAATACTTCAAAGCTTGGAACATTCTTCCCGCCGCCACTTAACCATTTGCGGTTCTTTCCTATCCTCACTTCGAGATCAACACCATCACCTTGTATGCATAACTTTTCGATTTCAAGAGCATCAAGCTTATTTTTTATTTCTTCAATCTCACTTTGAATCTGTTTCCATTTTGTTACAGGATCTTCTTCCCGCAGGTAACAAGCTTCGATAATTTGATCCCAATATTCTTTTAGCGTTAGCCCTGCTTCATCTGCCATTGATTGAGTACCATAAAGGCACAATGTCCACGATAATTTTCCCGCCTGTTCTTTCTTTTCCCGCATCTCCATATACGGCGCTCTTGCACTATTCATCCTGCTTACTTTTGAAGAGGGCAATCCTTCAAAAACATGAATGTCAGGTTCTGAAATAATAGAAAGTATATGATCAACTGAATCCACAATTCCCTGCCAGTAAGGCGTTGCAAAAAATGATATTTGTTCATCGCTGCCATTTTCCAACACAAAACGTGCAAGACTACTCTGCAGGGTATTATCGGGTAAATAGTTTGTAATTAAGTTTCCGCCTGCTTCGTAAATTTCTTTTGCAATTGCCATAAATAAATCCTTCGTGCATTCCTGGCCCACCAGGAACACGGTTTCCCCTTTATTAATGCCTTTACCATTATTTAACCCGTAATGCACCATTACCTGTGCATATTTTAGGAGCAGATTTTTATCAAGACTAAACATAGTAATCGTTATTTTTAGGCGAACGAAATTATTCAAGATTCAGCAACGTGAAACGACAGTCAGTTAGATTCCCTTTACCCTTTTAGATGAATACTTTGTTAAACCAAAATACATTCCCGGTGTTTACATTTTATTATCTTATCTTCACCATATTGAGTCAGCTATATTAGCACACAGTAAATGAATGATGCAATTTTTACTTTCCTCTTATGAATTACTTCCTCTTCACTACTCTTTGCTTCTTGTTTTAATCACTGGTATTTTTACAAATTTTATTTATGCTGTTTTTAAAAGAACATCTGAAAGGCAATCATTATGATTGGTCATCGAAAATAAAACATAAGGAGTTAATAAATGCTCCCGATCGGCGCAATTTTGATCGTTTGAATGGTAATCAAATATTGTATCTCATAAACTCTTTTGGGCTTTCTATAGGCAGTTTAACAATAGATGACGGCCAAAGAATAGAAAATTTTATTATGAATGAAATTCCTGTGGAATTAAAAAGCGAAATAGCTGTATTCAACTGGCTAAAAGAAAAGTATTTATATTATTGGAATTAAAAAAAGTTAAACCTTGACATTTACTGAATTTAATCTTGACGAAAGATTGCTCGAAGGCATTGAGGCCATGCAATATCAAACTGCTACACCTGTACAAAAACAAGTTATCCCAGCTATTATTGCAGGAAAAGATGTTATCGCTTCTGCTCAAACCGGCACTGGTAAAACAGCAGCGTTCCTGCTGCCGCTTATTCATAGACTCATTACTTCACCACATGATGCACACCAAATAAATGCCATGATTATTGTGCCTACACGTGAATTGGCAATACAGATTGAAAAAATCATGGAGGCACTTTCATATTTTACTTCTGTGAGTTCAATAGCGGTATATGGTGGCGGTGACGGCGCTTTATTTTCAGCAGAGAAAAAAGCATTATCAACAGGTGTGGATGTAGTTATTTGTACACCCGGCCGCATGATTGCCCATCTTAATATGGGTTATGTAAAATTAGACGGTCTGAAATACCTCGTGCTTGATGAAGCAGATCGCATGCTAGACATGGGCTTTAATGATGATATCATGAAAATCATCTCCTATCTTCCCAAACAAAGGCAGAATCTGCTGTTCTCAGCTACAATGCCTGTAAAAATCAGAGAATTGGCAAGGAGAATTTTATATCAGCCTCTGGAGATCAACATTGCTGTTTCCAAACCACCCGAGAAGATCCTGCAAAAAGCTTTTATAATATATGAAACACAGAAAATACCATTGGTAAAGGATATATTACAACAGCAATCATTTGGAAGTGTACTGATCTTTTGCTCAAAGAAACAAAGCGTAAAACAATTAAGCAGAACATTAAAAACATCAAAATTCTCCCTGGAAGAAATTCATTCTGATCTTGACCAGAATAAAAGAGAACAGGTGCTTCTCGATTTTAAAAATAAAAAAATAAAAATTCTTGTAGCGACTGATATTTTATCAAGAGGGATTGATATAGAGGATATTGATCTTGTTATTAACTATGATGTGCCCCGCGATGATGAAGATTATATTCACCGTATCGGCCGCACGGCAAGAGCCTCCAGTGCGGGCACTGCTTACACTTTTGTAACTGAGAAAGAACAAAGCAAATTTTTACAGATAGAAAGATTATTGGGTCATCCAGTAAATAAGGTTACGATACCCGAACATTTTGGCGCTGTTCCTCTATATAATCCCCACTCCCACAAACAAAGAACATTCAGACAGAAAAAGAGCAGGAATATTGTACTCAAAAAGAGCAGTTAAAATTTAATTTTTTTGCCCAAAACTTTCTTTTAAAATTTCTAATTAGAAAACTGATTTCAATTTTTGATCAATTTATCCATCCAATCCCTTGCGTTATTTGCCAACACAGATATGATATTTTGTTTAAATGCATGATCGGCTCCTTCTATCTTCACTAATGTAGCCAGAGGAAGTGACGAACATACCTCTTCTATCAAATTCAATGTAGCCAATTCATCACGGGTCCCTTGTAAAAAAAGCATTGGAAGCTTTACATCCTTTAAATGCTCAGCCCGTTCTACAGATGGTTTGCCGGCAGGATGGAGCGGAAAGCCATAGAAAATTATTCCTTTTACTGCAGTGTGAGGGTGGGCTGATAAATATTGTGAACTCATCCGTCCGCCAAAGGATTTGCCAGAAACAAAAAGAGGAACAGAAGGAAATAATTCATGAGCATTATAAATTGCCGCCTCTATGGTTTGATGCGCTACTGCCGGAACATCAGGTCTTCTTTTTTTATGCTCAATAAATGGGAAATTAAAACGCAATGTTGTAATGCCCTGCTCCGCAAGCGAGTTTGCTAATGTTATCATGAAGGTGTGGTTCATGCCCGCTCCGGCTCCATGTGCCAGTGTCATTATGCAATTACTTTTTTCAGGAATAATATACTCTGCGGAAACCAAACCGATAGAAGGGGAAACATGCAAAGAAAAAGATCGGGTATTCATTTTACTATTTTTAAAATTTACCTGAAATTAAATGCAGAATTTGGATTTCAATTCCACAAACACTGAAAGGAAAAAAATTCCCGCCGGGAAGGGCGGGAATTTTTTGTTGAAGATAATATTTCTGCGTATAATTATTCCATCAAACCACAAACAAAAACTGAAGAAAGATTATAATTTGAAACTGGTATGGGATTATGCGATTATTGCTGTCAAACACGATTTATAATACCAACATTGCATCCCCATAGGTGGAAAATTTATACTTGTCTTTTATAGCTTTTTTATAAGCTTCCATTATAAGATCATAACCTCCAAAAGCAGCAGTTAAAATAAGTAAGCTGCTCTTTGGTAAATGGAAATTAGTAACTAAGGAATTAGCCACATTAAACTGATAGGGCGGGTGAATAAAATTATTTGTCCATCCTTCGCCTGGCTTGAGTAATTGCTGTGATGTATAACTGCTCTCCAATGTTCTAATGGTTGTGGTGCCAATAGAGCAAATATTGCGGCCCTCTTGCTTAGCTTTATTCACAAGCTTACATGCGGCTTCATCAATCTGGTAATATTCTGCATCCATTTTATGTTTATGCAGATCTTCAACTTCCATTGGTCTGAACGTACCTAATCCTGCATGAAGCGTTACTTCTGCAAAGCGAATTCCCTTTATCTCGCAACGTTTAATTAACTGTTGACTAAAGTGGAAGCCCGCTACAGGCGCAACTACCGCACCCTCATGCTTAGCATAAACAGTTTGGTATCTTTCACGATCTTCTTCATCAGGTTTGCGTTTTATATATCTTGGTAACGGTGTTTCACCCAATGCTTCTAACTGATTTTTGAAATCCGCTTCACCGCCTTCCCACAAAAAACGGATGGTGCGGCCACGGCTGGTAGTGTTGTCAATTACTTCTGCTACCAGTTCATTAGCATCGCCGAAATGTAATTTATTACCTAAGCGGATTTTTCTTGCAGGATCAACAACTACATCCCACAGGCGGTTTGTTTTATTTAACTCACGAAGTAATAAAACTTCTACTACCGCCTCTGTTTTTTCTTTTTTTCCATACATTCTTGCAGGAAAAACTTTAGTGTTGTTAACAACAAAAACATCCTTGTCATCAAAATAATCCAGGATATCCCTGAAATGCCTGTCTTCAAATTGTCCTGTGTTTCGATGAACCACCATCATCCTGCTGTCTTCTCTTTTTTTAGCAGGATTTTGAGCAATCAGGTCGAGAGGCAGATCAAAAATGAATTTTGAAAGTTTCATATATTGTTGAAATGATTATTGATTATAAAAAATTATTCCCGCTTTATAAATAAAGCTTATTATATTTCTTTACAGCGGATATCACCCGTAATTGAACAGCACAATTTTCTTATCGGGGATGATCCTAAAAAAAATGAAACCCCGCCAAGGCGAGGCTTCATGAACAGAAGAAATATTTTACCACCTGTTTTTCTTGTAACCGCCACCGCCATTATCACTACGGAAAGGGCTGTTATTGCGTGCAGGTCTGTCTTCTTTAGGCTTTGCCTCCATTACCTTTATTGCTCTGCCTTCAACGGTTGCCTGGTCTAATTCTGCAATAGCTTTTTTGGCTGCTGCGTCGTCTGACATTTCAACGAAACCAAATCCTCTGGACTGGCCTGTAGCTTTATCATTGATTACTTTCGCTGAGGTAACTTCTCCATAAGGAGCAAAAAATTCTTTTAAGTCTTCATCTTGAATGTTGAAGCTTAAATTTGAAACATAAATGTTCATGCTTGATTGATTATAAAAATTTAAAAATGTCTGAGAAAGCAATAAGTAAGGGACTAACTAAAAATGCAGATAACTAACAAAATAATTAACAATACTAATGCGAGACTCAAATTAACCGGACAAAGATAGTCATTATTTAATCAATATTCCCAGTTTTAAGTGGTAATAAAAACAACAATAACAAACCTTTTAATCTGCTGACAAGAGAACACCAGTTCTAATGTATTTCATTAAGTGCTCAAATGTTAGAATGTAAGTACTTATAATTTTGCAACCGGCTTTTGTAATGCTACTCAACTTCATTGTGTCATTACGCGCATTTATGACATATCAATGTTTTTTATTTTTTTCATGTACTTTATACACTTTTTAATTCAAAGAAAAATGTTTCTCGTTAAAGAACATATAATTTTGTGACTCCAATATCCAAAACTGAATTAAATGAAGAACCAATTAAGCTCTTTTCGAAAAGAGTTATATTCCTGCAATATGCCGGAAGATGTGCAAAAAAATACTGCAGATTCGATTTTTACTATCATCCCAAAATCAAAAAGAAAGATAATACATTCCCGTACACTGCATTTAAGCAAAAACTACAAAAAGCATTACGATGAATTTTATAGAGAAGCTCGGCCTGCCGCAGAAAATTCATTCGAGGATAATGATGCTATTGTGGTATTTATTATAGTAATTGCCTTAATAGGAATTTTCGCTGCTGTTTTGCAATAAAACGATAATAAAAAGTAAACCTTTTTATTTTTTGAAAGACTGTAACCGTGGAAATACGTAACCCTGCTTTACGTGATTATAAATAGTATTAGAGTCAAAAATTATATATAAGCACTTATATAATTTTTTTAGAACAGTTTTTTGGTTCTTAATATCTCCAGGAAGTTAAGTCTGCACCTTTGGGTGCTCTTGTTTTTATTTCTTCCGTCCATTTTTTTATAAACATCTGGTGATAGCGCAAACGGCTAATGAAATTAGGTAATGCATGATCGCCATTCCAGCAGTGTTCCGCCCTGTCACCATAATCTACTTCACAGTTGCAGGAAGGGTTTTGTAATTTCTTCAGTATTTCTTCCGCAGAATATACTGCATTATTAAGATAATAGTTGTCCATATCTCCAACATAAATATGAATTTTCCCCTTAAGCTTATTACCCAGTTTAGCCCAGTCTCTGTTAATAATATAGGTGAGGTCATAATGTTCCTTCCAATAAGCGGCAACAGAAGAATCAATTACTCCTGTGTATTTATCAAATATTCTTTTTGGATAACCGTCAACATCTGTTGGTGAAAAAACAGCTTCCCATATATCAAACTGGTCTCCACTGCGGCTGCGCGTACCCAATGCCAGTTCCCTGTGATTCATTCCCTCTATAGTTGCGCTCACATGTCCCAGATAGTCACGATGACCCGGCCGTAATATTTTTTTAAAATCACTTTCTGCATAATAAGCATTCTTATCATTATAAATATCGATGGTAGTGTAATGATGAAAATCAATCGGATCGGGACATGCGGCGTAACAACCATTATATTCATCAGGATAAAATATCTGTGCAGCCAATACTTCCCATCCTCCTGTTGAACCTCCATACATGAACCTTGCCCATCCCTTTCCTATGCCACGAAAACGTTTTTCAATTTCAGGAATCAGTTCATAAGTAATTGCATCGCCATATGGACCAAGATTAGCAGAGTTTACCGCATACGAATCGTCATAATACGGGTTGGCATGTTGTATTTGTACTGCGATTACTCTCGGAAAGTTTTTCCCTGTCCATTGCTTGTAAAAACTGTATGCCTCTTCTTGCTGAATTCTGTTATAGCCCGTAATATGAAAACGTTCGTTTGTATCAGGCTTTAAATTTTCATCCGGAGGACCGGTACGGAAACCTTCAAAATCGGCAGGAAAATGACCATGAAAAATTGCCAAAGGATATTTCACATTTGGATGTTCATCAAAACCATCGGGTAAAAGTATATGTGCACCTATGTAAACAGGTCTCCCCCAAAATTCAGTAAGCAGCTTACTTTGAATCTTAATGTGTTTGATATATTTACTGTCTTCTGGTTCTTTTATAGGGAGAATAATTTTGTCAATGGTGATTTCTATTTCATTGGAAGTATTTGGATCAAAATGAATTTTACGCGGCGTGGAATAAATATTACCCGGTGCTTCATTCCAATGCTGTCCTTCGCCGCGGTCCATCGGTAGTTTTACTATTTGCCCGGTTTTTAAATGAAATGTTTCATACTTATGCAGCAATGCCTGTACATAATAATCACCTGCAGGTACATCTTTCAATCTTTCCACAGGGTAGCCAAATGCATGTATATCTATAAACTGCGATGTGCCGGGCAGCCAGTTCTCCACATCTACACCAAATACCATTTTAGTATTAAGTCCGTCATCAATCTGAAATCGTGGTTCACTTTTATTATCATTTGAAAGCAACAACAGAAGCTTTCCATTCAGGGCAATTTGTTTCAGAGAATCTGAAATATTTATTCTGAATGTTTGTGCTTCGGAAAAAAAGAAAATAAGCAAGAGCAGTAATAGCAGTATAGTTTTTCTCATAAATTATAGTGTCGCATAAATATACTGCTTAAATTTTTTAAAGAAAGCAGATAACATCATCACTTGCCATAGAATCATAGTTGGAACTTATCGGAGCAAACATCAGGATAGATGAAAATAACAAATTGAATATGCAAAACCTTTTCTTAATAACATTCTTTCTTATCTTAAAGTTTGCCTTTATAACAGTTATCTGTTACCATTATTAGTAAAGAACTTTAATCATTTAGCGTTGGCTTTAAGCAGTAACATTGACGAAGCGTGAGTCTCTTATTGCGGCAGAAGTTTGATTGAAGCTTTAGCCTGAAGATTGGAAACAATAGTTGCTCCGAGGGTGTCTAATGTTTTTGTTTGTGCGGATGATTGTATTAAATAAAGTGTATCTCCCTGCATTTTTAATTTTGCACCACCAGGTAGCGATTGCTGCGTTGCCCCATTCATAAAAAAAGAACCTGAATCGAAATATATAGAATCGGAGCCAATCATTCTGTAATTGTAAACGCCACTGGTGGCAGGAGCATTATATTGCAGAGGCGCTTCAATTGAATCTGTTAATGAACCGTCAGTATAAATATATCCTTCGGCAATCGTGTTCACAGAATAAGACACATTACTTATGCTCATCTTCGATGCATCAATCGTAACGTTGCCCGTATTGTTTTCTGTAATGTAATTGCTGGTAGTAATTGTTTTTAAACTTCCCAATGCATCTGTATATTCTACTGTACTGTTTGTATTTACATCCATAGAAACAAATTTCCAGTTACCCAATATGCTGATATCGGAATCAGGTATGTCGCTAACCTCCTTTTGACAAGAGAAAAAAATTAATGAAACAAAAGCGTAGCATAAGCCAATAGAGATAGCTTTCATGTATAAATTTTTTGGTTTAGAATTAATGTTATTAGTGAATAAATATGTAAGACAGAGTTTATTGAAATATAAGTTGTACCCAATTTTAACGAGAGAATATTTTTTGATGGTTTAGGGTGAGGCATAATTGAATGTCAGTACCGTTTTGAAATGCAAATAAAACGGAAAAATTTTA
>WNFY01006736.1_pt1 | contig 10209 bp, 7 predicted proteins | sample 5400091 | NCBI WGS metagenome assembly WNFY01 (sample SAMN13153364, study PRJNA577476) | soil metagenome | isolation source: 60 cm soil or saprolite under grassland replicate 1 | place: USA:California | collected 2016-06-15
TAATGATTGTGATGCCTTAACAGGAATTCCATTACAACATATTATAGCTTTCGGCAAAGGAGGCAATGGTTTTTCATTGATTATATAACCGATCCATGTTTGTCTTGCACACAATACTTTGAAGCAATTGGCAAAAAAATTCAACGGTTTTTTTACAAAAATCAAATGAATTGGAAAACTGGCGATAAAAATAACGAAACAACAAAATCAATTAATCTCTTGATGCGACGATTATAAGGCTTTGAAATTTTATATCCGTTTTCTCTGGACACAGCTTCACCGGAGGTATCTCTTGAATCACTGCCAACAATGCTCTGGCTCTTTTCTGCATGAAATTTTACACGAACATTTTTAGGAAGAATCTGAATCGAATCAATAATATCTTTAAATGATAAACTGCCTTCACAAAAAATCAATTCTTTAAAATTTACAGCAGAGCCCAATTCACTTAACCTATCCAGGTAACCAATGCCCCCTGTTTCTTTTTTATCTACAGCTACCCGCCCGATAATTTTTTCATGAAGTCCTGCCTGCTGCATTATTTTCTTTGTGTTTTGATATTCATTTTCTGAACCTACGATCAATGTATGTGGGTTCTCTTCTGGATTACCTTCATGCAAAACTTTAGTTTTTATAAGAACCCAGCGGGCAAGGCTGATTAAAATAAAAGCGATCATGGCTCCAAACAAAACTATGGCCCTCGAAAAACGTAAACGTTCCGGCAATAATGAGTATGTTGCCAGCAATACGAGCGTTGCAATAAAAGTAGAACGAATTAATTCTGATCTGCGGTACCACTTGTCGTACAATCCGGCATAATAAGCAACAACCAGATATATGATGGCAAACGCCGGAAAAGAAACCAACAACAGCTTGTTGGGGTATTGAATATCCGGACGAACATATTCAGCCCAAAAATTTTTCATGAACCAGAATGAAAAAAGTATAAGTATACTATCAATGAAAGGAAGACCGATCCACTGAATAAATTTGCCAACTGCGGACATTGTTGCCCGGATCCAGATAGCAATATGTACAAAAAGTTTAAAAAGATTGGCCTTGCCTCCCCCATAATGTCTGCTCACAAAAATGCTCATGGCTTTATAAAACATTCGTATATAATTCAGGCTTCCCTTTCTTGTACTTTCTCCTTTGAAATGTAAAATGCTTGTTTCAGCCAGATAATAATTTTTATAGCCTATCCTCTGAATACGATAACTCAAGTCAATATCTTCTCCATACATAAAGAATATCTCATCAAAGCCAGTTAACTTATACAGGACATTCCGCCGTACCATCATGAAAGCACCGGCCAACACATCTACTTCATGATTTTTATCTTCATCCAAATAACCAAGATGGTATCTGGAAAAAGTCTTTGATTTTGGAAATAATTTCGCAAACCCGAATAACTTGAACAAAGAAGTAACCGGCGAAGGGAATGCTCTTTTAGATTCTTTTAAAAATTTTCCATTCCCATCCACCATTTTAACTCCTACTGCACCGGCGTTATCATGTTTTGTAAAAAAAGAAATGCATTTTAAAAAACAATCCTCAGGAATAATAGTATCGGGATTTAAAAATAAGATATACCTGCCGGTTGACAATTTGAATCCCTGGTTACAGGCTTTTGAAAATCCAATGTTCTCATTATTACCTATAAATTTCACGCAAGGGAAAATGGGTTTTAAATAACCCAGGCTATTGTCAGCCGAATGATTATCTATAACAATTATTTCACCATCAATTTTCGAGCTATTAATAGCCTTCTGTACCGAGCATAGGCATTGCTCAAGAAAATGTTTTACATTATAATTTACTATGACTACAGAAAGCTCCACTTAAAATAGCTTCAAATCTAAAACTTAAATCTGCAATCTAAAATCGAAGTTTATCTTTGCCCATGCTTAAAACGACCCTTATCAATGCCGTCAAAGGAGGTGCGGCAGAGTTATCCCGCTTCTTCAATAAAAGTTTTACTATACGTAACAAGGAAGGAATTAATAATCTGGTAACCGAAGCTGACCATGCATCTGAAAAAGCGATCTTTGATATTATAAAAAAAGAGTTTCCTGATCACAATATTTTAAGCGAAGAATCAGGAGAAATTAAACAAGAATCAAATTATAAATGGATCATAGACCCTATTGATGGCACCGTAAATTTTGCTCATGGAATTCCTCTTTGTTGTGTATCCATTGCAGTTGAGAAAAATGGTGAAGTTATTATGGCAGCCGTGTACAATCCTACCTTGAACGAATTATTTTTTGCTGAAAAAGGAAATGGCTCTACACTGAACGATAAAAAAATAATAGTAAGTCAAAAGCAAAATGTTAGTACCGCCTGCCTGGTAACAGGTTTCCCGTATACTTACCTTGACATGCCGAATGGACCCTTGCAAATTTTTGAAAAGTTAATCAGGAAAGGGATCCCTGTTCGGCGCTTAGGCTCAGCTGCTACTGATCTCTGCTGGGTTGCTGCCGGAAGATTTGATGGATTTTATGAACACAAATTGGAAGCCTGGGATAGTGCAGCAGGATATTTGATCGTAGAAGAGGCAGGCGGAAAGGTTACAGATTTTAAAGGCAATAAATTTTCACCCTATCAGCCACATATCGTGGCGACCAATGGAAAAATTCATGATGAGATGCTGGCTGTGATTAATAATGAAAAAGACTTGTAATTCCCGTTTATAGCCCATGGTTGAAGCGATAGGCCATTCAAAAAAAATTGATGAATGAACGAACAGAAATATCATCTCTCGGAGAGTTTGGCTTGATTGAACATTTAACTAAGAATATTGAATTGCAAAATGCATCCTCCATTGTCGGTGTGGGTGATGATGCCGCTGTTATTGATCATTTCGGGAAACAAACTGTCATTACCTCTGACATGCTCGTAGAAGGAGTACATTTTGACCTCATGTATACTCCTCTCAAACATCTCGGCTATAAAACCATTATCGTAAACCTGAGTGATGTATATGCCATGAATGCGGTCCCTACCCAGGTCATTCTGAACGTTGCTATTAGCAACCGGTTTAGTTTGGAGGCGCTGGATGAGTTTTATACTGGCGTATATGCCGCTTGTGAAAGATACGACGTTGACCTCGTCGGGGGTGATACTTCCTCGTCTCAAAAAGGATTTATTATTTCTGTTACTGCTGTTGGTGAAGTGACGCCTGACAAATATGTAAAACGAAGTACGGCAAAAAAAGGAGACCTTATTTGTGTAAGTGGTGATCTAGGTGGTGCATATGTAGGTCTGCTTTTTTTAGAAAGAGAAAAAAAGATCTATCTGGAAAATCCAAATATCCAACCTGATCTGGAAAGCGAATCCTATGTCATTGGAAGATTATTGAAACCCGAAGCCAGAAAAGACATAATTGATTTTTTTGAGAGCGAAAATCTTATTCCCAGTGCCATGATGGATATTAGCGATGGTTTAAGCTCTGAGATTTTGCATATTAGCAAACAAAGTAACCTGGGTTGTGTGATCTATGAAGAAAAACTGCCCATTGCCGAAGAAATGAGAAATGCTGCTTATAAATTCCAGATCGATCCGACGGCCTGTGCACTGAGCGGCGGTGAAGATTATGAACTTTTATTTACGATTGGTCAAAATGATTATGACAAAATCACGTTAAATAAAGATATCAGTGTGATTGGCTACATGACGGAGCCGGACAAAAGCACACTAATCATTACAAAAGGTGGCAGCACATATCCCATTATAGCGCAGGGATGGAATGCCTTTAAAACGAATAAGGATTGAAAAGAATTTTAAGGATTATGCGGATATTGGCACTGCTAGTTTTATGGGTAGTTATTGTAACAGGATGTGGCACTCTTAAGTCTTCATTCGACTCCAACAAAAAATATACTCCGCAGCAGCTTGAAAAAGATTACACAGTTTTTCAAAACGTTTTGGAAGAATCACATCCGGGACTTTACTGGTATACCTCCAAAGACAGTATGGATCATTATTTTGAATGGGGAAAGCAACACATAAGAGACTCGCTTACCGAGCCACAGTTCAAGCAGGTTCTAAGTTATGTTCTTTCTAAAATGGATTGCGGCCACACCACCATACGTTCTTCAAAAAAATATTCAAAATATCTCGATACGCTTAAAAATGAAAAGTTTTTTCCGTTAAGCCTGAAACTTTGGGATGACACCACGGTAGTTGCAGCTAACCTGAACAGGAGAGACAGTGTTTTAAAACGAGGCACAGTTTTGCAGGAGATTGATCACAAAACGATAAGGGAAATTACCGATACACTTTTCAAATTCATTTCTTCAGATGGATATAACATTACTCATAAATTTCAAACCTTAAGTAATCGCGGAGGTTTCGGTTCACTTTATACAAATGTATATGGTCCGTCAAACACATACATTATTGACTATCTGGATAGCACAGGCAAAAAGCATTCGGTGACCATCCCCATTTATGATCCTTCAAAAGATACAGTCAATCGCTCTGCTATCAGGCGTTTTATTTTGCCCACAAAAAAAGAACGAAAACGTATAAACCGGCAAAATATTCGTTCATTGCGGATAGACACTACAGGTCACATTGCTTTTCTCGACGTAAATTCTTTCGGCAGAGGATACCAGCTTAAAAGATTTTTCAGGCAATCTTTTCATTCTATACGCAAACGTCATGTACAGTATTTGATAATTGATATGCGTGGAAATGGCGGCGGCAGTGTTACAAATTCCACAGTATTATCAAAATATTTGGTCAATCAGAAATTTAAGGTCTGCGATAGCTTATACGCAATCAACAGGAATAGCCGTTTTCGAAGATACATTGACAAATATTTTCTTAACCACCTGTTTATGATGGCCTTTACCCGCAAAAAAAAGGATGGTCATTTTCATTTTGTTTATTTTGAACACCATTATTTTAAACCCAGGCAAAAAAATCGTTTCAACGGTAAGAGTTATGTGCTTATTGGGGGTAATTCTTTTTCTGCCACTACTCTGTTTACCAATTCAATAATCAAACAGAACAATGTTCTTGTTGTTGGCGAAGAAACAGGTGGTGGTTCTTATGGCAACACTGCCTGGCTTATTCCTGATGTAAAATTGCCGGAAACGAAATTGCAATTCCGCCTCCCTCTTTTCCGATTGGTCATGGATAAGAATCAAATAAAGACAGGACATGGAATATTACCAGAGTTGGAAGCAAAACCAACTGTTGATGCCATTCGCAGGAATGCCGATTACAAAATGGATAAGGTGATGGAGTTGATTCGACTAGACAAAATGGAAAGATGAAAACTGATAGTCCTTAAACAAGAATATACTATTAATCAGGTTGGGAAGTTTGTATCTACCCAGTTTTAGTTATTATGTTAAATTGATCTGCATCTTTCCAAAATGGAAATTTTTCTCTGATCTTTTCAAGGTGTGATCTATCAAGGTTAAGGGTAAAAATATCTTCCTCATCTTTTTTATGATAAAGAATTTCCCCTAGAGGATCGATAACCATACTGTCGCCACTATAATAAATTTTATTTCCATCTTCACCTACCCGGTTTATACCGACTGCATAACATTGATTTTCGATTGCTCTTGCCTGCAGTAAGGTCTTCCAGGCTGTAATTCTTTTTTCAGGCCAGTTAGCCACATAGATCAGCACATCATATTCAAAACTATTCTGTTCTTTTCGAGATGGGCTTTGCCTGGTCCATACAGGGAATCTCAGGTCATAACAAACAAATAAATTTATTTTCCATCCTTTCACTGAGGCGATTAATCGTTTGTTTCCTGCACTGTAATGCTTGTCTTCATCAGCATAAGCAAACAAATGTCGTTTGTCATAATAGCCAAACTGTCCCTTAGGTAACATCCATATTAACCGGTTATAAAACCTGTCTGCCGGCCAGCCAGGGTTTTTTTCTTCTTTAATTATTACACTCCCTGTCAAAATAATTTTTTTCCCGGTAGCAATTCTTTTCATCCACTGTACAGTTTCATCCTGCATTGTTTCGGCAAGTTTTTCCGGCTGCATACTGAATCCTGTACTGAACATTTCCGGCAACACCACAATTTCCGTTGGTTGTGAAATGGAAAAGATCTTTTCTTCAAGCATCTCAAGATTTGCTTTTTTATCTTCCCAATGAAGTTTTGTTTGAATACCTGTGATATTTAATGACAAACTCATTGTCTGAAATTAAATTAATTAATCATGGTTTCAAGAACTATCCTGATCAGTTCAATCTCAAATCCCTTCTGCATCAAATAGTCCATGGTTTTCTTTTTCCGAATCAGATATTGTTCATTTTTTAGTGATGCATATTTTTCTTTGGCAATCTTTTTTAATGTATAAATATAATTCCTCTCATCAATTTGCTTTATGGCTTTTTGTATACTGTCCTCACTCACCATCTTTTCTTTTAAAGCATATTGAATTTTTTTTCTTCCCCATTGTTTCATTTTAAATCTTCCTATAGTAAATGCAAGAGCAAACCTTTCTTCGTCAAGATAATTTTCCTCAATCATGTCCATTATCATTTCATCATGTTCATTCTTGTCAACTCCTAATTCAAATAATTTATTTTTTACTTCATTATGACAGCGTTCCTGGTACCTGCAGTAATGTCTTAGTTTTTGGAGAGCCTTCTCTTTAGTAAGCGTTTCTTTTTTCATTGTTATCAAAACTAAGAAATTCCCAAGCCCGGAAGTTTTTTGTCATTCCTTTGACAAACTATTTTTAGTAAAGCCTCGTAAATTTGTTATTCATAAGTATGAAATGTCCTTATTTGAAGATATGTATTCGAACTGCTGTTTGACAGCAGTGCATCTATTCTCAAACCTCATCAAAAAAAATAAATATGGATACTGAAAAGAAAAACCCGGTTTATTCAAATACTGATACGTCGAAGGTGTTATTGAGCGATGAAGAGTGGCAAAAAATTTTGCCGAAAGAAGTGTACAATATTGCCCGCCAGAAAGGAACCGAGCGACCCTGGAGTAGCAAGTTTGAAAATTTTTCCGAAATAGGAACCTATTATTGCGCTGTTTGTGGCAATCCCTTATTTAGAAGTGACACTAAATTTGAAAGTGGCTGTGGATGGCCAAGTTTTTATGAACCGATAAGTAAAGGAAGCATTATCTATACGCCAGACAACAGTCATGGCATGAAACGCACAGAAGTAAGGTGTGGCCGTTGTAAATCTCATTTGGGCCATGTATTTGATGATGGTCCACCTCCAACAGGTCTTCGCTATTGTATCAATGGAGTTGTGCTTGATTTTGCCAAAGCCCAGGAAGCCGAAAAAAAATATAATGAAGAAGGCACAAAAGACAAGACACCCGGCACAGATAAGGACTGATTGTTCATTTTATTGCAGTTCTTAATTTCAGTTGCTTGTCCCCTGGGCCTTGTGTCTTGAATCTTGCGCTTATACTTTTAACTCTCCCTTCATATAAAAGGGAGTTTTTTATTTTATAGAGTGGAAAGGGATAAATACATTTACCACCCTAAAATTCTTATATGAAGATCTTTATAAAACCTTTGTGCAGTTTCATTTTCCTTCTGGGCTTTTTTTCTGTAAATCTGTATGCGCAGTTTAATTTAAACCAGCCTATTCCAGTTGATCCGGCTGTGAAAATTGGCAAATTACCGAATGGTCTTACCTACTATATTCAAAAAAATTTAAAGCCTGAAAAGAAAATGGAGCTTCGGCTGGTGGTGAATACAGGTTCTATTCTTGAAGATCCTGATCAACGTGGCCTGGCGCATTTTATGGAGCATATGAATTTTAATGGTTCAAAGCATTTTCCAAAAAATGAGCTCGTCGACTATTTACAAAAAGTAGGAGTAAAATTCGGTGCTGATTTAAATGCGTATACCAGTTTTGATGAAACAGTTTACATCCTTCCTATTTCCAGCGACGATCCGGATATAGTTGAAAAAGGTTTTACTGTTTTGGAAGATTGGGCAGGAAATAATTTATTAGATAAAACAGAGATTGATAAAGAACGAGGCGTGGTGCTGGAAGAATCACGCCTCAGTAAAGGCGCGCAGGAAAGAATGCTTCGCCAATATTTTCCAAAACTTTTTAATGGTTCCAAATATGCAGAACGTTTACCTATTGGTAAGGATTCTATTTTGAAAACATTCAAGCCGGCAACCTTAGAACGTTTTTACCGTCAGTGGTATCGTCCCGATCTGATGGCCGTTATCGTTGTGGGAGATATTGACCCTGCCGAAGCAGAAAAAAAGATCAAGGATCATTTCAGTGGATTCAAAAATCCGGCAAATGAAAAATTAAGACCTTTTATTACACCGATTGCAACAAGAACAAAGGCAGATGCCATGGTTATTACCGATGACGAAGCCACAAATTCTATTCTTGAAGTCTTCAACTATATCACACCAGCAAAAAAAATAAAAACCTGGGCTGATTACCGCGAATCATTAAAGAAGGAACTCATTAATTCCCTAATAAATGAACGTTTGAATGAGTTAACACAAAAAGAAAATCCTCCGTTTGTATATGGTTATACAGGATCAAATCAATTTATCCGTGGATACGATGCATTTATTTCTTTTGCCGTACTGGGAAATAACACAACAAAAAATGCAATAGATGCTTTATTGGCGGAGACGGAACGGGCAAGAAAATTTGGTTTTCTAGCTACTGAATTGGAAAGAACAAAGGCCAATGTACTTAATGAAGCAGAAGAAGCTTTCAAAGAAAAGGATAAAACACAATCATCTGCCCTGGTTTCAAATTATATCACGAATTATCTTGAAAAAAATCCTATTCCCGGTGCAGAAAACAGGTATAAATTTTTGAAGCAGGTTTTACCGGGCATTACGTTGAATGAAATAAATGATGTGGCCAAAAAAATGCCTTCCCCGGCAAATGCATTTGCTCTTGTCATGGCGCCCACCGGCCGAAAAGATAAATTACCATCCAACAAGGATCTCGAAGAACAAATTATAGCTGCTGCCAAACAACAAGTGAAAGCGTATGAAGAAAAGGCAGTTGCAACAAATTTAATGGAAGGCTCTTTGACTGCCGGCAAAATTGTTTCAGAAACAAAAAATGAAAAATTGGGCACGACTGACCTTACCTTAAGCAATGGAATCACCATCACATTCAAGCCAACAAATTTTAAGAATGATGAAATATTAATGGATGCATGGCGCTGGGGAGGGTGGCAAAAATTCCCCCTGGAAGATAAAGATAATGCCAAGCATGCGGCTGAACTGATAGGAGTGATGGGCGTAAAAGATATGTCACCTACTGATCTGCAAAAATTCCTATCGGGCAAAACGGTAGAGGTCACCCCTTATTTAAATGACCATGAGGAAGGAATTGAAGGAAGCAGTAGTGTAAAAGATTTTGAAACTTTTCTTCAGCTTGTCAATTTATATTTTACACATCCCAGGAAGGATGAGGTTTTATTTAATTCTTATGTCACAAAACAAAAAAGCACCCTGCAGTTTTTGAAAGCCAATCCCCGGTATTTTTTCCAGGATACATTATTAAAGATCGCTTATAACAGTAGTCCCTGGGTTAGCGTTTTACCCACTGCCGCTGAATTTGAAAATTTGAAACTTGACAAAGTGATGTCTCTTTATACCGATGTATTTAATAATGCGGATGGAATGCACTTCACGTTTGTAGGCAATCTTGATCCGGTTACTGCAAAACCTTTATTTGAAAAATATCTTGGCTCATTGCCGGGCAAACCTGAAGAGCATAAGTTTAAAGATAATGGTGTAAGACCGGTGCAGGGTACCATTTTAGCAAATATTAAAAAAGGAAAAGAAGCTCAAAGTTTTATTAACCTGTTGTGGTCAGGAGAAACGCAGTATAGCCGTGAGGAAAACATTGCCTTCCGGGCATTAATAGACGCCCTTAATATTAAAATAACTGAAAAGCTCAGAGAAGAAATGAGCGGGATTTACGGAGGAGGATTAAGTGGTGCTATTGAAAAACGCCCTTATGTACATTATACGGTTACAGCTAATATTCCCTGCGGACCCGAAAATGTTGACAAACTCACCGACGCACTGTTTGGATTAATTAAGAATGCACAGGAAAAGGGTATTGATCAAAAAGATCTGGATAAGGTAAAAGAAACCTGGAAAAAACAATACAAGGTAAACATGCAAAATAATGAAGCCTGGCTTTCCAATCTTTCCAATGCCTTTATTGACCAAAACAATCCTGAAAATATT
>WNFY01006737.1_pt1 | contig 10209 bp, 9 predicted proteins | sample 5400091 | NCBI WGS metagenome assembly WNFY01 (sample SAMN13153364, study PRJNA577476) | soil metagenome | isolation source: 60 cm soil or saprolite under grassland replicate 1 | place: USA:California | collected 2016-06-15
GATCTGCTCCTGTTCGATCACGATTTGACCGCGTCGCAGCAGCGCAATATTGAAAAGGTCGTACATGCGCGGGTGATTGACCGCACGCAGCTGATTCTCGATATTTTTGCCACTCACGCGCGAACCCGCGAAGGCCAGCTTCAGGTGGAATTGGCCCAGCTTGAATATCTTCTGCCTAGGTTAGCTGGGCGCGGCATTGAGATGTCACAGCTGGGCGGCGGAATCGGCACCCGAGGTCCTGGCGAGACCCAGCTTGAGACCGATCGCCGGAGAATTTACCGTCGCATCCGGCATGTAAAAGAACAGATCGAGAACGTTCGTCGGATTCGCGCACAGCAGCGTCAACGCCGGGAGTCAGTGCCTGTGGCGACCGTTGCTTTGGTTGGCTACACCAACGCCGGCAAATCCACATTGTTCAACGCGTTGACCAATGCAACGGTGCTTGAGTCGCCACGCATGTTCGCAACTCTCGATCCGACGCTACGTTCAGCGGCATTGCCGTCAAAACGAAAGGTGTTGCTCTCCGATACTGTCGGTTTTATCCGCAACCTTCCTCACACCCTGGTTTCGTCTTTTCGAGCGACGCTCGAGGAAGTGCAGCGCGCGGCGTTGATCTTGCAGGTTTCTGACGCCAGCAGTCCGCTTTCAACCGAGCAGGATGCGCAGGTAGATCGCGTCTTGAAAGAACTTGAAGCGGGTGACAAACCCCGCCTGCACATAAAAAACAAAGTTGATCTGCTTCCGCCAAAACAGCGTGATAGCCTGCGCGACGATGCCAACACGGTGCATGTTTCCGCCGTCAAGGGTATTGGCCTTAGCACACTGCTGGATCGAATAGATCAAGCGCTCTCGGAAGACGCGACCAGCCGAGTGCGCCTGCGCGTTCCGCAGAAGGAAGGCAAGGCATTGGCAATGCTTGAAGCACAGTCACGAATTTATTCGCGAGAGTACAAAGACGGTGCAGTCGAGATGGAGGCAGAACTACCGGAATCGCTCGCCAGAAGGGTGCGTGAGTGGGTCTTACGCTGATAGGTGAAACCTGCTAGCTGCTTAAATGGGCCAGCGACCAAGAAGCGGTGACATTTCTTGGCTACCAGCCCATTCGATCCTGAATTGGATCGGAGGTGATATCTCTATGCTAGACCCCTCAATACGGATGTCAAGCCCCTATTGAGTACAAGTTCGTAGCCAATATCCTCCGTTTCCACTCTGAATCGCAGGTTTGTTTCGGGCATTCGTTACCTGACGCTCAAGTAGTTGTAAAACCAAAGTAATACAGACTTTACCCGCTATTTAACTCTTACAACTTTGTGCGACTCTGTTTGCGTCTTAGGGTTTAGATCCCCTAGTCCCCAAGGAGAGACATGGACCCGAAGCGCACAGCCGAGAAGCAAGATATTCCCGTGGTTCCACAAGAGGCGGAGCCACAAGCCGACGTGTGGGAGCCACCTTTTGAGCGCTGGCAACGTCTGACGGAGACCCTTATCGCCAACAGGGATGTCGTCCGCCAAAGTCCGTCCATGAACTCGCAATCGAGAACGTGAGTGACTCCTGCTCCGAGAAATTTTCGACGATAAATTAGGCCATTCCCTTTGCGTATTACTTGCGTAATTAACGTCAGCGCCTATTACACAAGTATTACAGCCACAGCCTGATGCCGGCTGCTAAGTTAACCGATATACCTATTTAGGAACGGAGCCAGTCCAGCATGTCGCTCAAGATCGAAGCCCTACAGCGTCCACAACGAGATTTCGTCGCTGACAATAAACTCAACTGGATCACGGCTACGGTTATGGCTGTGTTTCACATCGGAGCCGTGGCGGCATTCTTCTTCTTCAGTTGGAAGGCATTCTTTGTGGCTTTTCTGCTCTGGTATGTCTCCGGAAGCTTCGGCATTGGAATGGGCTACCATCGGTTGCTCACTCACCGGGGATACAAGACTTCCAAATGGGTCGAATACTTTTTAACTACGTGTGGGACCTTGGCGCTTGAGGGCGGTCCGATTTTCTGGGTTGCCACGCACCGAATCCATCATCAGTTTTCAGACAAAGAAGGCGACCCGCACACTCCGGTTGACGGAAAATGGTGGGCCCACATGGGGTGGATTTTGATGGGGAAGAGCCTTCATCAGGATACACAGACGCTTGCGCGCTACGTTCCTGATCTCGCCAAGTCGAAATTTCACGTCTGGATTACCAAGTATCACTACGTGCCGGTTATCGCCGTGGGAATTATCCTGTTCGCTCTCGGGGGGCTTCCATTCGTCCTTTGGGGCGTATTTCTCCGAACGGTGGTTGTTCTGCATAGCACTTGGTTGATCAATTCCGGGACTCACACTTGGGGATCGCGGCGGTTTACCACGCGCGACCTTTCCACGAATAACTTTTGGATTGCCCTCATCAGCTTCGGCGAGGGCTGGCACAACAATCATCACGCTCATCCGGTTTCTGCCCGCCACGGCCTAAAATGGTATGAATTCGACCTGAACTGGTACGGCATTTGGGCCTTCAAAAAGCTTGGCTTGGCGCGGCATGTTTATCAGCTAAGACTTTCGGAACTGGAAGAGCATGAGCGCGAGAAGTTGGCTGCGATTGCTCAGCCGGAACTCATAGCTCAGTAGAGCAGATCGCGCTCTCCGGTCTTGCCTGCTCGTTTCCTAGCCTAAGTCAATTCTGCCGCGCTAGAATCGCGGTATGCGCATATCCCGGCGCGGGAAAATAGTCTTCGTTCTTACTTTGACAGTTCTTCTGGCTGCGGCCGCTGTGGCTGTGGGTTTTGGCTGGATCATCCTCAATTGGCAACAAGAAGTTAGGGTCTTCCTCGGGATCATCTTTTTCGGAGCGATTGTTGCCGGACTAATCCTGAACACCAGTTTTCTGGTCCGCGAAATACGCCGTAACGAGCAGCATGACAGCTTCATCAATGCAGTCACCCACGAGTTAAAAACTCCAATTGCCTCCATCCGCCTCCATCTGCAAACTTTGGAACGCAGAAAACTTGACGATTCGCAGCGCCAGACCTTCTATCGCCTGATGCTTGAAGACACCGACCGCTTAATGAACACGGTCGAGCAGGTGCTCAAGGCTGGCAGGGCGGGCGCGCGCAAAGGAGAGCATATCGTCGTTGATTTTGGGCAGCTAGTAGAGCAGTGCGTGGAAAACGTACGCACCAGCTATCACCTGCAGCCAGACTCGCTACGGTACGAGGCGGAACTCAACGGTTCGGGATCGCAGGTCCGCGGTGACCCAGGCGACCTTAGCACCGCGGTATTGAACATCTTAGATAATGCGGTGAAATATTCCGGCAACCGCGTCGATATTTCCGTGCGCCTGGAAGGGCAGCCGCAAAATGGCCTGGTTCTAAGAGTGCAGGATCGCGGAGTGGGCATTCCTCCGAACGAACTGAAGACCATTTTCAAACGTTTCTACCGCGTTCCTAACCGCGCCCTGCCCCAAGTGCGTGGAACTGGCCTGGGATTGTTCCTGGTTCGCACTATTGCAAAGCGGCACGGGGGGCGTGTTTCCGCGCAGAGCGCCGGCCAAGGCAATGGGTCCACCGTCATCCTCGAACTGCCGCGGAGCGTCGCATGAGCCGGGTCCTCATCGTTGAAGACGAAGCCCACTTGGCCACCGGGCTGCAATTCAATTTGCAGGAGGATGGACACTCTGCCGAAATTGCCAGTGACGGTGAACTTGCACTCGAAAGGCTGTTGGCAAGGCACGAGCAATTCGACGTTGTAGTGCTTGACATCATGCTCCCGGGCAAAAATGGTTTCGAGGTTGCCGCCGCGTTGCGCGAGGCAAAGAACTTTGTCCCGATTTTGATGCTGACCGCTAGGGGTAGAGCGGAAGACGTGCTGGAAGGCTTCGCGTGCGGCGCAGACGACTACATTGCCAAGCCGTTTGAACTTCCGATTCTTCTGGCCCGTCTCCAGGGGCTACTGCGTCGCACCGAATGGATGCGGCAGCCCGCGCGGGAGCCGCTTTCCGGCGAACCCGCAGCCGAGAATAATGAGGAAGAGTTGGACGAGTTCTCGTTTGGCAGCGGCACCATTGATTTCGTAAATCTCGAGCTCAGAGCCAAAGGGACAGTTACCCGGCTGACGGTCATGGAAGCTGAACTGCTTCGTCACTTGATTCGCAACCGCGGCCGAGTCGTTTCGCGTAAATCCATACTCGAACAAGTTTGGGGACTGCGAGAAGACACCGATACCCGCGCCATTGATAATTTCATTGTGCGTTTGCGCCGGTACATTGAAGAAAATCCGTCGCGTCCAAAGCATTTGCTCACGGTACGGGGAGTGGGCTACAGATTTGAATCTGATGCGGAAGGGGATGGTGTGGAAGGTTAATGCCTAGAAGCAGAAGATCCGGCAGCTAAGTCTCGCAGCACACCCAGGAACGCGGCAGTTGTCTCCTCATCCGAGAGTGCGTCGAGAGCGATCGTGGCAGCAAGGTTAGGTGAGTCGGGACGGAAGCGTACGCTTAGCAGGTTATGTCCCCGAGAGGTCATGAGCGTGTTCACGACTGGGGTAAGCTCGTGGGTCCACTCTGTGCGAGTCGTCAACACCACCGGGCCGGGACGCGAGATCGTCCAGTTCCGCTCGGGACTGGAAATTTCCTTTGGTTTCTGGGTCAGCCAGCGATGGCGCGAGATCTCGAGGTGAAAAGTCGGCGACTCGTCGAAATCCGCTTCGAAAGTCAGAGTCTCTCGCTGGCGGCGCCATGCGCAGAGGACCCATTGCAGAGGAACGTGACGAGGCAGTAACTTTATGGTAACTCGGGCATTCTCAAACCAATGCGTGGCAAAACTAAAATGCGCCTGCAGACGACTGGCGTTCAGCCATCTAGATTCTACGAGGCGGCCTCGCGTCGCACACGCAGCTTCTACCCATTGCAGAACCAAGGTTCCGCGCCGTCGGTTATAGCGGGAAAATAGCAGATACCAAAGCGCAACCAGGGCGGTTGCAACCAGTACCGCTTCAATGGCGATCGCCAGCACCACAAATCCTCAGATGCGAATGTTACGACTTAGGGGTGTAAGTCGGCAAGGATTTCCGTGTAGATTTTTTTAAGATTAATGCGGTCATGCAAGTCATTGAGGATGCGAAACTTGCAACGGGGCGTGTCGAAGGCGCCGGAGGAGGTTGGGTGCGATTCACAATCCGCGACTACCAGCCTGAGGACTTTACCAGGTTGTGGGAAATCGACCAGCTGTGTTTCGCACCGGGAATCTCGTATAGCCGATATGAACTTAGTTTCTATATTCGTCGGCGGAATACATTCACATTGATCGCCGAAACAGAGGATGCGGACGACGTGAGCCACAAGATCCGTGGCTTTGTAGTCGCGGAGGCAGGCCGTGATCATACAGGCCATGTCATTACCATTGATGTGCTTTCAGAAGCGCGCAAACAGGGCCTCGGATCGTTGCTCTTACAGAACGGGGAGAGGCGGATGCAGGCAGCCGGTTGTAACGTAGTTACGCTAGAAACCGCTGTGGATAATGCTGCTGCGGTAGCGTTTTACAAGCGACATAATTACGACGTCATTGAGACCATCCCGCGATATTACTCGAACGGTGTAGATGCATTGGTGCTCGAGAAGAATTTGCTTCAGGTGGGTGCTTCCGGATAACGTGCTCAGATGAAAGTTGCTATCCAGGGAGAGCCCGGGTCGTTCAGTCACGAGGCTGCGCGCAGAATGGTTCCGGGATGCGCCATCGTTCCCTGTGCGCGCTCAGTCGAGGTATTCGATCGATTGGAATCGGGCGCCGTTCCTGCCGCCGTGATTCCCATAGAGAATTCGCTGGCAGGATCGGTAACAGAGCACCTCGACCTATTGTTAGCGCGAGATGTTTTCATTCAACGCGATTTCCATCTGCGGATCATCCACAACTTGATCGCAGCGCGAGGCGTGAAAAAATCGGATTTGCATAGCGTTTTTTCTCATCCGGTTGCACTCGACCAGTGCCGCGATTTCTTCAGCAAAAATCCTCGCATTCAAGCGATGCCTTTCTATGACACGGCCGGAAGCGTAAAACACGTGGTCGAGACCGGAATGCGCGATGCGGCGGGGATCGCCAGCCGCCATGCGGCATCGGTTTACAAAGGCCGAATTCTGGCGGCGGGGATCGAGGACGATAAGCGAAACTTCACACGATTTTTTCTGCTGCGTCGAAAAAAACGTGTTCTTCCTCGATCGGACAAGACCTCAATCGCGTTTGGATTGAAGAATGTTCCGGGGGCTTTGCACAAGGCTCTGCGCGTATTTGCGGATCGAGATATCAGCTTGAGCAAAATCGAATCGCGGCCGATTCGAGGGCGTCCCTGGGAATATGTTTTTTACGCCGATTTCCTACGTGGCGACGATAAGTTGGCTCGCGGAGCGTTGCTGCAGTTAAGAGCGGTGGCGGACATGGTGAAGGTGTTGGGAATTTATCCAGGAGCCTAGCCGTGGAACATTTCGCTGATTCTCTAGCGCCCGATCCGAACCCGAAGCACTTTCGTCCAGTTCTCGTTAAAACCTTCGTTTTTCACAAACCTACCGGGACAGGATTAGAATCCAAGTGCTTCGGCGGACTCGTTCAACTTGGCTGACCAAGTGACCGATGAATCCTCCATAGATTAAAGGCATCAAAAGTTGAGTACAACACACTCAAGTAGGAAAACTGCTGAAAACGGCGCGGCAATGTAGCCGCAGCGAGAGAAAAATGCCTCAAGAAAAAGCACTACCAGTATTACCGGTTAGGGACACGGTCCTGTTCCCCCATGCGGTGTTGCCGCTGACCGTAGGTCGCGAAAGTTCTGTCCAGCTGATTAATTCGCTTGGAGAGGACAAGACCATTATTGTCGTCGCTCAGCGCGAAGCGCGGGTAGACTCCCCGCAACCGACTGATCTATATACGGTTGGGAGTCTTGCGGTCGTCCACAAAGTCGTGAAGATGCCAAACCAGAGCCTGTTCGTTTTTGCGGAAGGCTTGGAGCGCGTCCGGCTGACCGAATTCACTCAACTCACGCCTTACATGATGGCGCGGGTCGATAGCGTGCCAGAAGCGGTTCCACCAAAGTCTTCTGAGGTCGAGGCACTGCAGCGCAACGTTCTCACTCTCTTCCAGCAGATCGTAGCCGGCTCTCCAACATTATCTGACGAGCTTTCGACGGTTGCGATGAATGTGGAAGAGCCAGGCAGACTAGTTGACTTCATCGCTTCGTCGCTGCCTTCGCTTTCAACAGCTGACAAGCAGGACACGCTCGAGACTACCGATGTTCGCGTGCGGCTGGAAAAAATTAATCAGCATCTGGCCAAAGAACTCGAAGTCCAGCAACTCCGCAACAAGATTCAGTCAGAGGTGCAGGACCGCGTCCAGCAAAGCCAGCGCGAATACTATTTGCGCGAGCAGATGAAGGCCATCCAGAAGGAATTGGGTGAACAGGACGAGGGCCAACGCGATACCGAAGAGCTTCGGCAGAAGATTGAATCGGCGGGAATGCCCGACGAAGTTAAGAAAGAAGCTCTCAAAGAACTTGGCCGCCTAGCACGCATGTCCCCGATGGCCGCGGATTACGGAGTCACGCGGAACTATGTGGAGTGGCTTGCCGTGCTGCCGTGGGCAAAGACGTCGGGTGGTGAAGTAGACATTCCCAAAGCAAAGGAAATTCTCGATACCGATCACTATGACTTGCAGAAGGTCAAAGATCGCATCCTCGATTACTTGTCGGTACGACGTTTGAAGCCTGCAATGAAAGGCCCGATTCTTTGTTTCGTCGGACCTCCTGGAGTAGGTAAGACTTCGCTCGGACGCTCCATTGCGCGTGCTTTAGGTCGTAAATTCGTCCGCATTTCGCTGGGCGGCGTGCACGACGAGGCCGAGATTCGAGGACACCGGCGCACGTACATCGGCGCGTTACCAGGGCAGATTATTCAAGGCATTCGCCGCGCGGAAACCAAAGATCCGGTCTTCATGCTCGACGAAATTGACAAAGTAGGACGCGACTTCCGCGGCGATCCCGGTTCGGCTTTGCTCGAAGCTCTCGATCCCGAGCAAAACTCGACGTTCCGCGACAACTATCTTGATGTGCCGTTCGATCTGTCAAAAGTTTTGTTTATCACGACAGCGAACATGCTCGATCCGGTAGCCGAACCGTTGCGCGACCGTATGGAGATCATCGAGCTGCAGGGTTATACCGAAGAAGAAAAGGTCCACATCGCTTTCCAATATCTGGTTCCGCGGCAGATTGAAGAAAACGGCATTACGGCCGAGCAGATCGAATTCCCACAAGAATCGATGGGACACCTCATCCGCCATTACACGCGCGAAGCTGGAGTTCGCAACCTGGAGCGCAATATCGGAACGATTTGCCGGAAGCAAGCGCGGCGCTTAGCTGAGGGCAAAACCGAGAAGCTGGTTGTTACTCAGGAAGTCATTCAAGAATTCCTCGGCGGCATCAAAGTCCGCAGTGAAGGCGAGATTGCTGAGCGCACGAAGCGCTCCGGTGTTGCTGTCGGTTTGGCGTGGACTCCAACTGGCGGCGATGTGTTGTTCGTCGAGGCCAACGTAATGAAAGGCAAAGGTGGATTTACAATGACCGGCCAAATTGGCCAGGTCATGCAGGAGTCCATGCAAGCCGCTCTTACGTGGGTAAGATCGAATGCCGTTCAGCTTGGGATCGGAGAGAGTTTCTTTGCCGATCATGACATCCACATCCACGTTCCAGCGGGAGCGATTCCGAAAGATGGTCCATCCGCAGGTGTAACCATGACGACTGCGCTGGTTTCTCTCCTAAAAGACCGTCCGGTGCGGCCTCTTACAGCTATGACTGGCGAGATAACTCTGAGCGGAAATGTCCTTCCAGTAGGAGGAATCAAGGAAAAAGTGCTGGCGGCAAAACGCGCCGGAGTGCAAGACGTCATTCTGCCCGCGGAAAACAAAATGAATGTGGACGAAGACCTGACTCCCGAGCAACTCGAGAATCTAAACGTTCACTACGTGAAGACGATTCAGGAAGTGCTTGACCTCGCGCTCCCCAGCTCGAGTCGTGACGAGCAACATGACGCCGAGGAGCGCGAGAAGATCCTGGCCGAACAGCCGGTTAGCTGACACTGCTCGAAATCGCACGGCCACCTACCTTTGTAAGCCCGTAATTACCCTAGTAATCTAATGTCTTTTCTCGAGTGCTGGCTAACTAGTCTCACACAGAAAGTCCGTGCTGTGAGGCGGAGGTCAGCAAAAACTCCGATCATCAAGGGGACACGGCGACATGTGGGAAAGATGCCACATCCGCTATGGCAAAAAATATCCTCCTTGTGGATGATTCCACCACTACTCGGCTGCTGTGTCGCTCGATCGTAGCCCGCAATACGGAATATGCCGTAGTGTGTGCACAGGATGGCGAACAGGCACTCAAGATGGCCGGTTCGGAAAAACCAGACCTGATCCTCATGGATGTCATGATGCCCGGAATGACCGGGCTGGAAGTGTGCGAGCGCCTCCGGAGACAGAGGGTGACCTCCTCCGTACCGATCGTGCTCCTGACTCTCCGGATCGCAGACGAATCGGTACAAGGAGGGCTTTGCCTGCGGGTGCACAGCTTACTTGAAAAAGCCAGTGCAGGAAACCGAGCTGTTGCAGATGCTGCGCACCTATCTCGACTGAGGATTCTTCGGCAATGCCCCTTGAACCAATTCGGAGTCGAAGGCTCAGGAACGTCCTCCTTGGCGCAACGGGCGCCCTTTGGGTTGTTGGTCTGGGAGTTGGCTTAAAGGCCACACTCAACTACGAAACCGCGCCCGCAGCAGCAGGTTCGGCACCGCATCTGTGGCCGGCGAAAAGTTCGATTCGGCGCATTCCGGGGCTTCCCACGATTGTGGTGATGGCTCATCCGCACTGCCCCTGCACTCGGGCGACGATAGGAGAATTGGCCCTATTAATGGCGAGACTTCAGAACCGGGTGGCCGCGACGGTAGTTTTTGTGCGTCCGAATGGAGTCCCAGAAAAATGGGAAGTAACGGATCTTTGGCACGATGCCGAGCAAATCCCTGGAGTCACCGCGATGAATGATCCCGGAGGCAAAGAAGCCGCATTGTTCGGCGCGCTGGCTTCGGGCCAAACCATGCTGTACGACGCGAAGGGCAACTTACGCTTTAGCGGCGGCATTACGGCCTCCCGCGGCCACTCGGGAGACAACCCAGGAAGGGGCACCATTTTCGA
>WNFY01021437.1_pt1 | contig 10208 bp, 9 predicted proteins | sample 5400091 | NCBI WGS metagenome assembly WNFY01 (sample SAMN13153364, study PRJNA577476) | soil metagenome | isolation source: 60 cm soil or saprolite under grassland replicate 1 | place: USA:California | collected 2016-06-15
CTGCACCACGAGGTATCTGGAATAAGCCTGAAGAGGCATTGCAATGGTATGTTCGCACGGGCTGGCAGGTTGAACAGGCCGGAGAGGAAATCATGCGCCACCTCAAGCGGGCCACAACCGAACTGGTGGACTTGATTACTCCGTTGCGCAACGCCTATCACAGTCGCTGGGAAGAATATATGATCCGCTGGTCCGATCTCTGGACCAAAGCAGGATGCCCTGTCCCCGATGTCAGAAGTCAGGGAGAATGGTTACAGGAGCAGCTCAAAGGCAATCGTCCCACGGCGGTCCTCGTCATCGACGCACTACGCTACGACATTGGCATGGCCTTAAAAGAAAGCATCAACGAGCGCGAAGGAGCCGAGCGAGCGCAGATAGCACACGCGCGTACCGCACTCCCCGCGATCACAGCGTTAGGTATGGGCATGGCGCTCCCGGTCAACGAAAAGGATCTGCATGCAGATATCGTCAACGGGAAATGGCAGCTCTATCATAAAGACTCTTCCTTGAACCTATCGTTAGCAGAGGACAGGCGCGAATGGCTCAAGACCCAGGCGAAAGTAGCACCCGAAGCGCTACTGACCGTCGAAGATATTGAGAAAGGGAACATACCAGAACCACACGGCAAGCTCAACCGCCTCTTCATCTTCGACAGTCTCATAGACAAGCTCGGCCATGACGAAGAATTAGAGCCACTTGGCACCAGAGAGGTTCGAGAGCGTTATCTACGCGCCATCGAGCATCTGCAAGAAAAGCATTGGCAGCGGGTCGTCATCGTCACCGATCACGGCTTCATCCACTGGTCAGGGACGGCAAGCGAACAACGTGTCTCTCCACCGCTCCCTGAACCAGCCTACACCTCAAGGCGTGCCCTCGCTTATCCGGCAGAGGCAACATTTGAAGGACCACAGGGGTTGGCCCTCGGTGGAAAGTGGCGCATCGCCGTCACCAGTGGAGCGGCCTGCTTCCGCACTTACGGAGGCTTAGGCTTCTTTCATGGTGGAGCATCGCTACAGGAGTGGATCGTTCCCTGCATCAAAATCGAATGGCCTGGAAAAGCCAAACCTCTGGATATCATTATTCAGCCAATCAGCCAGATACTCAGCCAGCGCCCAAAAATTGTGTTAGAGGTCAGACGTGAAAATCTCTTTGGCAACGAAGAGGCCCTTGCGCGGCAGGTAGAAGTACGGATACGAGAAAACCGCCAAAACACCATCATCTTCCGTTCGCAGCCCAAAATGATCACGCCCATGCAAGAAGAGGTGCCAATCATGCTAGAACTGGCCGAAGATGTCGAGGCAGAGCGCAACACACCGCTAACGATAGAAGTGCGCGACACACGCACCGACCAGACCATCGCCACCGCCACAACCGTTCTTATGGTAACTATTGAGAATTGGTAATAGAGGGTTATCCTACACAAGGAATATGGAGGGGGTAGAAGCAACATGCTACAATGGAGTAGACATCATCAGGAGAAACACACCTATGACCATTGGAAAAGCGCCATTTGAACCCGATCAGCTCGACAAGCATCTCTTCGCAGCCTTTCCTGGGCTCGTGATACGCAAAGATTTAACGCAAGAGATCAGAGGAACAAGCAAGGCACCATCGTACGTGATCGAGTTCATGCTAGGGAAATACTGTGCCAACTTATTTGACAACGTTGAGGTACGCGAGGGGCTACGTTACGTGCATGAAGAAGTAGCCAGGTACATTCCGCGCGGAGACGAGACCGAGATTATCAAGGCATCAATTCGCGAACGCTCACCGCATCGTCTCATCGATATGGTCAGGGTCGAGTTGGATCAGAGCCTCAAAGAGGGCGTGTACTGGGCAAGCTTGCTTTCAGCAAATATTCATAAGGTCAACATCTCATCGCAGATCGTCACGAAATACGAACGTTTATTGATGGCAGGAGTCTGGAGCAAAGTTGTTCTCCATTATGACGACGAGATCCGTTATGGGAAAAAAACCTATCCATTTGTCATTTCGCGGCTCGATCCTATTCAGGTTAGCCATGTGGATCTGGAAGAGTACAAAGCCGGGCGCGAAAAGTTCACCAGGGACCAATGGATCGACACGCTTATTCGCACGATGGGATATGAACCGGCGCATCCACGTATCACCCCGCGTGTCAAATTACTTTATCTCGTGCGCATGATTCCGCTGGTAGAAAGCAACTATCACCTGATCGAACTGGGGCCACGCCAGACGGGAAAATCCTTTTGCTTCACCGAATTCAGTCCCTATGGAACATTGCTGGCAGGAGGAGCAGTCACCATCCCCAGGCTCTTCGTCAGCAACACTAATCCACCGCAACCAGGACTGATAACGCAGCGCGATGTGATCGGTTTTGACGAGATCGCGGGCAGTAGTTTCAATGCCGACGACGACAAAAACCTGTACAAGAATTACATGGAGAGCGGACAGATCAATCGTGGCACCATTACCGTCATCGGTGATGCTGGTTTTGTCTTTAACGGCAACATTGAATTCGACCCTCGTACGGGCATGTTAGCCGAACATCTATTTAAACCATTACCACCCACAGTGAGTGACGACACCGCCTTTCACGATCGTTGGGCGGCATATCTCCCTGGCTGGGAACTGCCGAAGCTCACTCCCGATATGTTCACGCCCCATGTTGGTTTCATCCTGGACTATACCAGTGAGATGTTCCATCGTGAGTTGCGCCGTATCAACAGCTACGGCACACTCTGGGAGCGTTGGTTTGAAGCCCCGCTCGGTCAATGGAGTGCTCGTGACCTGCGTAGCATCAACCGCACCTTCTCAGGCATGACGAAACTAATTTTTCCGTCTGGCATTATGGAGAAGGAAGACGCCAGGATGCTATTGGACCTGGCGATAGAGTTGCGGCTGCGTGTTCTCATGCAGCTTCATGCCATGAGTAGTCAGGAGTTTCATACTACAGAATTATCCTATATTGATCGGGAGAGTGGGGAGGTAAAGACGATAAGGATTGTTGGAGAGGGTGACAGGACGGGGGAGGCATTTTGAGGGGGATTTTGCTTATTGTTCATACTCTACTGCACCTAAAGATTTGAGAGTGGCTTTTTGGGTTTCTGTCAATCCCTTTGCATGCGCAATGTTCATCCGTTCGTAAGGTCTGTCGCTTCTCAATGTTTGTATGCAGGTACCAGCTTGCCAATCCCAGAGATTGATTGTTCCATCATAACTGCCACTGGCCAGGGTTTTCCCATTAGGACTGAAGGCTACCGAGTTGACCCAGCGGCTGTGACCTTGCATAGTGGAGAGGCACTTCCCACTGCTCACCTCCCACAACCGCACCGTCTGATCCCCACTGCCACTGGCCAGGGTTTTTCCGTCTGGACTGAAGGCTACTGACCTGACCATGTCGAAATGACCTTGCAGGATAGTGAGGCACTTCCCACTGCTCACCTCCCACAACCGCGCCGTTCGGTCATAGCTTCCACTGGCCAGGGTCTTCCCGTCTGGACTGAAGGCTACCGACCTGACTCTATCAGTATGGCCTTCTAGGATGGCGAGGCACTTCCCACTGCTCACCTCCCACAACCGCACCGTCTGGTCATTACTGCCACTGGCCAGGATCTTCCCATCAGGACTGAAGGCTACCGTGTTAACTACACTAGTACAGCCTTTCAGAATGGTGAGGCGCTGACTACTGCTCACCTCCCACAGGTATACCATCTGGTCACTACTGCCACTAGCAAGAGTCTTCCCGTCTGGACTAAAAGCCACCGAGTAGACCGCGTCGGTATGGCCTTGCAGGACAGAGAGGCACTTCCCACTGCTCACCTCCCACAACCGCACCGTCTGGTCATTACTGCCACTGGCCAGGATCTTCCCATCAGGACTGAAGGCTACTGACCTGACCCAATCAGTGTGCCCTTGAACAGTTGAGAGTGGGAGACCACTTACACGCCAGAAACGGATCTCACCCGTCGCTGTTCCCGCTGCCAGCAGATCTTCATGTGAGCTAAAGGCCACAGAAAGAATACTTCCGAAGGTATCAGTAAATATCGATGTTCCAAGATCAGCTCGCGCAAAATTGACCTCTGGAAGGGCGGCCCCTTGGAGATAGGCTTGCTTTACCACCAGGTGTGAGAAATCGTAGCCGCGCAGCGTACACCCCATCTGAAGTAACAGATTCAGTACGTTGCCCGCTGCATAACTGGTATGATGATCGTGTTGTGCGCGTAGAGTTGCAAGAATACTCTGGAATCGCTGCTCAAGAGCCCCTTTTTGGAAGCTGACCAGGAGCCGTTGCAGAAGCGGTTGCACAATGAGGCGACGTTGACTCTCCCGAATATAATCTTTGGCCTGTGCCTTCAGCAAGGCATGTTGCTCAAAAAGCTCCAACCGTTCCATCTTGATCTCATCACATACCTGATTCACGAAGCGATCAGTCAAATATTCCATAATGACCGGGTGCAAAGTGACACCGGCAGCACTCGTTTCGATCAGTTGTCGCCTCTGTAGGGAACTCACTGCTTCCTGAAGCTCCCCTTTCGGCATAAAATGAATGATATCCTCTTGCAAAGTGGAGAGCGTAATGGACTCGCGCTCAAGAGCTAACCAGTAAACGATCTCTTCTTCTTGTGCTGATAGCCGCTTGATCTGTTGCTCTAAGACATCACGCACATTACGAAAGAATAGCTCACCGTCCCTGAGAAAAGCCGTGATCGTGCCACCAAAGACCTCGCGAATCTCCTGTGCTACCAGCTTCAATGCCAGTGGATTTCCCCCATAGTGAGTGAAAAGCACGTCCCAATCGTCTTGGGTACCTTGTAAGCCTTTGTCTTTGAGGATGTCCTGCCCATCAGCTGGTTTCAGTCCTCCCAGTTGGAAGGATCTGGTAGCCGCAGCCTCTCCTTCCAACAGTGCCACTTCTGGTGGCTTTTCTCGACTGGTAATAAGCAAGCAACTCTGATGTTTGCTTTCGCCGATGCGCTGGATCAGTCTGACGGTCCACTTCTCCTGGCATGGCTGTGTTAGGTTGAAGAGAGAAAAACTGGATGTACTCCTGCAATATACCCTCTAGTCCTACAACCGTAGTTAGCTTCCAATCGTAGATACTGATGAAGAGCAAAATCATCACATGGAGAACGATTGGGAGGAAGCAGATGACCATCGAGGAATTGGAGCAGTGGCAAGAAGCATTTGAACAGTTTCACGCGCGGTTTGCCGACCTGTTTGAGCGGAGCGAGTCGCGTGAGCAAGCCAGGAAATACCTGCGAGGATTACTAGCCAACGCCTCGCGCAAGAACAGTTGGCAGTTGGCCGAAGTGGTGGGGGAGCAATGGTGCGGGGCGGTCGGCAAACTGGACAACTGCCAAGTGGCCACGGTCTTGAGTTATGCCACCAAACAAGCCCATGTGTTTCTGGATCGAGAGCTGTACCTGCCGGAAGAGTGGGCTTGGAATAAGCAGCGACGGGCAGAAGCGAGGGTGCCAGAAGCGGTGCGGTTTGAAACCAAGCCGGAGCAAGCTCTCGCGATGTTAGAGCGTGCCTGGGCACAAGGCGTGCCGATGCGTTGGGTCACAGGTGACGAAGTCTATGGTGACTCACCCCGACTGCGCGAAACCATCCAGGCGCATGGACGTTTCTACGTGCTGGCCGTCTCGGCCACCACCCGGGTGTGGACCGAGCGACCCGAGGTGCAAGAACCAGAGGAAGACACAGGAGGGCGACCACGGCGCGCGCCTCGGCTGGCGTCAGGCGCGCCTTTGGCGCTGATGAGTCCAGGGGCACCTGAATAGATACCCTTTATGATATTATCATAGTAGTGGTGTAGCGCAGGCGCATAGGAGGAGTTTGGAATGACACTAGACGTGGAGAGAACAATGAACATCACTCCCGCAGATTGGGTACCGGGGCCGGGACAGGGCAACTGGACCTACGATCTTTACGCGGCTCTTCCTGAAGATGGGAAGCGCTACGAGATTGTCGATGGAGTGCTGTATATGAGTCCTTCCCCCGGTTATGCACATCAGGATGCCATTTTCTGGTTCTCTAGTTACCTGGGTCCCCGCATTAGAATGGCCGGATTGGGACGGGTATGTCTTGCACCTTTAGATGTGGAACTGGCACCAGATACCGTTGTCCAGCCTGATGTAATGGTTGTACTAAACGCAAGGCTTGACAGGATAACATCCTCGCGCATCAAGGGTGCGCCTGATCTGGTGGTCGAGGTACTCTCACCGGCGACGGAGAAATACGATCGAAACGAGAAGCGCGCTGCTTACGAGCGCGCAGGTGTGACTGAATACTGGCTTGCTGATCCAGTAGCACGCACGATTGAAGTGTTGTTCCTGGAAGGGGCAGCGTATCAATTGGCGGGCATCTTTGCCGGGCAGGACTCACTATTGTCGAAAGTGGTGCCAACGATTGCGGAGGTACGTGTAGAACAGTTCTTTGCTTAATACTTGTAGACGTTTAAATGATAATTGTGTAGTAGCGATGGCGCATAGGTGGAGGAGTTGGGATGACTTTAGACGTGGAGAGAACAATGAACATCACTCCCGCAGATTGGGTACCAGGGCCGGGACAGGGCAACTGGACCTACGATCTTTATGCAGCTCTTCCTGAAGATGGGAAGCGCTACGAGATTGTCGATGGAGTGCTATTGGATATGACACCCGCACCTGGTATTCCGCATCAAAAAGCTGTACTGCGATTAGCCAGACGATTGGAAGAGCATATCGAGGACGTTGGCCTGGGGCAGGTATTTATAGCGCCTGTCGATGTTGAGCTGTCTCCCAAATTGGTGTTTGAGCCCGATATCGTCGTTGTTTTGAACGCGGGCCTCAACAAAGTGCAAGAGACGCACATTGTGGGTGCGCCCGACCTGGTGGTCGAGGTCGCATCGCCGAGCACAAAGAGGTACGATCGCACGGTTAAACGAGAGGCTTACGCGCAGGCAGGTATTCAAGAGTATTGGTTCGTGGACCCGCTTGCCCGTACGATAGAAGTCCTCTTCTTAGAAGAGGGAACATATCGGTCCTCCGGTCTTCTTAGCGGACAGGACAGGCTTGTTTCGAGGGTTGTGCCAACCATAGAAGATGTTCGTGTAGAGCAGTGTTTCGGTCAGTCTTTCGAAGCGAGATAACGCGCTCGTTGTTATATAGTAGCAGAAGGTACATTCGAAGATCGTACCAACGATTGCGGAGGTGCATGTAGAACAGTTCTTTGCTTAATACCTGTAGACATAACTATTCAGGTCGGAAAGAGGGATCTGAATAGTTCCGATGGAATTTTATCTTGCTTATGCTAGAAATGAAATATGATTGATTCTAAATCGCGATTTGAGAATGAATATTGATTGAGAGTTACTAAGTGCATTATAGAACGTTTGAATTGATGAAAGTCGTTGAATGTTTGCTTAAACTGTGAGAAAGAAGATCTCATGCAACTTTTGTAGCCTCAGAGATTTTATAGTTCCCCTCCCCCGTGTTTTACATAATTAGCGTGCGATTATGTAAAAATTCCCAGATTATGCAAGTTTAAATTTGCCCAGGTAAGGCTGCATTCCTTTTGTGGATGATGTAACCCTCAATACTCTAAATATGCTTTTAGCTGCAAAGCTATGTGCAGGAGGCATTTTGATAGAAGCTGTCGTAGAAAAAGTAACAAATGTTACACTAGATAAAGAACTGCCTATATTCGGATCTGAAGTAGAGATCGACCGTCGCCTGGGAAAGTGGCGCATGCAACGAGAAGCGCAACGGTTGCTTCCTGACGAGAGGGTTGCATTTTGTATGCGGCGTATGAAGGCGACATCAGTGGACGTAATGTATTCTCCAGCCTTTAAATCGGCGCATTACGATGGATTGATGGTCTGTGGTTCAGTATGGGTCTGCCCGCTGTGTGCCGCTAAGATATCCGAACGTCGTCGTGTGGAGTTAGAGCAAGCAATAGCGTCGTGGATTGCTCGCGGTGGAGCAGTATACCTGGCGACTTATACAATTGCTCACAAGCATTATGATGATTTACCTTCGCTCTTACAATCATTTCTAACTGCCCGCAAAAAGGCCAGGCAAGGGCGAGCGGCACAAAATATTCGGAAACAATTTGGTATCGTTGGGACAGTCAGTGTACGAGAGGTTACATGGTCAAAGCAGAACGGCTGGCATCCTCACTGTCATGAGTTAGTATTCTGTTCCTCGGAAATTGTACTTGAGGAGTACGACCAGGTTGTCCGTGAACAGTGGAGAAAAAGCGTAGAGCGTGAGGGTTTGAGCATGAACGAGCACGGCTTTAAGCTAGATCGCACTTACGGTGCCGTTGGTGATTATATTGCCAAGTTTGGTCGAGAGCCAGTACGGACTTCCTGGAGTCCCGCAAGCGAGCTTACAAAAGGCCATCTGAAGCATGGACGCGACGAAGAGCACCTGACTCCATTTGCCATGCTTCATCTTATCGCCCAGGGACGTAGTGAATTGAAACCTGTCTTCAAGCAGTATGCACAATGTTTCAAGGGGAAACATCAGTTAGTATGGTCATCCGGGCTACGAGCATTACTTCTGAATCAAGTAGAAGAGAAGCCAGATGCGGAGCTAGCCCAGGAGCCAGAGCAAGAAGAGAAAGTACTTTTAGGGCGGCTTGATCGTGAACAGTGGAAGGTTGTGCTTGTTCACGAAGCAAGGGGAAAACTATTATAGGTCGCTCGCTCCGGTGATTGGGAAAAAGTGCAAGCGTTTTTAGGTAGTATTGATGCTACGAGTATAGGCTTTCCCATCTTGGTTACGATACCAGGTTGGTTTCCACATCTGCAACAGGGGGGCGAGTTGCGGCGAAGGATGTTAACAACAAGATCGATACAGGCAGCAGTTCCGTCATGTTGATCCATAAGGTGGACCGCCATCGCCAGAATTGCTTGGATGTGATGTAGGATGTTCATAAGCATGATAGTTCCTTTCCTGATGCTGTTTGATGATGGTAAATGAGCTGCTTGAGAGGGAGTGGTGCTCCCCCTTTCGCTAAGACACTGAGGATTTGGGATGTTGGCGCTCCGAAGAGGTGCTGAGGGTAGGGTGCCAACCGTCCGTTCTTTGCACTTTGAGCAACCACCGGTGGGAGAGTGGTGCTTGTCCTTTCGCTTGAAAGGGAGGGCCGGGATGTTGGAACCTCGAAGATCCTCACTTTCTACCGGGTGTCCCCGTCCGTTCTTTTTTGCTGGGGACCACAGACGCGCATGGTTCAGTGCACATCTGTGGTCCTCATACCCAGTTGGTAGTAGGACTGCTAGCGCCTTTTTCGTTTGCTGGCCCGCCTACGAGAACTCTTGTGCCTGGGCTTTTTCTGGGTACTGGCGTGAGAAAAGTTTCTGAGGTTATATTTATGTGATCTGTATGATGTATAGTGATGAGATGAAAAGACAAGTAGGTATGGAGAGAACAATGAACATCACTCCCGCAGATTGGGTGCCGGGGCCGGGGCAGGGCAATTGGACCTACGATCTTTATGCAGCTCTTCCTGAGGATGGGAAGCGCTACGAGATTGTCGATGGAGTGCTGTATATGAGTCCTTCCCCCAGTGATTTTCACCAGAAAATCTGCTTGCTGTTTGCGCATTACCTGTTAACCCATATCATGTTTGCAGGTCTGGGACAGGTACGCCCGGCTCCATTTGATGTGGAACTGGCAGTGGATACTGTCGTTCAGCCTGACGCGATCGTGGTGCTGAATGAGCACCTTGACAGAATGAAGGCGTCGCGCATAGTGGGTGCGCCTGACCTGGTGGTTGAAGTACTTTCGCCTGCCACTGCTGTATATGACCGTAATACTAAAAAGAGCGTCTATGCACACGCGAATGTGACTGAATACTGGCTTGCTGATCCGGCGACACGCACGATAGAAGTCCTGTTACTTGAGGGAGAAGCCTATCAATCGGCAGGCGTCTTTAAGGGATGGGATACATTGCCTTCAAAGATCGTACCGACGATTGCGGAGGTACGCGTGGAGCAGTTCTTTAACGAAAGGATCTGACCAGACGACCGCTGTAGGGGCGCGGTTCACAAGCCCGTGGCGCTCCACAGGTCGACGTACGGGCTTGTGAACCGCCACGGGCTTGTGAACCGCGCCCCCATAGACATTAAGTTAAGAAAGGATGAGTTTAAAAAAGAGGGATGGACACCAAGGGCCTCAATCTGACATCATACAAAAAAACGCTTCTGAAGTCTGATGAAAGAAGGAGACCCTATG
>WNFY01041790.1_pt1 | contig 10206 bp, 10 predicted proteins | sample 5400091 | NCBI WGS metagenome assembly WNFY01 (sample SAMN13153364, study PRJNA577476) | soil metagenome | isolation source: 60 cm soil or saprolite under grassland replicate 1 | place: USA:California | collected 2016-06-15
GCCTTCGAGCAAGTGTTTCGCCCGGTTCGCGTCGGCCTCCGAGGTGGCCGGGTTCTCTCCGATCACATACAGGGCTGTGAGGTCGCCCCGTCCCATGGCCTCGAACATCAGGGACAGGTGCCAGCCGTACTTCGGGGGGATGGTGCAGCCCCACGCCCTCTCGAACCTCGCGCGGGCCTCCGGCATCGTCTGGATGTCCTGGAAGCCGGGAAGCTTGTTGGGGATGGCGCCCATGTCGCCGCCGCCCTGGACGTTGTTCTGGCCCCGAAGTGGGTTCAGGCCGGAGCCGTACCGCCCCACGTGCCCGCAGAGCAGCCCGAGGTTGATGAGTGCGAGCACGTTGTCGACGGCGTTGTGGTGCTCGGTGATGCCGAGCGTCCAGCAGATCTCGGCCCGGTCGGCCCGAGCGTACGCGTGCGCGAACTCGCCGATGACCTCCGCCGGCACCCCGGTGGCGCGTTCGCCCTCCTCGAGTGTCCAGGGCTCGACCGAAGCGGCGTAGTCGTCGAACCCGGAGGTTCCGATCCGGATGAACGTCGGGTCGTGGAGTCCGGCGTGGATGATCTCGCGAGCCATCGTGTTCGACAGCGCGATATCGGAACCGACGTCGATGCCGAGCCACACGTCGGCCCACTCGGCCGAGCTGGTCCGGCGGGGATCGACGACGTACAGCCTGGCCCCGTTCCGGATGCCCTTCAGGACGTGATGGAAGAAGATCGGATGCGTCTCCCGCGCATTCGACCCCCACAGCACGATGAGATCGGTGTTCTCGATCTCCTCGTACGAACTGGTCCCGCCCCCTGCTCCGAACACCGTGGCCAGACCGACCACGCTGGGAGCGTGTCAGGTGCGGTTGCAGCTGTCGATGTTGTTGCTGCCCAGGACCTGACGCATGAACTTCTGTGCGACGAAGTTCATCTCGTTCGTGGCCTTGGAGCAGCTGAACAGGCCGACCCCGTCGCCGCCGTTCCGCTCCCGCGCCGCACGCAGGCCTGCCGCTGCCCGGTCCAGGGCCTCGTCCCAGGTCGCCGCGCGAAGCGCACCGTTCTCGCGGACCAACGGCTCGGTGAGTCGGGTCCGGCCGTTCCCCATCGAGCTGGCCTCCTTCCTTCCGGACGCACTCGATTCTAGTCCGCGGCGTCAGACATCAGGTCAGGGCGATGCGCTCGGGATGCGAGTAGACGTTGAACCTGCCGTCGCGAACGAAGCCGACGACGGTCTGGCCCACGCGCGCTGCCAGGTCAACCGCGAGCGATGAGGGCGCCGAGACCGCCGCCACGACTGGGATCCCAGCGACGCCGGCCTTCTGCACGATCTCGAAGGAGGCTCGCCCCGAGACCAGGAGGATCCGCTCCGACAGCGGCAGGTCCCCGGCCAGGAAGGCCTCCCCGACGATCTTGTCCACTGCGTTGTGGCGGCCCACGTCCTCTCGGAGCGACAACAGCGTGCCGGTCGGGGCGAACAGCCCGGCCGCATGGAGCCCCCCGGTCTGCTCGAACACCTTCTGGGCCCGACGTAGCTCGCCCGGCAGGCCCTCGATCACCTCGCGGGCTACCTCCGGCCCCGGACCGACCGAGGCGCACTCGACCTCCACGTGGTCCAGGCTGGCCTTCCCACAGATCCCGCACGAGGAGTTGGCGTAGAAGTTTCGGGTCAGCGTGTCCGGGTCGAACGGGCGGGCCAGGTTCACCGTGACAACGTTGTAGTGCTGCTCATCCTGGTCCAGGTCCTCGCAGTAGCTCACCTTGCGGACGTCGTCGCGTGCCCGGATCAGTCCCTCGGTGAACAGGAATCCCACCGCGAGGTCGAAGTCGGCACCCGGGGTGCGCATGGTGACCGCGACCGACACGGGGTCCTGGCCCGGTCCCTGGGCCCTGATCTCCATGGGCTCCTCGGTGGCCAGGCGATCGGCCAGTTCGTGCGCCGCGCCGTCCCGGACGGCGAGCACCCTGGCCTGGGTGATATTCCGGCGCAGGGGGACGGGCTCGCCCACGGGATCCATTATGCGACTCCGGCGGCTCGAGCCGGTCGCGCAGTATCCTCACGTGGCGTTTGAACGACCGATCAATGGGAGGCCGTGGGACCGATGAAGAGTGGGCTCGAGATCGCGCAGCACGCCGTCCTGCGGCCCATCGCCGAGATCGCCGCCGCCGTGGGGATCGAGGACGGCGAGCTCGAGCCCTTCGGCCGCTATCGGGGGAAAGTCTCCCTCTCGGCGATGCAGCGGCTGTCCGGCCGGCCCGACGGGAAACTCGTGGTGACTACTGCCATCACCCCGACCAAGGCCGGCGAGGGAAAGACCACCACCTCCATCTCGCTCACCCAAGGGCTGGGGAAGATCGGCCAGAGCGTCGTGCTCTGCCTCCGGGAGCCATCGATGGGCCCGGTGTTCGGCATCAAGGGCGGCGGCACGGGCGGTGGGTACGCCCAGGTGGTGCCGATGGAGGACATCAACCTTCACTTCAACGGCGACTTCCACGCCGTCACCGCGGCGCACAACCTGCTCTGCGCTGCTCTCGATGCGTCGATCTACTTCGGGAACCCGCTCGGGATCGACCCGGGGACCATCACCTGGCCGAGGACCCTCGACGTGAACGATCGCGAGCTCCGTTACACGGTGGTCGGGCTCGGCGGGAAGGCGCACGGCGTTCCCCGCGAGAACTCCTTCGTGATCACCGCCGCGTCGGAGATCATGGCCGTGCTCGCGCTGGCGTCCGATCTCCAGGACCTCCGCACCCGACTCGGTCGCATCGTGGTCGGGGACACCGTCGAGGGCAAGCCGGTCACCGCCGAGGACCTCAAGGTGGCAGGGGCCATGGCGGTGGTGATGAAGGACGCCATCAAGCCCAACCTGGTGCAGACGCTGGAGGGGCAGCCGGTCCTCATCCACGCCGGGCCGTTCGGGAACGTGGCCCACGCCAACAACTCGATCGTCGAGGATCGGATCGCCCTCAAGCTCGCCGACTACGTCGTCACCGAGGGCGGGTTCGCCAGCGACCTCGGGTTCCAGAAGTTCGCCGACATCGTGTGCCGGTTTGGCGGCTTCGTCCCCAGCGCCGCCGTCCTGGTGGCCACCGTTCGGGCGCTCAAGTTCCATGGCGGCATGACCTTCGATGAGCTCGGCACCGAGGACTTGGATGCCCTTCGCCGCGGCTCGGAGAACCTGGCGGCCCACATCGACATCGTGAAGGCGTACGGCCTGCCGTGCGTCGTCGCCATCAACCGGTTCCCCACCGACACCGACGGAGAGGTGGCCCTCGTCGACGATCTGGCCACCCATGTGGGCGCGGAGCGGGTCGTGGTGAACGACGGGTTCGCCCGAGGAGGCGAGGGTGCCGTCGACTTGGCCCGGGCCGTCGTGGAGGCGTGCGAGCGGCCGAGCGCCTTCTCCCAGCTGACCCCGCCGGGCGCGGCGATCAAGGACCAGGTCGAGGCCATCGCCACGCGCCTCTACGGCGCCGACGGAGTGGACTACCTGCCGCAGGCCGAGAGGGACATCGTCCGCTTGGAGTCGCTGGGATTCGGGCAGTATCCCGTCTGCATGGCCAGGTTCCCTCGGCCGGCGCCGGTTTCGTCGTGGTGCTGTGCGGCGACATGCAACGGATGCCCGGGCTGGGCCGGACCCCGGCGTTCATGAACATCGACATCGACCGGGACGGCCGCACCCTCGGGCTGTACTAGCCGGCGAGCAGCGACCCCCCCTCCACCCGGATCCACGCGGCCCGGCTGACCACGTCGTTCCGGTCGAAGTCGAAGATCCCGCCCCCTTCGGGGGCTGCCTCCCAGAGCGCGCCGCACTCGGGACAGGTCCACAGGCTCTGGGCCTTGGGCTCCGTGTGCATGGGCGGGGCGCACGTGTGCAACGGCATGATCCGACCTCCCGGCTCGAAATCACACAGCTGTGATTTCGGAGAAGCCTATCGCACGGAAGGCCGATGAGAGCGAACAAGCCGGACGAGATCAGCTACGAGGCCGAGTCTTCTCCGTATCGTAGAGGGGAAGGACGTCGACGGTGGCCGGGACCGTCCCCTCCTCCACCGCCACTTCCACGGCGTTCCCCAGCTTCGCCTGGTCTGCTCGGAGCACGGCGATCCCGATCTTGCCGTACCGCGGGCTGTCCGTGGGGCTGGTGAGCACGCCCACGTCCTCGCCCTCCTTGGTCACCGCGGCGCCGTACTCGGGGAGCGCTCCGGCCTCGTATCGAAGGGTCACCAACCGGTTGGGTGGATTCTTCGCCGCGTCCTTGAGCGTGTCCCGGCCCAGCGGTTCCCCCGGCGCGTCGAGCTTGACGAAGGGGTCGAAGTTGAAGTCGAAGGGGGATCGCTGGTGCGCCTCGTAGTCGTAGTCCGTGACGATCAGACCGGCTTCGATGCGCAGGATCTCGATGGCGTCGGCCCCGAACGGCGTGATCCCCGCCTTGTTCACCACGACGTCCCACAGCTCCTCGGCATTCGCCGGGTCCGTGAGGAACAGCTCGTACCCGAGCTCGCCCCCGAAGCCCGTGCGGGAGAGGAACACGGGGACGCCACCCACCTGGACCGGCTCTGGGATGAAGCGGAAGTACCTGAGGCCGCTGATGTCGGTCTCGGTCAACTCCTGTACGACGTCTCGCGACCGTGGTCCGAGGACGCCGAGATGCGGCATGCGGGGGGCGATCCATTCGAACTCCACCCCCAGTCCCTTCAGCGCGTCACGGAAATACTCGTTGTGGTCCTTCCCGTTGGTCATGACCCAGGCGTGGTCCTCCGCCACTTTGAAGACCGTCCCGTCGTCGACCATCTGGCCGCCCTCGTCCAGGAACGCGCCGTACCGAACCTGTCCCACGGCGAGGCCGAGGATGTCGTTCGAATGGACCCGGCGGGCCGCCTTCAGCGCGTCCGGCCCTCGGAAGTCCCACTTGTTCAGCGGCGAGACATCCCACACGGCGACGTCGTCGCGCACGGCATCGTATTCCCCGTGCGGGACTTCATCCACCAGCTGGAGGGAGAAGCAGATGCCCACGGTGAGGGCATCCGGCCGCAGGGCCCCGAGAAATCGGTCGTAGAACCCCCGGCCGTATCCGACCCGGTGCCCGGAGCGGTCGAAGGCCAGACCCGGCACGATCACCACGTCGATCTCCTCTGGAGCGACCTTCTCCCCTCCCGCGGGCTCGAGCGCCCCGAACGATGAGGGCTTCACCACGTCACCGGAGCGGTACGCCACGGCCACGATGATCCGGCCCTCCACCCGAGGGAGCGCCACGCGCCGTCCATCGCGTTCCAGCCGCTCGATGATCGGGCGGGTGTCCACCTCCGAGCCGAAGGACGAGAACGCCACGACCGTCGTGGCGTTCTCGACGGCGGGAAGGGCCAACACGTTTCGGGTCACTTCGTCGCTCATCCGCTCACGTTCCCCGGGGGACAGGCCATCCCGGAGGGCTCGGGCTTCCCTCCGCAGCGCGCGCTTGCGCCGCTTCAGATCCGCCGAACTCACCTTCCGGGTCGGGCGTTCGGGAGGGCGTGCTCGGCGATCAGCTCGACCCGGTCCCGGGGACCGGCAGCCACCAGGACGACCCACGAGGCACCCGCGCCTTCCAGTCCGTCGAGCCACCGAGACAGGGAGCGGACGCTCCCGGACCACACGTTGGTCTCCAACAGGCCCTTCCTGACCCGCGCGTCGAGGAGCCGACTCGCATCGTCCTCGTCCTCGCCGACGAGGACGATGCCTGCCCACGTGGCCGCCACCTCCCGGCCCTCGGCGACGTCCCGCAGCAAGGTCGCCTTGCGGGCGAACTCCGGGATCGACATCCCCCAACCGTTCCACGCATCTGCCTCCCGTGCGGCGATGCGAACAACCTCGTCGGCGAAGCCACCGACCCAGACCGGAGGCCCTCCGGGCGTGCCTGGCGGAGGAAGCAGCGGCCCGCTCAACGGGGGGATGCGGGCGCCGCCGGGCCACGGGCTTCCCGCGAAGAGCGCCTTGACCGCGCGGACCGTCTCGACCAGGTGCTCGCGCCGTTCCCCTTTCTCCAGGTACGTCAGGCCATACGCCTGGTGCTCCGGCCTGTCGATGGGATCCCCGGTTCCGATACCGAGCACCATGCGCCCGCCGCTGATGTCGTCCACGCCGGCGGCAATCTTGGCCAAGAGCCCGGCGGGGCGGATGGAGGCCCTGGTCACCAGGGTGCCGATGGTGACCCGCTCCGTCACCGCCGCCACCGCGGACAGCGAGGCGAATGCCTCGAGCGAAGGCCGGTCGCTTTCCGCCCCCGGGGGGAAGAAGTGGTCGAAGGCGAAGACCCCGTCGTAGCCCAGGGCCTCCGCGCGCACGGCGAACGACACGACCCGTTCGGGATCCCCCGAGAACAACGGGAGGATCAGGCCGACGTTCACCACAAAGCGCCTCCCCTTCGCCGACCTCTCATGCCCCCAGCTCCTCGAGGGCCAGCGCCGCCGCGCCGACGGCACCTGCGTCGTTGCCAAGCTGCGCGGCGACGAGGGGAACCGCGGGCCGGTGCTCGTACCCCTCGACGGCATCAATGAACGCGGCCTCCGCAGGGCGGATCAGCAGTTCCCCCGCCTCCACCACCCCGCCCCCGATCACCACGATCTGCGGATCGATCACGTTCACCAGCCCGGCGATCCCCTCCCCGAGTCGCCTGCCGACCTGGGACAGGATCCGGATGGCCATGTCATCACCGGCCTTGGCCGCTCTGGTCACGGTCTCGCCGGTCACATGCATAGGGTCGTGGTCCGCGAGCTCGGCGATGAGCGACTGGGGACGGTCGGCGGCCGCCTCCCGTCCCAGGCGCCCGATCGCCTGTCCCGAGGCCACCTGCTCGAAGCATCCGCGGTTCCCGCACCCGCAGAGCGGCCCGTCGGGCTCGACGATGATGTGCCCGATCTCCGCGGCGAACCCGTGCGCTCCGCGGAACAGGCGGCGGCCCGCCACGATCCCTCCCCCGATCCCGGTCCCTACCGTCACGAGCAGCATGTGCGGCGCCCACGCCGATCGCCACCACCTGGGACTCGAGCAACCCCTTGGCAGCCTCGATCATCGCCGCGATGGTCGCCTCCGGGTCATCCGCGGGCGTGATCGAGCGGGAGCGGGACAGGATGGACCCGTCCCTGCCCACCCGGAGGGCCTCGATCTTCGTGCCCCCCACGTCGATGCCGAGCGCCTGGGCCGCCTCCGACACGTCCGCCCTCTCTAGAAGCGGAGCAGCGCGCCGATGCCGCCGTATGCGGCCAGCCCGTCGGGGTGCACGATCGTCTCCACGCGACACCCTTGCCGCACGGCCCGGGCCACCGCCTCCTCGACCACGTCGGCCACCGGCTCCATCGTCGAGCCACACGCCGGGCACCTCGTCCCCCGTTCGGTGAGCCGCCCGCAGGAGGGGCAGGAGAACCCCGGGGCCGACAGATCGAGGGCGACCATGATCTCCGCCACGCGCCCTTCGGCCACGGCCGCGAGCGTCCCCGGGAGGCCGGTCACGGCCTTTCCCCCGGAATCGGCTGCCGCTCGCAGGGCCTCCACCTTGGCGGCCTCCTTCGTTCGCTCCTGTTCCTCCTCCAGCTCCAGGCATCGTGCGGCCACCTCGTCCAGGGTCGCCGTCATCGCCAGGGTGAGGCCGGCCCGGACCCGCTCCCGAAGGTACGGATGCAGGTTGCGTTCGAGATCCAGACGAGCCTCCGCAGGGCCGGCCAGCACCAGGGAGTCGAACGGGTTCGTCTTCAGAAGCTGGAAGAGCGCGTCGGCCACTCGCCTCAGGTGTCGTAGGCGGTGATCGTCCACGTGACGTTGCATGCGCATCTGGGACCAGCCACCCTGGTCGTGCCGGCCGGGGACGTCGTCGATGACGTCGGTGACCTCCTCGACCCGTCCGAGCTCGGAGAGGAACACCCGGGCCTTCTCGTAGTCAACGAGGGCCAGGCACATCGGGCGGTAGGTCTCCAGCACCTGCTCCAGCGGAAGGACGTCGGCCGCCGACGCCACCGTCGCGCGATCTCGAACCGGCCGTGGGAGGCGGACCTCCTCCCACAATCCTGCTGCCTTGGCCGAGAACAACGCCAAACCTCGCGTGTCCCCCCGTTCGAACTCTTCGCGCACGAACCGGCCGATCGCTTCGAGGTCACCGAGGACCGAGCGCAGCGCATCCTTCGACAGCCCCTCGCCTTCTGCTTGGTCCCGACCCCGGCGCAAGAGGTTGTCCAAACGCACCTCATAGTCGGACTTGCGAGGGTACAGGCGCCCGTCGACCGTGAGGTAGAACGACGTGATGGGGATGCCGTCGGGGTTCCATTGCGCCAGCTTGCGCACCACGGAGTGGTCGACGCGGGTCATGCTCATGCGATCTCGATCCTCTCGAGCTTGGTCTCCGCACCGCCCGTGTCGGCGACCCGCGTGTCGATCAGGGTCTTCGCCGCGAGGAGGAACTCCCGGGCCGCGACGAGGAGGTGACCCACCGCTTCCGGGCTCGACCGGTCGACTGTTGCAAGAGCCAGACCGATGGGGCAGAACGTCACGGGGCACACGTGCTGGCCTTGCCCGTCCCGATCCTTCGGCGAGGCGGCTGCGCTTCCGCGTCTTCCGGGACGTCCATCAGACATTGGCTCTCCCCTTCCGGTCGTTCCGGGCGTCCCGCGAGGACCCCGGCTCGGGCTCCTTTGAGAACGCGATCTCCAGATGGTCGCCGACGAAGTTCGCCCCCCGTACCTCCAGGCGCTTGAGCGTCTGAGGCAGGATCAGGTTCCGCTTGTACGAGCCCACTCGGACGAACAGCTCGTCCCCCCGGCGGTGGATGTCCATGTCGTCACGGGAGACGAACGGCAGCCGCATGGTGAGGGAGTAGCCGTTCCCCCTGCGGCGAACCCTGATGGGATCGTCCCGGTACAGGATCTCGGTAACGTCGGTCTCCGCGTACACCTCTTGCGCCATGGCTTCCAACAACTCGACGCCGACCATCTCCCGATCGAACAGCCGGACGGTCAGGATGGGGACGGGAGCGAAGGACTCGCGCACCGTCTGCAGGTGCTCTGCCTGGATGTCCTTCCATTTGCCGAAGTAGGGGTCGGTGACATCGTCGGGGATGATGCGGTTCACGATCACCGCGTCGACGCGATATCCGAACAGCCCCAGATACGTGTACGTTCGCCTGGCCTCGGCGATGACCATCTTCTCGGGATTGACCACCAGCCGGACGGTCGACGTGCGTTCGTCGGTCAGGATCCGCCGCACCGCCTCCAGGTTGTGGTGCAGCCGCTCAATGGCACTGAAGAATTGATCGCCGGCGATGGGCAGCGTGGTGATCTTCGTCACGAGTGGGCGGACCGCCTTCACCACTCGGCGCTCCACCGGGAAGATCCGCTCGATGTACCAGTTCATCACCTCGGGCAGCGAGAGGAGGCGGAGCGTTTCGGCCGTCGGTGCGCAGTCCACCACCAGGAGGTCGTACCTGCCCTCGTCGACGTGGCGCTTGACGTCGATCAGGCTGAAGATCTCGTCCAGTCCGGGGATCACCGAGAGCTCCTCGGCCTGGATGGTCTCGACGCCGGCCCAGTTCATCAATTGGATGAAGTACTCCTGGATCTCCCGCCAGTTGGTTTCCAGCCGGGCCTGGGCGTCGATCTGCTCGGCCCACAGGCTCCGGGCGATCGGGGTGGCCTGGTCCACCACGTCGCGGTCGAAGGAGTCGGCGAGTGAATGCGCGGGGTCGGTACTCATGATCAACGTCCGGGCGCCGGCCCGAGCCGCCTTCACGGCGGTCGCGGCGGCAATGGTGGTCTTGCCCACGCCGCCCTTTCCCGTGAAGAGCAGGACTCGCATCTCCGGCTAGCTTAGCGAGTCCCGGAAACCAACCGGAGGCCGGCCGATGGTACTCGGGACGGTGTTCCGAGGCCCGGCGAAAGGTCGCCTACCCTAGCTCGACCCGGCGCTTCAGCCCCTCGAGCGCATTCTCGATCACGCGCTTGGCCCCCTGGGTCCTGACGAATCCCGGGAGCAGGACCCCGAGCTCGACGCTGAGCCGGTAGGTGACCTCGGTCTCCCGGTCGTCCAGCTCGTCCAGCAGATATTCCCCGCGGATGTTGCTGACGGCCCCCCGCGCCTCCTTCGTCACCCAGGAGACGCCGGCGTCGCCGGGCGCATAGCGGTAGGCGAGCGTGTACGACGCCCGTCCGAGGACCGGCACGTCGACCTCGAAGGCCACCTCCGTCCCCACCCCGCCGG
>WNFY01006740.1_pt1 | contig 10205 bp, 5 predicted proteins | sample 5400091 | NCBI WGS metagenome assembly WNFY01 (sample SAMN13153364, study PRJNA577476) | soil metagenome | isolation source: 60 cm soil or saprolite under grassland replicate 1 | place: USA:California | collected 2016-06-15
GTCGGCACCTCGGATGGTTTATAGTTGGTGCTTCGATTTTTGCATCAAATATCGGCTCCGAACATTTGGTTGGTTTGGCAGGTTCAGGAGCTACAGATGGTGTTGCGCTTGCACATTATGAATTACACGCCTGGTGTCTTTTAATTCTTGGTTGGGTGATGGCTCCTTTTTATATGCGATCCAAAGTATTTACAATGCCTGAGTTTTTGGAAAGACGTTTTACCCCCAAAGCGCGAACTGTTTTATCCATTATTTCACTGATAGCATATATCCTTACAAAAATAGCTGTTGGCATCTATGCCGGCGGTGTGGTATTCAGAGCTTTATTACCCGAAATACACTTCCTGGGAATGGATACATTTTGGATTGGCTCAATTTTGTTGATTGTTCTAACCGGTATATATACAATCATCGGGGGATTTAGAGCAGTTGCTTATACTGAAACACTTCAAACTTTCGTCAAAATAATCGGTGCAATTATGGTCACTTATTTCGGATTGAAAGCTCTTGGAGGATGGGATAAGTTAAAAGAAATATGTGGTGCCGAAATGTTCAATTTATGGAAACCGATTGTGCCACATGGTACAGAAGCAACCTGGGCCCCGGTAAATGAGACTGGAAGAATAGCCTGGTATTTTAATGATAAATATCCCTGGCCTGGTATGCTGCTTTGTGCTCCAATAATAGGTTTGTGGTATTGGTGTACGGACCAATATATTGTTCAACGCGTACTGGGTGCCCGTGATGAGAAGCAAGGCAGACGAGGTACCATTTTCGCAGGCTTTTTAAAACTTACCCCGGTTTTTCTTTTTATTATTCCGGGAATGATTTGTTTTGCGTTGGCAAAAAGTGGGCTAAATCCTTCCTTACATAGTGAACTGTTTGATGCGAGTGGACACTTGATTAGAGATAGAGCGCAAGCAGCTTTTCCGTTGCTTGTGATCCATGTGCTACCTATTGGCGTAAGAGGAATTGTGGTAGCTGGATTGCTGGCGGCACTAATGAGTGCTCTGGCCGGAGTATTCAACGCCTCGTCTTCACTATTTACAATGGATTTTTATTCACGATTCAGGCCTAAGGCCAGCCAGGCACAATTAGTTTGGGTAGGCCGTGCGGCAACTGTTGTAATGGTCATTATTGGGTTGCTTTGGATCCCGGTTATCCAGGGAGGACGGGGGCTCTATGATTATTTACAAGGTATCCAGGCATATCTTGCCCCGCCTATATTTGTCGTTTTCTTTTTTGGAATTTATATGAAGCGACTAAATGGTCCCGGATGTCTTGCAACTCTGCTCACTGGTTTTGCAATGGGATTATTCCGCCTTGCCGTGGACACACCGGTGAAATTGATGGGAACTACCTACACCGAAGGATCTTTCCTTTGGATCGTAAATAATATTTTCTTTCAATATTACAGTCTATTAATAACCATTGTTTGCATAGTTGTATTTATCGTTGTGAGCTATGCAACACGACGGCCTGATTATGCAAAGATTGGCGGCCTTACTTTTTCTACACTAACGGAAGAAGATAGAAGGGCATCCAGGGCAACCTGGAGTGCAAGAGATGTGATACTCTCGGTTCTGCTTGTTGCAACCATCATTGCGGTTTATTTGTATTTCACAGGTTAATTAAGTTATTGTAGTATGAAAAAAATTGAATTTGCTTTTATTGCAGTTATACTGCAATCAGTGAATGTATTGGCTGTAGCCCAGCAGCCTTCCTACAAAAACAAGGATCTTTCTCCCGGGTCAAGAGCAAAAGATTTATTAAACAGAATGAATCTTGATGAGAAAGTAATGCAAACACAATGTTTCTGGGGTCAGAAATCAACCATCCTCGATGGCAACGGTGATTTTGATCCTGCAAAAGCAGAGAATGTATTAAAGAATGGATTAGGAGAGTTGGCAAGACTGAATGAAAATGCAGGACAAAACAGTTTGGGTTATCATCCAAAACAAGCCGCAGAGTTATATAACAAGATCCAGCGTTTTTTTATTGAAAAAACAAGACTGGGAATTCCCGTGATGGTGCATGAAGAAAGCCTGCACGGTCAGCAAACACAAGACGCAACAAATTTTCCTATTCCAATTGGTCTGGCAAGTACATGGAATGAAAACCTGATGACAGAAATTTATACAAGCGTGGCCGAAGAAGTAAGAGCAAGAGGAGGTCAACATGTACTGGCACCTGTTGTTGATGTAGTCCGTGATCCCCGTTGGGGAAGAACCGAAGAAACATTAGGCGAGGATCCTTTTTTAATATCACGTTTGGCGATTGCAGAGATAAAAGCTTACCAGGGAGATGGTGTTTATCTCGGGAAAAACCATGTAGCCACTACATTGAAACATTTCGGTGTTCATGGTCAAAGTGAAGGTGGAGAGAATGTGTCGCCGAGTAATGTGGATGAGCGGACGGTGAGAGAAATTTTTTTCAAACCATTCCAGGCCTGTGTGCAGGAGGCGAAAGCCATGAACGTAATGGCTACCTACAATGAACTGTTTGGCTTGCCAGTGCACATCAATAAATATGTACTCACTGATATTTTAAGAAAAGAATGGGGCTTTAAAGGACTAATTGTTTCTGACTATTATGCCATAAGAGATGTCAGCACTCTTCATAAAATAACTCCTTCATTTGATACGGCCGGGCTACTCGCCTTCAAGGCGGGGATAAATCTTGAAACCCCCGATCCCGATGGGTTTAAAAATCTAAAACAATTAGTTCTCAGCGGAAAAATTTCAATGAAAGAATTGGATGAAACAGTAATGAGAGTTTTAATTACAAAATTTCGCCTTGGATTGTTTGATGATCCTTACGTTGATGCGGATAAAGCAGAGCAAATTGTTGGTAGCACAGAGAAAAGAGCTATTGCTTACAAAGCAGCAACAGAAGCCATGGTTTTATTAAAGAATCAAAATAATTTTTTGCCGCTTGATAAAACAAAAATAAAAACCATTGCATTTATTGGTCCTAATGCGGATAAATGTTTGCTTGGTGGGTATTCAAGTAAGCCACGGGTTTGCATTTCTCCGTTACAGGCATTAAAAGAAAAATATGGAAGCATGATGAAGGTGTTGTATGCAGAAGGTGTAACGATCACAGATAAGAACAACTGGTTTGCTGATACAATTAACCTGGCCAATCCTGAAGAAAATAAAAAGAAAATTGCAGAAGCGGTTGAAGTAGCAAAGCAAGCGGATGTAATTGTGTTATTTGTAGGCGGTAATGAAAGTACAAATCGCGAAGGATGGGCGACAAATCATCTGGGTGATTTGCCAACGTTGGAATTGCTTAATGGACAAAATGAGCTGATCAAACAAGTTGTTGCGGTTGGCAAACCGACATGTGCATTTGTCAACAGCGGACCACCATTGAGCATTGGAAATTTAGTTGATGCAGTGCCAGCGGTTATGCAATGCTGGTATCTCGGCCAGGAAGGAGGCTATGCCATGGTTGATGCACTATTTGGTGATGTGAACCCCAGTGGTAAACTTCCAATCTCTTTTCCAAGAACTGCCGGACACATTCCTGCTTACTATAATTATAAACCATCCTCACGAAGGGGCTACAATCTTGGCTTTGATGCGACTCCTTTATTTCCATTCGGATATGGATTAAGCTATACAACGTTTCAATACAGTAATTTAAAATTATCTCCCGCGACCCTGAAGACAAGTGGCCGCCTGACGGGTTCAGTAGGGCAGGAGAAAGTTACCGTGAGTGTTGATATAAAGAATACAGGAAGCAGGAAGGGAGCAGAAGTTGTGCAGATGTACATTCGGGATGATTACTCTTCTGTTACAAGACCAGTAAAAGAATTAAAAGGATTCCAAAAAGTCTGGCTTGATCCGGGTCAATCTCAAACTGTACGTTTCGCCATCACACCTGATCTCTTGTCGTTTTATGATAAGAATATGAAATGGATTGTTGAGCCTGGAGATTTTACAATTATGGTAGGTACGTCATCTGATAAGACGGAAAGTATAAAGTTGAATGTTGTGAAGTAAGACCTCATCCCGACCTTCTCCGAAGAGAAAGCCATCAGCACACAACCCGGGTGGAAGGTGAGACCAGATGAACAAAGAACCAAACCTTGAACGGAGCGTCGCAAGGGACGATCAATCAGGGAACAAAAGCCGGCAAAAAAAATAAAATCGCAATCATGACAAAGATTTTTTTCTATCTAATTATTTTTTTTGTGTTTATTTCACCAATTCTATCACAGAAAAAATACAACTATTCTTTTCAGGATCCGTCGTTATCAATTGAAAAACGTGTGAATGATTTGGTATCACGATTAACACTGGAAGAAAAGGTTTCACAAATGCTAAACGCGACGCCGGCAATTGAAAGGCTCGGCATTCCTGCCTACGATTGGTGGAATGAATGTTTGCATGGTGTGGCACGCACATCATTCAAAACAACTTCTTATCCGCAGGCAATTGGCATGGCCGCTAGTTTTGACGTGGAGGCGATGAAAACAATGGGTGAATATACGGCAGAAGAGGGACGGGCTATTAATAATGAAAGTAATCGCAATAATAATCGCAAAAGATATTTGGGCTTAACATATTGGACGCCGAACATAAATATTTTTCGTGACCCAAGATGGGGAAGAGGACAGGAGACTTATGGGGAAGATCCTTACCTGACAGCAAGTTTGGCAAAAGCATTTGTTACAGGCTTGCAGGGAAATGATCCGAAATATTTAAAAGCTGCAGGTTGTGCAAAACACTATGCCATTCATAGCGGACCAGAACCATCGCGACATGTGTTCAATGTCAACGTAACGGACCATGATCTTTGGGATACGTATCTGCCTGCGTTTCGTGAGCTGGTGGTAAATGCAAAAGTTGCCGGGGTAATGTGTGCGTACAATGCTTATGCAGGTCAGCCTTGTTGTGGGAGTGACAAACTAATGATGGATATTTTGAGGAAACAGTGGAGGTTCACGGGTTATGTTACTTCAGACTGCGGTGCCATTGATGATTTCTGGCAGCGTCATAAAACAGATTCAACGGCTGAAGATGCGGCCACGAAGGCAGTGCTGCATAGCACTGATGTTGAATGCGGGAATGCTACGTATAAGACTTTGGTGAAAGCGGTAAAGGATGGAAAGCTGAGTGAAAAGGATCTTGATGTTTCATTAAAGAGACTATTCACTATTCGTTTTCGCCTTGGCATGTTCGATCCTATTGAAATGGTAAAATATGCACAAATCCCGATCACTGCTTTAGAAAGCCAGCCACATAAAGATCATGCATTAAAGATGGCAAGAGAATCTATTGTATTGTTGAAAAATGAAAACAATTTATTACCTCTCAGCAAAAGCGTAAAAAAAATTGCAGTGCTCGGCCCAAATGCTGATAACGGAAATACTCAATTAGGAAATTATAATGGTCAGCCCTCCGTTGTTACCACAGTTTTACAGGGGATAAAAGATAAACTGGGAGATACTACAAAATTATTTTATTCAAGAGCAACAAATTTTGTGGACACAACTCAGCCTGATTTCAGCAAACTGATTGATAGTTTGAAAGACGCTGATGTTGTAGTATATGTTGGTGGAATTTCTCCGCGGCTGGAAGGTGAAGAAATGAGAGTGAGTCAGCGCGGATTTAGCGGAGGTGATCGTACCAGCATTGCATTGCCTTCCGTACAAACAGATTTTCTAAAAGCATTAAAGGACGCAGGGAAACCGGTAATTTTTGTGATGATGACAGGGAGTGCAATTGCGATTCCCTGGGAAGCGGAAAATATTCCTGCCATCGTCAATGCATGGTATGGCGGACAAGCAGCAGGAACTGCGGTGGCCGATGTTTTATTCGGCGGTTATAATCCATCAGGTAGATTGCCGGTTACATTTTACAAAGCCGATGCTGACCTTCCCCCATTCGAAGACTATTCAATGGCGAACAGGACGTATCGGTATTTCAAAGGAGAAGCGTTGTATCCTTTTGGTTTTGGATTGAGCTATACGACTTTCGAATACAGTAGCTTGAAATTATCAAAAATGACTGCAGGAAAAGATCAATCAGTGAGAGCAGAAGTGACTGTAACGAACAATGGAAAATATGAAGGAGATGAAGTAGTGCAGCTTTATATCACACATGAAGGAGTTGGATCTGCACCATTATCGGCGCTTAAAGGCTTTAAAAGAATTACACTTGGGCCCGGTGTATCCCAAAAAATTAATTTCAATATTACTCCGGATTTATTAAACCTCATTGATACCAATGGCAATACAACATTCACACCGGGAAAAGTTAAGATAATCATTGGCGGTTCTTCACCGGGGAAAAGGAGCGAAGCACTTGGCGCCGCTAAGCCAGGTGAAGTGATTTTAACTTTGAGATAATTTGAGAAAAAAGGCTGCATTTACTGAATTTATAAAGGAATTCCAATGAATATGATGGAGCAAACAATGCGATGGTTCGGACCAAATGATCCGGTTAGTTTATGGGATATACGACAAGCGGGGTGTACGGGAGTAGTTACAGCACTGCATCATATTCCTGTTGGAGAAGTTTGGACTATTGAAGAGGTTAATAAGAGGAAAGCCGCGATCGAAGCTGTGGATATGACCTGGACAGTAATCGAAAGTTTGCCGGTGAGTGAAGACATAAAAAAACAATCCGGAAATTATCTACAGCATATAGAAAATTATAAACAAAGTTTACGCAATGTCGCAGCATGTGGTTTAAAAGTGGTTACCTACAATTTTATGCCTATCCTTGATTGGATGCGTACGGATATTAATTATGAAATGCCTGATAAAAGCAAAGCATTACGATTTGAAAAATCGGCCTTTGTCGCGTTTGATTTGTTCTTGCTAAAAAGACATGGTGCAGAAAAAGATTATTCAAAAGGAGAAATTGAAAAAGCGAGGCAGCGACTATCTTCGATGACGGAATCCGAGAAGGAAATACTTTATGGCAATGCATTACTTGGGCTGCCCGGTAGTGAAGAAAGATTTACTCCTGGACAAATTCTTGCTGCATTAAAAACCTACGAGCACATTGATGTAAAAAAATTAAAACAGCATCTTTTTTATTTTTTAAAACAGGTAGTCCCTGTTGCTGAAGAACTTGGTTTAAAGATGGCTATTCATCCTGATGATCCTCCATATTCCTTGCTCGGGCTTCCAAGAATTGTAAGTACGGAGCTGGATGCAAAAGAACTATTGGAATCAGCTCCATCGCCCGCAAATGGTCTTTGTTATTGTACGGGGTCCTACGGTGTAAGACCCGATAACGATTTACCAGGCATGGTAAATCGCTTGGGTGATCATATTCATTTTATTCACTTGCGCAGTACAAAAAGAGATGATGAGGGAAATTTTTTCGAGGCAGATCATTTGGATGGTGATGTGGATATGTTTGCAGTGATAAAAGAGATTGTATTACTTCAAAAAAGAAAAAGTATTTCTATTCCGATGCGGCCCGACCATGGCCATCAAATGCTGGATGATTTGAGAAAAACAACTTACCCGGGGTATAGCGCTATTGGCAGATTAAGAGGGCTTGCTGAATTACGGGGCTTGGAACTAGGAATTTATAAAAGCCTTTTTGATTAAAGAGATGGACGGAGTGTAAGGTAAAATGGAATCGCAATGTGTTCGGTAGACTTATCAAGGATCAGTTCTGCGGTTTTTCTTCCCATCATTTCGAAATCAGTTGAAATAGTCGTGATCCCATTTAAGATTAATTTCTTTAAAGGGGTTTCATTATAAGAAATAATTCCGACGTCTTTTCCAATCTGTAATTTATCAGCAATAATTTTCTCAATAAGGATTACGAGATCATCTTCCATTAAATTAATATAGGCCTCACCTTTTTGGATATTTTCTTTTTTTATGTTGCGCACTATTTTATAGTTAAAAGCATATTCACCACAAAAAGTGCAAAAGCCTTTTAATATTTCTTCGGGGTAATAAGTATACGAAGGGAAAATCATTTTCAGCGTTTCGTACTTGCTCAATACGGGAAGTGCCTGTTCCAGTGCGTGACAAATATCTTTCTCAAAGTCTTCATACACTGCGGCGTAGCATCCATTCACACCAGCGATCAATTTATCGAGGAGGATCAATTTATTTTTGGGAATGGTATTTATTATTTCGTAAGCATTTTCGCCGCCTTCAAGAAAATGTGGAATGATGACAAAATGAGTGTAGTCGTCCCTTTTATTTGATAGCAGTTTTTTAAACAAAACATAGTCGTTATTGTAGATGTAAAAGTCAACTGTGGCAAGATCACCTAATGATGAAACAAATGCATCATAAATTATTTTCTTATGGGCACTGAGCTTATTGAACAATAAAAATATTTTCAGTGACGGGTTGATGTCTACATTTTTAATAAAATAACCTTTGCCAGGAACTGATCCAAGAATGCCAAGATTTTTCAGGTATTTATATCCCTTCTCGGCGGTATCTCTTGAAATTTCAAATTCAAAGCTTAGTTCATTTATGGACGGGAGCACCTCATTCGCATTTGCTTTTTTTTCCCTGATGGCTTTAATAATACAATTGGCCAATTGCAGATATTTGGGTGTAGCCGAATAGAAATCAATATCAATAAATTTGCATATCGGCGATGGTGGTTTCATTGCGGCAATGCATTGAAAAATTGTGAATTTAAAAAAAAGAATGTTGTTCCCCAAAATACGGCATTTATTTTTGAAACCATGACAGTGCATGATAGATGTTTTGCTGATAGCTTTTATTTTTAGTAGTTACTATTGCTTGTCTTAAGAAATTGTCATGCAAGTCATCCTTGGCGTTATTTACCATTTTATCGGCGGTTTTGCTTCCGGCAGTTTCTATATGCCATACAAAAAAGTAAGAGGATGGCATTGGGAAAGTTTTTGGATTATTGGCGGATTATTTTCATGGTTAGTTGTGCCGCCCCTTGCTGCCTGGCTTACTGTTCCCGGATTTGCTGAAATAATAAAAACAACATCTCCTGATACTATCAAATACACAATTCTTTTTGGTGTTCTTTGGGGTTTTGGAGGATTGACTTATGGTCTTGGTGTTCGCTATCTTGGAATGTCACTTGGTAATTCAGTAGTTCTGGGTTTTTGTTCAGCATTTGGCGCGTTAGTACCCTCTATTTATTATGATCTTTATCCTAAAGAAGGAAAGACGAGTTTTCATGATTTGCTAAATACATCCTGGGGCCGCATTGTCATAGCGGGGGTTGTTCTTTGCTTATTGGGTATTTACATCTGCGGAAGAGCGGGCATGCTCAAGGAAAAAGAATTGTCCGATGAAGACAAGAAAAAATCCGTTGCCGAATTTAGCCTTGTGAAAGGTTTGATTGTGGCAATATTTTCAGGAATCATGAGTGCTTGTTTTAACTTTGGTATTGAGGCTGGCAAGCCAATGGCTGAGGCGGCAGTGGCAGCAGGATTTAATCCTCTTTATCAAAACAATGTTACTTATGTAGTATTGCTGTGGGGTGGGCTGACCACGAATTTTGTCTGGTGCATGATTTTAAATCTAAAAAATAAAACCTTTCATGACTATACCAACAAGCAATCTCCTTTGGCAAAGAATTATTTGTTTTCAGCACTAGCAGGCACGACCTGGTTTCTGCAATTCTTTTTTTATGGCATGGGCGAAAGCAAACTCGGAAACGGCGCCAGCTCGTGGATACTGCATATGGCATTCATAATACTTACTGCCAATATGTGGGGAATTGTATTGAGGGAATGGAAAGGGGTAAGTCCAAAAACAAAAACAACAATCGCCATTGGCATAATTACTATTATACTTTCAGTGATGTTAGTAGGTTATGGTAATTCGTTGAAATAAATTGAAAGCTTTAAAAAAAATGTTATGCCTGCAGTTGCAACCAGAAAGTTTAAGCATGTAAATCATTTGTGGGATGAAGCCAAGGCTGCCTCATTAGCCAACGATGAGGTTGCCTTATTAATTTATCGCTCAAATTTATTGGGCGCCGATTTGCGTTTGACTAACTATGGTGGAGGAAATACCTCTTGTAAAACCATCGAAAAGGACCCTCTTACCGGTGAAAACACAGATGTAATGTGGGTAAAAGGTTCTGGCGGTGATCTTGGCACATTAACAAAAAATGGATTAGCAGGTTTATATCTTGATCGCTTGCAAAATCTGAAAAATGTTTACAGAGGTCTTGCGCATGAGGATGAAATGGTAGAACTCTTTAATCATTGCATTT
>WNFY01007708.1_pt1 | contig 10205 bp, 9 predicted proteins | sample 5400091 | NCBI WGS metagenome assembly WNFY01 (sample SAMN13153364, study PRJNA577476) | soil metagenome | isolation source: 60 cm soil or saprolite under grassland replicate 1 | place: USA:California | collected 2016-06-15
TGATCGACAATCATACACACATTCTGCTTCAGGGTGACATCACCGCCGCGGATTACGACGAACAGCTTCTCAAGGAGAGCATTCCATACCGCGCCATTCGCGCAACGGCGGCTGTTCGCACCGCGCTCATGAACGGATTCACAGCGATACGCGATCTTGAAACCGAAGGAGCGATGTACGCCGACGTCGATGTGAAGACGGCGATCGCGCGCGGGATTATTCCTGGGCCGCGCATGTTCGTCTCAACACGCGCGATGTCCACAACCGGAACGTATCCGCTACTCGGCTATTCGTGGGAGCTCAGGATGCCAGAGGGCGTGCAGATTGTGGACGGTCCCGACGAAATCCGCAAAGCCGTGCGCGAAGAAGTGAAGTACGGCGCTGACTGGATCAAGTTCTACGCTGATCGGAGATACTACATCGGCTCCGACGGACGGCTTCGCTCCTGGGTGAACTTCACCGACGAGGAGCTGAAGATGCTGGTGAGCGAAGCGCATCGACTCGGAAAAAAGGTCGCCGCGCACGCGATGGGTTGGGATGGGATCGACGCGGCGTTGCGCGCAGGGGTAAACACGATCGAGCACGGTGACGGTCTCACCGACGATTTGATCGATCGAATGGTCGCCCAAAAGGTGTACTGGTGTCCGACGATCTTCGTCGGCGTCTACGTAGCGCCCGGACGCGGCGGCGTATGGCCCAAGCTGGTCGACCTCGAGCGGACTGCATTCGGCAAAGCGCTCAAGAAAGGAGTGATGATCAGTTATGGCACCGATGTAGGCGGTTACGCCTGGACCGAAAATCAGGCGCAGGAATTCGCGTACATGGTGCGCTACGGAATGTCGCCGATGGCAGCGATCAAGTCAGCGACCTCCGTCGCGGCGCAGCTTCTCGATCAGAGCGAGAATTTTGGAACGATCGAGGCCGGAAAGCTGGCAGGAGCTCACCCGGGTCAGCTTCGTTATGAAAGGTGGGATGATCTACAAACAATAAAGAACTACAACAGTTTTACGCAGCTTCACGGCTCGTTGGGATCCGCTTCTTCGTTCTCGTCCGGCCCAAAATCAACGTTGACGATCTCGCCTACTCGCTCGACGTGAACGAACTGCTTCATCACTTGTCCGCCGACACTGATCGTCACCATGTAGTCGCCGGGCTCGACCAGATTCCCCGCGCGACCACCGCCAAAGAATCCACCCCCGCCTTCCCCACCACCGCCACCGCCGGCCCCCGGTGCTGCTCCGCCAATGGGCCCTTCAGCCGGACGAAGATTTATCTCGCCTGGAGCCCCGCCGCCCCCCCCGCCGCCGCCGCCGAAACCTTGCCCGCGGCGACCGCCGCCGGCGAAGCCGCCGCGCGCCTGCATCCGCTCTCGCAATGTTCTCATGCCCGCCGTATCGCCTCGGGTGCGCATCGCATTCATGCTGTCGCGCACTGCCGCAATCGCAGCGGTATCAGCGCCCGGAGAAAATCTTCCGGCGGTAGCAGTCGTATCGCCGCCGCGGGCGGCACGAACTGAATCCTCGCGCTGCCGTCGGACCCGCGCAGCATTGATGCTATCTCGCAGCGCCGCCGGACCAAGTGGACGTGGTCGTGTCCGCAGATCCCAATAGGCCCTGTGCAGACCAATGCCGCCTGGTGCTGTCAGCGTTCGAACGGTGTCGCCGCGGATGTTGGTGACCAGGATTCTCGCAGTATCACGAGCCGTTCCCGATGTCAGGCGGTACACCAGCTCAGCGCCGTAGGGGGCATTCGGTGCAAGGAAGTATTTGTTGCCGGTGAAATTCTGGGTATTCGCCTGTGAGTATTCGTACGCAGTTTTTGGCGTGAAGAAGTTGGTGGCTCGCGCCATCAAACCGTTGTTCATCTCCTCAAGCGGCGAGATGTCAACGATCCAGATCGAGCGCCCATGTGTTGCCGCAATCAGCTCTCGATCACGGGGATGAATCTTGAGGTCGTGCACGGGCACCGTCGGCAGCCCCGTCATAAAACGCTGCCAGCTCGCTCCGCGATTCGTTGATAAATACGCCGCGACATCGGTTCCAACGAAAAGAAGTTCGCGATTTACCGGATCCTCGCGAATCACATGGACGAAGTCCGGTCCGCCAGTGGGAAGATTGTTGGCGATCGAACGGAACGTCTTTCCAAAATCGTTCGAAACGTAGAGATACGGGCGGAAATCGTTTTCACGGTGATTGTCGAAAGAGACGTACACAGTCGCTGTATCAAAGTGCGATGGCTCGACGCGACTCACCCACGTCTTTTTTGGCACACCAGGAAAACGCGTAGTGATGTCGGTCCATTGTCCGCCGTCGTTTGTACTGAGCCACACGTTGCCGTCGTCGGTACCAACCCAAAGAATCCCCGGCCTAATCGGAGACTCGGCTGCCGTCGTGATCGTGCCGTGCGTCTCCGCACCGGAGTTATCGCGGGTGATTCCTCCGGTGCGCTTGGTGCTCATGATGATGCGAGCAGAATCCCTGGTCGAAAGATCCGGCGAGATTGGATAGAAATGGTCGCCACGATCGGACGACTTCAGTAGCCGGTTGCCACCCATGTAGATCGTGCTCGCCGAGTGCGGTGACAGGAAAAACGGGGTCGACCAGTTGAAGCGATAGCCGCGCGCTGAATCCGCCGCGGCTCTGGCTCGAATCTGCGCCAACGTGCGTGTGAGCTCCGGTGTCTCGGGGCGCGTCGTGTCGCCACGAGCGATGATCACCGAATCCTCGAAGATGCTGGTCCGATCACGACCGCCGCCGCGCATGATCACCGCGCGAGTGTTCTGCCCAACGTTGAGTCGCGAGGCATTTCCGCCCTGGGACTCGCTATAGATGATGTTCGGATCGTCGGGATCGACCGCCGTGTAGAAGCCGTCGCCGCCACCGACGTTGTACCAGTCGTAGTTGGTGATTCCAATGCGGTTCCTCGCGCGCGATGGTCCGCACCACGATCCGTTGTCCTGAAGACCGCCGCACACTCTGTACGGCTTCTCCATTCCGTAACTCACCGCGTAGAACTGGCCGATTGGAAATGTGTTGATGAAGTCGTATGTGCCTCCGCGATCGTAACTGACCGCGATTCCACCGTCATCCCCGAGGATGAAATGATCGGGATCGCTCGGATCGATCCACATGCCGTGCCAGTCGGTGTGAACACCGATCGCGCCGCGACGATAAGTTTTGCCGCCGTCCTCGGAAATCCGGAAAACCGACGACATCCAGTAAATGCGATCAGGATTCCGCGGGTCGACGCGGATCTGCGAGTAGTAAAACGGACGCGCGTCGCCCAGGCCGCCGCCACCTTGACCAGGCGGCTCGTTTCGATATGTGAGAGCCCACGTCGCGCCACCATCGGTCGAGCGATAGATGCCGCTGTTCGCTTTCTGTCGCTTGCTGGTGTCCGGTTTTTCGCCCCGGGCGAGCGGGCGTGGAAGTGTGTCCGCTTCGACCCACGTGTAAACGATCTGCGGGTTAGATGGCGACACCGCGATACCAATGCGTCCTTTCATGGTTTCGGGGAAGCCGCCGCCCTTGATCTCGCGCCACGTCGCCCCCGCATCAGTGGATTTCCAGAGTCCGCTACCCGGCCCACCACTCTTCAGGAAATAAGGACCTCTGACTCTCTCCCAACTCGAGGCGTAGAGCGTGTTGTGGTCCTTCGAATCCATCGCGAGATCGACGAAGCCGGCTTTGTCGCTGACGAATTTCACCAGCTTCCAGGTCGTTCCACCGTCGGTGGATTTGTACAAGCCACGCTCAGGGTTCGCATTCCACGCGTGTCCGAGCGCGGCGACATAAACAATGTTGGGATCTGTTGGATCGACCACGATGCGTCCGATCTGCTGCGTCGCTTCAAGCCCCATCGATTTCCAGGTGCGCCCACCGTCGGTCGACTTGTAAACTCCGCCGCCGGGAGAAATCGAGTTGCGCGAATCCTCTTCGCCGGTCCCCGCGTAGATGATATCAGGGTTCGACGGGGCGAGAGCAATGTCTCCCATCGAGATGACCTTTTCCTTGTCGAACAGCGGAAAGAACATCGTCCCGGCGTTAATGGTCTTCCAGATTCCACCGGTCGCCGTCGCGACGTAGAAAACTTTCGGATTGCCCGGAACGCCTTCGACGTCGGTGACGCGTCCACCCATGTTGGCCGGACCGATCGATCGCCAGCGGAACCCGGCAAGTGTGGCGGAATCGAGAGGAGTGGTGAGCTGTGCGGACAGGGTTCCGGCGCAAAGCAGAGCACCGGCGAGAGCGGGGAGGACGGGATGAGCTCGCATTGGAGTGGCTTTGGGTTGGCAGGTCGATCCGTCGCACGGATCGGGCAGTTCCAGAACTAAACTAATACGGAAGAATTCGGCCCGGTGTTGGGAGAGCGTCGAGGCAGTGCATGTCGTAAATGCTTAAATTCCGGCGAGGCGGGATCGCCCGCACCCATAAGGTGAAACACCCATGACAACAGCCAACGTGACGACGAGTCTGATCATTCAGGACCCACGCCCCGCAACGACTCCTCCCGCGACGACCAGCCAGAATCCGACCAGCAGCCGCGACGTGCAGGATGCGGCTCAGGATCTGAGAGAGGCGATCAGAAACAACGTTCGGCGGGAAATCGATGCTGCTACCGCGCAAGCAGCTAGGCAGGGCACGCGAATGGCTCCAACACTTCCCCCCCAGCCGGGCCAAATCACCATTCGGCGGCCCGACGGCAACACCGTCATCAGCATGCCTCCATTCGGACCCAACACCATTCCGCCGCAAGCGGTCGACATCTCGATCGCATTCTTTCTCACTGTCGCCGCGATCATCATCGGTCTGCCGCTGGCGCGCGCATTCGCGCGGCGCATGGACAGGCGCGGCGGTACCGCGCCGATATCGAATGAGATCGCGTCACAGCTCAATCACCTGAATCAGGCGGTCGATGCCATCGCCCTCGAGGTCGAGCGCATTTCGGAAGGCCAGCGGTTCACCACGCGCCTGCTCTCGGAGGAGCGCGACCGCGCCCGTCAAACACTCCCGTCTGGAGCGGAGTGATCATAGGCCCTGCGTTGGAACCAATCAGCTACCGAATGAATCGCACAAATCTCGCGGATGTCGCCAGCGTAACGCTTCTCCTCGCGATGACCGCCTGCAGTGCACGATCGCATATCGTCGCCAGGAATCCTGCGCTCGCCCTCGCACGCACCTGTGCCGACGCAGTCAGGGTTTATTCATCCGACAAGGTCCCTTACGACTACTACGAGATCGCCCTGATCTCCGCCGAGGGAAATTCGGTGTACACGGGCAACGGCGACCTGCTCAAGTCAGTACGAAACCAGGCCGCGAGCGCCGGTGCGAACGGAGTCGTAGTTGATTCGCTGCGCGCGAATCACGCTACGGTCAAGGTTCTCGGAGCCGCGCTCGGCGGCAATGACGCCGAGCGCAAGGCGCAGGCAGTCGCGATATGGATGCCGAGCGACACTGCTCGCGTGCGCGAAGCGTGCAGCGGCAAGTGACCGTCGTCGCCTGGCTCACTCTGATTGCCGCGACTGGTTGCAAGGATAGCCGATGGACTCCAATGGGTAGCGCGGAGCTGGTGCTCTCAGAGATAAAGGTCAGCGGCGCCGATAAAGTTTCGAAGCAAATTGATTTCGATGAGAATTTCGGTCGCTCGGTGATGAATGGCGTCGCTACCGGAGATAGTGTCTGGCTCCAGGTTGCCGACAAAATCACACCAACCTCTGCCGCTGCTGAAGCGACCTTGGCAATTGCTCTGGCGTCCGCGCTTCCGCGATCGCCCGACCAGGTTCTGGGAATTCTCGGCGAGAAGTATCCGATCGATGAGGTTTGTGGGATCCCATTTCCAAAGGCGGACTCAACCCTCATCATCAAGTATCATGACGAAGCTGTCGCGTCACTCGGGCGTGTGCGAGCTCCGTCGTTGTCCGCTAGGCGAGATGCCTGTCGCCTGGCGCTCGATGAGGCGCGCGATCGTCGGCTCGAGCGCATAAACCCGTCTTACATCGTCAAAAACAAAGCTGTCGTGCCACCCCGCCGCCTCCGGAAAAAGACGCCGAAACCACGGCAAGTCATTACCCCACAAGACACTAACTCGTCCGATTGACGCATTGCGGGAACCCCGGCGGCCCGGAACCTGTATGCATTACCCGAATCCGCGTCTGAACGGCGGCCCAGCCGCCCGAACCAGATGCGTCCACAAACCAGGAGGTTCTTTGAAGTATTCATTTATTGCAGCAGCCCTAGCTGGACTTGCGCTGGTGTCGTTCGAGGCGCGCGCGCAGGTGTCTACGATGAAACCGGTACAGTTCGGTATTGCCGGCGGGGTATCGCTTCCAACGAGCGATTTGTCCGATGGGTCCGACACGGGGTTCAACGTCACCGGCACGATCGGAATGAATCCGCAATTGATTCCGCTCGGGATCCGAATTGACGGTGCCTACAACCGCTTCAGTCTGAAGAACGGTGCAAGTGGTGACGTTCACTTCACCAGCGTGACTGGCAATCTCGTGTACAAGTTCCCGTCGCCGACGCTCTCGCCCTACGCGATCGGTGGCGCCGGCTGGTACAACGCTGCTGTCAACCTTACCGGGTTCGGCAGCGGATCGGACAACCACTTCGGCTGGAACGTAGGCGGCGGAATTGCAATGCCGCTGAGCGGCTTCGATACGTTCATCGAGGCGCGCTACAACCAGGTCCAGATCAGTAATTCCCCTTCGCTGAAGTTCGTTCCGATCACCTTCGGAGTAATGTTCTGATCGCCGGAACACGGTGAAGAAAACGGGAGAGGGCGAAGTGCTCTCTCCCGTTTTTGTTTGCGCACTGCAACCGGGCCGCGTCTTAAGCGATACTGAATAGTCCCAATCGAAACCCATCAAACTTCGATCGAACAAAGAGCCTGATGCGCATTCTCGTAGTCGATGACGACCGATCGATACTCAAGCTTATCGCGCGCGTGCTGCGCGACGACGCCTACGCGGTGGACACTGCCTCGACTGGCGAGGAAGCTCGGATGCTGGCGCTGGTGAATGAGTACGACGGAATAATCCTGGATCTGCAACTCGGAGATCGTCACGGCTTCGAAATTTTGCAGGAGCTGAGACGTAACGGACGGCCGACTCCAGTTCTCCTCTACTCAGGCCGCGCGGACACCGAGTCCATTGTTCGAGGTCTGGACGCCGGTGCCGATGACTACGTGGTGAAACCAGTTTCCAATGAAGAGTTGAGAGCGCGAGTACGCACGATCATTCGCCGCGGTAAGGGGAGCGCTCGCGTCGGAGAACTGGTAAACGTCGGCAACCTGACTCTCAATCGTTTGACCCGTCGCGTCACTTGCGACACCAAAGAGGTGAATCTCACCGCCATGGAGCTCAAGCTACTCGAGCACCTGATGCTGAGAGCGGGAGAGACCGTCACGCGCACTGAGCTACACGAAAAAGTCTGGGACATGCACTTCGATCCGAGCTCGAATGTCATCGATGCGCATGTGGCTCGCCTGAGGAAAAAACTAGAGGAGGCCGGAGCCTCTCCGGTTATCGCAACCCGGCGCGGGATCGGCTTCGTGCTTGACACGCCAACTCGTTCCAGCGAAACGACTTAGCCACCAGGGATTATGACTTAACTGTCATAATCGCTTCACAATGCCGTCACAGAGGAAGGTGCAAATTGTGGCTCATCAAATGCACTCACTGATGAGCTGCCGCTCACAGTACCTGGGAGACTCTGTAGATGGCCGGACTTCGCCGCACTCTTACTCTACTCGCACTCGGAAGCGCGATCATCTCGCGCGTGGCGAGCGCGCAGCATGGGTCGTCGGTGAGTCTCACCCACACAGTGACTGTGACTGTCCCGCCTCGCGTGAAAGTCCAGGTCACCAACGCGGCGCCAACCGTTCAGAGAGCCGGATTGGTTGCGTCTTCGCAAACGACGATCGACGGACTCGCTCTAAGCGTCAGTGCGACGCAGCCGTGGACCCTTTCGATTGCGTCAGCAGCTGGAAAGTCGAGTCTTCAGTGGTCGCACGATCGGAGCGCGGCGTTCACCGCTGTCGGCACGCGTGAGGCGACCGTCGCTTCGGGAGAGTTGTCACAGATTCCGACGGGCACCAACGTTTTCTTCCGAAATGCGATGTCGATCGAGTCGCACGATCGCGGTAACACAGACGAGTCGGATTGGGTCATGCTCACCGTCGTCGCGCCATAGAATTTTCGGATTTCCTGACGATCGGGTTTTAGAGATATCACAAGCGCATCGCGGACGAGCCTGGTAACACATTTTGTTGCCTCACAATCGTTACTGCCCGAAAGCTGGCTCGTCGTCTTGTCGGCGAGGGCTGTCAGCGCCCCTCTGTTCTGACCTGCGAAGGCAGGACACGGCGCAATAAACCCTCGCATAACCAGATCAGCGTCCTAGGAGTCCGAAACCGCGACTCACGTGCGGGCGCACTCTCGAACAAGGAGAAGCTTTGAAGCGTTCACTGTACCTCGCGATCGCCACGATCGCACTCGTCGCAGCTCCGCGCGTCTCGAACGCGCAGCTCGGCGTACTGAAGCCGTTCAGCCTTGGTATTGCTGGCGGCGCCGCTCAGCCCATGAGCGACCTGAAGACCAGCACCGATATCGGTTACAACGGTACCGTTGCAATGGCCATCAACCTCCCTTTCATCCCGGTTGGTCTGCGCGTCGATGGCGCGTACAACCAGTTTGGTCAGAAGGCGGGTGTCCCGGCCAAGCTGCACGTCGCGAGCGCGACGGGTAACGTCGTATGGCGTCTGCCGAGCATCGGCGTTTCGCCGTACCTGATCGGCGGCGCTGGACTCTACATGGCGACCGCAACGGTTACTGGTGCTCCGAGCCAGACTGACAACCACCTCGGCTGGAACGCCGGCGCTGGTATCAACCTGCCGCTGTCGATTTTCCATGCCTTCGTCGAAGCGCGTTACAACCGCGTCACGACCGACACTGGTTCGATGCAGTTCGTGCCGGTTACCTTCGGCATCATGTTCTAAGCTGGTCGGCTCTGGCAACAGAGTCGCGTAGTGAAACAGGGGAGGGCGATGCCCTCCCCTGTTTTTTTGTTCTCGCTGGTGAAGCTCGAGATTATCAGTAGAACTGGCGAAGTTGAATCTGAGAGGCGGTGAGATACGTTCCGTAAAAGCGAACAACATCTCCGCTCCGCAACATGTTGAATCTGTTTAGGTCGGCGTTGCTGACATTGTAAGGCAAGGTGACTGTGACTGTGCTGTAGTTATTGATGTCTATGGTGAACAGTCCATTTCGCCTGTCGACCTGACGAACGGTCCCCTGCAGCATCTGCACGTTCGACGATGAGCCGGTTCCATTCCCCGTTACGGACTGATCGACCTGTACGTAGTCCGTGTAGTAGTTGTTGCCGTTCGCCTGTACCCGCGCTGTCACTCGATCTCCGCTCTCGAGAGCCGTCGGCGAATAGTTCTGATTCTGGTAGACGACCTGCGTCTGATTGTCATAGTAGACAGGTACCGTCTGACCGTTGGACTGCTGAATCGCAATCTGCTGGGACCTCGTGTCGACGCCTCGAATTGTGCCGCTAAGCTGTCCCGATTGCGCGCCGCCGCCAAGCACGCTTCCGAGAATGTTCCCAAGCTGGTTGCCGGCGCAGGCTCCCAGCGAAGCAACCACCAGCGCCGCGGCGGCGCCCTGTCGTATTCGTTGGATTGCTGACATGTCACCCCTCCTATGGACCATCCGATAAAGAGCAATCGCGGTGCCTCTGCGCCGCGTCTATCTTTGGAGCCGATGATAAAGTTTTTGGGCCTGGTAGCCGCAGCCTCAGTAGCTTCGCTCGGGTGTACGCGTTCCGCTTCGGACAGCGGCGTATCGGCGTCGTCGACTGCCACGACTGCGACTGGTGTGACGTCCTCTACTACTATCGGGACCGGGAACGCTCAGAGCAGTCAGACTTCGCCGTGCCCTCGCACCGGGCTGTGGGCGTTATGCAGCGTCGAGAAGCGACTCCGGGACGCGGGCTTCGTAGTGCGGCGAGTCACAGACGAGGCTCCGCGGCGCGCGGGCTTCAGCGTCACGCCCGCCGTCTACACTTTGGCAGGAAAGCGACTGGAAGTCTTTATATATCCGAACGAGGCGGCGCTCTCAGCCGATATAAGAAACATCGACACCGTTTCGGCTTCACCGCATGGTGCGCCGACTCCATGGCCGATGCCGCCGACTTTCGTGC
>WNFY01008304.1_pt1 | contig 10205 bp, 4 predicted proteins | sample 5400091 | NCBI WGS metagenome assembly WNFY01 (sample SAMN13153364, study PRJNA577476) | soil metagenome | isolation source: 60 cm soil or saprolite under grassland replicate 1 | place: USA:California | collected 2016-06-15
GGATTACGGACCGGTTCTCTTGTCCAACTGGTGCAACGCCGGACAAGACGTCCTTCCGGCGGACCGGCCCGCGCCGGTCGGACGCCTGACGATGCGGGGGCTTCCTTTCGTGATCGGCGATCCCGACGCGCCAGACAGCCCCTCGTTCATCGTGGTGCGGGCGGGTGGGGACGGGGTGACCGTCCCGATCGGCAGGACCGCATACAGCATCGTGGTGGCGCACCGGCAGCTCGAACGCGTCAGGGCGGACGGCTCTGGAGCGGGGACACCCGTCGCCCGCTATGTCTTCACGTTGCGCGGCGGGCGCAGGCTCGAATCGGAGATCCGTGAGCGGTTCGAGATCCACACGATCGGCTCCGAGGGCTGGTCCCAGGATTCGCCGTTCCTGGCGGTGTCGGACGTCGCGGCGGAGCCGTTCGACCGCACGCGCGGTTCTTGGGAATGGGCCGGCGTCCGACTGACGGAGGTCCGAACTGGGCTCCCACAGGCGTTCTACCTGTGGGCCTGGATCAACCCCGAGCCCGCCGAGCCGGTGGAGTGGCTGGAGATCGTCCCGCTGGCCGGTCGGGTGCTCGTGGCCGGGGTCACGCTCGGGCACGTCGAGGAGCACCCGCTCTCCCGGTCGCCGGCGCTGCCTGTGGGCATCGAGCTGCCGAGGCCCGCACCGAACGACCCCGCGGCCGGACTCGCCGTGAAGGTGGACCGCGGCTTCGCGTCGTACGCCTACCCACTGGCAGGGGGATCCGTTGAGGCTCTGCTCGAAGATCCTCTCCGAGGGTGGGGCGAACCGAACCCCGCGGACGTGCCGAGCTGCTACGCGCTCGTGTCTGGCTCCCCGTCGGCGACCCTGGCCGTCTGCGTGGGCGAGGAGGAGGTCGCCACTGTCCCCTGGGGCGAGGTGGAGCAAATCGGGGCGGTCGAGCGCAAGGGCCTGCGCGTCGAGCTGCTCGAGGAGGGCCGGAGCTGGGTGCACGTGACCGTCGTCGACGGGGACGCCGGCCGGCCGGTGCCCTGCCGCGTGCACTTCCGGTCGCCCTCGGGCGTCCCCTACCAGCCACACGGCCACCACGATCACGTGAACTCCGATCTCGGGACCTGGCACATCGACGTCGGTGGCGACCTTCGCCTCGGCAGGATCACCTACGCATACATCGACGGCACCTGTCAGGGCTGGCTTCCCTGGGGCGACGTGATCGTCGACGTCGCGCGCGGGTTCGAGTACGAGCCGCTGCGCCAGGTCGTCCACATCGCTCCGGGGCAGCGTGACCTCACCCTCAGGCTCGACCGCTGGATCTCGATGCGCGAGCGCGGCTGGTACTCCGGGGACTCGCACGTCCACTTCTTGTCCGCGCAGGGGGCGCTCACCGAGCAGCAGGGCGAGGACCTGAACGTCGTCAACCTCCTGCAGAGCCAGTGGGGAAGGCTGTTCACCAACGTCGAGGACTTCACGGGGCGGCCCCACGAGTCGGGCACCGGCCCGTACGTCACCTTCGTGGGCCAGGAGAACCGGCAGCCGATGCTCGGCCACCTGATCCTGTGGGCACTGCGGACCCCGGTGCTGCCGTTCTGCAGCGGGGGGCCGCCTGAGGCTGAGCCGGGCGCGGCGCTGGAGACGACCCTCAGCCACTGGGCGGACGAATGTCATGCGCAGGGGGGGACGGTGATCGTCCCGCACATTCCGAGGCCGAACGGGGAGCTGGCGGCGCTGGTCGCCACCGGCCGCGCGGACGGTCTGGAGATGATCGTTCAGCTCCCGGATCCGCACACCGAGTACTACCGGTACCTCAACTCTGGCTACCGGCTACCTCTGGTGGGCGGGACCGACAAGATGAGCGCGGACGTCCCCGTCGGTCTCCACCGCACCTACGCGAGGCTTGGCGACGAGGAGTTCACCTATGATGGGTGGCGCCGGGCGGTCCGCGCCGGCCGGACTTTCCTGAGCTCCGGTCCGATCATCGAGCTGCGGGTCGAGGGCGCCGGGATCGGGGACACGGTCCGCATCGACGGACCGGGAACGGTTCACGTGCAAGCGCGGACCCAGAGCATCTTCCCGGTCCACTCACTGCAGATCGTCCAAGACGGTGAGGTCGTCGCCTCGGTCGACGATCCGAAGGGCGCGCGAACCCTCGAGCTCGAAGCGGCGGTGCGGGTTCGCGACCATTCCTGGCTCGCCGCCCGCTGCGGAGGCCCCGGCTACTTCGACGCGCGCCGACACCATGACGTGTGGCAGCGTGGCATCTTCGCGCACACCTCGCCGGTCTACGTCGCGTGTGGAGACGACTGGTGGAAGTTCGACCCGGCGGTCGGACGCTACCTCGTCACCCTGTTGAAGGGATCGCTGGGGTACATCGACGCCCGGGCGGCCCACCGCGACCCGGCGCGGGTGACGTACCACCACGGGGAGGACGATCACCGCGCGTACCTGGAGCGCCCCTTCCGAGAAGCCATCGACGCGATCCGAAGGCGCATGGAAGACCCATCCGATCCCGGTCTCGGTCGCACCCGGTCCGAGTGATACGAGGCACTGAACCATGCGGGCGAAGACGCTGTTGATCGTGCGCGATCCTGCCGACCCGGTGGCGCACGAGCGAGCGGTAGGTCGGGCGGTCGAGCGGTTACGGGAAGCCCTCGTCAGGCGGGGCGTCTCCGCTCGGGGGCTCGAGCGGCTCGACGCCGTCGGCGAATCGAGCACCGTCATCGACGAACCATGCGTTCTGGTCGCCGGCCACCAGTCCGCGGCCGCGACGGAGGTGCTGAAGTTAGCCGGCGTCCGGATTCCCCAGACACCGGAAGCGCTTGGTCTGGTGCCGGGAAGGCTGGGGGATCGTTCGGTGCTGCTTGCTTGCGGCACGGACGCGCGAGGCCTCGCATACGCCGTGCTGGAATTGGCGGACCGTATCGTCCATGCCGAGGATCCGCTGGCCGCCGTGTCCGTCCGCGCGCCCCTTGTCGAGCAGCCCGCAAATGTCGTCCGCAGCGTCGCCCGACTGTTCACCAGTGAGATCAGCGACAAGCCCTGGTTCTACGACAAGCAGTTCTGGCGGCGGTACCTCTCAGAGCTGATTGATCACCGCTTCAATCGCTTCAGCCTCACGTTGGGCCTCGGCTACAATTTCCCCCACCGCGTCTCCGACGTCTACCTGCACTTCGCCTACCCGTTCCTCGTTTCCGTGGCTGGGTACGATGTGCGCGTGCCGCAGCTTCCAGATGTAGAGCGCGAACGAAACCTGGAGATGCTACGGTTCATCTCCGAGGAGGCGGTGGCGCGGGGTCTGCATTTCCAACTCGGGCTCTGGACCCACGGCTACGAGTGGGTCGAAGGCTCGAATGCCAACTACACCGTTGAAGGCTTGACGCCCGACAACCACGCGGCCTACTGCCGCGATGCGCTTCGCGCATTGCTCGCGGAATGTCGGGCGATCCAGGGGATCACGTTCCGCACGCACGGGGAGAGCGGCATCCCGGAGCGGAGCTGGTCATTCTGGAGAACGGTCTTCGACGGGATCGTCCGGTCGGGTCGCTCGGTGGAAATCGATCTGCATGCCAAGGGCGTCGACCGGGAGACGCTGGACCTTGCGCTGGCCACCGGCTCGCCCGTGAACGTCTCGGCCAAGTACTGGGCCGAGCACATGGGACTTCCATATCACCAGGCCGGCATCCGAGAGCTGGAGCGGCCGCGGGAGCCCGAGGTGACGGCCTCGGCGAACGGGCACGCGGGCTTCATGGCCGTCAGCGAGGGGAGCCGCCCCTTCACCCGCTACGGGTACGCGGACTTCCTCAGGGAGGACCGGCAGTACGGCGTCTTCTATCGCGTCTGGCCGGGTACCCAGCGCCTGCTCCTGTGGGGAGATCCCGTTATGGCCGCCGGCTACGGGCGCCATTCGAGCATCGCCGGCAGCCGCGGCGTGGAGTGGTGCGAGCCGTTGTCCTTCAAGGGTCGCGAGGGTTGGGGGGCGTCAGGGCCGCGCGACGGCTACGCGGACCTGTCCCTGCACCCTGCCGGCGGCGACTGGGAGAAATACCGGTACGCCTACCGCCTGCTCGGAAGGCTGACCTACGGCCCTGACGCGTCGCCGGAGACGTGGCGGCGATACCTGCGCACGGAGTTCGGCCAGGCCGCCGGCGATGCCGAGGCGGCACTGGCCAACGCGAGCCGGATCCTCCCGCTGGTGACGACGGCACATCACCCCTCGGCGTCCAACAACTACTACTGGCCCGAGATCTCCAGCAACCTGGCGATCGTCTGGCGCGGCGACCAGGCCCGCCCTGCCTACTACTGGGACATGCCGTACCCCTGGCGGTTCGGCACCGTGAGCGCCCTCGATCCGGAGCTGTTCTCGAGCGCGGACGAGTTCGTCGGCGAGGCCCTCGAGGGACGGCGGAGCGGCAGGTACTCTCCGCTGGACGTCGCCGGGTGGCTGGACGGCTTTGCGCGGGCGGCAGAGCGGCATCTGGCCCGGATGTGTGCTGGGATCGCCGATGGCGCCGACCCGAAGGGCCGTCGCTGGGCCGTCGACGTTGCCATTCAGGCCTGCCTTGGCCGGTTCTTCGCCGAGAAGCTCCGGGCGGCGGTCCGCTATGAGGAGCACGCCGCCACGGGGCGCGCCCAACCGCTGCGGAATGCCCTGCGCTCGTACCGGGCCGCGCGTGCCGCGTGGGCCGAGGGGGCTGGGCACGCGAGCGGTGTCTACCTCGACGATCTCGCCTTCGGGGAGGAGCCCCACCTGCGCGGGCACTGGTCAGACCGGCTTGTCGAGATCGATGCGGACATCGCCGCCATGGAGGCCGCGCTGTCCGCTCTCGACCCAGCGGCCGCCGGAGAAGATGACACCTCCCTGAGCTTGATCAAGGAAAGGTACCCGCGGGAACCTCCAGCGGTGCGGGTCTCGCACACACCGCCCGCGTCGTTCCGCCGCGGGGACGGCATCACCATCGCGCTGGGGCTCGATATGCCCTCCCAGAGGACCACGGTGACCGCTCGCCTGCGCTACCGGCACCTCGACCAGGCGGAACGACACGTGGTCGTCGACATGGAGCGCCGAGGCGAATATCAAGTGGCCACTATTCCGGGAAATTACTCGGATTCTCCATATCCCGTGCAGTATTTCTTCGAGCTGCGGGACCTGCGGGATAACGTCTGGCAGTACCCGGGCCTGGGCGCCGACCTTTCGAATCAGCCATACTTCGTCCTGCGCCATGCCAGGCGAGGACGCTGCGACGATCCGTGTGATCTCCAGAGAATGAGCGGGGCGTCTGGGTGAACCGCATCCGGTGGGGAATCCTCGGGACCGGCAAGATCGCCAGGATCTTCGCCAGGTCGATCGGGCAATCACGGACCGGCGAGGCCGTCGCGGTGGGCAGCCGCCAGCTCGAGGCCGCCCAGCGTTTCGGCCTCGAATTCAGCGTCCCCCGGAGCTACGAGAGCTATGCGGGTGTCGTTGACGATCCCGAGGTCGACGTGGTGTACGTGGCCACACCGCACACCAGTCACGCCACGTGGGCCGTTCGTGCCGCCCGCGCCGGCAAGCACGTGCTGTGCGAGAAGCCCCTGACCCTGAATCATCGTGACGCGGTCGCCGTGATCGACGCCGCCCGCGCCGGCGACGTCTTCCTCATGGAGGCCTTCGCCTACCGCTGCCATCCCCAAACCGCGAAGTTGGTGGAGCTGCTGCGCGAAGGAGCCGTCGGCGAGGTCCGCATGGTCGACGCCGTCTTCGGGTACAACGCGGGGACCAACCCGGGCAACTATCTCTTGACCCACCACCTCGGTGGGGGAAGCATCCTGGATGTCGGCTGCTACACGACGTCGATGGTGCGCCTGGTCGCGGGGGTCGCGCGGGGGAGCGACCTGGCGGAGCCGATCGACGTCAAGGGCTCGGCGCATCTCGGGGAGAGGACCCGCGTAGACCACTACGCCGCCGCCTCCCTCAGCTTCTCCGGGGGGGTCGTCGCCAGGCTGGCCTGTGCGGTCCAGGTGAACCTCGGGGGTGTGGTACACGTATTCGGTTCCGACGGCACCATCACCCTTCCCTCGCCCTGGTTGCCCGGGCGCCTCAGTCGACCTGTCCTGGTCGTCGAGGAGCGAGGGCACCAGCGCCGGGAGCTGGTGGTCGACGCCTCGCAGGACCTGTACGCCCTCGAGGCCGACACGGTCGCCGCGTTCCTGCGCGACCGGCAGGCACCACAGGTCACCTGGGAGGACACGCTCGGAAACATGCGGACGCTCGACCGGTGGCGCGAGTCGGTCGGCCTCGCCTACGACACGGAGTAGCGGTGCCCACGATCGCGGATGTGGCGAAACAGGCCGGAGTGTCGGTCGCGACGGCGGGCCGGGTCCTGTCCGGCCAGGGCTATGCTGGGAAGCTGACCCGCCAGCGGGTGCTCGCGGCTGCCGAGGAGCTCGGGTACGTCCCGAACCGCATCGCACGCAGCCTCAGGCTCCGCCGAACGAAGATGCTCGGACTGCTCATCGCGGATGTGGAGAACTCCTTCTACTCGGCGATCGCCAGGAACGTGGAGTCCGTCGCCAAGGAGGGCGGATACCAGGTCGTTCTGTGCAACTCGAGCGACGATCCCAGCGAGGAGCGAGAGTACCTCAAGCTGCTCGAGGAGATCCGCGTCGACGGCCTCATCATCACGCCGACCCCACGGAACCGGCGCTGGCTGGAACGACTCAGGGAACAGGACATCGTCATCGTGCAGATCGACCGCAAGGTCGACCGGCTGAACGCGGACGCGATCCTCGTCGACAACGAGCGGGATTCGGCCAGCGCCGTCTCCCACCTGATCGCGGCTGGGCACACCCGGATCGGGATCCTGACCGGCCCGCTCGACGTGACCACCGCCAAGCTCCGGCTCGCCGGATATCGGCGAGCCATGAAGGAGCACGGGATCCCGGTCCGGCCGGAGCTCATCCGCGCCGGGTCCTTCCGGCGCGATCACGCCATCAAGGAAGCCTACGACCTGCTCACGGTCGAACGACCTCCTACGGCGATCTTCGCCGCCAACAACATTCTCGCGGAGGCCGCCCTCATGACGCTGGACGAGATGGGCATGACGGTGCCGAGGGACATGTCGCTGGTGGCCTTCGACGACACGCCGTGGATGAGCATGTTGAAGCCGCCCCTCACCGCCGTCCGCCAGCCGGTCGCCGACATGGCGCGGAGCGCCGCCGAGCTGCTGCTCCGGCGGCTCCGCAGCGGTCCTGGCGAGCCCACGACTGTCCTGTTCAACGCCGAGCTGGTCGTCCGCGGGTCGGTCGCCTCGCTCGCACGGCAGAGGAGGACCTCCTCATGACGATTGCGGTCGGGGTCGACGTCGGCACGACGGGGGCCCGCGGCGTGGCGGTGGACGAGGCAGGGGAGGTCGTCGCCAGCGCGACGAGCGCCTACGAGCTTCGAACCCCGCGACCGCTGTGGACGGAGCAGGACCCTCGGGACTGGTGGAGGGGTGTGGAGGTCGTCCTCGGTCGCCTCGCCGGCGAGGTGGGCTCCAGGACCGTCGGGCTCGGCCTCACCGGCCAGATGCACGGATCCGTCTTCCTGGACCGCGCCGGAGAGGTGATCCGACCGGCGCTGCTCTGGAACGACCAGCGGACCGGGAAGCAGTGCTCGGAGATCTCGGAGCGGGTCGGTGCCGAGCGTCTGGCGCGGATCACCGGCAACCCCGCGCTCACCGGGTTCCAGGCCCCCAAGGTACTGTGGCTTCGGGAAGAAGAGCCGGAGCGCTACGCCCGCGTCGCCCACGTGCTGCTGCCCAAGGACTACGTGCGCTTGCGGCTCACCGGCGAGCTGGCGACCGACGCCTCGGACGCCGCCGGCACGCTCCTCCTGGACCTGCGGGAGCGTCGCTGGTCGGACACGATCCTGGACGCCCTGGAAGTCCCGGAGGCGTGGCTGCCAGCGGTGTACGAGAGCCCGGAGGCGACGGGCGCCGTGTCGGCCGAGGTCGCCTCCGCCCTGGGGCTGCCACCGGGGATCCCGGTGGCAGCGGGAGGCGGCGACAACGCCGCGGCGGCCATCGGGACCGCCATCGTCCACGACGGCATCCTCAGCAGCTCGATCGGCACCAGCGGCGTGCTCTTCGCCCACACCGAGACAGCCTCCCCCGACCCCTCGGGCCGCATCCACGCGTTCTGCCACGCCGTTCCACAGCGGTGCTGCCTTCTCGGGGTGACCCTCTCGGCGGGAGGCTCCCTGCGATGGTGGCGGGACGTGACCGGGCTGGACTACGACGCCCTGATCGGCGAGGCCGAGACGGTCGGGCCGGGGGCGGAAGGGCTGATCTTCCTGCCGTACCTTACCGGGGAGCGCACCCCGCACCTCGACCCCGAGGCCCGGGGCGTGTTCTTCGGGCTGACCGCGCGGCACACCAGGGCCCACATGACCCGGGCGCTCCTGGAGGGAGTGCTGTTCAGCCTGCGGGACACGCTCGAGATCATGCGCGAGCTCGGGGTACGGCCGGCCACCGTGGTCGCGACCGGCGGCGGAAGCTCGTCGCCACTCTGGCTCCGGCTCCAAGCGGACGTCTACGGGACGGTCATCCGCCGCACCGTGATCCAGGAGGGGGCCGCGTACGGCGCGGCGCTTCTTGGTCACGTCGCCGCCGGGACCTTCGCCTCCGTCGAAAAAGCGGCCCAGGTCGTACGGACGCTGCAGGAGGTGACCGAGCCGGACCCGCGGGCCGCGCGGATCTACGACGCCACCTTCGAGCTCTACCGCGCGCTCTACCGCGCGCTCTACGCACGTACGGAAGACCTGATGCACGGGCTCACCAGCCTGGCGGTCTCCTGACTCGACTGCCGCGCAACCGGCTGCCGCGCAATTCCGCGTTCCCGAAGCCCTCCACTTGTGATAACGTTCTCACACTGCTGCTTGAGCGGAAGCCTGGGTGCAGCCGAGGACCAACGAGAGGGGTCGCTTCGACATGTCGGTACGTGCCGCAGCCATCGTGTTCGCGGAGCCCGGCCGGGTCGAGATCCGGCCGGTGGACATCCCGGATGTGGGCCCGGACGAGGTGGGCGTGCGGACCGCCTACTCCGGGGTGAGCCAGGGAACGGAGCGGTGGCTGCTGTCCCAGGTCACCGACCTCGAGCCTGGCGACCGGGTGATGCTCCAGGGGACCCGCCTGGCCGATGCCAGGAACCCGGGCCCAGGGCTGGCCTCCCACGTCGCGTACCTGGTGGCCCCGCGCGGTCAGGTCACGCGGCTGCACCCGGACGTGGACCTGGCGGAGGCGGCGCTGTTCCGCATGGCGGCGGTGGCTCGGCACGGCGTCCGCCTCACTGGGATCCGCGACGGCGAGCTGGTCGTGGTGATCGGCCAGGGCCTCATCGGCCAGATGTCGGCGCAGGCCGCCAGGCAACAAGGTGCGCGGGTGATCGCCGCCGACCAGATCCGCCTCCGAGTGGAGGCTTCCGCGAAGTACTCCGCTGACCTGGCCGTGGACGTCTCGGAGCAGTCTCTGGAGGAGGTGGTGCGAGCCGAGGCGCCGGACGGGGCCGACGTGGTGGTCGACACGACCGGGAACAGCCGGATGTTCGAGACCTGTCTGGCCCTGGTGCGGCGGGAGGGACGGATCTGCCTGCAGGGCTACTATCCGGACCCCATCGCGATCGACTTCCATCCCACCCACCTCAAGCGGCCCACCGTGACCTTTCCCTGCGGGTGGGACGGCGAGCGTGACGCCGAGCTCGCCGAGGACCTGGCGGCGAGACGCATCGTTATCGCCCCGCTCATCACCCACCGGGTCCCGTATCACGACGCCTCCTCGGCCTATCAGCTCGTCGTCGAGCACCCGGAGCGCAGCCTCGGCATGGTCTTTGGTTGGGACGAAGCCGCGATCTCGTAAATCGGGGGCAGCCACGAGCGACCTTCCTCGAAGCGTTGACGGCGCTGCGCGGCCGACTCGAGGCGAATGGGTGTGGGGTGCGTAAATGCGTTCATGCAGCTCGCCGGTGCTGGTGCGGGAGACCGCCGAGTAGGTCGCGTCGATAGACCCGACGGTGTCGAGCTTTGCCGGCGACGGTCAAAACGGCGGACGGGTCAGGCGATTCCAGCCCCAGCGGCCGGTGGGACGATGCCGGTTGTGGTGCTTGACGTCGACCCGGAGCACCTGCTGCAGGTGGCCTCGCCCGACGATCAGGAGCCAGTCCAGACACTCGGCACGGACCGTGCCAACCAGCGTTCCCAGCGTTTGGCGTAGGC
>WNFY01006744.1_pt1 | contig 10201 bp, 8 predicted proteins | sample 5400091 | NCBI WGS metagenome assembly WNFY01 (sample SAMN13153364, study PRJNA577476) | soil metagenome | isolation source: 60 cm soil or saprolite under grassland replicate 1 | place: USA:California | collected 2016-06-15
AGCGCAGACGGTTCGTACTCTCCAGGTCTTCGATTCGGGTCGGATAGCGGCCGAATTTTCTGAAATACTTCTTCACCGCGCGTGTGTACTGACACCCGCGATGGATCAGCTCCTCTTCCCGATCACGCTGGCTCTGATACCTGAAATCCTCAATGACCTTTAACGAGAGTATCGACAGAAAGGCTACCGCCAGCAGCAGTATCAGCAGAACGTAGCCACATTCCGATCGTCGGCGGCTTTGAAAATGAGGTCTCATACAATCGCTTGGTCAACTCTTGCGTCTCTAGCTATTGCGATCCGATCACCCCATGGCCCGATGATCAGATCACCCGATGCATTCATCCTTATCCTTGCGACAGCGGAATGTTTTCCCGGTTATTGCTTAACACGTCCAGAATCTCCACCGCATTCGGGGAAATCCGCACAACCTTGTAGCGACGGTCAACGATGTCGCCTTCGCTGGCCACGAAGACATCTTCATTCTTGTACAAAAAAATTCGTTTCGCTCCGTCCGGCCGGCTCGTCGCAAATCCGTAAAACTTGAGATTGCTCGGCGGAGGAGGCGGTGGGACATAAGCTGCAGGCTGTGGGGGAGACTCAGGGCCCTTTGCAACCGGTGCTTTCGGCTGCGGAATCTCCACAAACACCCTAAAAATATTCCGTCCCGTTCCTTCGTATTTCGTATCTTCGCTGGCCTTCAGCAAATCGAGATGGAGTGTAGGGTCGAGCGACGCCGCGCCACTCGCTTTCTTTCCCGTAGATCTGCTCCGCGAGTTGCTCCTGGATGTTGGTTGCGTCGGCTGGTTGGACAACTCAGCGGCACTCGGCATGGTATGGGTCGCGGACGCAGAGGTCACGTCCGACGACCCTCCGCCAAAGAACGTTGAGAAGCGCGTCGCAGCCAACCCCAGAGCCAGTACCCCCAGCGCTACTGCCGCGATCAGCTTCGTCCGATTTTCCGCGCCCACTTTCACTACGTTGTCCTGGAATACGTCTCAACTTTGATTTGCAGCTTCACTCCGCCGCTTTGCTCACTACCCAGTTGCACACCATCCACAATGAAAAACAATTTGTTCCGCTCCAGCGCGTTAATGAAACGCGCAACCTGCAAGTAGTCGCCGGAAACGTCGGCATCCACTTCCTTCTTCTCCAGTCCCTCGATTTCCGCCTCGTCAGTCTTGTATTTCACCGACGAGACCCGCACCCCGGTCTCCTGCGCAACCTTGCCGAGGTCCGCCGAGATGGTCGAATCCTCCGCAGGAAACCGCTCACGATAGAACTGTTCAATCTGCTGTTGTGCTACCGGAATCTTCTTGTCAAGACCTCGCCACGGCGCCGCGGCACGCGCCTTGCGATCCTGATTCAGTTGCGCGAGTTGTTGTTGCCGTGCCGCCTGTGATCCCCCCAGCGGCGTGAACAGCACCACCAGTGCCGCTATGTCCACCACAACCAGCGCGGCTATTACAACTTTGAGGCGATTGCGCGTTTGCTTGAGATCGGGCATCAGTTCACCCCGCCAGCGGCGCCAGTTTCATCAGACGGCACATAAAACGCGCTGATATCGAATGTCACTCTGTCCGTGTTCCCGCCGCCCTCACGGTCTTCGCGCGTCTTCTCCGAGTCAATGCGTGTATCTTTGAATCGCTTTGATGCCTCCATTTTGCGGACGAGATCGCGTGCCTGGTCCGAGTTATCCCCGCCAACCACCATCTTGATTTCTATGTTGTTGTCTTTTGACAAATCAGGGTGGATAGAGACCACGTGTAGATGTGCCGGCATCACGCGCTCAAGGTCCTCAAAAAGCCGCGTCCATGAAAATGCCTTGCGCGCAAAAATTTCGTTTAGGAAACGCGAGCGGTCGCGAACTACGCGGTTCTGCGGCCGATTCAGGGTGGCTTCCGCCTGGGCCTTCTCCTGGTCGAATCTCGCGATTACCGATTCCATGTCAGCGATCTCCTGGCGTTCGTGGCTCGCATTGACAAATCTGGTTATTGCCATGAATGCCAGCAATATCGTCGCTAGGCAAAGCAATGCCAGCCCGGTTCCCCAACTCGTCCAAAACCGCCGTGCATCTTCGTACGGCTGGCTCGCGAGATTGATGTCAATTCGCATTTTTCGAAAGCAGGGCGCCCACTACCCCCGCCATTCTCCACTTTGGAATCGAGCCTCCGCCGAGCCCAAGTTGAGAGGCGGTCACCAACTCGCGGACTTCCGCACCGGTCTGCGCATGCAGCGCTGGTGACGCACCGGCAATGTCCGAAATGCCGGCGACGAGAATCTGTTCAATATTGGTGCTGTATGTGTCCTGAAAAAACACCACCGAGGGATACACGTCTTCCGCCAGTTGCTCCCCGCTAATCGTGACGCCGCGAGTGTTCTCGAGGGTTCGAAACAGCAGCAACTGATCCTTGTCGAGGATGGCAATGCTCGTGGTGCGCGCATCCACTTTCACCACCAACGTGCCATGCTCAGCACGAGCTCCGCCCAGCGCCGCCAGCATCGAAGGCAGTACCACTCCTGGACTAAATCCCGCGTCGCGAAATGCGCTTTCGTAATCTTCGATCACGCTATGCAGCGCCACCGCAGCCACCACCCGCAATCCCGCGCCGGAAGTCTGCGTATGGTAGGACACAGCGGCTTTGTCCACATCGAATGGCAGCGACTTCCGCAGGCGGAAGCGCACAACTCCCTCGGCTTCCTCATGGTTGTCAGGCAGAGTCTCGAAATCCAGCAACACCACGCGCACGGCCGCGTCCGGCAGCACTGCGACCACGTCGCGTGAGCGCGCGCCGACGTTCCCGAGGGCGTCCTGCAACGCGCTAACTACCGCGTTTCGCTGCCGCAGATTGCTTTCGGTAAGGTCCGGGACAACGCACCCCGGGGCCAATTCGCTGGTCGAGCAAAGCTCCAGCACCTGCCCGGAATCGGCTGCCCGCCCGGCAATTACCCGGTCCGGAGCGATTTCGCAAGCCAATTTCGGCCTGCCAGAATTGTATGTACGGCTCATTGCGCGTGAATTCTATTTAATCAAAATCAAGAGAGCAGGGAAATGTTAAATCGGAGTCATGCGATGTCGGGCTATAGCGCGATTTGAGATCCTTCTCAGATCACCCGATCGCCAGATGGTCCGATCACCGATGTTCTATCTCATCGTCTCAATAAACGTGACCTTGTTGATTTCCTTCAGCGTCGTCATCCCAAGGCGCACCTTGTCAAGGGCCGATTCGCGGAGGAATCGCATGCCTTCTTCGCGCGCAGCGCGGCGAATCTCCGAAGTAGGCTTTCGCGCCAGAATCATTTCGCGAATTCTGTCGCTCAGGTCGAGCAACTCATGGATCGCCGTTCGCCCGCGGAACCCAGTCCCCGCACACTCAATGCAACCCTGGCCTTCATAAAAGGAAACCTTCGACCACTGCTCGGGATCAAGCCCGCTGGCCTCAAGCACGTCCGCGGGATAACGCACCACCGCCCGGCACGAATTACAAATCAACCGCACCAGCCGCTGTGCCAGAATGCAGTTCAGCGCCGACACAAAGTTGTAAGGCTCAACTCCCATGTTCAGGAAGCGTCCCAATACGTCCACCACGTTATTCGCGTGGACCGTCGTGAACACCAGGTGTCCCGTCAGCGCCGACTGTATTGCGATCTGGGCGGTTTCCGTGTCACGAATCTCACCGACCATGATCTTGTCGGGATCATGTCGCAAGATGGAACGCAACCCTCGCGCAAATGTCAGGCCTTTTTTCTCGTTTACCGGAATCTGCGTAATGCCGCGAATCTGGTACTCAACCGGGTCTTCAATAGTGATGATCTTGTCTTCTTCCGTTTTGATTTCGTTTACCGCGGCGTAGAGCGTGGTGGTTTTGCCGCTGCCGGTCGGCCCCGTGACCAGCACCATCCCGTACGGCTCTTTAATGTAGCGGCGGAATTTGCGCAGATCGTCTTCATCAAAGCCCACGACTTCGAGCGTAAGCGAGCGAAATTTCTCGCTCATGGATTCTTTGTCCAGCACGCGCAGGACCGCATCCTCGCCGTGAATCGAAGGCATGATCGAAACGCGGAAGTCGATCGGCCGCTCCGGCTGTCCGTATTTCACACGGAACCGTCCGTCCTGCGGCACTCGCCGTTCCGAAATATCCAGTTCGCTCATGACCTTGATGCGCGAAATAATCGTCGAATGATGCTCTTTGGCAATCGGCGGCATCGCCTGCGTGAGCACACCATCAATTCGGAACTTGATCGAAACCGAATCGTCGCGCGTCTCAATGTGAATGTCGCTGGCCCGCCGCTGCAGCGCAGTAAAAATCGTCGTATCCACGAGCCGGATAATCGGGCTCATGTCCCCTTGCGCCGTCAGCTTGTCAATCGAGATGCTCTCGTCGCCGCCTTCTTCTTCATGGACAACGTCCAGCGTGAATCCTTCACTGGCATCTTCGAGCACCCGCTTCGACTGTTCCGTCTTCTTGAGGATCTCGGTGATCTGCGCCAGAGTTGCCACTTTGGTGAGGATCCGCTTACCCAGCAGCAAGCTGATCTCATCAATCATCATCAGCTGGCTGGGATCGGCAATGGCAATGGCAAGTCGCCCGTCGTGCGTTTCTTCGAGTGGAACGAAGTTGTAGCTGAACATCAAGCGCGGTGGGATCTTGGTAAACAGATCGTGGTGCAACTGGAAGTCATGCAGGTCTACGAACTCGCAGCGATACCTTCGTGCCACATCCTTTGCGCGATCAACTTCCGAAGAGTGGGCAGCCGTTACCGGTTGACCGTTTCCTCCGCTCACAAAGACCGATTTCTTTTCTGCTTTTTCCGCCATGCTTTCCATTCCAGCCTACCTGACCTCGTACTCAAACTAAAGCCGGTGTTCTCACTCGTCGCAAAGCTATCTATTTCCAGCGCCGACACCCAAAAGCCCGCGTCGTCCTCAATGAATACTCGAACTCAAGGTAAATATCGGCAGATATAGCGAAATCAGGATTCCGCCTACAAAAACCGCCATAATGATCAAAATTATCGGTTCGATGAGCGCCATCGCCGCTGCCAGCGCCGTCTGCACGTCTTCCTCGTAAAACTCAGCCACGGAGTTCAACATAGCCGGCAACGCCCCCGTGGATTCCCCCACTTCAATCATTTCCACCGAAAGATCAGGGAAAATCTTCTGCTCTTCCAGGCTCCGCGCCAGCGATTGGCCTTCCCGCACTCTGACCGACGCATTCTGGATCCCATTCAAAATCTTGCGACTGGTCATGGATGCGCCCGTCGTCTCCAGTGACGGCAGCAGCGGCATCCCCCCGGTCAAAAGCGTAGACAGCATGCGCGAAAACGTGGACACATGGTACTTCATCCAAATATCGCCAATCACCGGAATGTGGTGTGTCGCGCGATCTATAGTCTCTGCACCGCTGTCCGTTGCCTTCCAGCGCCATAACAAAAATATGGTGACGCCCACCACGACCAGCAAGATCGGCGCATAACGCTGCGCGTGCGTACCCATCTCCAACATGAACAGGGTAATCGAGGGCAGTTGCGCGTTCAGATCGGAGTAAAGCTTCGCGAACTGAGGCACCACGTACGTGACCAGGAAAACCATCATTACCAGTACTACTGACACCAGCAACGTTGGATAGACGAGCGACACCGCGAGTTTCTTCTTGAAAGTGAGCGCCAGGCGCTGAAAGCTGATGTACCGGGTCAAAACCTCATCCAGATTGCCGCTTTTCTCCCCCGCCATCAACGTAGTTGTGTAAATTTTCGGAAAAACGTTCTGCGCCGAGAACGCCTCCGACAGCAACTCCCCGCCTTTGACCCGTTCCCGCACGTTCTGCAATAGCGACCTGAAATACGAGTCTCTCTGGCGCTTGATCAACAGATCCAGCGATCCCAGGACCGGGAGACCCGCCTTCAGAAGCGTTAGCAACTGCTGATTAAACACCAGGAACGTGGACGGCTTTACCCGCCTGCCGCGCCGGATGCGCCCTCCGGTCAAAACGCCCTTAGGTTTTACCCAATAGACGAGGAAACCCTGCTGGGTAAAACGATCGCGGATCTCGGCCTCGGAGTAGCCATTCTCCACCTGTTGTGTCAGGTGGCCCCGCTCGTCGGCGACTTTGACAACAAACTCAGCCATTTTTCGCCAGATTCAGACTATTCCTCAGCCCAGTCTAACATTGAAAGATGCTGCTTTTGCAGCTACTTAGCACTCAAGTGCACCCGCAGTAACGTCATTGTAGAGACGTTGCTTGCAACGTCTAAAAGCTCCTTCGTGGGGTGCCCCGTTCAAGCTCCGTTTGGGCGGGTCTTCCCGTGTTAAAAGTCGGTCACTCCTTCGTGGGTGCCCCGTTCAAGTTGAGGCGTGCAGCGTGCATCCGAGCGCGCTGCCGAAATCCCGAGCAAAAGCCGAGGGACCTAGCCCCGCTTGGGCGGGATCCATTCAATTCGAGTCACTGTTTCCCCTCTCCTCCTCAATCACTTCCGTTCCAGCGGGGGCCGTAAACCTGAACTGTTTGTCCGCCACTTCAACATTTTCTTTCGAATTGCTGAATCTATACTCCGTAACCGAATCGTCCACTGCGTGAATAAGAATCCGGGCAATGCGATGCTCCGGCGTTATTTCCAGGACCACCTGTTCCACCCGGTCCTCGAGCCCGCGCGGCACGCCACGAACCATCACATCTTCGGACTTCCACGCCTGTATATCGGGAGCAAACGATAAAGCCTTCAACTCCTTTTCCAACTTTGTCTTACCGAGCAGGAACGCCAGGGGCGAACGCAAATCCTCCAGGTTTTTCAAAGGTGATTTCCGCGCCTGCTTCTCCGCCGGCAGATACAGCCACGTCGCCTTCCCGTCCGCCAAAAACAGCTTCTCCTCAGGAGAACGGTACTCCCAGCGCATCTTGCCGGGTTTTTTCAGCCAGAGGGTTCCCAGTTCCTCGCGTTGAATCCCAGAGCCTTGATAAATCTCGGTGAAATCCGCCTGGAACGATTGCAACTGGTTGTAGTGCGCATCCACTTGCTGGGCAACAGCATGCACATTCGGCAGAGCGTAAGCGGTCATCGCCATTGCGAGGCAAACCATCGCAAACATGACGCATGGCCGGATTTTCTTATAGATATTGATTGCCATGGGATTTCCAGGCGTGGAAGGGAGGATCCTCTCACTTACATTTGATGCTGGGATCAGACCATTGTACGGCAAGGAATGAAATGGATCTGATTGTGAATGACGACGGCCGAGCCTAAGAAAGCGGAAAGTGCTGTTGGCCTCGAGGCGAGACGTACTTACTCTCGCCAAGGTTCCGGTGGCACTGCCGAGATGACCTACCTTGTTGACAGATGACGGCTTCGCGAGGAAAACCCGACGTTCTTTACCCAATCAGATCAGCATCAAGCCAACAGGTCTTCAGAAAGAAGAGGCGCCAAACTCCTGCCGGTATTTATCGGCGTAATTGCGAATCTCGGCTAGCATCCGTTCGTACTCACGATCGCCCCGCAGTTTGTCCCAGTTCTTGTCCCGCGCAAACCACTGGTAGTTGTGGTTTCCCAAGTCAATGGCCCTTCTAAGCCACGCCAGCGCTTGCCCTTTCTCGCCAAGTAACGCGTAGATACTGCCAATCCAATAGGCCCTGTCGCCGTCAGCAACGAGTTCTGGTTTCTCACGGAAGACGCTGGGATCGATTTTGTCTCTCTGCCCGCGTGCTGCGTACAGGAACCCCGAATACCAGAGCGCTACTTCATCTCCGCTATTCCGCCCTAATTCCGCCGCACGCCGCAGGATCGGCTCAGCTTCTTCCAACCTCCCCTGGTAATAAAGAAACTCGCCCAGGTACGCCATGGCCTTGAACTGCTCCGGATGTATCGCCAATGCTTGCCGGACTCCCTCCTCCGCTTCCTGAACTCTCCCGACATAGAGCAACATACGAGAGTGCATCCAGTAAATGCGCGGAGTCGTGGGATCGAGTTCCAAACTATGCCGATAAGCCCGTTCGGCAAGGTCGTCTAGCCCAGCGTAGTGATAAACGTAGCCGAGCAAATCCCATGCGAATTCGGAATTTGGTGCTTGGATGACAGCCTGTCGCAAGCTGCGAATGGCTTCTTCATTTCGGCCACCTTGTGCCTGAGCAAACCCGAGGGCAAGGAGGCCTTCGATGGAATTCGGATTCAACTCGAGGGCGCGCCGGGCTGTCCGTTCTCCCTGCACCAGGTTGGCCGCGGCGTTCTCGCGAAAATTTGCGCACTCAAGCAAGTACATCATCGCCAGCAATGCATGTGCGTCTGCAAACGACGGATCTCGCTCTACGGCCCGGTGCAAGGCCCCTTGTCCTCGGCGCAGGCTGTCCAGCTGCGTCCGGATAAAATATTCGTTCTTATACACTCGCCCTTGTAGATAAAGATCGTATGCTTCCGCGGAATTGGTCGAGGGTGACGTCAGCAGGTCTCGCTCATGGCCTGAGACTCCAATTCGCAGACCGTCCACCACCTTCTGAGCAACGTCGTCCTGAAAGTTCAACAAGTCTTTGCTCTTCAGGTCATAGTGTTCGGCCCAACGCGTTGCCTGGTTTTTTTCAACCAGTTGTACAGAGATACGGATTCTGTCGCCGGAGCGCTGATACGTTCCGTCCAATACCGATTCCACTCCCAATTCCTGCGCAGCCTGGGCGGGATCGACCGGGCCTTTCGTGTATTTCAACACTGACGCGGTTGGCCGGACAGCAAGGTTTTGGAGTGACGCGAGACGCGTGATGATGGCGTCTGTCATGCCGATCCCCCAGGAATCCTCGCCGGCATTCTCGGACAGTCCGCGAAACGGCAACACCGCCAGCGTCGTTGGCTTTGGCTGGGTTCCCCGCGAGGCATGGTCACTTGTGCTCCTCCATCGAGTCCAGAACCACCCACTTAGGAGAGCGGCAAGGACAAAGGTAAGGACCATGGCATGTACCACGGTTTGTCGGCGGAACCTGGGCTGATGCTGAATGGGAGCCGCTGCGGTCTTCACCTGGCGTACGTCAGCTACGAACCGATATCCCCGTTTCGGCACCGTCTCGATATACAGCGCCGTTTCCCTGTCATCCCGAAGGTGCTTGCGAAGGGTGAAGATGTTCTGCGCGAGCGTGGCCTCCTCGACGAAGGCATCCGGCCAGACTTTTTGCAAAAACTCGTCTTTGCCTAGCGTCCGCCCACGGTTTTCCACAAGCACCAGTAGCGTTTGGTAGGCCTTTGGAGTTAAGGGAATTTTCCGTGTTCCCTCCAGCAGCAGGTCCTGTGATGGATCCAACTGGAACGGCCCGAACTCGTATAAGACGTGCGCTGACTGCAACATACGTAGTTTTATCGCGATTTCAAAAAGATTTGATTGGGCTTTAAAGACATCGCGTGGCGCCTCCGCATATGAAATCTCAGTCGCCCACGTGTCGCCGAGCCAACGCCGCGCCCAGTGGTCGGAATTTTAGCAGAGGCGGTTGACCGAAAAAACGGAACGCGTATCGCATCGAGGGCAGGAGGCCTAAGAAAACAATGTTCAGCAGAATCGTAGCTTTCTTGTATGGTGTCGTTTGCTATCTGGCATTCTTCGCCACATTCCTTTACGCCATCGGCTTTATAGGAAATTTCGGCGTCCCGAAGTCGATTGACTCTGGACCGCACCAACCCTTCACCTATGCGTTGGCCATCAATGCCGCCTTGCTTGGAGTCTTCGCGGTCCAGCACAGCATAATGGCACGCCTATGGTTCAAGCGCGCTTGGACCCGCCTAGTTCCAACTCCGGTTGAGCGTAGCACCTATGTCCTGTTCTCTAGCCTGGCGTTGCTCCTGTTGTTCTGGAAATGGGAACCCATGGGACGCGTGATCTGGAGCATGGAGAGCGATACCACCCAATTGCTTCTCCATACTCTCTATGCCATGGGCTGGCTGACCGTTCTGGTCTCGACCTTTCTCATCAATCACTTCGATCTGTTCGGGCTGCGCCAAGTCTGGCTCTACCTGCGCGGGATCCCCTACACGCCGCTTCCTTTCCGGACTCCGGGCCTGTACCGCATCGTCCGTCATCCCTTGTACGTGGGATGGTTGCTCGTATTCTGGTCGGCGCCGCTTATGACCGTGGCGCATCTTGTTTTTGCAATCGCCACCACCGCCTACATTCTTCTCGCGATCCAATTCGAGGAACGGGATCTCATCCGGTTCCACGCCGAATACGCGGAATATCGCC
>WNFY01006745.1_pt1 | contig 10201 bp, 10 predicted proteins | sample 5400091 | NCBI WGS metagenome assembly WNFY01 (sample SAMN13153364, study PRJNA577476) | soil metagenome | isolation source: 60 cm soil or saprolite under grassland replicate 1 | place: USA:California | collected 2016-06-15
ACCGTTAACGCGGGCAAGGACTGGACGGCCGCCCGTCTGGTCGTGCCGAGGGGCGCGCGCGCCAAGCAGCGCTGACGTGATCCTTGACCGCACCGCTGGCCGTGCCGGCCGGCGGTGAGGATCGGCGCGCCCGTGGCATGCTCTTGCTTGAGTCTTTGTTGTGTCGTCTTATGTCGTCGTCGTGAGGAGTGAGCATGCCGATCGAGGTGGGCGCCGAAGCCCCCGACTTCGTGCTCAAGGACCAGAACAACCAGGAGGTACGGCTGTCGGATTTCCGCGGCCGCAAGAACGTTCTGCTCGTCTTCTACCCGCTCGCGTTCACCGGCACCTGCCAGGGGGAGCTGTGCCAGGTCCGCGACAACATCGGTGACTTCCAGAGCGACAACGTCCAGGTGCTCGCCATCAGCGTCGACTCGGTCTTCAGCCACAAGGTGTGGGCCGAGCGGGAAGGCTTCGACTTCCCGCTGCTGGCCGACTTCTGGCCGCACGGCGCGGTCGCGCAGGCGTACGGGGTCTTCAACTCCGATCGCGGGATCGCCAACCGGGGCACGTTCGTGATCGACAAGGCCGGCGTAGTCCGCTTCGGCGAGATGAACGGGCCAGGCGAGGCCCGCGACCAGGACGCCTGGCGCAAGGCGCTGTCGTCCCTGTAAACGCGGGTTCCCCATGATCCTGGAGAGTTTCGGGGGTTATCACCCCGCCAACTCTCCAGGATCATGGTGGAGCGATGCGGCGGCGGGGCGGTAGCCTGGCGCGGCAAGGTAAGCTGGCCCAACTCCGGGCGCGTAGCTCAGCGGAAGAGCACCCGCCTTACAAGCGGGGGGTCGCTGGTTCGAACCCAGCCGTGCCCACCAGGTTTGACCAGGTGTTTTGTCCCGGACAAGATCGCTATGGTGATCATCTACGTCGGTGTGGCGGGCGATCGTTTGGACCAGGTGCGGCGGTACGCCGAGGTCCAGGAGCAGCGTCACCATCGTGTGTCGGAGATCGTGTAACCGGATGTCCGGTAGACCGGCTCGGGTGCGGAGGCCGTCGAAGTGGCGGTTGAGGTTGCCGCGGCTCCATCGCGTGCCGAGCTTGGCCGGGAACACCAGCCCGTGCTCCTGCCACCTATCACCGGCGGCGGCCCGCTCGGCCTGCTGCTGCTCCTGATGATCGTGCTGACCAATCCCCGGCTGTTGCCGTTCCTCAGCCAGGTCATGGGAGCCGACCCGCATGTGCGGTACGTCTACGACAAGACCGACGGCTGGTATCTGGTCGACCTGACGACCGGGACCGAGTACAAGTCGCTGCGCGACCGGGGCGAGGCATCCGACTACGGCTACGTGGGTCGGTTGCCGAGGCCCGACGGCAAGGGGACGTTCCTGTACCTGGCCGGCACGCACGCGCAGGGCACCCTCGGGGCCGCGCACTACGTGACCACCAATCTCAGCGAGCTGTACCGGGAGCTGAAGGCACGTCGATTCTCGACCGTGATCGAGTGCCGGTACGACCCCAGCGATCCGCGCACGGTCGTGTCCACCGAGCGGGTCACGCCGCTGTACCGGCATGAAGGATCCTGATGCGCGTCTCGGCGTACTCCGACCCCGCGATCGAGGACGGCGACAACGAGGACTGGGTGTCTGCCGCTCCCGGTCTCATCGTGGTCGTCGACGGCGCGACGGTGCGCACCCAAACCGGGTGCAGTCACGGGGCAGCGTGGTACGCCACCCAACTCGGCTCGGCGTTGTCTACGCTGGCCAGCAATAGGGAGCTGGCGCTGCCCAGTGCCTTGCGGTCCGCCATCCAGCACGTGGCCAACCAGCACCGCGAGTGCAACCTCAACCACCCCGGTACGCCATCAGCAGTAGTCGCGGTTCTCCGCAACGGCCGCAGTGAGCTTGAGTACCTGGTCCTGGGCGACATCACCGTGGTCCTCGAAAGCGCCGGCGGTCTTGAGGTGGTCGTCGACGACCGGGTCGACACGACCGCCCGCACCGAGCGGGACACGGTTGATCGCTACCCGATCGGCTCGCCGGAGAAGCAGTCGGCACTGTTGCGGATGAAGCACGCCGAACTGGCGGTACGCAACCAGCCCGGCGGGTACTGGGTTGCGGCAGCCGATCCGAACGTCGTGACCCACGCGATCACTGGGAAGGTGGCCCTGGAAGGCCTGCGAGTACTTGACACGGAAGAGATCACAGCGCGACGCGGCATTCAGCTGAACCACCGACGCGGTCTAAGCAGGACAGCAAGCACCCGTGGCACCGAGCTTCCTGCGGTCGCCTGGGTTGCTGTACATCTCTGCTGTACCCGGGTCCCGAGCACCGCTCGCCCGGCTGGGGTCGGTGTAGAGGTGCACGACATCGCCGACCTGGACCTCGTCCAGGTTCTCCCGGATCCGGTAGAGGACGTTGTCCCAATCGTCGAGGTCGTATCCCCATCCCGACGGTTGCGGCTCCGAGATTGAATTCAGGGTGATCGCGTAGCGGTTGAGTTTCTCCACCACCATCTCGTGGTCGAGGCCGCGGATCCTCCAGATGTCGCCGATCCGGCCGTCCTCCGGGCGCGCGAGTGCCAAAGCCGATCCTCCTCAGCGAGTGCGGTCACGACGGTACGCGGAAATATTGGGCTGCCGCTATCTCGGATTGGTCCAGGCGTACAACCTCGCCAACGAGCCGGGCCACCGCGCTGCGATGTTCTCCCTGATCGCGACAGCGACCTTCCAGCCACCGACTACTTGGCCGTGTTCATCGAAACCGGACCAGAACGCCAAGGCCCTGCGTCATGTCGGCAGGTGCGGCGCATGCACCGATATGGCAACATCGACGCGTGTCTGTAGGCGTTGTTACCATCATCGCCGCCTTTCTGGCCTTGATTATCGTTGTTTGGGCGGCTGTTCGGACCGTGCCACCGCAACAGACGTACGTGGTGGAGTTGCTCGGCCGCTACCGACGCACGCTCGAGCCCGGGATTCACTTGCTGGTCCCGTTCTTCGAGTCCGTCCACGCCAAGGTGAACATGCGCGAGCAGGTCGCTAGCTTCCCGCCACAGCCCGCGATCACCTCAGACGACCTGGTCGCGTGCATCGACACCGTTTTGTACTACCGCGTGGTGGACCCGGTCCGGGCCACCTACGAGACCGCCAACTCGGTGCACGCGATGGAGATGTTAACCATCACCACCCTGCGTAACCTCATCGGCTCGATGGACCTCGAGCGGGCGCGCGTCAGCCGTAACGAGATCAACTCGCGGCTGACCGACGTGCTCGACAAGAACGCCGGCGCTTGGGGCATCAAGGTGATCCGGACGGAGATCAAGGCAATCGAGACCGGCTCGCGGCTTGGCTGTCTCTGACCACGGGAGGATTGGGTTCTACCCGTGCTTGCGGCCCGCCGCGCTGGTACTGCGGAGCCTGAGCTGCTCCTCGATTACGGGTCAGCCGCAGGACGCTTTCCTCTACCATCCCACGTCGCGCGTAGACCCCTGCCGATTATTGCCGTCGTCCTGATGTTGAGCCTGGCGGGCTGCTCGACGACAGCCTCGCCCGAGCGCAGCGCGCTCAACGTCTTTCTGAACCACGACATAACGGATGGACAGCGCGGCGCCGTCGAACGGAGGCTGCACGAGTTGCCGAGCGTCCAGGGTGTCAGCTTCGAGACCAAGGAGCAGGCGTACGAGAGGTTCAAAGAGCAGTTCAAGGATGCCCCGGACCTCATATCGACGACGAAGCCGGACAGCCTGCCGGAGTCGTTCAGGGCGACGGTCACCGACAGTTCCCTCGTGGAGGCGATCGAGACGGTCATCGCCGCAGCGCCGGGCGTTAGCGACGTGCTCGTCTTACCGGCAGCAACGAAGTCGCCGCCTCCGACCGAGGGGGTCGTCGTGCAGGTGCACAAGGACGTGACCGGCGATCAGCGCGCCGCCATAGAACAGGCGATCCGCGCGATACCGAAGGTCAAGTCGACCGGGTTTGAGTCCAACGAGGCTGCGTACGCCCGCCTGAAGAAGAAGTGCCACGATGCGCCTGAACTGGCCAACGCGCTCGATCCCGACGCTGTGTCTGCGTCGTATCGGTTCGCGTTCACCGTCACCTCCGGCACTTCCAAGCATCCACCGAGCGTGTCCCTGAGCAGCATCGAGGGCGTCGACCGTGTGCTCACCGTGCCGGTGTCGGTCCTCTGACGAGCCGGACATCCAGTGCATCGCTTCCAGCGGTCCGGCTGGACACCATGCGATGAGCCGTGCAGCGGTCGCAGGGGTGGCCGCCACCTACGGAGCGAACATCCTCACTGGACACACCGACGCCAGGTGGGAGGCGGCCGACAGTAGCTGCACCATGCGGAGTGGATGCAATGATCTTGCGTGTCAGCACACCGCTAGGCTGCGGGCATCGAGGTAGAGGTTGCCCAACGATCGGTAACAGCACCGCGTTCCTAAACCTTGTCGCGCTCGCAATGATCGACTGGGCGGAAGCTACGAATTGTTCGCAAGGGTATGGAGGCCGTTGCGCAGTCGGGTCATGCCTTTGGCCAGGAGCCAGAGCATCACGTCGATGATCAGCGTGGGTAGGAGGGTCCACCCATCGCCCTGAAGCGCCCGCACCAGCCCATACGCCGTCAGTCCGACGATGGTGATCCACAGCGTGACGCGCAGGGCGGCGACCGTGCGGCGGGCTGCGGTGACTGCGCGCCGGGAGACGGTGTCGCCGTCAAGGGTTGCTCGGACGCGGAGGGTGGCCACGAAGAAGACGATGACGGTGAGCTGGGCGATGGCGCCGCCGATGGCGAAGGGCAGGCCGGGGAGTTCGCCGGCGCGGACGATGCTGATGCCGCCGGCGGTGAAGAAGGTGAGCAGGACGAGCACGATGACGGTGGCGCGGATCAGACGCCAGGGGGATCGGCGCATCGCGGCGGTGTCGGGGACCCGGACGCGGGGGTTGTTGTTGGTGTCGGGGTGGGTGTTCATCAAGTTTTGATGTTCCAGTCGAGGGTCGTGCCGCCGTCGTGGACCCGGCCGTTGGACAGGTCGCTGACTGGGTGGGGCCAGTTCCCGCCGGGGAATCCGCCGATGTTGGCCAGGCGCTGGTCGAGGTCGCGCATCTGGGTGTAGAGCATGGTCAGGTAGGTGATGGCGGCGGCGTCGTCCAGACTGAACCGGCAGGGCCTGTCATGGCGCTGGGGACCCTGACCTCGACGCTTCCGGGAAGCAAGCACAGGCAGCTCCTAACGATTGATAGACGTAAGCGATCGGACAACGCTCCGGAGCATCTCTATTAGACAGGGGCGGTGCGCGAGCTTTGTTATCCCCGCGTAGCAAATGAAAAGCGCAGCAATTGCGAGAACCAGCGACAAGACCGTAAAAATTACACCTTGTGCGTGTAGAGTCTGTGCTCCGACACGTTCAAGATCCCGTCTGAGTTCGTTCACCGCGCCACAACTGCGTTAAGACATGGGCCGACAAGCCGCGTCGACTTTGCGGGGCGGCGATCACCGGGCCACCTGCGGGCTAAAGTCCGGGACAAACCGGGGTAGCCCAGGCCGCTCGGGACCACCGTTACCCGGGTGCACGCCCACCAACGGACCGATCTTGCGTGATTCCCAAGCTGGCAAGGGGTTCGATTCCCCGCACCCGCTCCGCGATAAAGACCCTGGTCAGGACCGACGTCGGAGCCAGCGTCCTCGCTTGTTGGGCGACCCGAGTCGGCCTGCGGGTCATTAACGGGCCATTGATCCTCGCGCAGGCGGCTGTGAGGACCCTTCGTCCGTGTCACCCAGCCGACACATTCGTGGTCGCCCTCATGTCCCGGCGACGCACCAGAACCGCCCAACGCTTTTCAAATCATCGAGGCGGGCGATCAAAGCTCAAGTTAGACGGGTCTTCCAAATCGCCTCAATGTGGGCGAGGCTGGATGAGCCGAAACGCATTAGGCGTGGTGAGCGGCCGGTGGTCCATAAATGGTTGCCCGGTGTCCTGCGGGACTGGTTGCGACACATCGCAGCGCCCGCGGAGAAGGAGATGGGCCGACGTCCGCAAGTCGTCCGTGCCGATTGCGCCGGGGGCGGCCAGCGCATGCTCGATGAGGAGGAGCGATGAAAAGACTAGTGGCCCCGGTCGCACTCATGGTGGTTTGCATGTTCGTCGCCGTCGGGCCCGCCCGCGCGAACACGTACTCGGTCACGGGACCGACGCTGGCCAGCGGAGGGGCCAGCCCATTCGCCGCCGGGTGCGGTGGCCCTGGTGAGGGCTTCCACACTTCGACTGAGGTGGCTGGGGTCAACTTCCCGGACACCGAGATCGAGCCGTGGTTCGTGGTCAACCCGCAGGACCCGAATGATCTGGCCGGCTTCTGGCAGCAGGACCGCTGGTCGGACGGCGGTGCCCACGGCCTCGTCGCGGGCGTGTCGAGCGACGGCGGGACAACCTGGTCGAAGAGCTGGCCCGCCTTCAGCAACTGCGCCGGCGGAACGCCGGCCAATGGCGGCGGTTACGAACGGGCGTCGGACCCGTGGCTGTCCTGGTCGCCGAGCCCGGCGAACGGACTGGGGACGCTGCACGCGATCAGCATCTCGTTCGACCGGTCAACAGCGCACAACGCCGTGCTGGTGAGCAGGTCGCTCGACGGCGGCAAGAGTTGGCAACGCACGACCACCATCCGGGAGGACAACTCCAACTCTGGACCGCTGGCGAACCTGTTCAACGACAAGGAGTCGATCACGGCCGACCCGGTGCACACCAACAATGTCTACGCGGTGTGGGATCGCATCGAGTCGCCCAACGACAACCCGTTGACCCCGCCGCAGGCGTACGCGCACGCGCCCGCCTTCCGCGGACCGGCGTGGTTCGCCCGAAGCACCGACAACGGCGCGACCTGGGAGACGGCGCACCCGATCTTCGCCCCCAACGCCGGACGGACGCAGACGATCGGCAACCAGATCGTGGTGCTGCCCGACGGGACGCTCGTCGACGGCTTCAACTACATCAGGGGATCCAACGGTGGGGGCATTCAGCGAGGGGACAACGCCGCGGTCATCTTCTCGACCGATCAGGGCACGACCTGGTCGTCGACGCCAACGATCATCGCCAACATGGGCGACAGGGGCGTTCGCGATCCCGAGCCGGTGAACTGCCTCGGAGACAACACACCGTCGACACCGTGCCTGCTGGTTCGCACGGGCGACATCCTCCCCGACTTCGCGGTCGACCCCACCTCCGGCTCACCCGGCACGATGTACGCCGTCTGGCAGTCGCATCAGACGGCGACCGTGGGCGGCAACCCGGTCGACGACACGATCCTGATCGCGCGGTCGACCGACGGCGGCCATGTGTGGTCCGCGCCGGTCAAGGTGAACCACACGCCGTCAGGCGTGCAGGCCTTCACCGCATCGGTCCACGTGGCGGCCAACGGCGACGTCGCGGTGACGTACTACGACTTCCGCAACGACGCATCCGGCGACGCGGCGCTGAGCACGGATTACTGGATCGTCCACCACCACGCCGCCGACCCGTTCGACAGCGCACACTTCAGCGATGAGGCCCGGCTCACGCCAGCGTCCTTCAACATGCGAACGGCCCCCTACGCCGGAGGCTACTTCGTGGGCGATTACGAGGGCCTCGACAGCTTCGGGAGCACGTTCACGCCGTTCTTCGTCCAGGCGACCGGGACGGACCCATTCCACCAGCTCAGCGACGCGTTCTACAGCACGGCGGCTGGCAGCTGAATCCAACCGGGGGCCGGGCCAGCCCGGCCCCCCTCCGTCTTCCAACCTCTGGTCCACCAAACTCGTCATGATCGTTCGTGACGAAAGGGTCCGGTTGACCCCGTCACTATCAACCGCCGCGGCGACCCCAGGAGACAAAAGCTGACATACGGATGATGGTCCCAGGCCCCGCGGAGCGCACTCACGACGACGGCCCTGTGCTTGGCTGAACGATTTGGATCTCGGAGTTTCGGGAAGAACGATGCTGGCAATCCGCGCGCGCCGGTTATTCGATGGAGCCGCTTCCGTTCCGGTCGAGCGGCCGCTGGTGCTCGTTGACCGACAGCGGGTGGTGGCGGTGCGGGCTGGTGCGAAGCCGCCTGCGGGAACGGAAGTGGTCGACCTCGGCTCGGCGACACTGCTGCCCGGGCTCATCGACGCCCACCTGCACCTGGCCTTCGACGCCAGCCTCGATCCCGTCGGCCAGCTCGCCGGCGAGGGTGACGACGAGGTTCTCGACCGAATGCGTGCGGCCGCGGGCAGCTGTCTTGACGCCGGGATCACCACCGTGCGCGATCTGGGCGACCGCGGCTACCTGGCGCTGCGGCTACGCGACGAGCTCGCCGGCAATCCCGCCGCAGGCCCGCAGGTTCTCGCTGCCGGCCCACCCATCACCACCCATCGCGGCCACTGCTGGTTCCTCGGCGGTGAGGCGCAGGGAATCGACGCCGTGCGGGCTGCGGTCCGTGCTCACGCCGAGCGGGGCGTGGACGTCATCAAGGTCATGGCCAGCGGCGGCGAGCTAACCCCGGGCACTCACTCCCACCAGGCTCAATACAGCCGCGACGAGCTGCGCGTGGCCGTCGAGGAAGCGCATCGGCACGGTCTACCGGTCACCGCGCATGCCCATGCCGTACCGGGCATCGCTAACGCTGTCGCGGCTGGCGTCGACATGATCGAGCACTGCTCGTTCATGACTGCCGACGGCATGCGCGGCGACCCGGATGTGATCGAGGCGATAGCCCGGGCCGGTATCGTCGTGTCGCGTACCGTCGGACTGCTGCCAGGGTTCACGCCACCACCGCGGTTCGCCGCGATGGTGCCCCAGGCCATGGCCGTCCTGCGACAGCTGCGCCGCGCCGGCGTCGTGATTGTCTGCAGCAGCGATGCCGGCATCGGACCGCCCAAACCGCATCATGTGCTCCCCTACGGCGTGGCGAGAATGCCCGAGATCGGTGGATTCTCCACAGTGGAGGCGCTGCGCACGGTGACGTCGTTGGCGGCCCAGGCCTGCGGTGTCGGCGAACGCAAGGGTCGTATTGCGCCGGGCTTCGACGCCGACCTGCTGGCCGTGGACGGTGATCCTCTCACCGACCTTGCCGCCTTGCATGCTGTCAGCGCCGTCTTCCGCGCAGGCGCACGAGTTCGTTAGTGGATTCAACCAGCCCGGTGACGCGCTACAACGCCTGCCTTCTCCTCAGCGGCGTCGCTCCGTTGGTCGGTGTCGCGGAGCGCGCGGTGCAGAGTATTTGCATGACGGGACGACGGATGCGGCCTGAGCAGCACCGCTAGGACGAGGCGGGACGTGAGAGACCGCAGCTGCCTTGTTTTCCATCCGGCGCTCTACCGGATGGACGCCGCTGGGGAATGATGAAAGATGCGCGACTGTCCCCGCACGCGACACGGGGATGGGCGCCACGCGTCGGAGGTGGTCACATGCGCCGATCGCTCACCATCGGCCTGCTGTTCCTGATCCCGCTCGTCGTGGCCACGCCGGCCTGGGCGCAGGACGGCCAAGGTTCGGAGGCATTCGTGGTCCTGTCCGGCCGGGCCGACGTGCCTCAGGGCCAGCAGGTCGGCGACCTGGTCGTCTTCCATGGCTCCTCGACCGTGGATGGCACCGTGGACGGGTCGCTGACCGCCTTCGACGCCCCGGTCACGATCTCCGGCCGGGTCAACGGCGACGTGGTCGCCTTCAACGGCCGGGTGGAGTTGCGCAGCGGGGCCAACGTCACCGGCGACGTAGTCTCCCGGGATGCTCCGGTGGTGGCGTCGGGAGCGACGATCGGCGGGACGACCCGGCGGGTGCAGACCAACCTCAGGTGGGAGGGGTTCGGCTGGGCCGGGCGCTTCGCGTTTTGGCTGGCGGTGTCGGTGTCGACCTTAGTGGTCGGGCTGGTGCTGCTGTGGCTGGTCGGGCGTGGCGCCGGCAGGATCCTGGAGGCGGGCCGCACTCGGATCGGCCCGTCGATCGGGTGGGGGCTGTTGGTGTTCTTCGGCCTGCCGATCCTGGCGATCCTCGCGCTGGTCACCCTGGTGGGGATCCCGCTCGGTCTTGGCGTGCTGGCGGCGCTGGGGCTGATCTATGCGCTCGGGTACAGCGCCAGCGCCTGGATTCTGGGCCGGTCGGTTCTACGGACACGCACGGCGTGGGTGGTCGCGTTCCTGGTTGGCTGGGCGATTCTTCGGGTGCTGGCGCTGATCCCCATCCTCGGCGGCCTGGTCTGGTTCGCGGCTGTGGT
>WNFY01007843.1_pt1 | contig 10201 bp, 8 predicted proteins | sample 5400091 | NCBI WGS metagenome assembly WNFY01 (sample SAMN13153364, study PRJNA577476) | soil metagenome | isolation source: 60 cm soil or saprolite under grassland replicate 1 | place: USA:California | collected 2016-06-15
AAATCAGTGGGGATGCCGAGGATCACATCGGTCTTTCGCTCGAGCATCCACTGATTCCCGACTTCGGTAGAGGGTGAGGAACCGACGACGACGAAGCGACGCGATGCCTGCAGACGGTCCACGAGGCCGCGCGACGTCTCGCTATGATCCCGATCAACTACGTACATGCGCGCGGTCTTGACCTCGAAGGTCGCCGCGTTGCCGAGCAGCAACAGTTGAATGATCGGCACCAGCATCAGCTGCGCTACCATGAAACGATCGCGGAAAATCTGCAGGAATTCCTTGCGAAGCAGATATCGAAGCGACTGCACGGTTATTCCATGCGCGGCTTGAAGCTTCTCATCGCCGCCGCGAGCAGGAGTAACGCCATGGCCGACAGTATCAATGTCTCACGCCAGAGTATCGTGAGCCCCACGCCCTTCAGCATGATGCCGCGCGCGATCACGATGAACCAGCGCGCCGGAACTACGTAAGTGAATGGCACGAGCCAGCTCGGCATGCTCGCGATCGGAAATATCATCCCCGAGAGCAACGTATTGGGGAGCATTGTCCCGAGCAGTGCTGTCAGCATTGCGGCGCGTTGTGATGATGTAACGGCTGCGACCAGAACCCCGAGCGCGAGCGACACGAGTGTATAGAGGATGCTTTCGGCGAGCAGGAGGGCTATGCTCCCGCGAAACGGAACGTGAAACACCGCCCACGCTGCGAGCAGGGCGGTCAGGACATTCGCAAACGCAAGCACGAGGTAAGGCAGGACTTTGCCGACGATGATCTGTTGAGGCTTTAGCGGTGAGACGAGCAACACCTCCATCGTTCCGCGCTCCTTCTCGCGCGAGAGAGAGATCGCCGTCATCAAAGCCGAGACGAGTACAAGGACGAGGGCGATAAGTCCGGGCACGAACAGGTTGACGCTCTCGAGCGTTGGATTGAATCGCATGCGAGTTTCGGTCACGATCTGCACGCGTCGATTTTGGGCGGTCAGCTCGGCCTGGTACGATGCGATGACGGCTCTCGTGTAATTCAGGTAGGTGGTTCCGGTGTTCGGATCGGACGCATCGATGGCGACGAGCAGGCGGGCTGGCTCGGCACTCTTCAGATGGCTGGCGAAATCGGGATCGAAGATCAGTGCGATGTCCGCGCTTCCGCGTCGGAATAGAGGCTCGATGGTGTTCGGGCTTTGACTCGTAGCCACGATGCGGAACCGATTGGTCGATATGAACCGCGATTGCAGCTCGAGCGTCGCGTGATCCGGAGTCGGATCGACGACTACCATCCGAATGTCGCGTACATCGCTGCGGAGTGCGTAACCAAACAGGATTACCTGCACCAGCGGCATCATCAGCAGGATCGTCAGCGTTTGCCGGTCCCGCAGGATGTGATGAAGCTCTTTTACGACGAATGCCCGCAATGCGTTGAGATTCACGCCGCCTCTCCTTTCGTCGCTGAGCGCGCAAGTCGCACGAAGACGTCGTCCACGCTGTCGGCACCAAATTTCTCCTTCAGCTCCGTTGGACTGCCTAACGCGGCAATCCTTCCATCCACCATGATCGAGATCCGATCGCAGTACTCGGCCTCGTCCATGTAGTGCGTCGTCACGAAGACAGTGGTTCCACGCGCCGCCGCAGTGTAGATCAGCTCCCAGAACTGACGGCGAGTGATCGGATCGACTCCGCCCGTTGGCTCGTCGAGGAACACGATTTTGGGCTCGTGAAGCAGTGCAACCGAAAAGGCGAGCTTCTGTTTCCAACCGAGGGGAAGTCTGCCGACGAGATCGTCGGCGTTCGAGCTGAGGCCCAGCGTCTCGAGCATTGTGTCCGTTCGCTTAGCGATGTGCTCCGGCGCTAGCCCGTAGATCCCGCCGTAGAGGCGAATGTTCTCCCGCACGGTGAGGTCGGCGTATAACGAAAAGCGCTGGCTCATGTAGCCGATGTTGCGGCGGATGCGATCGCGCTGTGTCCGAATGTCGAAGCCCGCGACATGCGCAACGCCTTCGCTTGGCGCGAGCAGTCCCACTAGCATCTTGATCGCGGTGGTCTTTCCGGCACCATTGGCGCCGAGGAACCCAAAGACCTCTCCGGCTTTCACATCGAAGGTGATGTGATCGACGGCGACGAACGATCCAAAGCGCCGGGTGAGGTCGCGGGCGTCGACGGCAAAGCCGTCGGTCCCGCCGGTTGCGTCGGCCGTCCCGGTTACCGTTGGGCGCGCTGAGGAATTCACGCCGCCGTCGCCGTTGGACGGGGAGGGGGAGGGGGCGCTGAACCCATCAGTTCCATGAAGCTGTCCTCGATTCCGGCGGCGATCGGACGCGTTTCGACATCTTCCTGCCCGCGACTCGCGAAGTACTCCCGCAATTCCGCCGCGACAGCCTCGGGCGATGCGTCACTGCGCCGGTCAGTGTAGTGCAGCTCGTCTCCGAATAGGTAGACCGCGCGAGCGTGCGGAAACTTGCGGAGGCTTTGAAGCAGCTCGAACCGGTTAGCTCCGCGGACAGCAACCAGGGGCAATGTGTAGCGTGCTCCAATCGAGTGAGGCGGATCGACCTCGAGAATCTTTCCCCCATGAATGAGCGCAACGCGATCGCATCGCAGCGCTTCATCCATGTAGGGAGTCGATACGACAATTGTCAGCCCCGACGCTTTGAGATTGCCGAGCTGATCCCAGAACTCACGCCGCGACACTGCATCCACTCCTGTAGTGGGCTCGTCGAGAAGCAGAATGTCCGGCCGGTGCACGAGCGCGCATGACAGCGCGAGCTTCTGCTTCATTCCCCCGGAGAGAGCCTCCGCTCTCCGATCACGAAACGGCTCGATTTGCTTGTATATCGGTGCGATCAGCTCGTAACCTTTCTCGACTGTTGTTCCGAACACCGCCGCGAAGAATTCCAGATTCTCCGCCACGCTCAAGTCGGGATACAGTGCAAACCCACCAGGCATATAGCCAACACGCGATCGGATTTTCCAGAAATCCTTGACGACATCCAGGCCGAGCACGGTGGCGGACCCGGTGTCGGGGATGAGCAGCGTGGTGAGAATGCGGAAGAGCGTGGTCTTCCCCGCGCCATCCGGTCCGACCAGCCCAAACAGCTCGCCTTCGCTTACATCGAGCGAGACATCGTCGAGAGCCTTGACCGGCCCAAAAGATTTACCAAGAGCGCGGACTTCTACGGCGTTGGTCACGAAGGTCGCGCCTCTGGTACTGGTCCGAGCGTGAGATCCGCGGGCATCCCGATCTTTAGCACGCCATTTGGATTCGGGACGTAAACCTTGACTGCGTATACGAGATCGGCGCGCTCATCGCGCGTCTGGACCGGTGTTGGAGTGAACTCCGCCTTCGTCGATACCCAGCGCACAATGCCAGGCAGCGTCAGGAGTCTGCCGCCTCCCTGATCGACATGTACCTGGACCTGCTGTCCCAACTTCACTGACGCGAGCTGTTTTTCCGTCACGTAGGCGCGCAGGATCAACGTGTCGACGTCGGCGATCTTGTACAGCGGTTCGCCGGACTGAACTACTTCTCCCGTTTTTACGTAAGTCGCGAGGACTGTTCCCGCTTCCGGGTTGATCACTTTGCTCTTGGCGATCTGATCGCTGATCTGAGCAACGCGTGCCGCGCTCGACGACACCTCGCGCGACACGCTCTGCTGCTGTGCCTTCGCCGCCTCGATCTGTGCAACGAGGGTCTTGTAATCGCGCTCCGCCTGATCCCGCTGTTGTGCGGTCGCGGCGCGCTGCTCGAAGAGTCGTTGCATACGCTGATAGTTGCGGAGGGCGATTCCGAGTTGCGCCTGATAGACGCCGATCTGTTTGCCGGCTTCCGCCACACGCGCTGCTGTCGCTTGCTGCTGCGCCACCAGCTGCGCCCGCTCCAGCCCCAACTGAGTGGTATCGACGATGCCAACGATTTCACCCACGCGCAGGATGGATCCCTCGACTGGCGTGAAGAGGGTAAGTTGTCCGCTAGCCTGGGCCGATACAGAAACCTCATCTGCCTCGAAGTTTCCATATGCGTCAGGAGTCTTTGTCCTGTGACACGCGACAGTGAAACTGAGCGCGAGGCCGACTGCGGAGCGCGATAGAGTAGCCAGACGCATCAGCGAACCTCGACACCCAGCGTGTTGAGGAACCGCGCGCGAGCCTGGGCAAGCTCCACGCGGTGCAGCGCACGTGCGGTGCGCGCGCTGAGCACGTCCGTCTGTCGGTCTACGTACTCGGCGGAAGTCACTACTCCCTCATTGAACCGCGCCCGAGTTTCCACCAGAATGCTCTCGCGCAGCGCGACGATCTCATCGTCATCGCGAACAGCCGCCTCGAGACGATCAATTGAGGCCAGATCCTGCTCGACGCCGCGTCGGACATCGTTGGTGAATTCCTGTTCCTCCGCGGTGATGATCTGGCGTTGCAGGGCGAGAATCTGGCGATCCCGTTGTCCCGTGCCCCACGTCCATGGCGACCACTGTAGCTGCAGGCCACTGAGCCAGTAGCTGTCGAACCTCGTGCTCAGTGGATTGAGACCGGGTCGTCCGTAACCGGCGCGCCCGAATGCGGAAATGCGCGGCAGATCCTGCGCTTTGCGCGCACGCTCCTGCTGCTCGAGCACAGCTCGCGAGCGGGCGAATTGCTCGTACTCCGGACGCGATCGTAGAATCGGCAGGGAATCCCGTGCGCGAGCGACTTCTGCAGCGAGATCGGTTGTGGAAAGCAGCGTCGTGCTGTCGAAAGATTTTCCGGTGAGATCGGAAAGGATCGCCATCGCTGCACGTCGATTGGCAGCCGCCTCTGTTAGTGACTGGCGGCGACGCAACACCTCGGCGCGAAGCGCCTTTTCTTCGCTTGGCAGGGCGGTGCCTTCGCGCACCCGAGCTGCTGCAACGCGGTGCTGCGCCTCGAGGTCAGTAATCGTGTGCTCAAGCTCGGCGATCTGCGACTGGGCCTCGAGCGTGGCGAAAAAAGCATCGCTCACATTCTGGCGCAACGGGTACAGCTCGGCGCGCAACCGCGCTACCGATTCGGCTAGTTGAGCATCTTCGACGGCTCGACGGGGCCCGATAGTTGGATCGTACAGCTTCTGTCCAGCGGCCAGATGTGCGTCATAAGTGTCGTGCGGAGGAGTCGGCGGTGAGACTCCGCCCGGCAGGACGATCGGAATTCTCGCGACATCGGACTGATATTGCGCCTGTCCCTCAACTGTGAGCGTCGGACGCCGCTCGGCCGTGAGATTCTGCTGCCGCAGGCGCGATTGCTCCACGAGCAGAGCGAGCTCGCGGCCGCGCGGACTGCGCATGACAGCGGTGTCCTGAAGGGCGCCAAGGCGGAGGGAATCCGACAGCATCGACCTAGAGCTGTCGACGATTTGGGAGGCGGCACTCGAGAACGGCGTGAGCGCGAAGAAAACGATGAGAACGGCGGGGCGATTGGTCATGGCCTCAGTGCCGCGCGGAAAAATTCGGGGAGCTCCTTCTTCCGCTGTTCGATGAAGCGCATGAAGGACGCGTCGTCCATGCCCAAGACGATTGATAGCATTGGCCTGGCGGCAAAGGGGAAAATGCATAGCGAGATCAGATTGATCACGAACTGCTGCGGCTTGATGGGTCGCATGGTGCCCTCGCGGACGCGCTCGTTGATCTGTCGCTCGAGGGTCTTGAGGAGAGCAGGCATCACCTGCTGAGGGTCGGCGCCCATGACGCCAGAGAGGAGCTGCTGGACGCGCTCGGGGTGGTGATGCAGCTCAGAGATCACGTAGCCCGGAACGAACAGGTTCTGCGACAGGTTGTCGAGATAGATCGCAATCAACCTCTCGATCTTTTCGTCGAGCGACATCTCGGCGCCCAGCGCCTGGGTGAGGGCAGGGAAAATGCGCGAGGCGATCTGCTGGAAGACGGCCGCGCTGAGGCGCTCCTTGCTGCGGAAGTAGTAATGGAGCAGCGCCTGATTAACCCTGGCCTCGTGTGCGATCTCCTGCATGCGCGCGCCGGCAGTTCCACGTCGCAGGAACACGGCGCGAGCGGCCTCGAGGATCCGCTGCTCGGTGGCTGCCTCGCGTTTTGCCCGCGATTTTCTGGGTGTTGGCCTGCGTCGCCGTTTAATCATTGAGTTTAATCAAACAGTTAACCCAGGGTATAATAAACGCGAACATGCATTCCGCAAGTCAGACTTAAGAACAACTACGCTGCTGCCCGCTGCCCGCTGCACGCTGTTTCGCTATCCGCAACAATCTGGCGGGACCGCACTACGCGGCTTCCGGCAAAGCAGTTGACTGTGCTTTGATCAGTGCCAGTGAGGTCCCGACGTTTGAGCGGGTCGCGATCGGCGAGCAGCGGGCGGCAGGTAGCGCGGCCAGTTGTCTTGCTTTTCTGGTGGCGGCTGACCCCATTCCGAAACTAGGTTATGGCAGGCGCCGAATGTTTGGTTACTATAGAAATCCGTTACCGACAGAGGAGACACCATGACTACCGCAACTGCCACCACCACCGCCGCCGTCGCTGAGGAGCTCGTCTCCTTTTGCAAAGCAGGTCGCTACATGGACGCGGTCAACACGCTTTATTCGCCGGACATCGTCAGCGTCGAATCGATGGGGAACGAAACGATGCCTCGCGAAATGAAAGGAATTGACGCGATCCGCGGAAAGGGCGAATGGTGGGCTGACAACAACGAGGTCCATTCCGCCACTGTGACAGGGCCGTTCGTCGGCGATGATCAGTTCGCCGTCTATTACAGCTTTGACTCGACATTCAAGCCGACCGGCCAGCGTAATGTGATGGAAGAGATGGCGCTCTACACAGTCAAGGACGGCAAGATCGTCCGTGAGCAGTTCTTCTATAACCCGCAGCACACCTGACGATCGAACGCGGTCAAGCTGACGACTCCGCGCTGACGGAAGCGTTGATCGCTGATGTGGCATCGGCGGCCGCCGATGCCACATCTCCTCCGCGCGTTCCATCAGCATCTCAACGCGCTGCGATCGAAGCACCCGCCAAGCCCGTTCTCGTCCTCGCCGGCCCGGGCGCGGGAAAAACTTTTTGCCTTATCGAGCGCGTCCGCTTCCTTGTCGACAAGCTCGAAATCGATCCCGCGCGGATATGCGTATTCACGTTCACCAATAAAGCGGCGGGTGAGATTGCCGAACGACTGGAGAGCGAGCTCGGTGCACGCGTAGAACGCGTGAAGCGCGGAACCATCCACGCTTTTTGTACCGAGCTGCTGCGCGAGTTCGGTGAGCAGGTTGGTCTGCAGCTTGGCTTCGGGATCGCTGATGACGACGATCAGCTGGCAGTTCTGCGTCACTTGAAGGTCCCGCAGAAACTCCGCAAGAGCGTGCTCGAAGCCTTTGCGCGATACCGCTTTTGCAATGAGCCGCTAGGCCGGCGAGACCGCAAAGTTTACGACGAGTATCGAGACATCATGGCTCGCCGAAACATGGCCGACTTCGATACGCTGGTGCTGAAAACGGCGGAGCTGTTTCGCATTGCCTCTGTCGGTGCGGAGCTGCGAGGACGCTGGGATGCGGTCCTCGTCGACGAGTTTCAGGATTTGAATCGTATTCAGTACGCCGTCATCCGTCAGCTCGCTAGCGGACATCGCCATGTCTTTGCCGTCGGCGACGACGAGCAGTCTGTCTATTCATGGACCGGCGCTGATCCAAAAATATTTCGCACTTTCGCCACCGATTTCGAGATCGACTACGACAGCGTGATCCATTTGGACGACAACTGGCGTTGCCCGCCGGCGGTACTCGACCTCGCCAGACGCCTGATCGCCCTCAATGAACCCATCTTCAAAGATCGAGCGCCCCAGGCGGCCAAGCACGAGTCGAGCTTTCCGGTGAGCGCCTTTGGGTTCGCAAACGATCAAGCCGAAACAAACTGGATCATCAACGATCTCAGGCGCGATCGGGCGGCACATGACGGCACGCTCGCGTGGGGCGACGTCGCACTCCTGTACCGCAGACACAAGATCGGCAGCGAGTTGGAGGCCGCTCTGCTCAATGCGGGAATTCCGTGCTGTCTGGCCAAAGGACGAGCCATGACAGACGACAAAGTCGTAGCCTATACGCTCGCCGCGTTGCAGGTGATCGCCTATCCGGGGGACGAAATTCAGCAGGAGCGGTTCTACCAAACGGTGCTTCCGTCCGCGCTGTTCGATAGCGCGCGGGCGCGGGCGGATGAAAGCGGGCGCGGGATCGTTCAGCAGCTCGAGCACATGGCGCGGACCCTTCCGCACGAGGATGGTGACAGGAAAAAAATCTGGCGCGGACATTACTCACTTCAGAACCTGAGCGCCCTGGGAAAGCGTCACACATCGCTCGCGGCACTGGTCGAGGACATCCTGTCGGAAAAGGTCGGCACTTACCGCACGGTGCTGGAAGAGCATCAGGAGGAGCTGAGCGATCCGGCCGAGCACGAGGAAGTGGCAAGGCTGGGCGAACGGATCGAGCGAACCATCACCGACGGCAGATCCGTTTGGGTTCCCCGAGTTGGGGGCGTCGAGATCCCAGCGAGGAGAATGCTATTGGAGATGGGAGTGCGTGTCGTTGATCTCGGCGGCGCGCCCAGACCAGATGCGGAGCCTATTCTCCCAGGCCATCTGCCCCAGCTAGGTCTCGCGCTTGGTCTGTTCAAGACCGCGCAGCTCGTTCGCACGCGCACCTTTGCCAACACTTTCGACGACTTTACCGCGGTAGACATCGAGACCACCGACAAAAACATCGCGCGCGCGGAGATCGTTGAAATTGCGGCGGTAAGAGTGCGGCACGGCAGAATGGTGGACGAGTATCGGACATTTGTGAAGCCCCGTGTCCCGATCAGTGCGGGGGCGCTCGCACAACACAAGATCTCTGAAAGCGATGTGGCCGACGCGCCTTACTTCGAAGCTGTTTGGCCGGCCTTCCGCGAGTTCTGCGGGCGCGATCTTCTCGTGGCGCACAACGGCTATCAGTTCGATTTCCCAATTTTGCGCCGCATGTCGGCAAAGCTTCCGCGCGGCGCTGACTTCTTCACCTACGATACGCTGCCACTTGCGTATACACTCTTTCGGACGAGCTGCAAACTTCCTTACCTCGCCAGGCACTACGGTATTCCTACAGGGCAGTCTCACCGCGCGCTGGACGATACGCGCGCGCTCGCGCAGCTGGTACCGGCTCTAAGCGCGACAAAGGTTGCATGCGGACGCAAGACAGCCATGGTACATCTTCTCGATCAACTCGGCGTTGCGCTTGCGTTGAGCAACCACGAAACGTTGTGCGGCGAGGCAGTGAAGTTCCTCGAGTTTGTTCCGCGCTACGCGTTCCGACGGCAGAGCGACTGCCTGGACTTCTATCGATCGGAACGCGACGTGTGCGGAGATGGCAGCCTTCCGACCGTGTCTCTTATCGACACGTGCTGCGAAGGTCAGTTGCCTGCGCAGATCTGCGCGTTCCTCGAGAAAGTCGTTCTCTCCAAGTACGACAAGAGTGTGGACACCGCTAAGACCCGCGTAAATCTGCTGACCCTGCACTCGACAAAAGGGCTGGAGTTTTCGCGCGTTTACATCGTCGGTGTCGAGGACGAGCTGTTCATGCCGCTTCCACCGAGCGGCTCATTGTCGAAGCTCGAGGTCGAAGAGGCCCGTCGGCTTCTGTATGTCGGGATGACTCGGACCATCGATCGACTGGTGATGACGCGGGTGAAGTCGCGGGCCGAGAGATCGACGGGCGGACACCGGTTCCTTGATGAGATGGGCATAACGCCAAAGGCCTAACGAAGTGTCGCACGCGTAACGCGCCAAATAGTATTGCCGACGTCATCGGCTACCAGCAACGCACCGCTCCTGTCGATGGCTACTCCGACGGGGCGTCCCATTGCATCACCATTCCCTCTGACAAAGCCGGTCAGCACGTCGATCGGTTGACCACTCGGCCTGCCGTGGGAGAAGGGAACGAAGATCACCCTGTAACCGCTGAACGGCTTGCGATTCCACGAGCCGTGCTGGCCGACGAACATCCCCTCGTGAAATTGCGGCGGTAGTGCTCTCGCTCCCGACCAGGTGAGGCCGAGCGAAGCGGTGTGGGACCCGAGCGCATAGTCGGGGACGATCGCGCGCTCGACGAGTCCCAGGCGCTGCGGCTCAATTCGATGATCGACGTGTCTGCCGTAATAACTGTACGGCCAGCCGTAAAATCCGCCGTCACGAACCGAGGTCATGTAATCCGGTACGAGATCGCTGCC
>WNFY01006748.1_pt1 | contig 10199 bp, 8 predicted proteins | sample 5400091 | NCBI WGS metagenome assembly WNFY01 (sample SAMN13153364, study PRJNA577476) | soil metagenome | isolation source: 60 cm soil or saprolite under grassland replicate 1 | place: USA:California | collected 2016-06-15
TCCGGGTACGGGCAAGACCGTCGTCGCTCTGCACCGCTCCGCCTATCTCCTCTACTCCGATCCTCGCCTCGGTCACCGCCGGGGCGGCGTGCTGTTCGTCGGTCCGCACCAGCCCTACCTGGCCTACGTCGCCGACGTTCTTCCCAGTCTTGGAGAGGAGGGCGTGCAGACCTGCACGCTGCGGGACCTCGTCGCCGAGGGAGCCGCAGCAACGATGGAGACCGACCCGAACGTGGCCCGCCTGAAGTCGTCCGCGGACCTGGTGCAGGCGATCGAGGCGGCCGTCAGGTTCTACGAGGAGCCGCCCACCAAGGGGATGACGGTCGAGACCCACTGGTCCGACATCTGGCTCAGCGCCGACGATTGGGCCGAGGCGTTCGAAGCACCAGAACCCGGTACTCCGCACAACAACGAGGCTCGCGATCAGATCTGGGAGGAGCTGCTCACGATCCTGATGGACTCCCGCGACGGCGACGTCCCAGCGCACCTGCTCCGCAAGTCGCTGCTGCAGAACAAGGAGCTGCGCACGACCTTCAACAGGGCGTGGCCGCTGCTCGAGGCGGCTGACCTCGTCGGAGACCTGTGGTCGGTACCCGCCTACCTGCGGCTGTGCGCTCCCTGGCTCAGCCCCGATGACGTTCAGCAGCTGCAGCGCGGGGACGCCCAGGCCTGGACGGTGTCCGACCTGCCGCTCCTGGACGCAGCACGGCAGCGGCTCGGCGACCCGGAGGCGTCACGACGTAAGCGTCGGCATGACGCGGCTGTCGCCGCCGAACGCGAGCAGATGGCCCGGGTCGTCAACGACCTGCTCGAGGCCGACGACGACGGTGAAGGCGTGGTGACGATGCTGCGCGGACAGGACCTACAGGACACCCTGGTCGACGAGGCCGCACTGCCCAGCACCGACCGGGACCTGCTCGCTGGCCCGTTCGCGCACATCGTCGTGGACGAGGCTCAGGAATTGACCGACGCAGAGTGGCAGATGCTGCTGCTCCGCTGCCCGTCCCGGAGCTTCACCATCGTCGGGGACCGTACCCAGGCCAGGCACGGGTTCACGGAGTCGTGGCAGGAACGGCTCGAGCGGATCGGGCTGGACCAGATCAACCTGGCCTCCCTGAGCATCAACTACCGGACGCCGGAAGAGGTCATGGCGGAAGCCGAGCCGGTCATCCGGGCCGTGCTCCCGGACGCCCACGTGCCGACCTCCATCCGCAGCAGCGACGTCCCCGTCGTACACGGATCTGTTTCGGATCTGGGCTCGATCCTCGACGCATGGCTCGCCGCGCATGCCGACGGGATCGCCTGCGTCATCGGCGATCCCACGTTCCGGGCGACGTCCCGCGTCCGGTCGCTGACCCCGGAGCTGTCGAAGGGGCTCGAGTTCGACCTGGTCGTCCTCATCGACCCAGAGGCGTTCGGCAAGGGCATCGAAGGAGCGGTCGACCGCTATGTCGCGATGACCCGAGCGACCCAGCGACTCGTCATCCTCACGAGCTCCTGACGTCGGCCAAGACAACGTGATCGCCGCCCGACGATCATGAGGACCGCCACCGAAGTTCAACGGAACGAGCAGTTCGTCGTTATCGTCAACGGTCAGCAGCACCCAGTCGAGTCCCAGATCGTGTCCTACGAGGAGATCGTCAAGATCGCCTACCCGACGCCACCGTCCCCGGACGCCCGCTACACCGTGACCTACCGCAACGCAAACTCGTGGGCGTTGGTGTCGGACCAGACCCAGGTGCCGGGGTCGTTCCAGCGTGTCTTGGTCTCATATCCGAGGGCGACCTCGTGGACGTCGAGCAGGACTTCTTCTTTGCGCTGCTTGTTCCATGCCTGGCGGCCGGTTGCTGGTGCGCGGGCCAAGCGGGTGCGACCGCGGCGGACGTCCACGCAAGACGCGGTGCCGAAGGACCTTCAGTGAGGGTGCCCGAGCGAGATAGGCCCGGGGACCTTGTAGTCGCCTATTTCCAGCGCGACCACTGAACCTACCTGCACCAAAGTCCCGGCGACCGGCTGCTGACCGACCACGGAACCGCGGAGGATCTGGCCGTCCTGCGTAATCTCCAGCGGTCCGCTGTCGGTGAACTTTAGACCCGCCTGTATGAGCAGGGCATGGGCGACTTTAGGAATTCTGGCACCAGGCCGGGTCAGGTCGGGAACCGGAATACTGGATGGCAGGTGAGGTGTCAGCGTCCTCGTGATCACGCGCTGGCAAACCGTGCAAAAAGGGTTCCCAAGCGTTCGCATGCGGCAGGTGAACTGCGCGCGGTAGGCCCCACAGTGGTACCAATGAGCACCCTCATATGCGCCAACGGTGGAGTCCGGCAAGGGGTTGGCCTGCGGGTCGCACATGGTGCAGTCGGCATTTTTGGTCGTCGGGACCGGTGTGCCCGCGGCGATGAGGTCGCCCCATTTGATCGTGGAGCGATTGCTGTCGGTAGTCACGTTGGGTTCGCTGGGCTCGACCGCGGGGTGGGTGTTGCGGTCAGTGTCGATCCCGCACCCCTTGTAGCACGGATACTCGTCGGCAAGACCGAACGCCGTGTGCCCCATCTCATGTAGGCCGATCTCGATAGCCCCAGAGGCCATCGAGTAGACGGCAACGGGGCCTCCGGAGCCCCCATAAACGGGGCTATTGACCAGCACTATGATCATGTTCCACTGCGCCACGTGAGCGTTCACCACGTCAACAACTGCCGTCGTGTTGACCTCAAGCAGCCGGCGGATGCCGTTGTTGCAGAACGAGGCATCGAAGAATGTGCGTGCCGTGGCGCCAGTACCACCGCAGGCTGCGGGGTCATCAGCGCCACTGTCGGTCGAGCTGACGTCGATGCGATACGCGTTGACCGCGGCTCGCAGTAGGTGGAACGGTGGGGTACTGAAGAGGCTTTCCATGAAGCTTTCGGCGCCGGTGTGGAACTGGTCCAGTTGCCCAGCCTGGTAACCCTCCGCTACCAGGACCATCGTCCAGCGGTCGCTGTCGGACCCATGGTCCACGATCTTGTGCGTCTCGCCGACGCTTCCGTCCGAGGTCCCCATCATCCCGTCCCATCCCCTGAGCCGAGGGCGAACTCGGCGACCTTCCTGGCGGGCTGCGCGACGGCTGCTGCGTCGGGCGGGCTGCTGAACAGCACCAGACTCGCCGCCGCCGCATCCTCCGGCACGAGCAGCATGAAAGTACCGGCCCGTTCACCCACTGGGTGGCGTCGGCTAGTTACCGTCGGCTCGATGGTGTGTTCCTCCACGTGGGAGCTCAACGGGTTGTGCATGACCCGCCGGTAGATCGTCTCTCCCGTCGCGTTATGCAGCTCGTACCAGAAGCCGCTCTGCCCCTCGTAGCCGCGGATCGCGTCGCTGATCGGAGCAGGCATCACCAGTGATCGCCGGTCCACGATCGACATGTTCATGCCACGGAACGAGATGGTGAGACGAAATGACCGTGAAGGTGTGGCGCCATCGTCAACGCTCATGGCCGCTCCTTAATCACAGGCAATGCCCCCTCGTGCGCTGGAATGGCGACGACAACGCCGAAACGCAATGCCCGGCCAAGGCGATCGCCGACAGGGCACACGCAAACGCCCCGTCCTCGATCGCGATGGAATGTCCTCGCGGTGGCTGCGGCCCACCGTCTCCGCGCCTGCTGGATCTTTACTGAACGTCAGGGAAGACGCGCATAACGCTGTCTCGGTTTACATCTTCGCCAAGCTCCGCCTCCCCCAGACCGACGACACCAACCGCAGGGTGCTCGCCGTGCTGGCCTACCTCAGGGGCGACAGCCAGGGCCGGTAACCAGGAAGCCAGCTGCGCAAGCGGCCGTAATACAGCCACACAAGAGCCGCCTCGCGGTGTCTGGGGAGCCTGCCGCTCTGGCGTCGCGCAGCGGAGGAGAATCAGTCGTGTCAATGCCCAGCTCGATATCGGTTCGGCGACGGCGGGGTCGAGCGGACGCCACTTTCGTTCGCTCATCTCCGCGGCGGGCGCCAGCACGCCTTCTACCAGTACGGTCAGCATCACGACGCCGGCGATAAAGCCGTCCGACGCGCGGATCGGCTCGGCGAACTCCTCGAGCGGGGCCAAGATGCGCTCCCGGTCCCGGTCCACTACTCCTTCGATGAGTTCGGTGAGCTCTTCCGGCGGCACACCAAGTTCGACGATGTGACCGCGGAAGACGCGTGCGTGCCCGGCCTCGTCGAAAAGCTGCGTCACATAGAATTCCATTTCGGCGAGTCCAGGGGCGATTCGTACCAGGTCTGCGATCGCACGGGTCGCTTTCTCCTCCGCCATGGACCGGAAGGCCATCTCGTGGATGAGCGCCTCGCGCAAGGGGCCCGGCCGCTTCATGAACTCGGGGACGCCTGCAGTCGCCCGATGTCCGTGCACGAGGCGCGCGAGTGTACCCTGCGCCACCGCCCTGATCCAATAGTCGAGATCACAGCCCTGCGCGGTGAGTTGCAAACTCATCGCGCCATCAATGATTCCAGGGGAACTTTCCCAGCTTGTTTCTGGCGCAGGGACTTCTGCCATGTGTACTCCCTGGCGGCGGCGCTCCGGGGCGGCGCGAACCTGAATCCCGAACGGGCTGTGGGTCACCGGACCTGGGAGGACTTCCTAGCAGAGCGGGTGAGCTCGCCGAGCGACGCCAGATCCGGCCCGGCCTAGCGGCCGAGAAGCACGTCCTTGCCGCAGGGACTCATCGAACGCCATGCACCCGCAGTGGCGCTTGCTGTTGACCGACCCGGGATTACCGTGGGGTAATGGTTGGCGTCCGAGGGTCCGAGCCGAACCATTTGCGCGCGCCCCATTTGGTCGGCCACCGAATTCCCGCTCGGCACCGGAGCGTGAACGGCGATTGCGGGTTGTCTGCCCACGCCGCCAAAGGGGCGACTGCCTCAGCACGGCCGACACAGCTGCGTCAGCCGTTATGGAGAAGCATTGGTCGCATTATCCTAAACGGCTGACGCGCAGTGGCACGCCTGGGTTTGCGCTGAACCCGCCCCGACGCTGTGACAGAACCGGGCGTGGCCGCGCGCTAGGAGAACAGCCCGCGGGTTGGGGGCACGGTATCGGGACGGGCGGCGGCACGCTCGCCGCCCCGGGGGCCTAGCGGTTGTCGTGATCGGCTTGGCTGAGCAGCCGGGACTTGACCTCGTTCTTGAGTATCTTGCCGACCTTGGAGCGAGGCAGGTCCGGCCACACGTCGACCTGCTTAGGGGCCTTGACGCTGCCCAGGCGGCCCTTGACGAACGCGCGGATGCCATCACCGGTTACATCCTGGCCCGGGTAGGGCTGGACGACTGCGGTGACACGCTCGCCCCACTTGTCGTCAGGCAGTCCGACGACCGCGCAGTCCAGCACGCCGGGATGCGCCAGCAGGGCCTGCTCGACTTCCGCCGAGTAGACGTTGAACCCGCCAGTAATGATCATGTCTTTGGCCCGGTCCACGATGTAGAGGTAGTTGTCGGCGTCGAGGTAGCCGATGTCGCCGGTGTGGTGCCAGCCGTGCCGTGAAACCTCGGCGGAGGCTACCGGGTCCTTGTAGTAGCCGGCCATCACCAGGGGGCCGCGGACGACGATCTCGCCGCGCTGGCCGACGGGCAGCAGTCTGCCCTGGTCGTCCATGATCGCCACGGTCACCAGGGGCGCTGGCCGCCCGGCGGAGGCGAAGCGCTCCCTGGCCAGGGTGCCGTCGGCGCGGAGGTGATCTTTCGGTGCCATGGTGGAGATCATCATCGGTGCCTCGGTCTGCCCGAACAGTTGCCCCATGACCGGGCCGATCTTGCCGATGGCCTGCTCCAGGCGGTCCGCTGACATCGGGGCGGCGCCGTACCAGAGGCATTGCAACGACGTAAGGTCGGCTGCGGCTAGCCCGGGGTGATCGAGCAGCAGGTAGATCAGCGTCGGCGGCAGGAAGGCGTGGGTGACCCGGTGCTGTTCGATCAGTGAGAGGAACTCGCCCAGGTCAGGCGCGGGCATGATGACGATCTCGCCGCCGAGCGTCATGATCGGGAAACACAGGACCCCGGCGGCGTGGGTGAGAGGGGCGAGCGCGAGGTAGACGGGCCGTCCGTCGAATGGGTAGCTCATCAGGGTCAGGGCCGTCATCGTCTCGATGTTGTGGCCGGTGAGCAGCACTCCCTTTGGCTTGCCCGTGGTGCCGCCGGTGCCCGCGATCATGGCGATATCGTCGACAGGCTGCGCCTCAAAGCACTCATCGCCAATGCCGTCCAGCCACTTTCCGAACGGGCTGGCGCCAGGCGCACCCTGGTCAAGGCAGACGAGCGTGGTGAGGTCGGGCAGGTCCCCGGCTATCTGCGTGACAAGCGTTGCGAAGGCTCCCTGGAAGATCAGGCAGGAGCAGTCGAAGAGGTCCAGGAGCTCGCGGTTCTCCGCTGCCTCGTTGCGCGGATTGATTGGGCACCATACGGCACCGGCCCGTGCGATGCCGAACACGCAGCACAACGCGACCGGGTCGTTAGTGGACAGCACCGCTACCTTGTCGCCCGGCCCGATGCCTGACCGGGACAGGGCCCGGGCAACCTTCCAGGAGAGCCGCTGCACGTCGGCGTAGGTCCGGGTGCGGCCCGTCATGGTCAGGCACGGGGCGTCGGGAGCCAGCGACGCGCCCTTGTCGAGGAAGTCGGTCAGCCGCACAGGTCAGTGCGCCGTGGTGAGGATCGGCTCCATCACGAGGCCGAAGCTGCGCAGCACGCCCAGCAGCTCACGGTGGCCGAAGGCCTGGCAGCCGGACGCGAAGCCGACCCGCTTCGGCGGCTGCAGCAGCAGCGAGTAGGCCGCGTACGCTTGCAGCAGGCCGGTCTGCTTGTAGTTGCAGTTGCCATGGATCACGCAGTGCGCCCGCGCGATCGGGCCGCAAGCGTGGACCGAGTCGAGCGAAGTGTTGATCCGTGTGCTCTCGCGCGGCGGCATCTGGTTCATCACAGCCGTGGCCTGCTCGGACAGTGCCTTGTACCGGTCGTCGTCCGAGAGGCCCTCGATCTGGGCCAGGGCGGCGGCGACGATCTGCGGGACGCCCAGCATGAGCGGGCGGTTGAAGACCCCGCCGAGCACTTTGACGTTGGCCACGCGCGGGTCGCGCTTGAACCACACCGGGTGCGAGGTGCCGCCCCATGGCAGCGCGAGTCCGGTCTCGTGCTGGCCTGGCACCGTAACGTCATAAAGACCTGCATCGGCCGGCCACTCGACATATTCATTCTGTTCGAGATAGTGCGCCTTGGACAGCGCGGCATTTACCAGGATCGTCCGGGTGGACGCGATCGTCGGCAGGCCTTTCCAGAAGACCAGGATGTCGAGGGTGTCCAGGCCCGGCGTCTCCAGGCACAGCCAGGCCGCGATCTCGCCGGTCGTGTACATCTGCGCGATACCGGGCGACAGGAGCAGTCCCTTGTCCGCCATCCGCTGGCCGTAGGCCTCATCGCACTGGATCAGCCAGTCCTGCTCACCGGTGGTGTCGACGTAATGGCATCCGGTTGCGATGCAGGCCTCGACCACTTCACCGCCGTGCTGGGCGAATGGGCCGACCGTGTTGCACACCACGCGCACTCCGCTCAGCAGTTCGGTCAGCGGGGCGACCTGGTGCTCAACCTCGACGATCTCGTGCGCGACCGTGTCGATGCCGGGCACCTTGTCGAGCGCCTCGGCGATGCGGGCCTTGTCGCGCCCGGCCGCGATGAAGGGGACATTGAATTCGCGGAGGTACTCGCAGATCAGCCGCCCGGTGTAGCCGGACGCGCCGTACACCACGACGCGCTTGTCGATGCTCATGGAAAGTTCACCTCTCGCTCGTTGTGACGCCGTCGCTGGCTACATCCCCATGCCGCCGTCGACCGGCAGGCCGGCTCCGGTGATGAACCGGGCACCCTCGGAGGCCAGGAACACCACCGCGTCCGCTATGTCGGCCACCTCACCGAGCCTGCCCAGCGGAGTCAGGCCGATGACATCCCCGACGGCTGCCTCCGCGCTGGGCCATAGTCCCAGGGTCGCCATGTCCTGGGCGAGCTGGGCGCCCATCTCGGTGGGCACCAGGCCAGGGTAGACGCAGTTCACGCGCACTCCGTAGCCGAGCTTGCCCGACTCCATCGCGGCCACCCGGGTGAGGCGGTCCACGGCTGACTTGGTGGCGGAGTAGACGGCGATAGCCGGGAAGGCGATCGTCGCGGCCACCGACGCGACATTGACGATGGCGCCCCCCCGGCCAGCCGGGCCGCCGGGACGCATCGCGCGGAAGCCGTGCTTGATGCCTAGCGTCGTGCCGAGCACGTTCACCTCGAGCATCCGGCGGGCATCTTCAGCGTCGATATCCACCAGCAGGCTGGAGATCTCGATCCCCGCGTTGTTGACCAGGATGTCCAGGCCGCCGAGGTGGCCTACAGCCTGGGTAATTACCTGCTCCCAGCTCGCCTCCGAGGTGATATCCAGCGGCACGAACTCAGCAGTCGCGCCCGACTGCTGCAACGAGTCGGCGCATGTCTTGCCCAGATCCTCCCGGACATCGCCAATGACGACCGCCGCGCCCGCGCGGGTGAGCGCCTGCGCCATCCCTTCACCGAGCCCGCGGGCCCCGCCGGTTACCAGTGCCTTCCGCCCGGTCAGGTCATAGACGCTCATCAGGCACCTCTTTCTGCGGCTTCGCTGGGGCCAGCGCGAAACGGGGGACGTGTGACGTGTTCTCATAGCCTTGCCCGGTGCCTTGACAACTGTCAAGAGATTGTCTGACGATCGTCCAGAGAAATCTGGCCGACTGTCAAGATCACGCAGGGCTCGCCAGATCGGGCCCGGCTGGTAGCTTGAAACGACGGCCCAGGAACGATCGGACCCCGACATTGCCCGAGGTAGCGGAGCGGAACCGGGACAGGATCGCGCGCCGGCAGGTGGACAAGTTCGCCGAACGGCGTGCTCAGCTAGCCGCGGCGGCGCTGCAGACCCTGGCCGAGCTGGGCTACGCGCGGACCAGCCTGCGCGACATCGCGCAGAACTCCGATTTCTCTCACGGTGTCCTGCACTACTACTTCAGGGACAAGTTCGAGCTCATTACGTACTGCGTGCGGCAGTACAAGGCTGAATGCGTCACCCGGTACGACAGCATCGTCACCTCGGCTGGTTCCGCGGGCGAACTCAAGCGGGGGTTCAGCGCGGCCATGGCCACCACGGTGCGCGAGGATGCGACGATGCACCGGCTCTGGTACGACCTGCGGAACCAGAGCCTGTTCGACGAGTCCTTCCGCAGCGACGTGCTCGAGATCGACCAAAGCCTTGAGCGCATGATCTGGCGCATCGTCAGCAAGTTCGCTGACCTCACCGGGACACCGCTCGCCGTGCCCTCCAGTGCGGCATACGCCGTCTTCGACGGGCTCTTCCAGCAGGCGCTGATCAGGCACCTGGCAGGCAGCACCGACGCTGCCCGGGATCTCGAGGAGAACGTGCAGCGCCTCCTGGAGTCACTGACCATCCGCGGCTGACCCCAGCTGCCAGTGGTAGTGCAGCAGGCAGGACGCCCGCCGCTACCAGCAATCCCGCCTGGCCGCGCCGCAATGCCCAGATCCTCGTCTTCTTTGGCGGCCGTGATCTCATGGAGCTGGGCCTGGTCCCAGTTCCGCCGGGCGGTCGGCGCAGCAACAGCTGCCGGTGTGCGAAACACGGTTAAGGAGATGTTGCCGACGTGCTTGCCGATGGCTGCCTCGGAGACGACGAGTTGCCTGGCGATGGCGATGTTGGAGTGTCCTTCGGCGACGAGGGCCAAGACTTCGCGTTCTCGCGCCGAGAGCTGCGACAGCGGGTCGCGCTGCCGGCGCAGCAACTGGCGCACTACCTCGGGGTCGACCACGGTTCCGCCGCTCGCCACGCGGCGCAGCGCGGCGACGAAATCCTCGACATCGACGACGCGGTCTTTGAGCAGGTAGCCGACTCCTCGGCCGCCGGCGGAGTCGAGCAGCTCGAAGGCGTAGCCGTGCTGCACGTATTGGCTGAGCGCGACGACCGCCAGCTGCGGGTTGGCGCGCCGCAGTTCCACGGCGGCGCGCAGTCCCTCGTCGGTGTAACTGGGGGGCATCCTGATATCGGTGATCACCAGGTCCGGGGCACCCGGCCTCGTGTCCGCGCACCTGCATGTCCAGCAGGTCATTCACCACAGCCACCGGTTCGCCTTCGCGAAGCTGGCGCACGCCGCCGAGTACCTGGCAACT
>WNFY01020262.1_pt1 | contig 10198 bp, 10 predicted proteins | sample 5400091 | NCBI WGS metagenome assembly WNFY01 (sample SAMN13153364, study PRJNA577476) | soil metagenome | isolation source: 60 cm soil or saprolite under grassland replicate 1 | place: USA:California | collected 2016-06-15
ACCTTTGACCCTCCGATCGCCGCGGTCGAAGGCAGGCGCGTCGTTGGACTTCGCCGTCTGGGAAAGAGGATCGTCTTCGATCTCGACGGGGACCTCCATCTCGTCCTCCATTTGATGATCGCCGGCCGCCTCCACTGGAGACCGTCGGTCGCGCGGCTCACCAGCCGAACGTCGCTCGCGGCCTTCGACTTTCCGGACGGGACGCTGCTCCTGACGGAAGCCGGATCGAAAAAGCGCGCCGCGCTTCACCTCGTCCGCGGCGAGGCGGCTCTCGCCGAACACGCCCGCGGCGGGCTCGAGGTTCTCGAATCCGACCTCGAGAGCTTTCGCGCGGCGCTGACCCGTGAGAACCACACGGTCAAGCGCGCGCTGACCGATCCGCGTCTCTTTTCGGGAATCGGCAACGCGTACTCCGACGAGATCCTGCACCGCGCGCGTCTTTCTCCGGCGAAGTGGACGTCGCGGTTGACCGAAGGGGAGGTGTCGTCGCTCTACGGAGCCGTTCGCGGGACGCTCACGGAGTGGACCGAACGGCTGACGAGCGCGGCGCGAAGGGCGTTTCCCGAAAAAGTCACCGCCTTCCGCGAAGGGATGGCCGTGCACGGGCGATACGGCAAGCCGTGCCCGGTCTGCGGGACGAAAATCCAGCGGATCGTGTACGCCGAAAACGAGTCGAACTACTGCCCGATCTGTCAGACCGGAGGAAAGCTCCTCGCGGACCGGGCGCTCTCGCAGCTGCTGAAGAAGGACTGGCCGAAGACCCTGGAGGAGCTGGAGGACCGGAAGCGAAACCCCGGCCGGTCATCCTGAGGGCGGCAGGCCCGGAGGATCCCTGGCTCGATTCGGAAGGGATCCCTCGCTTCGCTCGGGATGACAGCGCCGTCGGGATCCCTCGCTCCGCTCGGGATGACAGTGCGCCCCTCTGTCATTCCGAGGAGCGTAGCTACGAGGAATCCCTCACTTGTCCAGGCAGGGATCCCTCGCTCCGCTCGGGATGACAGCGCCGTCGGGATCCCTCGCTGCGCTCGGGATGACCGCTTCGCGGTCACTTCTCCACCATCTTCCGGAACGCTGCGATGTGCTGCTGCGTGTCCGCGACGACCTTGCGGGCCGTCTCGTCCGCGTTCGGCTGGTCGTCCGTGTACCGATCCCAGTACTCGAGCTTCGTGCCGCCCGCCGAAGGCGTGAGCACCACCCTCTTGGCGCACAGGTAGCTCGCGTTCCCCGGCTCCCACGTCACTCGCAGCTCCTTCTGCGGTGAGAATCCTGTCACGACGAGCGTCCCGCGGTCGTCCCAGACCTTCGCGGGAACGCTGTCGCCGACTTTCGTGAAGGATTTCTCGGGACCGGCCGGCTGGAATCCCGTCAACGCGCCGAAACCCTCCCAGCTCGTGAGGGCCGTCCAGACGGCCGAGGGCGGCGCCTTCAGCTGGAAGTTCGCCGGAATCGTGATGAGCGCGCCCTTCTTGAAGTCGGCTGCAACGAGAGAGCCCGAGAGAACCGTAAACGCAAAGAGTGCGGGGATCCCGACAGACCTTTTCATGTTCTCCTCCGACCGGAAATCTTAGTCCGTCGGGACGATGATGCCTTCGAAGCCCAGGTCCTCGAGCGCCGCGAGCTCGAGCGCCGCCTCCCGCCGGCCGTCGAAGGGCCCGACCTTCACGCGCGAGAGCCCGCGGTACGGCTCGAGAAAGACGGAGCGGCCGGTTCCGCGAATCCGCTCGGCGTGTCGCTCCGCGCGCAAACGGTCGGCGAAGGATCCGACCTGGACCGCCCACCGGCCGGTCGGCGAGACGATTTCTTCGAGAGCTCCCGGCGTCACGACGGTCAGGCGCACCGAGCCGACGCCGGGACCGATGAGACCGATCTCCCCGGCCGCGGCGCGCGACAGGTCGATCACGCGGCCGAAAACGAAGGGCCCGCGGTCGTTGATCCGGACCCTCACCGTTCTTCCATTTTCGAGGTTCGTCACGTCGACGATCGACCCGAGCGGGAGCTCCCGATGCGCGGCGGTCAAGCGCGAAGAGTCGTAGATCTCGCCCGAAGCCGTCGGCTTCCCTTCGAATCCGTCGCGCCCGCCGTACCAGGACGCGACTCCCTGCTCTGTCCAGCCGGGCGACGGCTGGAGGCGAGGCTCCTCTCGGGGAGCGGCGGTGCGCGAGGCGCAGCCGGTGGACGGTCCGAGAACGGCAGAGACGAGGACGAGGCGGAGGGCGGTGCGCGGTTTCAAACCCTGAGCGGCGCCGGCTCCACCGCGGCGACGCCTTCCAGAGCCGGATCGAGCTCCTCTCGGAGGAATGTCTCGACCTGCTCGGCGGCGCGGCCGATGAGACGCTCGGGACGGACCGCGGCCGCGAGCTCCTCCGGCGTGAGTCGGAACGCCTCGTCTAAGGCAACGCGGTCGAGGAGATCGGCCCGGCCGGCCTCGCCGGACCGCCGCTCCGCGGAGGCTCGAGCGTACACGCGAAGCTTCTCGTGGAGCTCCTGGCGGTCTCCGCCGCGTCGAACCGCCTCCATGAGGATGTTCTCGGTGGCGAGGAATGGAACCTCCGCGTCGAGCCGCCGCCGCGCGACATCGGCGTGGACGACGATGCCCGAAAAGACGTTGTCCAGAAGAACGAGGATGGCGTCGCAGGCGAGGAAAGCGTCGGGAATCGAGATGCGTCGGTTAGCCGAGTCGTCGAGAGAGCGCTCCAGCCACTGGGTCGCCGCCGTCATTGCCGTGTCGAACGAGAGCGCGATGACGTGTCGCGCGAGGCCGCAGATGCGCTCCGCCCGCATCGGGTTCCTCTTGTAGGGCATCGCGGAGGAACCGACCTGACCGGTCTCGAACGGCTCTTCGATCTCGCCGTCGTGCTGGAGAAGCCGCAGGTCGGTCCCGATCTTGTGCGCCGACTGCGCGAGGCCCGAAAGTGCGTGGACGACCCGGTCGTCCTGCTTGCGGGAGTATGTCTGGCCGGACACGGTCTGGCGTCGCCCAAAACCGGCTCGCCGCGCGAGAGCCCGATCGAGCTCCTCGACCTTCGCCGAGTCGCCGTCGAAGAGCCGCAGGAAGGAAGCCTGCGTGCCCGTCGCTCCCTTGGCGCCGAGAAAGCGGAGGTCTTCGCTGCGCCGGCGAACTTCCTCGAGGTCGGTCAAGAGGTCGAAGGCCCACATGGCCGCCCGCTTCCCGACGGTGGTGGGCTGCGCCGGCTGGTAATGCGTGTAGGCAAGCGTCGGAAGCGCCCGGTGCTCGAATGCAAACTCGCGCAGCCGCCGCAGGACCGAAACGAGCCGCCGCTCGACCAAGCCGAACGCCTGCCGGATCTGGATCAGGTCGGCGTTGTCGGACACGTAGGCCGAGGTCGCGCCCCAGTGAATGATCGCGCGCGCCGCCGGCGCGGCCTCGCCGAACACGCGCACGTGCGCCATGACGTCATGCCGCGTCCGCTCCTCTTCCCGCGCCGCGGCGTCGAAGTCGATGTCCGCGAGGTGCGCGCGCATCTCTCCGATCGCCTCCTCGGAGATCGGAAGCCCGAGCCGGCGCTCCTCCTCGGCGAGCCAGAGCCAGAGGAGCCGCCAGGTCTCGAACTTGCGCTGCGTCGAGAAGAGATTGCACATCTCGTCGGACGCATAGCGCGCGGCGAGAGGGTTTGCCTCCGGATCAGCCTTCGTCATCGTCCCACTCGCCGACCGTGAACGCGGAGACGACGTCGTTGCCGCACGCGAGGCAGAGCGCCTCGGAGACGTGGCCGACCTCGACCTCGAAGACGTAACAGGGCGTGCCGCACTCCTTGCAGCGCAGGTAGGGGATTTCCCGGTCCGGGTTGGGCTCCGAAGGGGATCCGTCGGTCAAGCAGATTCTCCGCGACATTCTCGCATTCGTCGAGGAAGGTCACAAGGACCTTTCCTTCGCGGCGTGAGGAGTCTCCGCGAAGTAACCGAATTCCCCGAGGAACCGGGGCTCCGCCACGTTCACGTCGCCGGTCGGGAGGCCGGCGGTTCGATAGTAGGCGGTCCACTGGAAGTGGGGAGTCGACTTCTGGAGGTCCGCGAACGACGTCTTGTGGTCGGTCGCCTTCGGGTCCCGCAGCGCAACGTTGTCCAGAGACGCCTCGGCAAGACGGGTCTCCATTCGCATGACCGTGTCCGCGGCGGATTTCGCCCGGGCCTCGCTCGCCCCCGCCAGTCGAAAGATCGCGGCCACGTGAGCGAGGTACTTGGCCCGGGCTTCTTGAAAGCGCGGTTCGGTCTTCACGTAGTAGTCGCGGTCCGGCATGCCGAGGCCGCTCGCGTTCACCTTCGCGATGACGTTCACCGGATTGTGGGCGTCGGACTCGCCCACGAGAGAGAAGGGCACGCGGATCGCCATCCGGTGGAAGCGCCCGATCATCTGCTGGACCTCCGCGACACTCCGGATTCGACGGATCTCGGAGAGAAGGGAAGCGACGGCCTCGGCGCCGAGACGGTTCACGGTTGCCTCGTCCATGCAGGCGCCGTAGAAGTCCCCGATCAGCTGATCGACGCTGCCGTTTGGCCGATCGGCGGCCGCGGACGTCTCCTCGAGGAGCTGCCAAAGCTGCTCTTTCGTGGACTCGCCGGCCGCCCAACGCCGGCTCCATCGGGGCATCGAGGCGGGAATCGGGTTCTGTGCCCTCCAGTTTCCGAAGTCTCCGATATCGATCGCGGGGCCGATCCTGTTCCTCCTCCTGGCCTCGGCCTCCGGCCAGAACCCCGGGCGGGGAATTTGCGGAAGTCTGAGAATCTCACCCGAGGGTTTACCGGCCGCAGCGGGCGAGGACCTGTGCGGTGATCTGGCGGCTCGACGGAGGATTCTCGCCGAGACCCAGAGAATGGAGCTCCTCGTGAATCAGCAGGGCCGCCGCGAGAGCCGTCGACGAAGACTCTCCCTCGAGAAACCGTTCCGGGCAGATCCGAACGACGCGGCTGCCCGGGACCGTGAAGGCGAAGACGCCCCGGCGGTCGCAGGGAGGCTCCGATCCACCGTCGTAGAACACGAGCTTGCGCAGGTAGCCGGCTCCGGATTCACCGGAGGCCTCGAGGTTCCGGGCGAGGGGGGCTCCCGAGGAGTCCCGGAAGTCCCCGAAAACCCTCGCGCAAAGCGGAGACGAGAGACGGGCCTTCGCCGTCGAGAGGGCGCGCTCGAAGGCCGAGGCGACGTCCGCCGGCGCCTCCTCCATCCGACGGAGCGGAGACTCGCCGCCGGCTGGGGCCGCGACCGCCAGCGCGAGCGCGAGGGCCGGGGCGGAGAACCGAAGGAGGCATCCGGCGCGCATGCCTCACGGTGGGCTGCGCGCGGGTCGTCGGTCTTCGGGGCCTCATCGGAATTTCATCGGGGTTTCCTCAGGGCGTTAGAGTCCCGCCCGGATGAAGGCCGCAGGGGCTTTCGGGGACTGCGTCTGGGACAGCTCGACGCGGGAGCTCATTCGCGCCGGAGAGTCGGTGCACCTGTCGCCAAAGGCGTTCCAGCTGCTCTCGATCCTTCTCGAAGAGCGGCCGAAGGCAATCTCCAAGCAGGATCTCCAGGATCGCATCTGGCCGGAAACTTTCGTTTCGGAAGTGAACCTGCCCACGCTCGTCACGGAGGTGCGGGACGCCGTGGGAGACGACGCGCGCGACCCGCGGTTCATCCGGACCGTCCACGGATTCGGTTACGCGTTCCACGCCGACGCCGTTTCTCTCGTCGAGCGGCCGTTCCTCCGCAGCCGTTACGTCTGCAAAGTCCAGCTCGGGCAGGAGGAGATCACCCTCGAAGAAGGGGAGAACTTCATCGGTCGCAGCGAGGACTCCTGCGTCTGGATCAATGCGCTCGGCGTTTCGAGGCGTCACGCCCGCATCGTCGTCGACGGTGGCGAGGCGCTCCTCGAGGACCTGGGGAGCAAGAACGGAACATACCGGCAGGACCGACGAATCGAGCGTCCCGAGGCGCTCGCCGACGGCGACGAGGTCCGGGTCGGCCCCGCCCGGATGACTTTTCGACGCTTCTCGACGGGCGCATCCACCGAAACGGAGGAGGACGTCTGATCCGCGTCGGCGTCTCCGGGTCGGACACCATTTGTCCGTTCACCGGCTATCCTGAAAGTAGATGATCACCACAATTCTCATCGCGTGCGTTGCGGCGCTCGTCGTCGGGGGAGTCCTTTTTGTCCTCCTACGGCCCCGGGAGGCGGACCCGCGCCTCGATCGCCTGCTGACCGAGGTGGCCCTGGTGCGCGGGTCTTCGGAATCCATGGGTCGGCAGGTCGAAGACCTTCGCCGCTCCGTCGACGAGAGGGTGGCGGGGGTCGAGGATCGGCTGGTGGAGGAACACCAGAACGTCACCACGACGTTGAACGAAGTGCACGAGAAGATCGGAAGGGTCTTTCAGGCCTCCGAGAGGATCGAGCGGCTCGCGGGAGACATGACCCGGCTCGAGGACCTTCTGAAGCCGCCGAAGGTCCGTGGAAACCTGGGGGAGACGTTTCTGGAGCACGCGCTCTCGGAGGCGCTTCCCCCCGGCTCCTGGGAAATGCGGCACGTCTTTCCGGACCGCACGATCGTGGACGCGGTGATTCACCTCGGAGAGCGCCTCGTCTCCGTCGACAGCAAGTTCCCTCTGGAGAACTTCCGCCGCGCGAGGGAGGCTCCGGAAGAGGCGGATCGAAAACGGGCGCGGCGGGAGTTTGCGGGTGACGTCCGGCGCCATGTCGACGCGATCCGCGAGAAGTACATCCGGCCGTTCGACGGAACGTTCGACTTTGCGCTCATGTATGTGCCGGCGGAAGCCGTGTATTGCGAGATCGCATCCGACGACGACGGCATCTGCCTGGCCGACTACGCCACGGAACGGCGTGTCATTCCGGTTTCCCCGAGACTGCTCTACACCTACCTCGCGACGGTTGCGATGGGTCTACGCGGCATGGAACTGCAGAAGAGCGCGCGGGAGATTCTCGATCGCCTTTCCGAGCTCGAGAAGGAGTGGGAACGGGTCGAGGCGCCCTTCCAGACACTGGGAGGTCACATTCGAAACGCGCAGAGCAAGTACGAAGAGACGTCCCGGGCTCTGGAAAGGTTCGGCGGCAGACTTTCGGGGATCGCCCACCGGCGCGACGACGAGGCGATCTCCGAAGGAGAGGCGGGCATCGCCGCGCTTCCTCCGCCCGCCTGATCCAGGCGACTCTTCGAGACACGAGCGCCATCCGGGCTAGAATCCCGCGTCCTTTCCCGGGACGCCTTTGCCATGAGAGTGAACTCCGAGATCGGAAAGCTCTCCTCCGTTCTCGTCCACCTTCCCGGTCCCGAGATCGACCGAATGGTGCCGGCGATGATGGAAGAGCTCCTTTTCGACGACATCCTGTTCGGGAGCCGCGCCCGCGAGGAGCACCGCCGTTTCCAGCAGGTGCTCGGGTACGTCGCTGACGAGGTCTTAGACGTCCAGGATCTCCTCGCGGATGTCCTCGAGGTCCCGGAGCAGCGGTCCGAGATCCTCCAGGACCTGGGCACGGTGCTCGACTGGGGTCCCGACATGGACTACCGGTTGCGCGACTTGACCGCGGAAGATCTCGCGGCGACGCTCGTCACGGGCATCGAGAGGCCGGCTTCGGAAGTCGCCCTCTCTCCGTCGGAGCTCTACTGGCTGCCGCCGATCCCGAACTATTTCTTCCAGCGGGATCCTCTCGTCGTCGTGGGGGACCGCGCGATCCGGGGCTCGATGGCGACCGCGGCGCGGTTGCGCGAGCCGCTCCTCTCCGGATACGTCGTTCGCTATCACGCCCGGTTCGCCGGCCCGGACGAGGACCGCTTCTGGTTCCAGGAATTCTCGGCCGACTACGGCCGGCCTTCCTCCTACGCGCGGATGCGCCCGACGCTCGAGGGGGGAGACATCCTGGTCATGCGGGACGACCTGCTCCTGATGGGCTACTCCGAGCGGACGAAGAAGACGACGATCGAGCGCCTCGCGGAATCGCTCCACGAGCGCGGGTCCCGCGTCCGCCGGATCTTCGTCGTCGCCCTCCCGCCGGCGCGCTCGTACATGCACCTGGATACGGTGTTCACGATGATTTCGCGGGAGGAGTGTCTCGTCTACGCGCCGATGATCTTTCCGGACGGAGCGGAAGAAGCGGACGTCTACCAGTGCGACCTGACGCGCCGGCCGGTCGCGTGGACCTCGGAGAACGACTTGCTCTCCGCGCTCAAGTCGGAGGGGTTGGACCTGCGGCCGGTGCGCTGCGGCGGGAGCGACCCGATCTCGGAGCGTCGTGAGCAGTGGACGGACGGGGCGAACGCGTTCGCCCTCGCGCCCGGAGTCGTCCTGGTGTACGACCGCAACGAGCGCACCGCGGATGAGCTGGCGCGCGCGGGGTACACGGTGTTCGACGAAGCGGACCTCCTGCTCGGGAGGCGGGAGCTCGATTTGAAGCGGGGCAAGAGATACGCCGTCCGGCTCGCGGGACACGAGCTCTCACGGGCCCGCGGCGGCCCGCGGTGCATGGCGATGCCGCTCGTTCGCGAAGACCTGTGACCACGCCGTTCTTCCCGTTCGTCCGGCCGCTCGCCGTCGTCGCGTTCGGCGGCAACGCGCTCCTGACGCCGGAGGATCCGGGCGATGCGCCGACACAGCTCCAGCGGGCCCGGACCGCCGTCCGCCAGCTGCTGCCGGTCCTGAACCGCGGATACGAGCTCATCGTCGTGCACGGCAACGGGCCGCAGGTTGGGAACCTTCTCCTCCAGGCGGAGCTCGCCGCGGAGCGTGTCGTGCCGCAATCGCTCGACGTCTGCGTCGCCCAAACGCAGGGTTCGATGGGTTTTCTCCTCGAGCTCGCTTTCGACAACGAGCTGAAAGCGGCCGGATTCCGCAAGCACGTGGTCACCCTGGTAACGCAGGTCGAGGTGGACGCCGCCGACCCGGCGTTCCTGCAGCCGTCCAAGCCGATCGGGCCGTTCTTCATGCGCGAGCGCGCGGAGGCGATTCAGAAGACCACGGGCTGGACGATGGTGGAAGACGCCGGTCGCGGATGGCGGAAGGTCGTCGCCTCTCCCAAGCCCCTCGCGCTGCGAAACGTCGACGTCGTGGCGTCGCTCGTCAACCGCGGCTATATCGTGATCGCGGCAGGGGGCGGAGGCGTTCCGGTCGTGGTCCCGGAGGAAGGGGAGGTGCGCGGAGTGGAGGCGGTCATCGACAAGGACTACGCCGCCTCGATGCTGGCCGCGTCGCTCTCCGCGGACGTGTTCGTGATCCTGACGGGCGTCGAGAGGGTCTCGCGCGACTTCGGCAAACCGACAGAGACGCCGCTCCCGCGCCTCGACGTAGCAACCGCCCGAGCCCTGCTCGCGGAGGGGCAATTTCCGCCCGGGAGCATGGGGCCGAAGATCGACGCGGCAATCCGCTTCGTCGAAGCGGGCGGCCGCGAGGTGCTCATCACGCGGGCGGAGTGCCTCTCCGCCGGGCTCGACGGCGAGGCGGGCACCGTGATCTGGAGGACGGAATGAAGACCTCTCAGGTTCCGAAGCGCGACTACGTCAACGAGAACGACTGGACCCCGACGGAGATAGAGAAGCTCCTCGATCTCGCGGCACGCATCAAGGATCGGCCGGACGACTGGAGGACCGCGCTTTCCGGCCGCGGGCTCGCAATGATCTTCGAGAAGTCCTCCACGCGCACGAGGGTCTCGTTCGAGGCCGGGATGTTCCAACTCGGCGGTCTCGGCATGTTTCTCTCGTCGCGCGACCTTCAGCTCGGCCGCGGCGAGCCAATCTCCGACACCGCTCGGGTGCTCTCGCGATACGTCGACGGGATCATGGCGCGGACGTACGCCCATGCGACCGTCGAGGACCTTGCGAAGTTCGCGTCGATCCCGGTGATCAATGGACTGTCGGATCTGCTCCACCCGTGCCAGGCGCTCGCCGATTTCCTCACGGTCCGCGAACGGTTCAGGACCGCGCGCGGGTTCGGCCTCTGTTACGTCGGGGACGGGAACAACGTCGCGCACAGCCTCCTTTTGACCGGCGCGAAGCTCGGCGCGCGCGTCTCGGTCGTCACGCCTCCCGGGTACGCGCCGGAGCCCCGCGTCGTCGATTGGGCATATGCCGCAGCCCGGGAGACGGGCGGCTCGATCGTCGTCACAACGTCGATCGAAGAAGGGATCGCCGGCGCGCATGCCGTCTACACGGACGTGTGGGCTTCGATGGGTCAGGAAGGGGAGGCGGCGGAGCGGGCGAA
>WNFY01006749.1_pt1 | contig 10197 bp, 8 predicted proteins | sample 5400091 | NCBI WGS metagenome assembly WNFY01 (sample SAMN13153364, study PRJNA577476) | soil metagenome | isolation source: 60 cm soil or saprolite under grassland replicate 1 | place: USA:California | collected 2016-06-15
GCGTGCTGGTGGCCCGGCCCGAGCTGCTCGACTCGATGGAGCCGTTCCTGGCCGGCGGCGAGATGATCCGCGACGTCACCCTGGAGAGCTCCACCTTCAACGACATCCCCTGGCGCTTCGAGGCCGGCACGCCCAACGTGGCCGAGGCGGTCGGGCTGGCCGCCGCCGTCGACTACCTCGAGGCGCTGGGCATGGACCGCGTCCGGGCCCACGAGGCCCGGCTCACCTCGCACCTGCTGCAGTGCCTGTCCGAGATCGAGGCCGTGCGCGTGCTCGGCCCGGCGGACCTGGAACAACGAGGCGGCGTGGTGTCGTTCACGCTCGGGGAGGTGCACCCCCACGACGTCGCGCAGGTGCTCGACGCCGAGGGGATCGCGGTCCGCGCCGGCGACCACTGCGCCAAGCCGTTGCACCGGCGCTTTGGTCTGAGAGCTTCGACGCGGGCCTCTGTGTACCTCTACAACACGACCGACGAGGTGGACGCGCTGGCCACGGCCTTGGACAAGGCACAGCGCATGTTCGCGTAGCGAGGGGACGGGATCGTTGAGCCTCGAAGAGCTGTACCAGGAGATCATCCTCGACCACTACAAGAAGCCGCGCCATCCCGGCCGGCTCGAGGGCGATCACGTGGAGGTGCGGCACTACAACCCGGTGTGCGGCGACGAGCTGACGCTGGGGCTGCGGCTGGACGGCGAGCGGGTCGCCGACGTGGCGGTCCACGGCAGCGGCTGCTCGATCTCGCAGGCCTCCGCCTCGGTCATGAGCGAGCAGGTGATCGGCCGCTCGGTCCCCGAGGCGCTCGAGGTCGCCGAGGGCTTCCGGCGTCTGATGCACATGCAGGGCGAGCCCGACGAGGACCTGCTCGGCGACGGCATCGCGTTCGCCGGGGTGGCCAGGTACCCGGTGCGGGTGAAGTGCGCGCTGCTCGGCTGGATGGCGTTCAAGGACGCCGTCGTCCGTGCGACGGACGGGCTCGACGGCGGCGAGACCCTCCATCAGGAGGACGGCGACGCGGCCACCGCCGCCAAGGCGCAGAAGCTACCTGAAGAGGCATGAAAGGACGTACCGCCATGGCCACCGAGGCACAGGTGCTGGACGCGATGATGCAGGTCGAGGACCCCGAGCTGGGAGTCAACGTGGTCGACCTCGGCCTCATCTACGGCGTCGACTTCGAGGAAGAGGGCCACAAGGTCCGCCTCGACATGACCCTCACCACTGCCGCCTGTCCCCTCACCGACATGATCGAGGGCGCGACCAACTCCGCGCTGGTCGGTCTGGACGGCATCCAGGAGGTCGAGATCAACTGGATCTGGTCGCCCCCCTGGACCCCCGAGCGCATGACCGAGGACGGCAGGGTGGCGCTGCGGTCGATGGGCTTCGCGATCTGAGAGGCCCGTTTGGAAACGAGCGAAGGAACCAACACCATGGCATTGCCACCACTGGTCGAGCCGGCCGGGGAGCTGTCGCGGGACGAGATCTTCCGGTACTCGCGGCACCTGATCATCCCCGACGTGGCGATGGACGGGCAGAAGCGGCTGAAGAACGCCAGCGTCCTGCTGATCGGGGCCGGAGGCCTCGGCTCGCCCAACGCCATGTACCTGGCCGCCGCCGGCGTCGGCCACATCGGCATCGTCGACTTCGACGACGTCGACGCCTCCAACCTGCAGCGGCAGGTCATCCACGGCACCTCGGACATCGGCCGCCCCAAGCTGGAGAGCGCGCGGGACAAGATCGTCGAGATCAACCCCTACGTCGAGGTCACCCTCCACGACACCCGGCTGACGTCCGAGAACGCGCGCGGGATCATCAGCGGCTATGACCTGATCGTCGACGGCTCGGACAACTTCCCCACCCGCTACCTGGTCAACGACGCCTGCGTGCTCGAGGGCAAGCCGTACGTGTGGGGCTCGATCTACCGCTTCGACGGGCAGGCCAGCGTGTTCTGGGCCGAGCACGGTCCCTGCTACCGCTGCCTGTATCCCGAGCCGCCCCCGCCCGGCATGGTCCCGTCCTGCGCCGAGGGCGGCGTGCTCGGCGTTCTGTGCGCCACCGTCGGCTCGGTCCAGGCCAACGAGGCGATCAAGCTCATCACCGGGATCGGCGACCCGCTGGTCGGGCGCCTGCTGATCTACGACGCGCTGGAGCTGTCCTTCAAGGACATCCGCGTTCGCAAGGACCCCGAGTGCCCCGTCTGCGGGAAGAACCCGACCGTCACCGAGCTGATCGACTACGAGGAGTTCTGCGGCGTCGTCTCCGACCGGGCGCAGGCCGCGGCGGCCGGCTCGACCCTGACCCCGGTGGAGCTCAAGGAACTGCTCGACAACGGGCGGCGCATCGAGCTGATCGACGTCCGCGAGCCCGCCGAGTGGCAGATCAACCGGATCCCCAGCGCCAAGCTGATCCCGCTCGGGGAGCTGCCGAGCCGCCTGACCGAGCTGCCGCAGACCGACCCGGTGGTCGTCTACTGCAAGACCGGCGCGCGCTCGGCCGAGGCGCTGGCGCTGCTGAAGCAGTCCGGCTTCTCCACCGCCAGGCACCTCGGCGGCGGCATCGTCGCCTACGTGAAGACCGTGGATCCGAGCATGGCCGAGTACTGATCGGAGTCTTCGTCGCATCGGGCCCGGGGAAGCTCCCCCGGGCCCGGTCGCTTGCGCCCTGGAGGGCGAGCAGAAAGATCCTCGATTTCCTTCGAATATTCGCTTGACCCCAGGAGCGCATCTCTGGGAGGGTTGCAGACGGCGCCGATGGGTGCCTCGAAGTCGAATGCCAAACGGCCGGTTTGGCCAAGACGACGGGGAGTCATCGTCCGCCAGTCAGGTTGGGTCCCCGCGGCGAGACGCCGCAGTCCCGAGGAGGTATGAGGCTTGTGACGCTTAGGCTCACTGCCGTGTATCAGATCCCGCCGGGGCAGCGCATGCCCGCCGGGATCGGTACCGCTGTGCGCCCGAAGCCAGGCCCGCGCTCCGCCGGACCGCGCCATCTTGCTGAGCGGACCGGCGCGCCCAGGTTCTTCGCTGGCACGAATGGCACAGACGGTACGGCCTTCGCGGCCTTGCGACCAAGGGAGGCATCTGGCTAGCCATGCCTCCCGGAGCAGACCTCCAAGTCGGCTCCAAGAAACCGCGAAGGCCGTGGGCGAGTCCCACGGCCTTTCTGTTTCCGCCAAGAGCTCGAGCCGCCTCGCGAACGACCAACGAAGGAGCGACCCGACCATGCAGATCCTGGAGTTGGTTCCCCCCGAACGGGCGCTGCCCTGCGTCCAGGAGGGCCCCGAACTCTACTTCTCCGACTCTCCCCGCGAGCTGGAGCGGGCCAAGCGGCTCTGCCGCCCCTGCCCCCTGCGCTCCGCCTGCCTTGCCGGCGCCAAGGAGCGTCAGGAGCCCTGGGGTGTCTGGGGTGGGGAGGTGTTCGTCGACGGCCGCCCAGTCCCCTTCAAGCGGTCCCGGGGTCGTCCCCGCAAGCACGCCGTCGCCGTCGCCGTCGACGATCAGCAGGCCGAGGCCTGCTGATGCGCCCGCCTCATGGATGAGATCCGCCGGACTCCGATCCGACGATCCGCCCACATCGACCCTCGACCCCAGAGCCGTCCGCACAACGGCTCTGGGGGTCGTCGCGTTTCCGGGGTTGTCCACAGAATGGCGGCTCCCTCTTTCTGAGGGCTTGCCGGGGTGGCAGGCTGCCTCTGCTTCCCCGTGCCCCCCAGCGAAGGGAACCCCCCATTGCCGACCCTCGAGCCAGTTTCCATCTCGTACGGCGGGCTGCTGACCCGCCTCGACATTCTCGTCAACCTGGTCGCCGACCGCCGGGGTCTCGCGCTGGACCTCCAGGGCCGGCTGGCCGCCGCCGAGGCGCGGCTGCTCGCCGAGGCGCTGGAGCTGGACCGCCGACCTGGGCCGGCCCCGCGCGACCTGGCGGCGGTCGAGCTGCTGCGCGGCCTCGCCGAGGCGGTCGGGCTCCTGCGCGACCGCGGCGACCGCATCGAGGCCACCACCCTGCGCCATCCATGGGCCCAGCTCGATGCGGACCTCCGCGCCGGTCTGGTCTACGCGGCCTGGTGCCACCGGGTCCCCTGGGCCGAGATGCTCCGCGACGCGCCAGAGCCGCACGTCCGCACGCTGCGGGACGCCCGCTCCAGCGTCCTGCGCCTGCTGTTCGAGCTGCCCGCCGGGGTGGACGTCCACCTGGCGGGTTTCGCCACCACCGTCGCCGACCGCCTCGGCCTGCCCCACGAGGCGTGGGTCACCCACGCCGTCGTCGCCGTCTTCCTCGATCCGCTGGTCGCGCTCGGCGCGGCCCACGTCGCCCCGCCACACCCCGCCCCGCCCGGCCGCTGCCGCCTCGGCCAGTCCGCCCGGACCATCGTCGGCTCCGCCCTGATCGCCGCCGGCGAGGACGTCCCGCACGAAGGAGCCCCCATGAACTGAGCCGGCCCGCCCCCCGTCCTCGAAGGGGTGCGCGGGCCGGCCCGTCCCCGTGCTCGAAGGGTGCGCGGGTCCTGTCCGGCGGCACCGCCCCGCTCAGTCGAGCAGGGAGAGCTGATCGCCCTGCTCGGCTGGGGCCTGGGTCGGTGGGACGAGTCGCTGGGGCGTTGGAGGCTCCGGTGCCGGTTCGGGCGGGGGATAGCGGCGCCGGGCCGCGCTGACCCGCTCGGCGATCGCCTGCCGTGTCGCCTTGGGCGCGTTCGAGCCCCGGTACATCCGCCGGTAGCCGTCGACCAGCTCCGGGTACTCGCGCTCGAGCCAGGGCATGAACTCCTCTTTGACACCAGGGCGCAGGTGCAACGCGATCGGCGAGACGTGACTCGCCCCCGCGTCGGCCGCCGCTCGAACGACCTCTCTGAGCTGGGCCGGCGAGTCCGAGATCCCAGGAAGGATCGGTGCGACCAGGACCCCCGTCGGCACGCCAGCGCGGTTCAGCGCCTTGACCGCCTGCATCCGCGCCCGCGGGTGCGGCGTGCCCGGCTCGGTGCGCCGCCAGACCTCCTCGTCGAACGTGCCGATCGACAGGTTGGCGGTGAACCCCGCCGTCGAGACCAGCTCGGTGAACAGGTCGAGGTCGCGGAGCAGCAGCGGCGACTTGGTCAGGATCGAGCAGGGGTTGGCGTAGTCGCGGAGCGCCTCGAGCACCCCCCTCGTCAGCCGGTAGCGGCCCTCGCAGCGCTGGTACGGGTCGGTGTTGGTGCCCATCGCCACGTGCTCGCCCTTCCAGGAGCGCTTCCGCAGCTCTCGCCGCAGCACCTCCGGGGCATTGACCTTGACCACGATCTTGCGCTCGAAATCCTCCCCCGCCCCCATGTTCAGGTACGTGTGCGTCGGCCGGGCGAAACAGTTGTGGCTGACCACTCCGTTCGCGATGAAGTCGCCCGTCCCGGTGGTGATGTCGAACATGGGGAGGTCCAGGCCGAGCGGCTCGATGGAGGTGACCCGCAGGGGAGCGTCGTTCTTGATGGCCCGTCCCTCGATCGTCCGCTTACGGGTGATTGCCGGGTCGACCGTATGGAAGAAGCGCAGATGCTCCCGCACACCACCGAGCAACCGCACGTACGTGAGAGGTTTCCTCGACCCGCCACGATCCGCTGTCCTGACGGTGAAGGAGAAGCCGAGATGGCGCAGGCACGAAGTTACGAGTTCAACGATGGCGCGGTCGGTGTTTGCTATTCGCACAGTCGCGCCGCTGGAGGAGCCTTCAGCGTCGAAGATGCCGGCCAAGAAGCCCTTGCGCCATTCTAGGGAAGGAAGGTGCGGAAAAGCTACGATCTCCCGGATCGCAGCTATGTTCGAGGATCCGTTGCTCACTATCCCGTTGAGCTGCTTCCGATCGCCCGCCTCCTTCTGGAAGATATATTCTCGCGTGGCGACGCCGAATTCTGCTAGGAATCCATGGGTTCTTTCCAGCGCCCCGATGTCGGTCAGACCGAGTCGGAACACATCGACCCGCCTGACGCCTTCATGCGGGGGCTTGTACGTTCGGGAGCTGACATGTCTGTCGCCATGGATCATGCCACAGAGGTATCCCCGCCGGTACGCTGATCCATCCTTGGGAGGTGAAGCGAACTCGCCCGTACCCATCAGTTTGCTATTGATGGTCAGATGGGGACGCTGTCCTGGACCTGGTTTGAGGCCGGTAACGTATTTCCACCCGCGACCAGTGAGGAATCGATGATCGCCGCTGGTGATCAGCTTTGTCCCATCCTCGAGTGTGACCTGGTAAGCGGGCTTGACCGTTGACCAGTGGTCGATTACGCGTGTGATTGCGTAGCGACGATACCAGCCTTCGCGAACGGTGCCGTAGATGGCGTCTCCAATCTGCACTTCGGCCAGCGGCTTCGCACGACCGTCGGCCATGAGGATTGGCGTGTCACCATGGACGCAATACGTACAGGCGTGAGAGCACCCTCGATAAACGTTGATGGTCCATTCGAAGCCGAGGCGGCTGGCGGCTGGGACCCGGTTGAGGATCGACTTTGCCTCGACCTCGTAGAAGGTGATGTTGCGGAACTCGGGGGTATCGAAGGTGCGGACGGTCGCGGGCGCGTCGAACAGCGGCAGGTCGGCCGCGGGCCGCTGCTCCCCTCGCAGGTCACTGAACGTCCGCATCGGGACAGGTTAGAACACCTGTTCGATGAAGGCAACGCAATTGCCGGCGCGGCTGAGCCGCCAGCCCGCTCGCTCGGTCAGCCCGTGTCGACAGGGTCGGATTCGGGGGGCTGGCCGCCGGAGTTGTCGCGGCCGTTGCCGCGGACGTTCTCGACCATCCGCTCGAGCCTGCGGATCGCCTGAAGGAGGACGCTGATCGGGACCTTGACGTGATCGGGAACGCAGCCGGCGTGCAGCACCCGCGCGTCGTTGGTCATGAAGACGACCCGGTGGTCGACCGGGCGATCGCAGATCAGGCACCTGACGCGATGGTGGACCATCGTCGACGACGCGATGATCGTGATCCGGCCAGCGTGCTCGTCCATCGAAGGTTCCGCTTCCTTGCCGGCGGGACGCCCCGCCCGCGATCCTGGCGCCTACCCATCAAGCATCCAGGCTACAGCGAAGTCCGTCACGCCGCGTCGCCCGCGTAGTCCCTCCGCGGGGGCGAGGATGGGCCCGGCTCCAGCGGAGCGAGCCGAGGCGGCCAGCGGTTTGAGCCCTTCGGCCCGCCGGTCCGAGCCTTGAGGCTCGACGTGCCGGCGGGCCCGTCCGGGGCGGGTTCCCGTGCTGGCGCCCGGGGCCGATACGATCCAGCGAGACGCGACCCGGGAGGGTGTCATGACCACCATGTGGAACCAGCGGGCTGAGGCGATGTCGCCGGACGAGCGCGCCGCGCTCCAGAGCGAGCGGCTCGGCGCGCTGGTGACGCGGCTGCTCGACCGCAGCCCGCTCTACCGCCGGCGGCTGGCAGAAGCGGGCGTCGAGGCCGGCGAGCCGATCGGGCTCGACGACCTGGCGTCACTCCCGTTCACCACCAAGCGGGACCTTTGGGACCACTACCCGTGGGGCATGCTCACGGTCCCACGCGACCAGGTCGTGCGGGTGCACGGCTCCTCAGGCACCGGCGGGCGGCCGACACTGGTCGGCTACTCGCGCGCGGACCTGGCGCTATGGGCGGAGGTCTGCGCGCGCTCGCTCGGCTGCGCCGGCGCCGGCCCCGGCCCCGGCACGATCGTCCACGTCGCTTACGGCTACGGCCTGTTCACCGGGGGGCTCGGGCTGCACGGTGGCGCCGAGCTGATGGGCTGCACAGTGGTCCCCGCGTCCTCGGGCCAGAGCGCCAGGCAGGTCCTGCTCCTGCGCGACCTCGGCGCCGAGGTGCTCTGCTGCACGCCCTCGTACGCGGCGCGGCTCGGCGAGGTCCTGGTCGAGGAGGGCATCGACCTCGGCGCGCTCCGCCTACGAGCCGGCGTCTTCGGTGCCGAGCCATGGACCCAGGCGATGCGCGTCAAGATCGAGGCGCTGCTCGGCCTGAAGGCGCTCGACATCTACGGGCTCTCGGAGATCATCGGCCCCGGCGTCGCCTGCGAATGCGTCGAGGCGCAGAGCGGGCTGCACGTCAACGAAGACCACTTCCTCGCAGAGGTTGTCGACCCCGCCACCGGCGCGCCGTTGACGCCAGGGACCCTTGGCGAGCTGGTCTTCACCACGTTGACCAGGGAGGCCATGCCGGTTCTGCGCTACCGGACCGGCGATATCGCCGCTATCGATCCGAGCCCATGTACCTGCGGCCGGACCCTCGTCCGCATGTCGAAGGTGGTCGGTCGCGCCGACGACATGCTGGTCATCCGGGGCGTCAACGTCTACCCGAGCGAGGTCGAGGCGGTCCTGCTCTCCGAGCCGGCCCTGGCCCCGCAGTACCTCCTCGTCGTCGACCGGACCCAGACGATGCCCAGCCTCGTCGTCGTCTGCGAACTGGCCGACTTAGCGGCGAGCGGCGAACAGCATCGGGACCAGACCCGAGCCTCGGTTGCCGCCGGGCTGGAGCGGCGCCTTGCGCTCCGGGCAGAGGTACATGTTCTGCCCTTCGGCACTCTCCCCCGCACCGAGATGGGCAAGGTCAAGCGTGTCGTCGAGCGGACTCACGAGCATGATCCACTGCGAGGCTTGAGCGGATAGAGCGGGGCCAGCATGGCATGGCGGCGTCCCGCTTGGTCCGCCAGGGGCGGGGGTCGAGGGGGAAGGGCACCTCCCCCTCGGTACTGGCCACATCTGGCACCCTCAACCAGTCCCCCGGGTAAGTCGAACGAGCGGGGTCAAGGTGAAGCGCCCGGCAGCGAAGCGAGGACGAACGACCTTGACGCCGCGATCGTCGCTGGCGTGCTCTGACATCTCTGAAGCCTGTGGAGGTGCGGCTGATCTCCTGCTTGCAAAGCAACGCCGAGGCCGCTTCCGACCAGGACTGATCCGAGGTCGCCGAGGTCACCGCGCTTGGCGTTGACCGCTCGCGCCCCTTGGCGACCGTCCGAGCCCCTTGTGAATGGCACGCTTATGGCACGGCGGGTAAGGACTCCCCTTTATCGCATCACCTCTGGGGACCGTACCGCCGGCGGCCCAAGGCGAGGTCGTATCCACGGTGACGCTCATCTTCGTCGGCAAGCCACCGGAGGCGGCGCGGCAGCGCTTCATTCAGCGCTCAGGTGCAGTAGAAACACGGTGCAAGCTCTATCCTCTGTTCCTCGAATGCCTCATACGAAGACCGGATACGCGGGCGCCTATGCCCGATTGGAGCCCGGCCGTCCAGATGTGGACGCCAGGCTGTCAGAGCTGTTGTGTACAGTACCGTTCAGCCGCGCGTTGTCGGGGAGATGTAAGCCAATATCGCGGGCGTAGTGGTAGAGACGCATCCGAGCTGAAGGGCACCATACCTTGGACATCCGGCCAAGCAGTGACGAAGAGCTACAGGAGCTCCTGTCAAGGCAAGAGGATCAGTTCCTGGACTTTAAGAGTAAGCGAATTGCTCCAAGTAAGCTTCAGCCACATTTCGTCGCTCTCGCAAATACCGATGGCGGAGAAGTCTTCGTTGGTGTTGAGGATGAGTCTCTACCCGCCAACGAGAGAATCGATGGATACTTGAGCCTCGAGGAAGCAAACGAGGTCGTTCACCATTTGCTAGAGAAGACTTCACCGATGGTTCCAGACGTGCTGGACTTTCGCAGTTTCCTGGTGGCGGCTTGCGTGGCTTGAGAAGAGTGCTCGTCGGCAGGTCCATCACTGCTCTCGCTCTAGCGGGACGTCGCCGCCGTCAGGTCTTCAGTCCCAATGGAACTTCCACAGGTTGGCGCCGAGAATCCGGTCGACGTAGCCAGGGAAGGTCCAGTCCCCTTTGGTTGTGGAGGTTGTCCGGGCAGAGCAGGAGGTGCTCCAGGGCCAGCTGCTCGGCGTGCCCGCGCGTGCGGGGCGGGGCGGCCACCGACACGTCGACGCTGCCGGTGAGCGCCACCACCTGGGCGCCGAAGCGCTGCTCCCAGGAGCGCAGCACCGCCGACAGCTCATGGTCGCCAAGGGGGACATCGCCGGCTGTGGCCCAGCCGATGATGGCGGAGAGGTCGGCGCTGCAAGCGACCGGGACCAGCCCAAGAAACGCCGGCGTGAAGGGTGGGCGCATGGACGCCACGACCTCGCGAGCCACGATGTCAGGGTCGCGCCCCGCCACTCCCGGCGGGGCCAGCCCCGGCCAGGTCACGAACCGTTTGGCCCACTCCTCGACAAACACCAT
>WNFY01007777.1_pt1 | contig 10196 bp, 10 predicted proteins | sample 5400091 | NCBI WGS metagenome assembly WNFY01 (sample SAMN13153364, study PRJNA577476) | soil metagenome | isolation source: 60 cm soil or saprolite under grassland replicate 1 | place: USA:California | collected 2016-06-15
CCCGCCGCATGAGCAAGGCGAACCCCACGGCAAAGGCAATCAGCAGCAGAGCATGCAGCACGGCGATGGCGTCCAGCAGCGATCCGTTGGGCCCAACGCCCAGGTCGCTAATCGCCTGGTGAATCGGTGAGTACCCAGGACGCAGGATGCCTGCCACCGTATAGGCCAGCACGAACGCGATCGGATTGATCACCCCACCAATGAGAGCAAGCCAGCGAGCCATATGATTCCACCGCGGCTTCAATGAGGTATGTGGTACGTTTTCTTGCATAGTATAGCTTCCTTTCTGCTGATGGGAGAGGTTCGTCTCACCTCCCCCACAGTCTTGGAGTGGAGGAGCAACCGGAGACGGGCCGCTAGAGCGTTACTGGTTGCTCGACCCACCGGTTTTCGGCAGCGCAAATCCCGCGGCGATGAGCCAGACGAAGGCCGGGAACCTGGTAAGCGGAATGAGCAGCGGTATGGGGTTCGTCACGGGCAGCAGGACGTTCAGACAGCTCACCACCCCAATCACCCCAATCAAGAAGCCAGACCAGCTGATCCATTTTGGCAAGAGGTTCATGGAGCTGGCCGCGATGGATACCCCAGCCACAAGCAGTCCCATCGGCAGCGAGAAGCCCAGTCCGCCGAAGGCGTATTGCAGGTAATAGAGCGCCAGTGTGAGCGGAGTGTTTTGCGCGATGCCGGGCCAGGTCATCGCCCACAGGACGTGAGAGGCAGCGGCGATGTCCAGCGCCGTCATCAGGCCGCTGAAGAGCGCGATGCTCGCCCAGACGGCAGACGCGCCAAGCCCGCGCAGGCGGAATGCTCCGCCGACGGCGAAGATGCCGAGCGCGATGCCGGCCCCGAACTGGAAGAAGGTCGCGGTGCGAACCAGATCGGAATGCGCCTGGAAAAACGCCACGATGGCCGAGGTCGCCGCATCCGGCGCGGGAAAGGACGGCCGTAAGAACGGGTTGAAATTGCTCACCAGGACAATGCTGGCGAGATGCAAGACCGCGTAGACCACCGCCGCTATGCCGAGGGAGGGCGCGGCGCGGCGCGCAAGCGTGGTCGTCGCGTTCAGTTGAACATCCCTCTCGCGAGTGTGTGTACGTTCTTTGTTCTGAAGAGTCATTGGAACATGCTCCTTCTCATTTTTCTCGTCAAGCCGACGTGCGGCGCCCCAGTGCTGCTCGTGCAGTGGGTGTCGCCAGCAGCACCAGGACGACGACGAGGACCCCCAGGGTTACCCGATGGTAGATGGTGTTGGCCACCGTGCTGAGGCCGGCGCCGACGGCGAGCGCAATGATCCCCAGCAGGACGCCCGCTATGGCAAAGAGGTGGGCGGCCAGAGCGATCCCCCAGGCAAGGCGCGTGCGGGCGAACACTGCGTAGGTACTCCCGGCCAGCAACAGCCCGCACAGTCCTTCGACGATGGCGGCAGGAATGATGCGGGGTTCCGAGAATCCCAGCGGGACCCCAGGTGCAACAGAGCCGCGAGTCCAGTTTCTTGGGGATCTCCGGCCCAGGGCGCAGGTTGCAGGCATCAGCGTAGCGGGCGACTAAGCGCAGGGTCTTTTGCTCTCCACCGCCGGCAATCAGGATTGGCGGGTGTGGGCGTCTGAGACTCTGCGGCAGGTTGAGGGGGCGCTCGATGTGGTGGCCAGCCGGGGTAATCGCATAGATGCGCGGAGGCTGGCCACGTCCCAGCGGTGGCCAACCTCCCCGGCGCTTTTCGGCGACCGAAGTCACCAGCCCCTGCTGTTCCAACCGGCGAATCAAGGGGGAGATGATGCCCCAACTCAAGGGATGAAAGGGCCCCAGGATGCGCCGGGCAGTCTCATGGAGAAACGAGTCGTACATTGGCTGGACCATGAGTTCGCCAAGCACGAACAACTCGTAAATCAGAGGGCGCAGACCGCGCGTGAGGGGTCTTCCCTGCTTGGAGGAAGATTCTGTCTGCGAAGATGAAGCGCCTGCCTGATTGCGAGCTGATGCCATGATTCTTTCTTCTGTTACGATTACTCTCGGAACGAGAGCATGACGTTCCTTCTCTCACAATGATCAGTGGCCAAAGGGTTACAGCCTGGAGGGGTCACCCTCTGGTGCTACTGCCTTTCTTCTTCATATTTTAAAGAGCAAGCGGTGTCCATCCAGTCAACATGGCTGTGCTTGAGTGACTGTTCTACCGCATCACCGTCGTTGCGCTCCTTCTTTCTTGCCCTGCAGGTTTAGTCGCTCACTTCCTTGCGTGGACAGTTCAGGCTCACGCTTTTGCTCGTGTGGCGAGCCTCCAGGCTTTTGTGATCCCGCCGGGGCAAACAGTCGCCATCCAAAGGCGACGTACCAGGCCTCGATCTCGATCATGAGCGCGCGTTCCATCAGGCCGCCCAGCCGCAGCGACGCCAGCGGCGTGCCCGGCGTGAAGACCCAAAACGTGACCAGGAGCAGTACCAGGGTCGCCAGGCTGGCAACGAGCAAGCCGATCCCCCACCTGTGCCACCGAGGGTCGTGGCGGAGCGCGAGTCCGGTGATCAGGAACGCGACCACCGGGCCGAAGAAAGCGAGGGGGGCGCCTACCATCCAGTGGATAGCCAGCGTCGAGGGGGCCTCGGTAAACAGGCCCGCGACGGCCAGTCCGAGTCCGTGCAGGGCGAGGAGCGCGGCGCTAGACCATCGCCAGCCCCGACTCAGCACCGGACGCATGCACCAGGCAAAGCCCACTGTGAAGGCGATCAGCAGCAGGCAAGTGATGACGAGACTTCCGTCCAGCAGCCAACCGTTGGGGCCAACGCCCAGATCGCTGATCGCCTGATGAATCGGCGAGTAGCCGGGACGCAGGAAACCAGCGAGCGTGAACACTCCGACAAACACAATGGGACCCACGACTCCAGCCAACGCCAACCAGCGAGCAGTGAAATTCCGTTGCTGCAGCGATGGTATTCTAGCTTGATTCATTCCGTGTATCTCCTCAGCGATTGAGCAACTCATTGTTTGAAGGGGAGGGGGACCTCTCCTCCCTCGCGATATCTCTCGTGTAGACCGCTGCCGTGGTCGTGGGTGGCCTGCTGCAGCAGGCCACAAAGCCATCAGGCCGGAGCAGCACCACCTCCCTCCGACGACACTCCCATCCTGGCTGACCAGCCGCGCTCCCGATACGCAACCCGCCATCTGGCCACAGGCGGGAGCACGGCTGCGTAGGGCTAGCGGTCGGTTGGAGTCAGTTCGACATGCACGGTCCGATAGCCGCGCAGGCGGTGGTAGAGCGGAACGAGGATGCCCTGCAGCAGAGGATACTTCTGAGCCAGTGCGTGACCGGCATGGACCGCCTCAACGTCGCCGAGCACGCGCGCACGTGCACCGATCGCCGGGCCGGTTAGCCGGCCACGCCACGTCGACGGAGCAATCTCGACCGCCGGGTTGCGAACCATGCGTTTGTACTTGCCCGACGTACTCCAGGTACGGACAAAGGCAAGGTCTCCCTCGACGGCAATATGCACGGGCGTGCTCACCGCTGCGCCACTCTTGCGATAGCTCGTGAGCAGCGCGTACTTCTGGCGAGCAAAGCGTTCGAGCGTTGGCGTCGGGTTGGTTATCACATGATCTCCTTTCACTTCACGTGAATGCAAGAGCGTTCAATGCCTCTCTGCTGTCAACGTTATCCTTCTATGATAGGGTGGAAGGAAGGAGGCAATCTTGGAGATTCGTGCGATTTTATTAAAAATCTGCTCAAAGTGAGCACATCTGCCGATAGGCGCGTGGGGTCAGGCCGAGGTATCGTTTGAAGGTCTGCGTCAAGTGGCTCTGATCCGCAAACCCGCACGCTCTTGCCACGCAGGCAAGAGGCACATCCCGCTCTTTGAGCAGACGTTGCGCTCGCTCGATGCGCCGACGCAGCACAAACTGATGCGGGCTTTCTCCCGTCGTCTGACGGAACAAGCGGGCAAAGTGATAGGGGCTGAAGCCAGCCTGCTGAGCCAAGGCCTCAAGCGAGAGATCGTGATCGAGTTGAGCCTGGACGAAGTCCAGCACGCGGCCCATCTGCTGAGGCGTCAATCCCCCTGAAGGTTCCTCGATGACGCTTGCGCCGGAAGTATAAGAGCGTAAGAGGTGCATGGCGAGCATATGGGCCGCGGTTTGCGCGTACAGGTTTCCGGCAGGAGCAGGCTGTTCCAGTTCTCGCCACAGTGCGAATCCGATCTGCGTCAGCAGCGGGTCCTGAAAGCCAACGTGCTCTTCCACAGGATGGCGCGCGGGATCGCAGCCTGCCACCTCCTGGGCAGTGCGAGCCAGCAGGTCCCTGCTCAACCGCACATGAAGGGTTTGTGTGAGGACGGAAGAGAGGCTCTTCCAGCGCACTTCATAGGACATGCCCGGTCTCAGGATCAGATCTCCCTGGTGGATGGACAGCCTTTTCCAGGGGCCATGCACGTGCCGCTGCTCCAGACGCATGGCTCCACCAGCAAACAAGATCAGGGTAATGTTTGGGGTGGCAGGCCTCATCCAACCCTCGATCTCTACGGGCTCGTGAAAGGCCTGCACGACCAGGTCTTCCCAGCCGGCTTCCTCGCTGGAGAGGGAGAGGAGCGGTGAGGTAAGAGCGTCGCCCGGCGCGCTCGCCGATGTCCGTCGAGAAACAACCACTGGTTCCGTCATGGTGCTAGCTCACTTCCTCAGATAAAGCGCCTGCCTGGTTGCGAGCTGATAGCATGCTTCCTTCTCCTGTTGTGATTACTCTCATAACGAGAGAATGATCTTCCTTCTATCACGATGGTCAGTGGTCAAAGGTGTCAACGCCAACATCCATTTCGTGGGCAAACGCATGCTTGGTCAATGGGCTCAAGGTTCGAACGAAGCCGACCAAGTGGTCGAGAATCGGGCCGAAACGTGCGAAAACGATCAGATGGCTGCTCGTGGATGCGCTCGCGATCTGCTCTACTCCTCCTCAGGCCGTGTGAATTCCCCCGCTCGCTTTCCTCCTGAGGAAAGTGAGGTTCCATTGTGCCCCAGGGTACTTGATACTGAGGTGTGGAAAGAGAGAGACAAAGAAACGATCAAAGAGACTTCAGAGGGAGAGGAACAAAGACAACCATGACTCATCTGTACTTGAGTGACACTCCCGTCGCCGTGATCAGCAGACGGGCTTCTGAGCACCATCGGCAGTGTGGCCTGTCTCCGAAGAGACCTGCTCCACGAGCAGCGGTTGAGCTGCTGACTCACTCAGACAACGTTAGGGCGTGGTAGAGTAGGAGGCCGACGAGGTATGATTGCAATGAGAAGAAACACTGTTCAACTCAATTTGGGCTTTGACCTATCTGACAGATATCCCCTCAGATGGTATCTTAGCGTCACCCTTTTTCGACCTCCCCTCTCCGAATGTGAGCTAGCCCCGGTATTGTGGAGTCGAGGAACTTGGACTATACTCGTCCACAGAAGGGGAAAGTCAGCATGCCAAAGGAACAACGAACATTTAGCAAAGAGTTCAAACTGGAAGCCGTGCGCCTAGCGCAGACGAGCGGCAAGAGCATCACCCGGGTCGCGCGTGATCTCGGGATTGCCGATAGTACTCTGCACCATTGGTGTAAGCTGTTTGCCCAGCAGGGGGACCAGGCCTTTCCAGGGAGTGGACATCAAACCGCCCAGGAAGAGGAGATTCGCCGTCTCAAGCGGGAGTTGGAGGTCGTGCGGAAGGTTTGAGAGATGACCTCGGCCACACGGTTTGCAGTCCATACATCGCCTCCAAAGCCATAGGCTTCGGCTCCCCTGCCTAACAACGTTGGAATCTGGGCTTTTTGTTCTTCGGTTAACCAGGGGGTCATTCCCTTTGGTGGATGAGCGTTGAGAGCTTCTACGCCTCCTTCTCGCCCTCGTTTGAGCCATTGACTCACCGCTCCTTCGTTTACTCCTAATGCTTCCGCGATCTCTTATTGTTGCCAACCTCGTTCTTTCAGGTTCCAAGCGCGTTTGCGCCGTTCTTCTCGCCAGTCGGCTTTTCTTGGTGCCCCCATGCCTCCTATCGTATCATCCTTTACTTGCCCTTGCCGAGATCAGTAGAATTGGCCAGAGGCCTAGGAATTGCTCTGCCGGAACTGCCGCTCATACAGCTCTGCGTAACGGCCCCTCTCGGCCAACAACTCAGCATGGGTGCCACGCTCCACAATCTGCCCGCCCTCGATCACCAGCACCATATTCGCATCGCGCACCGTCGAGAGGCGATGCGCGATGACAAACGCGGTGCGGTCCTTGAGGAGGCGCTGAAGCGCCCGCTGGATCAGCTCTTCTGTGCGCGTATCGACGTTGGAGGTGGCTTCATCGAGGATGAGGATACGTGGGTCGGCCAGTAGGGTGCGGGCGAAGGCGATCAATTGGCGCTGACCCTGGCTCAAGCCGCTGCCACGCTCACCAAGTCTGGTCTGGTAGCCCTGGGGCTGCGACAGAATCACATCGTGGATGCTGGCTGCCTTTGCCGCCTCCTCGACTTCGGTATCGCTGGCATCCAGGCGCCCATACCGGATGTTGTCGGCTATCGTGCCCGAGAAGAGATAGGTGTCCTGGAGCATGAACCCGATCTGTTCGCGGAGGCTCGCCAGCGTCACCTCGCGTACATCGTGCCCATCAATCGTCACCCTGCCGCTTGTGACCTCATAGAAGCGGGGGATCAGGTTCACCAGCGTCGACTTGCCCGCACCCGTCTGCCCCACCAGCGCCACCGTTTGCCCCGGCCGAGCCTCCAGGTTGATGTTGTGCAGCACAAGCGCCACGTCTTTTGCTGTCTGGCCATAGGTGAAATTGACGTGCTCGAAGGCAACGCGCCAACGGCAGGCGGCAGCTCCTTGGCTCCTGGCGTGTCTTGCTGCTCCGCTGGTTCGCCCACCAGGTCGAGGATGCGCTCCGCCCCGGCAAGAGCCGCCTGCATTTGCGTCGAGAAAGTGCTGATGATCTGGATGGGCCGGAAGAACTGCTGCACATATAAAAAGAAGGCGACCACCGTCCCAACGGCGATCTGGTGGTTGAGAGCCAGCCAGCCACCAAAGCTGGCAACGACCGCCGTGGCCACCGTACTGAGCAGGTCGATGGCCGGGGTGAAGGCCGAGGTCACGACCACCGCATGCACGTTCGCGTCACGATTGGCGGCGTTGTGCTCGGTGAAATGCCGGATGTTTGCCTCGACGCGGTTGAAGGCCTGGGCCACGCGCACGCCCACGATTTCCTCTTCGAGCGTGGAGGAGAGTTCACCGATGGCAGTACGTGTCTCGCGAAATGCCACGCGCGAGCGGTGCGCGAATAAAACAGTCGTCCAGATCATGACGGGTAGGACCACAAAGCTTACCAGCGCCAGAAGCGGACTCAGTACGATCATGGCGATGACAATGCCAACGAGTGAGAACACGCCGCCGATTACCTGCGTGATCCCTTGACTGAAGAGTTGATTGATCGTCGAGATGTCGTTCACCAGGCGCGACATCAGATCACCAGCCTTGCTCGAATCGAAAAAGGCGAGCGAGAGCGCCTGCACTTTATCGAAGACCTGCGTGCGCAGATGTGCTAAGAAACGTTGGCCAACCGAGCCCACCAGGTACGCCTGGCCGGACTGCGCTACGTAGCCGACAAGATAGACACCCAGCAAGAGCAACATGGTCTGACCCAGGCCAACAGCATCTTTCCTGATGATGTACACGTCAATCGCTTGCCCAATCAGCGCCGGCCCTGCCGCTTGCACCAGGGCATAGACGATCACCAGCACAAGCACACCCAGCAACCGGACACGGAAAGGGCCGAGATAGGGCAGCAGCCGTCGCAAGACCGCCCCGGTATTACCGATACGCTCTTCAGCGCCGGGAGCGCCTGCTCCCCTTCTTGGACCTTGCATACTCGCCTCCTACGCCGCCACGGGCTGCTGGTCGCCTCTGAGCTGCGATTCGACCAGTTCGCAGTACAATCCATTGCACAGCAGGTCTTCGTGTTTCCCCTGTGCGACCAGCTGCCCGCCATCTATCAACAGAATGAGACCGGCATGGCGTACCGTACTGAGACGCTGGGCAATGAGAAACGAGGTACGATTGACCATCAGGCGCTGCAATGCCTGCTGAATCTGGTACTCGGTCTCGGCATCGACCGCCGACGTGCTGTCGTCCAGGATCAAAATAGCCGGGTTCAGTAACAGGGCGCGGGCAATAGCGATACGCTGCCGTTGACCGCCGCTGAGCCCGACGCCATGCTCCCCCACAAGCGTCCCGTAGCCATCTGGCAAGCTCATAATAAACTCGTGCGCCTGGGCCATGCGCGCAACCTCCTCGACCTCGGCGTCGCTCGCGGTCGGCCGACCATAGGTGATATTTTCGCGAATGGTGCCACTGAAGAGCACCGTCTCCTGGAGCATGATCCCCACCTGCGAACGCAGGCTGGCCAAGGTCACGTCGCGCACATCATACCCATCAACGGTCACTCTGCCTTCATGCACGTCGTAAAAGCGCGGGATCAAATCAATCATGGTGGATTTACCTGAGCCTGTTCGCCCGAGGATTGCCACCGTCTGCCCCGGTTCGGCGACGAAGGAGATAGCATTGAGTGCATGGACCTCGCTACCGACATATTGGAAGGCCACGTCTTCAAACACCACGCGCCCGGTGACCGGCGGCAGCGGAATGGCGCCGGGCTTGTCCACCACCTCGATCGGCGCATCGATCACCTCGAACACGCGATGGGCCGAGGCCGCCGACTGCGTGAGCGAAGTGAGCGAGCTACCTAAGATGAAGACCGGCAGCAGCAGGAAGCTCAAATACAGATTGAAGGCCACCAGTTCACCCACGCTCAGCGTGCCGCCGATGACTTGTCTCCCACCAACCCAGATGATGCACATCGTCGCCAGGTTGGCGATCAGGAAGATCAAGGGAAAGGTGAGCGAACTGGCACGTGTAATCGTCATGTTCTTATGCAACAGGTCATCGTTGGCCGTGCGGTAGCGCCTCACCTCGTAGGGCTCACGCACGAACGCCTTGACCACCCGTATGCCAGCGATATTCTCCTGCAAAATCGTATTGAGATTGCCCAGCTTCTGCTGCACGACGCGGAAGCGCGGCCCGATGCGCTGCAAGAAGGATATGAACACCGCCATGACCGTTGGCACCATTGCCAGCGCAATCAAAGCCAGCTTCCAATTCGTGACGAGCAAAATAGCGGTGATGCCAACGAGCATGATGATGGCGTTGAGCAGTTGCAGAACGCCATTCCCGATAAAGGTACGCACGGTGTCCACGTCGCTGGTCACCCGCGTCATGAGTTGCCCCGTCTGCGCCCTATCGTGATAGCTGAAGCTGAGGGTTTCCAGCCGGGTGAAGACGGCGTTGCGCATATCGAAGGCTGCGCCCTGGCTTGCTCGCTCACTCCAGTAGCTCTGTGTGAAGGTGAACAGGTCGCGCAGGCCGGAGCAGGCTGACAAACGCACCCAGCGTGAACCGCCAGTACGTGAGCAAGTATCCAAGCGCGCGCCAGAGATCACCCATGTTGATGCTCCTTCACAATCGGAACACTTTTGCTCTTCCAGAGGACCAATCCTGCCCAGATGTCAAAGGCGATCGCTAAGATGAAGGTGGGCAGGTAGGCAAGAGCACCCACGACAGCAAGCGGCGTTCCGCTCGTCAAGACTTCCACGATCGTTACTATGCCAGCGAGCAATCCGATCCAACCCACTGCTACCGGCAGTGCTTTTTGCGAGATGATCGCCCATCCGGCTACCAACAGCATGAAGCCGAGCAATGCGTTTCCCACTGCTTGATATCCACTCGTCATGAGCGCAAACGCATTCCACGTCTGTTCTGCTGCTACGTGATCCTGTGCGGCAAGAGCAACGAGCATAGGCAGCCCACTATAGAAAGTGAGTGCCACCAATCCGTGACCAAGACTCCCAAGGACCCCAAAGTACAAGGTTGCCACGGCTTGTGTGGGGGTTTTTTCGCGCAGCACAGCCGCTAAACCCGCCACATAGACGATTCTTACGAGAGCGCCTGCTAGCCCAAAAACCACTGCTAGCCTCAAGAAGAGGTCGCCATGGTGCTGCAAAAAAGCCAGGGCAGCTGCAGCAGTGCCAAAATTCTCCGGTGTGTAGCCACCGAGGGTGAAGAAAGTAAATTCCAGAACCAATCCCAGTCCAGCCAACACTCCAGCGATTCCTGCGTGTTGTAAGCGAGGGCTCATTGTTCTTCTCCTTGCTGGTT
>WNFY01032391.1_pt1 | contig 10194 bp, 6 predicted proteins | sample 5400091 | NCBI WGS metagenome assembly WNFY01 (sample SAMN13153364, study PRJNA577476) | soil metagenome | isolation source: 60 cm soil or saprolite under grassland replicate 1 | place: USA:California | collected 2016-06-15
GCGATCTTCCCATGTCCATGTCGAGCACAAGATCGACATACATGTCGGGCTTGAGTTTTAAGTCCGGGTTCTGAATGTCGAGTCGCACCCGGCCGGTTCGTTTCACGTTGTCAATGAAGGGATCAATGAGCGTGATTTGTCCCCGAAACTTTTCGCCGGGGTATGAGGAGGAGGTCACCGTCACCTCCTGGCCGATTTGAAGCATCGGTAATTCGTCCTGATAGAACTCGCCCCAAACCCACACCACAGAGAGATCAGCCACCTCTACAAGCGGAGTGCCCATCGCGACGCTCGCCCCTTGCGTCACTGGAAGGGTTTGAACGACGCCATCAACTTTCGAAAGGATCGGGAGCGATTCTTCCGCCTGCCGTGTTTGTTCAATCTTCGTGACCTGTTCGTCAGTGACGTTCCAGAGCCTGAGCCGCCGTTCCGCTGATTCGATCAGACGCTGGAAATCTCCGCGCGCCGAGTGCGTGTTCTTCGCCGTGCCGTCGCGCGAACGCAGCAAATCGATCAATTCGCGCTGTGTGGTTAGCAACTCAGGGCTGTAAAGCTTCATCAGCACCTGATTTTTTTTAACAAGCTCGCCTGGAGCATTGACGCCGAGTTCCTGCACGTAGGCGGCCGTTCGCGAGACAACGCGCCAGATTCGTTGTGTTTCCGGCACGACGCGACCAACCGCACGGATGCTGTGACTGAGTGGTTTCATTTCGACAGTGGCGAAACTGACGCCGATCTGTTGCTGCCGCTCGACCGGCACGACGAATTCGTGTGACGGCGATGAAGTCACGCTGCTGTCGGTCGGTTTTCCGGCCAGCATTGCCGCGTGGTCATGTTGAGGGGCGTTTTTACTCGAGCGCGCTGGGGTTGCGCTCTCCTTTATTACCGGCACAAGGTCCATCGAACAGATGGGACATTTCCCCTGATCCTTCGCGTGCACCGAAGGGTGCATCGTACATGTCCAGTAATCGATGTTGCTATCTCTGCCTGCTCCGCCGCGTTTCGAACACGCGGGCATAATCGCAAGCAGCACAAGGGCGACCGTCAAACGGAAAACGGGATTGTGGAATAGCCGCTTCATTTTGATTTCCTCCTCTCCCTGAAATTTTTCGAAGGAAACCAATCCTCGATGCCAACAATGGCGTCGAGCTCTGCGACCGCGACCTGGTAGTCGGCAAGATGATTTACATGCGTTGATTCAACGTCTTGCAGGACGCGCTGCGCAGTGATTAGCTCTAGAAAATTCGCACTGCTTGTCTCGTACGCGACTCGATTCGATTGAACCGCCTGCCGCGCCAACGGCAGAATTTTGTCGGAATAAAGCTCGTAGTGATGAGCCGCTGTTTCGATTTTCTTGAGCTGATCGCGGACCAGGCCGAGCGTTTCGGTACGCGTGGCTTCGAGCTCGTGCTGCGCGCTTTCGAAATTCCGCCGGGCCTCGGTTACGGTCGCGGAATATTTTCTTGGGTTCAGAAATGGCAGGCCGATCGAAACGCCGACATCGAGCTCGCTCACTGCCTGGCCTGCTTGGTTGTATCGCTGCGCTTGAACATCGAGTGTCGGATCGGAGAACCACTGGCGATTCGCAAGCTCAACGCGGAATCTTTCGGCTTCGACCCGGTTTTGAGCTCGCTGCATTTCCGGTCGTGCGCTCAGGGCGACAGCTTGCAACGCTTGCAATGAAAAGTGCGGTCGTTGAAACGGAATCTGAGATGGCTGGGCGAGCGGCGACTGCGCTGGCCGATTCATCAGCACGTTGAGCTGCGATTGCGCGTCTGAAATTCGGCGGAAAATATCGGACTGCGCTTCGAGCAGTTTGGCCGCGTCGGTTTGCGCAGTGAGCACATCGGCCTGACTGGCGTTGCCAACTTCGTAGCGCTGGCGGTTTACTTCGGCAAATTGATTGAGCAGCTCGACGTTGCGTTGGTTTACTTCGAGCTGCGCATATTCGTTCGCCAGCCGATGAAAGGCCGCGCGGGCGCGCGAGAGTACATCGAGCTTGGTCCGCCGAAAATCCTCGAAGGCTGCGCCGGCTTCGGCCGTCGCTGCTCGTGCCCGACTCAGGTTTTTTCCCGAAATTGGAACTTCCTGCTGGAGCATGAAGCTTTGATCCGTGAACGAGTTCGGCGGGATCGAGACGTAGCGCGCGGCGCGCGACCTCGCCTGCGCGCTCAGATCCTCCCACGCGGCGGCTTGCGGCACGCGCGCCTTCATTGCCCGCCATTTCTCCTGCGCCGCTTTGATTGCCGGATTATTTGCGAGGACGACGTTCGTCACCTCATCGAGCGAAAGGCGGCCCTCTCGAACTGTACTGCCATTATCTCCGGCCTGCGCAGTCCGAAAAGTTAAAGCTAAAATTAAATTAAGTAATAAAAGGTAAGTTGTTTTCATTGATCCAAGAGAACGGTCGAAGACCAGATGTGCCGTTGAATGGGCACACCCCGGGTGTCAGCGTTCTTGGATCAGATGAGAAACGTGCAGAGCAGCGCCAGCCGCGGCGGCGAGTTCGCCGATGGCGCCGTAGCCTGAAACCGGAATTGCTGAGCTCCGGTCTCATAATTTGAGAAAGGCAAAACGACGGCAAAACAGGTTGCACTCAGTTGTTGACCGGAATCAGCTTTCGCAAGCGGCTGTGACGGCGGAGCTGTGTTCTTTGGCGATGTCGCGCAACAGGTTTTGTTTTAGACCGCGCGTCGAGGAAAGCGTTCACCGGGTAGAAGCTCGGTTTGAAATGAAATGGGAGTTGCGATCAATCAATGAATCGGGCACAAGAATATGTTAGTTGTAACTATGGAGAGCAGGGAGAATCGTTTGTAACAAGAAAACCATGAAAAATGAAAATTTGCAGTCTGTAGCGAGAAAGCTGGTAGCACCCGGCAAGGGAATCCTGGCAGCCGATGAAAGTTCGGGTACGATCGAAAAGCGACTGAAGAGCATCAGCGTTCCTTCGACCGAAGACAACCGGCGGGCATATCGTGAAATCCTCTTTACCACAAGCGGCGCGGGTGAATTTATCAGCGGCGTGATTCTCTTCGACGAAACGATCCGGCAGAAAACTCGCGATGGTCGCACCTTCGTCGAGGCACTAGAGCAACAGGGGATCATCCCCGGCATCAAGGTGGACAAAGGCGCCAAGCCGATGGCGAATTTCCCCGGCGAGAAAGTCACCGAGGGTCTTGACGGACTGCGCGAGCGGCTGGCGGAATACCGGCAGTTAGGGGTGCGCTTTGCCAAATGGCGCGCCGTGATCAGCATCAGCGACAAAATTCCTACACGCAGATGCATCGAGACAAATGCAGAATTGCTGGCGCGTTACGCGGCATTGAGCCAGGAAGCGGACCTTGTGCCGATCGTCGAACCGGAAGTGCTCATGGATGGCACGCACACCATCGAGCGTCATTTCAACGTCACCCAGCAAACGCTGGAAATCGTTTTCCATGCGTTGTTCGAGCACCGCGTCGTATTGGAAGCGATGCTGCTGAAACCGAACATGGTGCTTTCGGGAAAAGACTCCCCGCAGCAGGCTTCCGTGCAGGAAGTTGCTGAAGCCACCGTGCTCTGTATGAAGCGCGTGGTGCCCGCCACTATTCCCGGTCTTGTCTTTCTCTCGGGCGGGCAAACTGATTTGCAAGCCACGGAACACCTCAACGCGATGAATCGTCTGGACCACGTACCGTGGGAATTGAGTTTTTCCTTTGGACGCGCCCTACAAGCTCCCGTGCTTAAAGCCTGGAAAGGTGATCCGGCGAAAGTTGCCGACGCGCAACAGGCGTTCCATCACCGCGCCTCGTGCAACAGCAAAGCCCGGTTCGGCAAATACACCGAAGAAATGGAAACGGCGAAAGCAACTGCATAGAGCTGGAAACGGATCAGTGACGCATCGCGTTCACACATTCTGGGGAGCACAGGCTGCTAGCCTGTAGTTGCCGGCAGCCCTGCCGGCAACTACAGGCTAGCAGCCTGTGCTCCCCGTTCGACATTCGTGCGTCGTCATTTTATGAACATCGCAGTGTAACTCTCGGGAGGCGGGCGCTACAGCGCATCCTGATGAACGCATATATGCTTCTCCAATGATCTACACCTGCCCGATGCATCCGGAGATTGAGCAGGATCATCCGGGTAATTGCCCGAAATGCGGAATGACCTTGGCGCCAAAGACGATTGGGGCAGGGGACGAAGAGGAACAAAAGGAGATTCGCTGGCTCTCACGAAAATTCTGGACCGCGCTTATCCTCACGATTCCGGTGCTGCTTATCGCGATGGGTCACGCGATTCCGGGGCTGCACGTGGAGGCAATGATCCCGAAACAAATCTCGAAATGGATCGAATTTGCCCTTGCAACCCCAGTAGTCCTTTGGGCTGGCGGCTTCTTTTTCGCACGCGCCTGGCAGTCGATCGTTAATCGCAGCCTCAACATGTTTACGCTGATCGCTATGGGGGTGGGCGCGGCATATTTCTACAGCGCTGTTGCGGTGATCGCGCCAGGGATTTTTCCTCGATCTTTCCGGAGTAACGGTGAGGTTGGTCTCTACTTTGAAGCGGCAGCAGTCATTACCACACTCGTTTTGTTTGGTCAGTTGATTGAGGCGAAAGCGCGCAGTCGGACCGGGCAAGCGGTAAAGGCGTTGCTGGGTCTTGCGGCAAAAACGGCGCACCGGGTTCGCGATGGCCAGGAAGAGGAAATCCCAGTGAATGAAATTCAGAAAGGCGACGTGCTGCGCGTTCGACCCGGCGAAAAAATTCCGATCGACGGTCTGATCACTGAAGGCAAAAGCAACATCGACGAATCGATGATCACCGGCGAACCGATGCCTGTGAGCAAAGGTCCTGATGACAAAGTGATCGGCGCGACACTGAATCAGACCGGCTCATTTCTAATGCGCGCCGAGAAAATCGGTTCGGAAACGCTGCTTGCACAGATCGTCCAAATGGTGGCGGACGCGCAGCGCACTCGCGCACCGATTCAGAAACTCGCCGATACGGTGTCAGGTTATTTCGTGCCGGTCGTCATCGCCATTGCGCTGATCACTTTGCTGATTTGGTCGATCATCGGGCCTGCCCCGGCGATGGCTTACGCTTTGGTCAATGCCGTCTCGGTCCTGATTATTGCTTGTCCCTGCGCGCTCGGGCTGGCAACGCCGATGTCGATCATGGTTGGCGTTGGACGCGCCGCGCAAGCAGGAGTCCTCGTCAAAAATGCGGAAGCCATCGAGACCGCTGAAAAAGTCACGCACCTGATCACAGACAAGACCGGCACGCTGACGGCCGGCAAGCCGCAAGTCGTCAGCCGGATTGGCACGGACGCTACGGGTGAACGCGATGTTCTACGGATCGCCGCATCGTTGGAATCTCATAGTGAGCATCCGCTGGCGCGAGCAATTGTAGACGCCGCGAAAAAAGAAAAAATCGAGCTGCATGATGTAACGGATTTTCAGTCGACCACGGGTGGCGGCGTGTCCGGTAAGCTCGCCGCAGCGAGTCCGTCCGTTGGCGGACTTGATGGCAAAACCGTCCTTATCGGCAAAGAAAAGTTTCTGACCAAGTCGAACGTCACGATCCCAGAGGAGCTAAAAAAGGAAGCCCATCGCTTGCAGGAGAAAGCGGAAACCACGGTTTGGCTGGCGATAGATGGAAACGCAGTTGGCGTCCTCGGCATTGCCGATCCAATCAAACCCACGACGAAAAAGGCGATTCGCGAGCTTCACGAGATGGGCCTGAAGGTGATCATGTGCACGGGCGACAATCGTCGAACGGCTGAATCTGTTGCGCGCGAATTGGGCATCGACGAGTTCAGCGCCGAAGTGATGCCAGATGAAAAGATCGATATCGTTAAGAAATTTAAATCAAAAGGCGCCATCGTCGCGATGGCTGGAGATGGTATCAACGATGCACCTGCCCTGGCCGCCGCCGATGTCGGAATCGCCATGGGCACAGGAACCGATGTCGCGATCGAAAGCGCTGGCATCACACTCGTGAAAGGCGACCTGATCGGAATTGTCAAAGCGATGCATGTCAGTCGCGCCGTCATGCGGAATATTCGGCAAAATCTCTTTTTCGCGTTTATCTACAACGCGCTCGGCGTGCCGATTGCCGCCGGGGTACTCTATCCATTCTTCGGGCTGCTTCTGAGCCCGATGATCGCGGGCGCTGCGATGAGCTTCAGTTCTGTATCAGTGATCGCAAATGCGCTAAGGCTGCGATCAGTCAGACTGTGAACCCGGACACTGAAGTTTCGACGACGGTTGGCGGGAGCATCTTGTTTGCGAAAAATCGCGAGTCGTCTTATTCAGTCAAAGAAACTTCAACACTTAATCGTATGACTACACGACTCGCCACCCAGGTATTCGTAGGACTGCTTGTTGCACCGGTTCTGCCGCTCCTTGCGCAGGAACATCCAAGGGCGCCTCAGCAATCCCAATCGCAACAACTGCCGCAGACAACAGGAGGCGCTCCTCAAACCGCGATGACGGAGGCTACCATGTCCGACGTTTCAGCTGGACTGAAGAAATTCATCCAAATATTTTGCCTGTGTCGACATGAAGGGCGGCGACGGCAAAATTTATGACATTGATTTTTTCATGACCCTACGCCCCGGCAAGCTGAACGTTGCCGAAACGTCGGTTCACAAGATCAACGGCAAGCCGCTCTACAACTGGAAAGAAGAAAACGGCATTTGGAAGAGAGTGCGCGTCTCGTAGAGGCCCGGCGTTTCAGTCCCAATCTGTAGGGTAGGGGCTCCGCGTACCAATCGCGGAAACCGGCAAGGTCGCCGCGGCGACCGCTTGCCCTACAACGATTCGTCCATCAGTTTCTTGCCGATGCCGAAGACGTTTTTCATCACCACGGCGATCTATTACACAAACTCGCCGCCGCATGTCGGTCACGCTTACGAAAAAGTGCTGGCCGACGTGATCGCGCGCTATCACCGGCTCAAAGGCGATAAAGTTTTTTTCCTCACTGGTGTCGATCAGCACGGCCAGAAGGTCCAGCAATCCGCGGCGAAAGCCGGCATTCCTCCGGCTGAGTTCGTCAAGGACATTACCCAAAAGTTTATCGATCTTGGGAAGAAGCTCGATGTGCAATATGACGAGTGGGCGGAGACGACGAGCGATCGTCACAAGAAAGTCGTCCAAGGAATTCTGCAGCGCCTGTTCGATGCGGGGCAAATCTACAAAGATAAGCAGGCCGGTTATTACTCAGTTCGCCAGGAGCAATTCTTGACTGACAAGGAACGGGGCCGGGACGGCCAATTCGGGCCGGAGTGGGGCGAGATCGAATTTCGCGAGGAAGAAAATTATTACTTCCGGCTCTCCCAGCACAAGGATTGGTTACTGTCCTATATCAATAATCGCAATGACGCGATCATACCCGATTTTCGTCAAACAGAATTGCGAAACGCCGTGGGGAAACTCAGCGGCGATCTCTGTATCTCGCGCCCGAAATCGCGACTCGATTGGGGAATCGAGCTGCCGTTTGATAAAGATTTCGTCACGTATGTCTGGTTCGACGCCCTGACGAACTACATCAGCTTCGCCGGGTACGATCCGAAGATCGACAATTACTTAGCGCAGCCGCAAGAGTTTTTGGATCGCTGGCCTGCGTTGCAAATCATCGGCAAGGACATTCTTGTGCCGGCGCACGGGATATACTGGCTCATCATGCTGCACGCGATCGGATTTCCCGACGACCAAATGCCGCAGCTTCTCGTGCACGGCTGGTGGAATCTTGGCGGCGCAAAGATGAGCAAGAGCGCGGGGAACGTTATCGACCCCTTCTTCCTCGCCGATAAATACGGCGCCGACGCATTGCGCTATTATTTGATGAGCGACATAGCAACCGGAAAGGATGCTGACTTTTCGGAAGGACGACTTGTCGAACGCTACAATGCCGATCTCGCAAATTCGTTGGGCAATTTGCTCAATCGATCTTTGACGATGATAGAGAAGTATCGCGTCAGAAAGCTAACGCGTCCCAAAAGCGTCGAGTCGTATCCTGTCGAAGAGTACGGTCTCCGTGTTTCTCCGACGTTAGGCATAATTGAATACATCAATGCTATGACGGGCCACACTCCACATCTCGCATGTCAGGTCGCCCTTAACTTGACTTTGCAGTGCAATCAGATTGTTGATGCTGCGAAACCTTGGGCTCTGGCAAAGGATTCTGCCGAGCGGGGACATCTTGATCAAGTGCTCTACACCCTCGCCGAATCGCTGCGCATCGTTGCGATTCTAATTTCGCCGGTGCTGCAACGAGCGGCGCACGGAATCTTCGATCAACTGAATTGGAAGATGGAGTTGGGCGGAAAAGAAGAACGGTTTTCACTCGCGGACGCGGAATGGGGCGGACTGCCGGACGGCCATGTTGTCGGCAAGCCGGTGCCGTTGTTCCCACGGATCGAAACCGTAGGTTCTGGGTAGCGCACGCGTCTCGCGTGCTGGCGATGGTGTCTCGCCATCGCGAACTTTTCCCAAGACCACGCAATCACTGAAAATGTCGTTTCAAGAAAGATTGTTTCGGCGTGACGCCGAAACCAGCACGCGAGACGCGTGCCCTACCCGGTAGAGCCGGGATCAGCGACTCCGGCTACAACTATTGCGCGCATTCTTCGAAGGCGGCGGGTTCGCCGCGCAGGTACGCGAGTACTTCGCCTGCAAAGTGCAATGAGCCCGTGATCAAGATCGGAGCGTTTCGCGATTGAGCCTTTGCGAGCGCTTCATCAATCGATGCGGTGATGGAGAAGCGGAGTGACGGAGTAATAACCGACAAAACTTTTGCTAGTTCATCTGGCGGAGCAGCACGTTCGCTGCGGATTTTCGGCAGCAAGACGTAATCGCTGATTGGTGCGAGGGCTTCACAGATTCCACGCAAATCTTTGTCGGAGAGAACTGCCAGGATGAGTGTGGCCCGCTGATTGCCAAAAACTTCGCGCCATGTTTCGGCAAGAACACGGGCGGCCCCTGGATTGTGCGCGCCATCAATAACGGTGCGCTCATCCCACCTTTGGAAACGGGCAGGCCAGTCGACATTCGCAAGTCCGCGAGCAGTCGCGGACTTGTCGATATCAATCTTGCCGGCGCGCAACGCGGCAATTGCAAGAGCGGCATTTTGCTTTTGATGCGATCCGGCGAGAGCGATCGGCGTTTCGTAATAGGACGCAGCCACGAATTCGATTGGCGCTTCGCATTCAGCAGCCCGCGCACGGATCACTTCTTCCGCTTCCGGTCGCTGTGCAGCAGAGACAATCGGAACCCTTGGTTTGATGATTCCAGCTTTTTCAGCCGCAATTTCTGGAAGTGTTTTCCCCAGCCATTTCTCGTGATCGAAATCGATCTGGGTAACGGCCGACACATTTGATTGAATGGCGTTTGTAGCATCGAGTCGTCCGCCCAGACCGGTTTCCAAAATGACGAAGTCGATTTTCGTTTCGGCGAAATGCTTAAGCGCAAGCGCGGTCGTGACTTCAAAGAAAGTCGGATGCGGGTTCCAATCGGCGATGAGAACGCGAATGGCCGTCAGGCCGTTGGCGACCGCATCCTCGGAAATCATTTCGCCATTCGCACGAATGCGTTCGCGAAACGTGACGAGGTGAGGGGATGTGAACAGACCGGTGCGATGTCCGTGTGCGCGCAGGATCGAATCGATCATGGCACAAACCGAGCCTTTGCCATTCGTCCCGGCGACGTGGATAACTTTCCAAGGAGTGGCGGCTTCCAAGCCGTGGGCGATCTGGAGATCGCTCTTCCTTGATAACTCGGCGATGAGCCGCTGGATATTTTCCAGCCCGAGCTTGATCCCGAAGCGCTGGAGGCCGTAGAGCCAGGCGAGCGCTTGTTTATACGTCAAGGGAGATCTCGGCACTTTCCCGAAAGCTTTCGGGAGACCATGTTCACGGCGCGACGGCAAAGTAACTGAGCAATTGGCTGAGCTGCTCACGCATTTTTTTCCGGTGAACGATCATGTCGATCAAACCGTGTTCCTGAAGAAACTCTGCGGTCTGAAATCTTTGGGGCAAATCCTGATGCGTGGTTTCTTTAATCACGCGGGGCCCGGCGAAGCCGATCATGCTCTTCGGTTCAGCGATAATAACATCGCCTAACGAAGCGAAACTGGCCATGACGCCAGCGGTGGTGGGATTTGTCAGAACAGAAATGTACGGAAGCCGCTGTTCCGCATGACGCGCGAGTGCCCCAGCCG
>WNFY01021046.1_pt1 | contig 10192 bp, 9 predicted proteins | sample 5400091 | NCBI WGS metagenome assembly WNFY01 (sample SAMN13153364, study PRJNA577476) | soil metagenome | isolation source: 60 cm soil or saprolite under grassland replicate 1 | place: USA:California | collected 2016-06-15
TTCTCCGGACGTGGGAGGCGCGTTCGGCCTGCGAAGCAATCTCTATCCCGAGCAGGTCGTCGTGGCCTGGGCGGCGAAGCGCCTCGGGCGGCCGGTGAAATGGACCGGCGAGAGGAGCGAGGCGTTCGTTTCGGATTACCAGGGCCGCGACAGCGTGCTGCGCGCGGCGCTCGCGCTCGACGCCGACGGACGCATCCTCGGCTACGAGGTCGGGTTGCTCGGCAACGTCGGCGCGCACACCGTGAGCTTCGTTCCCATGGCGAACGGCATGCGCGTCCTCTCCACCGTGTACCACGTTCCGGCCGCGTACATCGCCGTTCGCGGCGCGCTCACCAACACCGCGCCCACCGCGCCCTACCGCGGAGCCGGCCGGCCGGAGGCGACGCACGCGATCGAGCGCCTGCTCGACATGGCCGCGAAGCGGGTCGGAATCGACCGCATCGAAATCCGCCGCAGGAACCTGGTGCGCCGCGGGATGCTTCCGTATCGGAACGCGATGGGCCTCACCTACGACAGCGGCGACTTCGCCGGCTATATGGATCGGGCGCTCGCTCTGGCGGACTGGGCGGGATTTCCGGCGCGCCGCGCGGCCGCGCGCTCGCGCGGCAGGCTCGCCGGCATCGGCGTCGCCAACCACATCGAATCCCCCGTGGGCGCGCCGGTCGAGCGGGCATCGGTCACGGTGAGGGGCGACGGCACGGTCGAAGCGGTCGTCGGAACGCAGTCGAGCGGGCAGGGCCATGAAACCACCTTTGCGCAGGTGATCGCCGACCGGCTCGGAGTCGGGATCGAGGCGGTGCGGATCCGCTGCGGCGATACCGGATTCGTGGCGCAGGGCGGCGGCACGCACTCCGACCGCTCGATGCGGCTCGCCGGGACGCTTTTCGTGCGCGCCGCCGTGGAGATCGTCGAGCGGGGGCGGGCGGCGGCCGCGGCCTTGCTCGAAGCGGCCGCCGCGGACCTCGCGTTCGAAGCCGGGCGGTATCGGATCGCGGGGACCGATCGGGCGGTGAGCCTCTTCGAGCTCGCGCGCGCGATCGAATCGGGCAAGCTTCCCGCTGAAATGCGCGAGGCGCTCGCCTCGACCCAGGATTTCAACGGGCGAATCCCGGCGTTTCCCGCGGGCGCCGCGGTGTGCGAGGTGGAGGTCGATCCCGAGACCGGGGACGTCAGGGTCGTGCGTTACACGGCGATCGACGACGTGGGCCAGGCGGTGAATCCGATGATCGTCGAAGGCCAGACGCACGGAGGCATCGCGCAGGGCGTGGGCCAGGCGCTGTGCGAAGGCGTCGCGCTCGATCCCGCGACCGGCCAGGTGATGACCGGCAGCTTCATGGACTACGGCATTTGCCGCGCCGACGATCTGCCGGCGTTTCGCCTGGAGCACGCGGAGGACCCGACCCAGGGCAATCCGCTGCACGTCAAGGGCGCAGGCGAAGGCGGGATTGTGCCCGCGACGGCGGCCGTAGTGAATGCGCTGTGCGATGCGCTTGGGGTGGAGGATTTGCCGATGCCGGCGACGCGCGAAGCCGTCTGGGCCACGATTCGCCGTCCATGAGGACGACCGAGCGCCCCAGCGCGTCGTGCCCGGTGACGACTCTCCTGTGCCGCTTCGGCATGGCTCTTCCGCAGGGACCGCCGTTCGACCTTCAGCGCTTATCTTGCAGAGGCCGCGTCGAGCCGGATGCCGGTTCGCGCGATCACCTGCTTCGCGTTGGCGCGGTCGGCCTTCAGGAAATCGGCGAAGTCGGCGGGTGAATTGCCCACCGCATCGAACGCCTGGATCTTGAGAAACTGCTCCTCGAAGCGCGGGTGGCGCAGCGCCTTCACAAACTCGGCGTTGAGACGCTCGACGACCGCCTTCGGCGTGCGCGCGGGCGCGAACACGCCGAACCAGTTCTGCAGCCGCGGATCGATTCCCTGCTCGGCGAGCGTCGGGACGTCCGGCAGGTAAGGCGAGCGCCGCGGGCCGGTGACGGCGAGCGCCTTCAACTTTCCGGACTTGATCATCGGCAGCACGATGCCCATGGCGATGAAGCTCGCGTCGGCTTCGCCCGAAAGGAGCGCCGGAAGGATCTGCGCCGAGCCCTTGTATGGGACGTGCACGATGTCGACTTCACCGACCTTGTTGAACCACTCTACGAAGAAGTGCGGCGTGCTGCCCATGCCGAACGAAGCGAAGTTGATCGCGCCGGGTTTCCGCTTCGCGTGACCGATCATATCCCTCACCGTGTCGTAGGGCACCTTGGCCCCCGCCACGATCACGCCGTTCACCCACACGAGTTGCGTGATCGGCGCGAAATCCCTGTCGGCGTCGTAGGGGAGCTTCGGGTAGAGATGCGGATTAAACGACATGCCGTCGGTGGAAGACGTGCACAGCGTGTAGCCGTCGGGCGCCGCCTTCGCGCACGCCTCGAGCGCGATGATCGTGTTCGCGCCGGGACGGTTGTCGACGATGACGGTTTCCCCGACCGATTCGCTCACCGGCTGGCCGATGCTGCGCATGAGGCCATCCACCACGCCGCCCGCCGGATAGGGGACGATCACGCGGATCGGCTTGCCCGGATACGAGGCGGCGTTCTGCGCGAGCGCGCAAGCGCAAGGCAAGGCGGCGAGGAGGAGGGCTATTCCCTGGCGGCGAAGCATCTGCATCCTTCCTTCTCGGATCAATGTGCTCCTTCGCTCACTCGGGCTCGATCCCGATTTCTTTCACGATCCGGCCCCATTTCGCAGTATCGGCCCGAACGGCTTCCGCCACCGCCTCGGGCGTCTCGGCGCCCTCGGTGAAGAAGCCGAGCGCGCGCAGGGGCTGCGCCGTTTCCGGATCCTTGAGGATCTTGTCCATCTCGCGGTTGACCCGCAGCACGATGTCGTTCGGCGTTCCGCCCGGGGCGACGATGAGAAACCAGCCGACCAGTTCGAATCCCGGAAACGTCTCGCTGATCGCCGGCACGTTCTCGTAGCCCGGGACGCGCTTCGCGAAGCTCGCGGCGAGCGGGCGCAGCTCGCCGCTCTTGATGCGCGGCGCCGCGGCCGGGACGGCGAGGATGACGAGCTGGGTGCGGCCGGCGAGCGTGTCCTGGATGCCGAGCGGCATGGTCGCGTAGGGCACCGTGAGGATGCTCGTCCCGGCGATCTTGTTCAGCCACGCGGCCATCATGCCGGTGAAGTTCCTCAGGCCGTCGGTCGCCCAGGCGAGCTTGCCCGGGTTCGCCTTGTCGTAGGCGACGAGCTCGGCGAGCGTCCTCACCGGCACGCTCGGATGCACGAGGACGAAGAAGGGGCCCTTGGCGATCATAGCCACCGGGACAAAATCCTTGACCGGATCGTAGGGCAGCGACTTGAAGGTGTGCGGATTGGAAACGAGCGTCGCCGCCGTGGCGCAGAAAAAGTTGTAGCCGTCGGGCGCGGAGCGCGCTGCCGCCTGTCCGGCAAGGATGTTGCCCGAGCCCGGACGGTTGTCGACGATGATCTGCTGGCCCACGGCGCGCGACAGGCGATCGGTGACGAAGCGGCAGACGATGTCGGGAGCCGAGCCCGCCGGGAAGGACACGATCATCTTGATCGGCCGCGTCGGCCAGGTCTGGGCATGCGCGTGCGCAAACGCGCCGAGCAGTACGAGCGACAGGAGCGTGCGGATCAGGGTTTTCATCGTGGTTCTCCCCGTTTTCTCTTAGTGCCCGGCTGTCACGGGCAGGATCAGCGTCGACGGATACTGCGCGTCGTGATGGATCGTGTTTTCCGTCAGCGCATCACTCCGGCTGGAGATTGATGTCCTTCACGAGCTTCGACCACCGGGCGCGCTCCGCTTTCAGGAAGTCGGCGAGTTGCTCCGGCGTGCCGGGGCCTGCGGGAAAAATGTGAACGAATTCATTCTCGAAGCGCCCCCGTTGCCTTGTCAAGCGCGGGTGGTGCCGGCGTACAATGCGGGCAGCGCGCTCGGGCGGGCGCGGCACGGAATTTTTCCACGGCTTTTGCGTACCGTCATGCGTTTCGCTGCGTTCCTGCTTGTTTCAGCGGCTGCGGCGTCCCTTGCGACGGCGCTTGAGCCGGGTGTGCGCCGGTGATAGTCGGAGGTCTTATACACATCCAGAGGTGTATTGTGCGAACCAATATCGTGCTCGACGACAAGCTCGTCAAGGAAGCCATGCGGCTTGCCAACGTCAGGACCGTGAGGGAAGCGGTTGCCGTTGCGCTCCGGCGTTTCGTGCAGAGCGGAGGGCAGCGGAAACTTCTCGATCTTTACGGCACCGGCGGGGTGCGCAAGGGCTACGACTATAAGCGGGCGCGCTCTGCGAGCTGATGGTCCTGGTGGACACCTCGGTCTGGGTGGACTGCAGCGCGGCTGTATCAGAGCTGCCGTCGCGCCGGCAAGACGCCCCGCAGCAGCAACGACTGCCTGATCGCCCGCATTGCGATCGAGCACGATCTGGTCTTGCTACAGAACGACAGGGACTTTGCGGCCGTCGCGTCGGTGGCTCCCGAGCTGCGTCTTTACCCGGTCTGAGCAGTTCCGCGGCGACACGGGCTGCCGGGCGTAGAATTGACGCCCGGAACGCAGAGCAAGGACTCAAGACCATGAACAAACCCGAACGCATCCCCCAGGCTGCGACTGAGGAGTTCCTCGTCGGCGGCGTGCGCATGCCGCGGCCGTTCCGCATCCGGCGCCTGGGCCACTTCGGCGTCAACGTCGCCGATCCCGAGCGGAGCAAGGACTTCTACTGTCGCCTCCTCGGCTTTCGCGTCTCCGACCCCATCGATTTCAGAGAGCGCGTGCCCGAGGGCGAGCGCGACCAGGTGGGGCCGACGGTCGGCTACTTCTCGCGCCACGGCACCGATCACCATTCGTTCGTGTTCTTTCCCCGCCGCTTGCTGGAGGTGGTCAATCCGCACGCGCGCACCCAGAGCGGCACGGTGAACCAGATCACCTGGCAGTGCGGGTCGCTGCAGGAAGTGTCCGAGCTCTACTACGGCATCGAGCAGATCGGCTGGGACGGCTACTCCAAGCCGCGCGAGATGTACGGCGTGCGCTACAACAAGCCGCCAAAACTACCGCACCAGTCCGAATACGCCGAAGTGATGCAGGCGACCAAGGACGGCATCCCGATCGAGAAGGGCCTGCGCGCCAAGGACCTGGGCGGCGAGGAGAAATACGACGTTGGCGGCATCCTGCTTGCGCGGCCCTTCAAGATCGCGAAAATCGGTCCGGTGCGCCTCTTCGCCGAGAACATGGAAGCGATGGTGGGCTTCTACCGCGACGACCTCGGCTTCGCGATCACCGAGGAAGTGAAATACAAAGGCCACCGCTGCGTGTTCCTGCGCGCGAACACCGAGCACCACAGCGTGGCGCTCTATCCGGTGAAGCTGCGCGAGGAGCTGGGCTTGAGGACCGACACGACGCTGATGTCATTCGGCCTGCAGCTCGGTAACTACCAACAGCTGAAGAACGCAGTCGCGTTTTTGAGGGAAAACGGCGTGGTCATTAAAACCCTGCCACCCGAGCTTTTCCCGGGCATCGACTACACCGCGCTCGCCATCGACCCGGACGGCTTCGCCTTCCAGCTCTATTACTACATGGAACAGGTCGGCTGGGACGGCAAGCCGCGGCCCGCATCGCAGCGCCCGAAGATCGACAACGCGAAGTGGCCGGAAGCGGTGGAGGGGCGGAGCGATACGTTTTTGGGAGAGTCGTTCCTCGGACCGCTGGGGTGAATTACGTCGCCTCCGGGAAGTGGTTCGTGAAGGCTCGGCGGGTGCGCGTCCGGTAGCGCGAGAAGTCGCGTCGGTCGAGCGCGATCACATCCAGGATGTCCAACCGCTCGCCGATTGCCACCAACGACGCATCTGCAAGATCCATGGTGTCATACTTGGCGATCAGCGTCCGCATGCATTGAACATCGGTGGAATCGAGATCTGCGACGGACAGGTGACCGTCCTGGATCATGCCGAGCAGCACGGCAACGCCGCGGCGATCGGATTGCACGAGCAGGTATGAGACTTCTGTCAACACCGGCCATGTCGTAACCAATCGGCCGGTGAAACGCCGGGCGAACTGCACGGCTCGCGCATGATCCGCGTCGCCGGCGTGGATCAGCGCGAATAAAGGGCCCGTATCAGCGAGAACGTTTCGAGGCAACGATTCCACGAACCAGTGCCTTGGCGTTCGCTGCCGTGTTCCGCGGTTTGAGCGGTGTCTTTACTGCACCGATATACTTCCGCGCCCTGTCATAAAGGCTCTTCGCCCCGCGTGGCCGGCGGCCGACTTCGTACAGATCGAACAGGTTCATGGGGACTCTGGGCGGTGAGGCCGGAATTTTACTACGCGTGCTTGTCGGGTGGGTAGCAGAGTGAGCCTTCCCAGGCTTCGCGACTAGGACAATCGAGCCGTATGGAGTGTGCGCGGGATGGTTGCAACTTTGGCGTTTTTGTCGCAATCTCGATGCCATGAAAGCGCGTGCTATATATCGTAGGGGCACCAGATGAAAATATTGGACGTCGTCGCGCTTACCGAGGACCTACCGCAGAAAGGGCTGTACAAGGGGCAGGTCGGAACAATCGTCGAACAGCTTGCTCCTCAAGTGTACGAGGTGGAGTTCAGCGGGCTCGACGGTAAGACCTACGCCACCGCTGCCGTGTCGGAAAAGCTGCTGATCCGGCTGATTCACGAGCCTGCCTGAGCGGTTGGGAAACTAATAAAGGACCGAATGACGACATTTGCTGCGCGACGATACTGACGCACCTGACCTGACGCGAGTCGCTTACAATCCTCTTTCAAAGGAGGCTAGCATGGACAAGAATTCCCTCGGGCGCCGGGTTTTTCTCAAGAAGATGGCTGCACTGGGTGCCGCCGGCGTGCCAGTCGTCGCGGGCCTAGCGCCTCGCCCCGCTCACGCGGCATACGATCCCACGGCCAAATTCGAGCTCAAGGTGAGCGAGGTGGAGTTCCGCCGCAACGCCGTCGGGCGCATGTTGATGGCCGGCATCTATGAACCGCAGGGCAAAGGGCCGTTCCCGACGCTGCTCGACCTGCACGGCGGCGCGTGGAACAACAAGGACCGCCGCGCCGAGGAGCCGATGGACCGCGCGATCGCGGCGAGCGGGGTGCTGGTGGTGGCGATCGACATGACGCTCGCGCCGGAAGCGCCGTACCCGGCTTGCGTGCAGGACGCGAATTACGGCGTGCGCTGGCTGAAATCGAAAGCCGCCGGGTGGAACGGCGACGCGTCGAAGCTCGGCGTGTACGGCAGCTCGAGCGGCGGCCACGTCGCCGAGTTGCTCGGCATGCGTCCGCGCGACGCGCGCTACAACGCGATTCCGCTGCCGTCCGCGCCGAACGTCGATGCGACGGTCGCGTACGTGGCGACGCGCTCGCCGATCAGCAACACCTTCGCGCGCTTCCAGAACGCCGAGGAGAAAAAGCGCGACAACATGATGAAGAACAACAGGACCTTCTTCGTTCCGTGGGAGACCATCCACGAGGCGAACCCGCAGGAAATTCTCGAGCGCCACGAGCAGGTTACGCTGGTGCCGCTCCTGATCATGCAGGGCGCGCTCGATGACAACGTGCTGCCGGCCGTGCAGGAGAAATTCGCCGCGACTTACAAGGCGGCGGGCGGCCAGGTCGATTTCCACGTGTTCGCGGACAGCGTACACGAGTGGGTGGCAGAGCCGGGACCGCAGACCGACCGCGCCCGCGAGAGGGTCAAGGCCTTCATCGCGCGCAATCTAGGGGCCTAGTTCCGCACTCGCGGTTCGACAGCAACAGCCGCGGTACCGGCCGCCGCCAGATCCTTCCAGGGCTGCCTGAGGCTCTACCTCGCTGTCTCCAGCGCTTTTTGTTCCAGCCTGATCTGCGCCGCCCTGGCGCAGCCCTGCATCACCTGAAAGTACCGCTGCACCCAATCGGCTCCGATTTCGTACGGATGCAGTCCGTTGCCGCGGCCGGCGAGCATTCTGTTCTTGTTGTAAGCGTTGTCGAACTCGGAATGGTTGGAGAGCAGCACGGTCGCGCCGGTGGACGCGGCTCTCGCGGCCATGTGCTTCTGCGAGTCGATGTAGGTCTGGAAGTTCCTGATGCCGGGGTCCGGAGTGTTGTTCACGAAGTTGAATGCGGTGCCGCCTGAATAGGCCACGTTGACCCGCTTGCCGCGGTCGAGCACGGAAAAGGTGTAGGACATCGTCCCCGGCGTGTGACCGGGGGTGAGCCAGACGGTCACGGTCGTGTCGCCGAGCGTGATCTTCATGCCGTCGGTCGCGACGATGTCGCGCCTCGGCGCCATGGTCTTGTACCGGTTCGGGTGCTTCGCGACCAGGTCCCAATCGGGCCCGCCCATGACGATCCGGACGCGGTACCGGGTCTGCAGCATTTCGGCGCCCCCGATATGGTCGGCGTGAGCGTGAGAGATGAGCAGATATTTGATATTGCTTGGATCGAGGCCGAGCTTGCGCATGCCGCCGACGACCAGCTCCTCGGAGTTGTACGGATAGATCGTGTCGATGAGGATGATCCCTTCGCTCGTCGTCAACGCCCAGGAAGAGTGGATCTTGCCGCCGACGAAATACAGGTTGTCGAAGACCTTGGCGGGCTCGGCGTACCAGGTGTCGCGCGCCGGCGCGCTCGCCGGATTCGCGATGTAGCCCGGCACGTTGTCGCTCGCGTCCTCGCCGCCGCTCTGGGGAAGCAGGCAGGTGCGCACCAGGGTGCCTAGGAACTCGAACCCTGCCGCGGTCTTGGCCGATTGCAGCGCGGCCTGGATTTCCGCGTCGAAGTCCCTTTTGACGGGGGCCTGCTGTGCAAAAGCGCTGCAGGCGACAAGTCCTGCGACCATGGCGAACGTTGCGCGGATTTTGGCTTGGTGCGGCTTCATAACGTCTCCTTGATGGTTTTCTATGGACGGGATGCTGCCCCGGTCGCCGCGAGAGTTTGCCACGGCCCGGGCGGATTCGACAGCAACATCCGGGTGGTTACACCGCGCCCGCGCCTCCTAGACTGGCACGGTGTTCTTCACAGTCAAGAGGTTTTGATGCACAAAACCGTCGAGCCGGCGATCTTGTATCTGGGAACGCCGGTCGTGCTCATCAGCACGCTCAACGAGGACGGCTCGCCCAATCTCGCGCCGATGTCCTCCGCGTGGTGGCTCGGTTGGCGCTGCATGCTCGGTCTCGCCGCGAATTCGAAGACGCCGCAGAACCTGAGGCGCACCGGCGAATGCGTTCTCAATCTGCCCTCGGCCGAGATGGTCGCGGCGGTCGACCGCCTCGCGTGCACGACCGGCACGCATCCCGTTCCGGAGGCGAAGCTGCGCCGCGGCTACCGCTACGAGCGCGACAAGTTCGGCATCGCGGGGCTGACTCCGCTACAGTCGGAGACGGTCAGCGCGCCGCGCGTCCTCGAGTGCCCGGTGCAGCTCGAGGCGAAGCTCGAGTCCACGTTTCCGCTCGCCGAGCACGATCCGAGATGGCGCGGCAGGTCGCTCGCGATGCTGGTGCGCATCGAGCGCGTGCACGCGGACGAAGGCCTCCTCGTGGAAGGCGAGCGCGACCGCATCGACCCGGACAAATGGCGGCCGCTCATCATGAGCTTCCAGCAGTTCTACGGGCTCGCGCCGGGAAGGCTCCACGACTCGACGCTCGGGAAGATCCCCGAATCGCTGTACCGGCCGCCGCCGGATCTTCACAGGGCGGCCTGAACGCATGTCAGAATGTATACGTAGCGGTCATGCCCGGACGCAGCCAACAAATCAAAGGAGCGCCATGAAACTCAAAAACGCATTCGCGGTCTTCATCTCGTTCTTCGCCACCGGCCTCACGCTCGCCCAGGACCTCGGCCCGCAGATCCGCAAGCTCGAGGACGGGGTCTACGTCTACGTCGGCAAGAACTTCAATTCCAATTGCGGGATCGTCCTCACCCAGGAGGGGGTCGTGCTTATCGACAGCGGGCACAACCCGACCGACTCGCGGGCGATCCTCGCGGCCGTGAAGAAGCTCACTGCGCTGCCGGTCCGTTTCCTCATCGACACCGAGCCGCATCCCGACCACACGACCGGCCATTTCGTCTTTTCCCCTCCCGCGGCCGTCGTCGCGGCCGAAGGCGCGGGCGACTCGATGCGCTCGCGTGAGCGCGGCGACCCGGAGCGCATCCAGAAGCTCGCGGCCGCGTCGCCCGAGATGCGCGCGGCGCTCGAGGGCTACC
>WNFY01006754.1_pt1 | contig 10191 bp, 9 predicted proteins | sample 5400091 | NCBI WGS metagenome assembly WNFY01 (sample SAMN13153364, study PRJNA577476) | soil metagenome | isolation source: 60 cm soil or saprolite under grassland replicate 1 | place: USA:California | collected 2016-06-15
TGCTTCGCAGGGTGAGCTGAAGGAGGCTTGTGATCAGGCTCACCGGACCACGGGGCGCGGGGCGGGAACCCGCGAACCCGTGGCCGGTCCCCGGGTAGAGGACGCGCACTTCAACCGGAGGACCGGACATCATGCGACGCATTCTCATGGCGCTCGTGCTTCTCCTCACTGCCGCCGGCGTTTCCCGCGCTGCGGCGCAACGCTCGCACTTCGGCGTGCACGGCGGTTACAACTTCGACAGCGATGACTTTCTGATCGGCGCGCAGCTCCACATGCCGGTGGCGCGGTCGATTGAGTTCTACCCGTCGTTCGACTATTACCTGGTGGACGCCGGATCGCTCGTTGGCTTCAACGCGGACCTCAAATTCCGCAGCCTGGGCACGCCGCTGTACTTCGGCGGTGGATTGAACATCCTGCGGGCGAGCGGGAACTCGGACGCCGGTTTTGATCTGTTCGGGGGCTTCGAGACGCGCTACGGGCGGACCCATCCGTACGTCGAGGGGCGCGGCCTATTTCACGGCAATTCGTCGCTTCAACTGCTCTTCGGGCTCAACGTCACGCTCTACTAGCGCCATCCGCGCAGACCGCGGACGAAGTCGTGCAGGACGAGGAACTTCTCGTACAACGGCACGCCTTTGCGCTTCCGGCCGAACTCCGCGAATAGCTCGCGGAGCCGGCCGCGGCGGGCGACATAGAAGCGGAACGTCTCCGCAAAATCTTCCTGCGGGTGCGTCGCCGCATACGCGCTGACGTAATCGGTCAGGGTCGTCGCGATGCGGCGCCGCTCGAAGTCCACCCAGTGCTCATCCGCCACCCGGTAGGCTTTGCGCACCTCACCGAAGGTGCGGCGGAAGCGGCCGGTGCGCGTCCACGCCCAGTGATGATAGAGGAATGAGTGGCCAAGCTCGTGCAACAGCAGGCCGGTGAGCATGTTCCACGAGATCTCGTCGCGGCGCCGCTTGCCGGTGACGTAGCGGCGGTCGAGCTCGATCACCTTGGGGGCGCGCGGCGCGACACCCGACACGCCGGGCCGCAGCGCGACGCGGTAGTGCCAGTCGCGGATGCGGGAGACAATCAGCAGGCGCCGCGCGCGCCGCAGCGCCCGCGGAATGAGATCGCCGCCGGTGGCGTCCTCGCCGCACCAGGGGCACGTCGCCATCCAGTCGTCCACGCCGCGGTCACAGTGCGGGCACGCATTCTGGAAGTGATCGTAGCGCCACGTCTGGGCCCGCCCGCACCAGGGGCAGAACCGCATCGGATACATCACGCCACCGCCGCAGCCCCAATCGCAGCGGGCGTGGAACTTGAACCCCTTCGGCGCCTTGAGCGGCTCGTCGCTCGAGTCCTCGTCCTCGATGTTGCGACCGCACCAGGGGCAGAACGACGAGGCGTCCGACACCATCCAGCCGCAGTAGGCACACTCGGCGTTCGTCTCGCGCAGCGTGTCGCGCCACTCGAGCCGCCGGCTGCAGCTCGGACAGTAGCTCCAGAACCGCTCCAGCTCGGTATGGCAGCGGGGACACCGCGTCTCGGGGGTGGGGACTTCGCGCCTGCTCACCGTGCCAGTGCCTCGTCGACGATGCGTTGAATGAACGCGTTGTACTTGAGTCCCGATTTCTCCGCCGCCTCCGCCAATTCGTGCTCGGCTGCGATGAACGGGTTCGGATTCACTTCCAGCACGTACACCTCGTCGTCGTGCGCCAGGCGGACGTCCACGCGGCCGTAGTCCTGCAGCCACAACGCGTGAAACGCGGTGCTGCAGATTTCGCCGATCCGCCGCGTCAGCTCGTCGGATACGCCTTTGGCAAACACGTTCTTGATCTTCTTTTTCTTGCGGTAATCCTCGTCCCACTTGGCCTTGTAGGTGGCGATGCGATGCTCCGCGGTTTCGGGCTCCCCAAACGTCATCTCGGTCAGTGGCAGCACTTCCAGCGTATCGTTGCCGAGCAGACCGACGTAGACCTCGCGGCCCTCGACCAGCTCCTCGACGATCGCGGCCTGGTGGTACTTGGTGTGAATGAACTCCACGCGCTGCGACAGCGACGCGTCGTCCTCGACGACCGATGCCTGGGCGATGCCGATCGACGCGTCCTCGAGCAGCGGCTTCACGATGAGCGGGAACCGCAGCTCCGACGGGCGCACCAGCTTGTCGCCCTCGTGAAACTCGGCAAATGCCGGCACACGGATGCCGTGATAGGCGAGGACCTTTTTGGTCAGCGACTTGTTGCGGGCGACGAGCAATGCGGTCGGCGAGGATCCCGTGTAGCGATAGCCGTACATGTCGAGGAGCGCGGCGATCCCGTACTCGTGCCGCGCGTTCTTGCGGAAGCCCTCGCAGCCGTTGAACACCAGCTTGGGCTGGAAGTCCGCCAGTTTCGCGAGCAACGGCGCGACGTCATCGCCAATACCGATCATGAGCACGTCGTGGCCGCCGGCCATGAGCGCGCGGGCGACGTCGTACTCCGCCTCTTCGGCTTTCTCCTCGACCTCGCGCTTGAACGCCGCATCCTCCCATTCGGGGTGCAGCGAATCGAAAATGACGGCGATCTTCATGGCATCTCAGCGCCGCCCTGACACGTGGATATCGAGAGCACGTAGGCGCTGCATATCGCGCCGCACCGTCGTGAGCGCGATGAGGATGATGACGCCGCCCAGCAATCCGACGGCCGGCAGGAGGAGCATCGCGGTGCGCAGATCTCCGGTCCGGTCGGACAGGTAGCCGATCAGCGGCGGTGCGAGGGCATCACCGGCGAGGTGCGAGAAGAGCACAAACGCGCCGAGCACGGAGGCTTGGACCGCGGGCGGCACCACGTCGAGGATGACGGCCACCAGCGGCCCGTTGTACCACGTGTAGAGGAAATACGTCGCCAGAATGAGCGGCGCGAACCAGCGCAGGTCGTGCACGAGCAACAGCGCCGCACACACGGGCGCGCCAAGGACGAACCCGGCGCCGGACGCGAGCACGCGGCCGCCGTGCCAGCGCTGTTGCAGCCGGTCGGCGAGCCTGCCGCCCACCAGGGCGCCCAGCACGCCGCCGGTGAGCGCCCAGACGCCGAACTCGGCGCCGACGCGTGCCACCGTGAGGCCATGGATCCGCTGCATGAATGCCGCCGCCCACGCAATCAATCCGTTCACCGCGAACGTCACCATCGCACCGCCCAGGAACACCCAGATCAACGTGGGTGTCCGGAGCACGAGGACGGCAGCGTCCAGAAAATCATCGAACGCGCCCGCCGCCACGGCGCCCGCTTCCGTCGTGCGCCGCACCGCGAGCGGCACGAGGCGCCACACGGTCCACGCGATCCCGATGCTCATGCCGACGCCGAACACCGCCGTGCCGAACTGTGATGGAATTCCCTCGAACAAGGAAAGAAAGCCCGCGAGCAGTGCGCCGACGCCAGAGCAAATCGCGAGCGGCATGACGTAGCGGGTGACGCCGTGCTTGCCATGCTGCCACCACTGGCCGAGCGTCTCGACGATCGGCGGCGGGGGATGCCGATCGAGCTCGCGCAGGCGCGAGGCAAGCACCGCCAGCAGGAGCCCCGGAACGCCCATCCAGATGAAGGCCCAGCGCCACCCGTACTCTTCCGCGATGACGCCACCGAACCAGATGCCGAGCACGCCGCCGAGCGCCATGCCGACCGAATACACGCCGATGGCAAACGCGCGGCGCCGTCCCTTGTAGTACTGGGCGATGATCGCCTGTGACGCCGGGCCGTAGCCCGCTTCGCCAAACCCAACCAGGGCGCGGCAGGTGAACAGCTGCCAGAATTGGCGGACAAAGCCGCCAGCCGTCGTCGCCGCGCTCCAGACTGCGACGCCGAATGTGATCACGCTGCGGCGGGATCGCAGGTCGCCGATGACGCCGAGGGGCAGCGCCGCCAGTGACAACACGACGATATACGCGGAGCCGAGCCAGCCCAGCTGCGCATCCGACAGCTTGAGGTCGCTCTTGATCGGCTCGAACACCGCAAAGACGACGTTGCGGTCGAGGTAGTTGAGCAGATTGACGAGCGTCAGCAACGCCAGGACGTAGACGGCATACGCCCTGGTCTGGGAAGCGGACTTCGCGGTATCAGGTCGCTCGGCCGCCAGTTGCCGCCTCGGCGCGCGCGTCCCGATCGGCTTTCGCCTCCAGATACGAATCGGTCAGCTCGCGCATCATGTCAGCACGCCGGTCATACAGGCGCTTCAGCTTCCGGGGCTTCCGGCGGGCCAGCGCATACGCGGCCAGAATCGGAAAGGCCACGGTGTTGTCGAGATAGGCGACCACGGTGCCCGGCAGCTTGTCGGGATCGACCTTGCCCCAGCTCACGGCCTCCGCCGGGGTCGCGCCCGACAGGCCGCCCGTGTCGGGACGCGCATCGGTCAGCTGCAGGTAGTAATCGTGGCCCTTCTCGCTGATGCCGAGCACTTCCTGAATCTGCGGCTCGGTCTGGAGCACGAAGTTCTTGGGACTCCCGCCGCCGATGATCAGCACACCGCTCTTGCCGCCGCTGACCTTGGCCGAGAAGACGATCGCCGAGGTCTCGTTGACGTCGGCGCTCACGTCGAAGCGCAGCTTGCTCCCCGAGAGCGCCTGCTCGGCGACATTCATGCCGATCGACGAGTCGCCGGGCGAGGAGGTGTAGATCGGCACAGCGGCGGCGTGCGCGGCGCCCAGCACCGATTTGCGGGACAGCCCGAGTGCCTTTTCGCGCTCCAGGACATAGCCGCCGAGCAGATAGTGGTACTCGGCAGTGCTCATCGGGCGCTGGAATTCGTCCCGCGCCGAGACTTCGCGCACGAACCGATCGGTGGAGAGCAGGACGTCGTAGTCGAAGAAGATATCGTAGATCCGCACCACACCTTCTTCCCGCAGCACGACGTCGTCAGCGAACGGCGTCCCGCGGTGCATCGCCATGCCAAGCCCGAAGTGCGCGTCGTGGTAGAGATTGGCACCGGTCGAGACGATCCAGTCCAGGAAACCCGCCTCGATGAGCGGGATGATCGTCGACATGCCCAATCCAGCCGGCGTCATCGCGCCGGTGAGGCTCATCCCCACGGTCACGTCGTCTTCCAGCATGCGCTCGGCAAACAACCGGCAGCCTTCCCCCAGCCGGCCGGCATTGTAGGCCAGGAAGGCGTTGTCGACGAGATCGGCGACCGTCTCCTTCCCGCTGACCGGCTTGGGATTGATACGCTGCCCGCGCAGGTATTCGTTTTGCGTCATCGCGCCGCCTGCGCGGCGGTGTTCATCGCCCGGAAGGCGCGCGTGCGTCGCTCGCGGGCTTCAATGATCCAGCCGAGGGCTTCCTTGGGCTCGTCGGTCACGAGAAACAGATTCAAGTCCTCCGGCGAGATCTTTCCCTCCCCGGCGACGCGCTCCTTGAGCCAGTCGGCGAGTCCCATCCAGTAGTCGCGGCCGAAGAGGACGACGGGGAACTGTTTGACCTTGCCCGTCTGCACGAGGGTCAGCGCCTCGAACAGCTCGTCCATCGTGCCGTAGCCTCCGGGGAAGGTGATGAACGCGGTCGAATACTTCACGAACATCGTTTTGCGGACAAAGAAGTAGCGAAAGTTGACGGACCGCTCCACCCACCGGTTCGTGCCCTGCTCGAACGGCAGCTCGATGTTGCATCCGATCGACAGGCCGCCGCCCTCTTTGGCGCCGCGGTTCGCGGCTTCCATGATGCCCGGCCCACCACCGGTGATGATCGCGAACCCTTCCTTCGCCAAGAGGCGCGCCGTTTCCTGCGCGGCCTTGTAGTAGCGGTCGGCCTCCGGCGTGCGCGCCGATCCGAAGATCGTCACCGCGTTGCGCACGTCGGACAGCGTATCGAACCCTTCAACGAACTCGCCCATGATGCGCAGCACGCGCCAGGGGTCGGTGCTCGTAAAGGACGCCCGCCGCTCGACCGGAACGACTTGCGGCGGGGTGAGGAGTTGCTCGTCCTCAGTGAGCGGGTTGCGAGGCGAGGCGCTCGGTTGCTCTGACATAGTCATCCTGCACGTTATAGAAGAAGGGCGAGAACCTGACGTGGCCGGGCCGGCTGTCTGCGATCACGCCGCCCGCCGCCAGGTGACGCACGGACGCCGCCGGATCGGGCATGGGAATCATCACGATGGCCGAGCGCCGGTCGGGCTCGGCGGCAACCTTCGGCTTGAAGCCGGCGGCGCGCACCGTGGCGATCAGATCCTCCGTCAATGCCGCAGTCGCCTCCCGAATGGCCGGAATTCCGATTTCCTCGATGTACTCGAGGCCGCCGAGCTGCGCATACACCGCCGCAAGCGACGGCGTGCCCATTTCGAAACGCCGCGCGTCATCGTGAAACGTCAACGCCCGCGGATCGAACGTGAACTGCTCGCGCTGCCCGAACCACCCGGAGATCCTCGGCTCGAGCGCGCGCGCCACCGCCTGGCGCACATAGAGGAACACGATCCCCGGGCCGCCGAGCAGCCACTTGAGACCACCGGCGACCAGGGCGTCGACGCCCGCGTCCTGGACGTCCACGGGAATCTGGCCCACCGACTGGTAGGCGTCGATCAGGCACAGCGCGCCGTGCGCGTGCGCCGCCGCGGCGACGCGCTTGATGTTCTGGATCGCGCCGGTAGTGAAGTACACGTGCGATGTGACAACCAGGGCGGTGCGGTCATCGATGGCGCGGGCGATCGCGTCGACTGGCACGCTGATGCGATCGGGGCTCTCGACGACGACGAGCTCGACGCCACTGGGAGCCTTCGCGAGCCACTGGTAGGCGACCGTCGGGAAATCGAGTGACGTGATCACGACTTTGGGACGCCGCCGATAGTCGAGCGATTCCGCCACCGCACTGAGCGCGACCGAGATACTCGGCGCCAGGGCGATGTCGTTCGGAGCGGCGTTGATGATGCGGCCGTAGCGCGCGCGCAGCTCGCCCAGCGCTTCCCACCACACGTCGTACCAGGCGGACGCGCCGCGGCTCTGCCACAGATCGAGGTATTCCACTACCTTGCGGCGGGACCGCTCGCCCAGCGCTCCGAGCGAGCAGGTGTTGAGGTAAACGCTGTCCCTGAAGATGGGGAACTCGCCGCGGTATGTGGCGAGTCCAAGCGCGCGCGGGTGTACGCTGCTTGCGAGCGTCATAGGCCGGGAATATACAGAAGGAATGCAGCCTATCGCGAGTTGGTCCGCACTCTATTTGCGCTTGGCGCTCAGGGCGTTGGTGAGTCCGCGACTCGCCGTCGATTTGTTGCGCCTCACGTGGAGTTTTCGCGCCCGCGACTGGTATCGCCGGCCCCCGTTTCTTCCGATTCCGCCACGCGACTACATGCGCTGGCGCATGTTCACCGCCTACGGTGACGAAGCGGCCGTCCCACCCGCCCGTGACGTCGTGAACTTCGCCCGCTGGCGGCGCGAGACGATGGGGTTATAGAATCGTGAAAACCGTCGAGCAAGAGCGTCAAGCAGAGGCGTCGAGAAGAAGCGTCGAGATAAAACGTCAGGGTGCCAAGCTCGGCTTCTCGACCGTTGGGATCGCCCTGCTCGATCGCAATCCCCACGCGGCCGAGTTGGACCGCTGGCTCGCGGACGGGCACGCCGGCACCATGACGTACCTCAATCGCCAGGCGAAAAAGCGGAAGGATCCACGTCTGGTGATGCCCGGCGCGAAGACCGCTGTTGTGACACTCACGAACTATTTCCACGGCGACCCGAACCCCGAACCCCGAGTCCCGCGCGTCGCCCAGTACGCCTGGTCCTCCGACTACCATGACGTCCTCGGCGAGCGCCTCGAGCAGCTCGCCACGGCGATCCGCGCGCTCGTTCCAGGGTCGGCAACGCGCTGCTATGTGGACGCCGGTCCCGTGCCCGAGCGGGAGCTGGCTCAGCTCGCCGGGCTCGGCTGGATCGGCAAGAACATGATGCTGATCCATCCCGAGATCGGCTCGTTCACGTTCATCGGCGTCGTGCTCACCGACGCTCGTCTCGAGCCGGACCTGCCGTTCGAGGCGGACCGCTGCGGCACCTGCCGGCGCTGTCTTGACGCCTGCCCCACCCAGGCCTTCGCCGGGCCGCGTGATCTCGACGCGCGCGCGTGCATCTCGTATCTCACGATCGAGCATCGGGGAGCGTTCGACGCAACCCAGCGCGCGCAGGTGGGCGACTGGCTGTTCGGGTGCGACGTCTGTCAGGATGTCTGTCCGTGGAACGTGAGCTTTGCGCGCGAGACACTCGACGCGGGGCTGGCGCCCCGGCCGGAGGTCGCGCGACCCGACGTCGGTCAGCTTGTCACGATAGACGAGGCCGAGTTTCAGCGCCGCTACGACCGCACGCCCTTCACCCGTCCGGGGCATCGCGGGATGCGGCGCAATGCGGCGGCGGTCCTCGACGACGTATGACATCCACGGATGCCATCACCGAGCTGCAGCGCAAACTCGCCGACGGGCTCGCGAGAATCGACCCGCACCATCGGCTGCTGGGCCGGCCCCTGAGCTATCGCGTGGTCGACGGCCAGATGCTCGAGATCACATTTCGCGATGTCGCCGGCATTGCGGAGGCCGAAGTGCTCGGTGTAAAGCGGATCATGGGCAAGGATTGTTACTGTAGCGTGAGCCCGCAGACCGCTGAACAAATCACGGTGCGCTTTGTCGTCCCGCTGAAGTAGCTAGTTGCGGGACGCGGGACGCGTGGTCAGGTTTCCGGTTCCCGCGATCGAGTCGACACCGCTATGACGCGCTTCACGCTTGTTTGTCTCGCTCTCCTCAGCAGTACACTTTCCGCGCAGACGCCGTACAAGACGCCGCCTCAGGTCATCGTCGACATCCTCGACGCACCGCCACTGCCCTCGGCAAGCATTTCGCCCGACCGCCAATGGCTACTGCTGCTCGAGCAACGCAGCATGCCGACGATCGCCGAGCTGGCGGCGCCCATGCTGCGCCTCGCGGCAAACCGCATCAACCCGCGCACGACGGGCCCGCAGCTCCCGGGCGGCATCACCGGACTCATCCTGAAGCGCGTGGCGGACGGGACCGAGCGCCGCATCAACGGTCCGACGCCCGCGGCATTGTCGTACGTCATCTGGTCGCCCGACAGCCGCAACATTGCCTTCGTCCAGACGCGCGACTCGGGACTCGTCCTCTGGGTTGCCGACGCCGTCACCGGGCAGACCCGCGCCCTCACCGGCGCAAATCTCAACGCGACGAACGGCCCGCCGTGCCAATGGACGCCGTCGAGCACCAGCCTCCTGTGTGAGTTCATTCCGGAGGCCCGAGGCCTCGCGCCCGTCGCGCCGCAGACGCCCGTCGGCCCCACGATCCAGGAAACCCGCGGTCGCGCTGCCCCGGCCGCAACGTTTGAAGACTTGCTGAAAAACGCCTTCGACGAGCAGCTGTTCGACTACTACTTCACCGCCCAGCTCGCCCTGGTGAACGCGGCCACGGGCGCGCGCACCCTCGTCGGGAAACCCGCGATCTTCGACCGCGTCGACGTCTCGCCTGGCGGCGAGCACGTGCTCGTCGTGCGCATCGTCCGGCCCTTCTCGTACCTCGTCCCCTCGGGCGCCTTCCCGCAGGAGATCGAGGTCTGGAATCTGAAGGGCGACGTCGTGCGCCAGATCGCGACGTTGCCCTCGAGCGAAGGCGTGCCAATCCGCGGTGTCCGCACGGGCCCGCGCGCCGTCAACTGGCGACCCGGCACGCCCGCTACGCTCGTCTGGGCTGAGGCGCTGGACGGCGGCGACCCGCGCAGCAAAGCCGAGCGCCAGGATCGCGTCGTCACCCTCGCGGCGCCGTTCACCGCCGAGCCCACGGAGCTCGCGCGCCTCGCGAAGCGCTACGCGGGCCTGACGTGGGACGCACAGGGCGTCGGATTCCTGCAGGAGTACGACCGGGAGCGCCGCTGGGCCAAGACCTGGATCGTCGACGCGACGAAGCCGGGCACGGCTCCCGTCTTGCTCTTCGATCGCAGCGCCGAGGAGCGGTACTCAGACCCGGGATTCCCGCTCATGCGGATGACACCCACCGGCGACTTTGCGATGCAGCGGAGCGGCGACTGGATCTACTTCACGGGCACGGGCGCCTCGCCGCAGGGCGATCGGCCGTTCCTCGACCGTTTGAACCTCACGACTCGCAAGACCGAACGACTGTGGCGCGCCGATACGGTCCACTACGAATCGGTCGTCGCGCTGCTCGATGACGCCGCCAAGAGCTTCGTGGTACGGCGCGAGTCGCGCA